>SDBU01005274.1_pt1 | contig 15534 bp, 13 predicted proteins | sample 2277071 | NCBI WGS metagenome assembly SDBU01 (sample SAMN10397929, study PRJNA504765) | marine sediment metagenome | isolation source: marine sediment core GS08_GC12, 126 cmbsf | place: Arctic Ocean: Gakkel Ridge, Loki's castle | collected 2008
AACGGAATAGCCAAAGTCTCCGCTGAACAAAATTTAAGCGCAACACTCTGAGGAATTCTCCACCAACCATTATCATCTTGATAGCGGTGTTATCTCGCGAAGAAACGTCCAACCCACCTTCCGCAGCATTGTTTTATCAAACCCGTTTTTTTGAGATGACGTTTTACCGTTTCTTTACTTACGCCCATCTTTTTTGCAAGTATTCGAGGTGAATATGTAAAATCATCCTTGCGTCTTAGCATAGCAACCCCATCAGTTTCGGATGGGGGTTTGGGGGAAGGGTCATCCTTTTCGGATGGGGTTTTAGGGGAAGGTGCCCTTCCCCTATTCCTTCCCTCAATTCCACTATAACGAATTTGCTCGAATTTGTACATAACCAATAAAATTCGCTAAAATCCACAGAATTTTCTCTATAAGGAGACCATTTCATTTCGGGGGCCAACCTTGTGGTGAAGGAATCACAAAGTCACATCGCTTAGAGGGTGTTTGAAAAGGGTTGACAAAATGGTTTTGTTTGGATAAAATGTTAGATATGGAAAGAGAATCTTATCCCACCGATTTTACCTTAGAGCAATGGAAATTTGTGCAACCGTTAATCCCACCACCCAGGCGGACGCCCCCGGAAAACGGACCTGCGAGAAGTGATCAATGCTATCTTTTATCTGCTTCGCTCCGGCTGTGCGCGGAAGGTTTGCTCACGCATAACACCGCGTTGGCGGCTCTTACCCCATGATTTTCCCCCCTGGCAGACGGTCTATACTTACTTTCGGCAGTGGAAAAAAGACGGTACTTGGAAAACCATCCATGACACCCTTCATAACGAGTGCCGAAAACAAGATGGGCGTGAGGTGGAACCAAGCGCTTCAATCCTTGATAGCCAATCGGTCAAAACCACCGAAAAAGGGGGGTAAGGGGGTAAAAGCATCAAGGGTCGCAAGCGGCATCTGTTGGTAGACACAATGGGTTTGATTATCTCTGTCGTTGTCAGTGCCGCAAGCATGCAAGATAGGGATGGAGCGAAGTTGGTACTACAAAAAATCAAGGATACCATACAACGCTTGTGTTTAATCTGGGCTGATGGAGCTTACGCCGGAGAGTTAATTGATTGGGTCAAGGATAAATGTGGCTGGAAATTGGAGATTCAAACAGGACCAAAAGGGGCGAAAGGGTTTGTGGTGCGTCCGTGGCTTTGGATAGTAGAGCGGACGTTTGCATGGCTTGGACGTTATCGACGCTTGAGTAAGGATTATGAATACTTGACCGAGACAGCGGAAGGCTTTGCGTCACCAAATGGAGGCGTAGCCCCGCGAGCGAGGCGATGATTTATATCGCAATGATTCATCTTATGGTTCGGCGTTTGGCTTAATGGAAAAAACAGGGTGTAATTATACTACCAGAGGCTTTTCAAACACCCTCTAAGAAGCTTGTATGTGCCTTTGTCCCAGATTTCAACTTTTCCAGCGCCGTATTCTCCTTCTGGGATTTCACCTTCAAAACCAGCATAATCAAGGTCGTGGTCTTCGACTTGAATAGCAAGCCTTTTTACTCCCGCTTCTGTAGGTGGCTCTTTTGGCACTGCCCAGCTTTTTAGAACATTGTCCATCTCAAGGCGGAAATCATAGTGGAGGTTTCGCGCATGATGCTTTTGGATTATGAAGATTGGGGTTTGATTTTGCATGGATATTCAGCCCTTATGAATTAAGAGTTATAAAGATTTCTGATTTGCGATTTGTGTTTTGTTGTGATATTATATCATAAGTATCAGAATATTTTTAGCCTCAAAAGAGCAAATTTCACGATAAGATTTATATATTGTCTTACCTACCTATTATAAAAAACATACTCAATTAACTCAATTTTCAGAATAATCATTGCTATGACACCAGAACAAAAGGTAAGACAAGATTATTTCAAACTTGAGTTAATATTACAAATGTTCAATTATTTATGTGATTCAAATGTGGAAAACTATGATTCTTAAGGGGTGTTAGATAATTGGAAACTGCTAAAGCTTTAGAGGGAATATCGAATCCCGGAAAATTTGAACTCATTGCAACATCAGTACTTCGTAAGCAAAATAAAGACTATGCAGCTATAATACATACTGGTATTAATGTAAAAGGCAAACCAATAAATTCACCTGTTGATGGATTTTGTTTGGTGCCTCGCAGTGACCCTCCTCGTTTCTTATTAGTCGAACATACTACAACAGATAGAGATGGATTACAAAATAAGTGGCTATCAATCTTAGAAGGCAAGGAGGGCGACCTTATTAAAGCTAGTCGAAAGGCTGAAGATATCCGAAAAAGCTTTCCAAATGCTAAATTTACTGTCATCCTGACAACAAATAAACGATTGAATAATATAGATTTCCTAAAAAAGGTTTACAAAAAGGCAGATGATGAAGGAATTGATGTTGACATCTGGGAACAATCAAGACTCGTTAGCTTTCTTGATGATACCGATGAAGGACATTGGATTAGAAAAGAGTACCTTGGTATTGAAGTAGAGCGATTATCCGAATCTCTGCTATACGACCTTTGCCAAAAAAGCATAGAACAATATGAACAAAATTTATACAATGTAAATACTCAACTTTGGGTTAATCGAAAGGTTGACAATAATATAGAAGAAGAGATATATAACAATATCCATTCAATCCTTTTTCTCATTGGTGAATCTGGAATGGGTAAGAGTACATGTGCTTATAAAATCCTAAAAGAATATATTGTATCTGGCGGGTATGCTCTATGGTTACCAGCAGAACTCCTTACTGACTGTAGGTCTGTGGAAAGTGCAATTGATAAAGCAGTACGAGAACTTCATCCAACAATACAGCTAAATGCTGGAAAGAAAGCCCTACAACTCATCCAAAAGAATTCGCGATTACTTTTAATTGTGGATGATATCAACAAATCAGATAAACCAACTGAGTTACTGCGTAAATTAATAGCATGGTCTAAACCTAAAAAATCCTCAGATGCAGAACCAGCACTAATTCCCTCCTATCTTTTTGTATGCCCTGTATGGCCTCAAATTTGGTCAAATATTAGCACAGATGGTAAGTCCGCCCGATGGGTACAGGGTATTATTATCGGAACACTATCTCAGACAGAGGGAGAAAGGGCAGTTCAAATCACCAGCACGAATGCGGGGATTAGCATAACCTCAATAGAAGCTAATACATTAGCCAAAAAGATGGGATATGATCCATTTCTCATTAATTTATTCGGTGCTTTATTGTCGGATACCAATCAAAATAGGATGAACAATTTAGCTGAAGATGCAACCAAGGAATTCATTGGAATAACTTTAGAGGAAATTGCCCAAACGAGTAAATTCTCTTTCTTGGCAACTGATTATCACGAGGTGTTATTAGAATTATGTTGTAATATGTTAAAGAAACGCAGACTTTATCCTTCATTCACCGAAATAAAACAATGGCTAGATGCTCCACAAAAATTAGATACTCTTAGGGAATTAATAGCATACGGGAAAATATGCTACCTAAATAACCAAAATAAATTATTCTTTCGGCACGACCGTATTCAAGAAGCTTTACTTGTAAACAGCATGTCTAAGATATTTACAGAGGAAACACCGCCTAATGATTTACTAGGAGAACCATTCTATGCCGAAATAATTGGAAAAGCACTCCTCCATAGCCCACAGAATACAGCATTTCTTATGAACGTTCGAGATCTTTTGCCCTTAGCATTAGTCGAAGCAATAAAAGGCTTTGGTATACCTACTTCGGAATATCATAAAAAAATCACGCAGATAACCACAGAATGGGCAAAAGACAAAGTAGCAGATGGTACTGTCCCGGATTCAGTTCTAAATGCGGTGTGCTGGAGTCTATTAGAAACTGATTCACCAGTAGTGCTAGAAATCACCAAATATTTCCCAGAGCACAGACTTGTATTCCTAGTTAGCCTACGGAATGGTTGCACGAAAAGTGGGATACTGTACTGTATCTTCCAGCCTGATTTTGCACCGAACATGACAGATAGTACACGGGACCAAATAATAGAGCATGCAAAAAGAAAACATGGAGATAAACTTGTTGGAGAACTACAGGAACAGATGAAAATATCGACCACTTCTGATGAGAAACGAATTGGTGCTCTTACTCTTACAGGATTTTTAGGTGACACCCAAATACAAGACGAAATCTCAGCCTATTGGGAACATTCAAAGGACAAAACACAGGTTCTTCCAGCTGCAATTTGGGCTGCTGCCAGATGCTGTGGTAAAGAACCAAACAAACTCTTAGATTCATTAATTAATTACTGGTCGGGATTGTCTGACTCCGATGATACTTTGGGTATGTCACCAAAGAAATATATTGCAGAAAGCCTTAGATTTGCACTATTGCGTATCACTAATAATGATGTCATCAATTACTTCATTACCCAATGTGGCATTCATGAGTCCTTACGGTGGCCTATTACACACATGTTAGAACTAATTGATGCTCCAGATTCCATAGAGCACATAGCAAAAAGTGCAGCAGACACAGAAAGACAGTTAGCAGGGACAGATGGCATTTCACTTTGGCTAAGATCACTTACAGATGCATGGGATGTTTCCCGTCACAGAGGGCGGAGGCTATCACAAGCATCAATGGATAGGTTACAAACTTTGTGGCAAGGTTCAGAAAATGATGACTTTGTAAAAAAACAAGCATTTCGATTCTGGATAACTGGTGTTCAAAAGGAACAGCTTGAAATCCTCCAAAAGATTCCCCCTAATTCATGCCTATTTCATAACGCATTGTGGAAACGCACTCAACTTGGTGACCAAAGTGTGATCGTGAATTTAGTTCCTATTTTGTCATCTGACACTTATTGGTTCAACATAGTGCATAATGTTTGGTGTGAGGAAATTAAAACTTCAACCGGACAACATTTAAAAGCTTTTAAGCATAACATTCCCAAAGATTTTTCAGGAGGGAGGCTTGATTGTCATTACCATTTATCAGGATGCCTTATGAATATACCAACTGACGATGCTGAAGTACTTCTAGCTAAGTATTGGATGTATCTTGGTTACAGCCCTTTATTCATACAAACTGCTTTATATGTAGGTACCTCCAAATGTTTAGAACTAGCCGGTTCCAGCATTAGCCAATGTCCTACAAGTATACCTGTATTTAGGCATCTTGGCTCTCGATTTGGTTTTATGGATATTGAGAGAGAAAAGTATTTGACGGAACAGCATCTGGATCGTTTGATACCATATCTGGACAGATTAGGTGAACATGACCGATGGAAATTAGCTATTATTTGCCAGCGTCTTGGCATACCTGAATGGAGCCAACGACATCTTTCAAATCACATTGATGAAAAACATAGGAAAGAGTATCATCCCACCGATGAAGATTTACTTAAACAACTAGATGAATCAGCAGCAGTTCGACATGGTATATGGCAGGTTACGCATTGGCTAGAAAAATTTGATAAACGCCATGATCTAAAGAATAGAGCTTTAAGTATTGTTGACCAATGGCTTAAATGTCATCCTACAATAAAAGGGCTTAAAATAGCAGCAAAATGTGTTGAAACTATTGGGACACGTAAGGATTTATCTATTTTGAGTAAATATTCCATTGAGGGTCCCTCGGATGAAATTGATAAGATAAAAGCAAATGCAAATTTTTCAGTTTATAAACGTACATTGGAATAATAATACACCTAATAAAAGGTAAGAAATGAAATAATAAGACTCAGAATACATCCCTCTCACCCAATCCCCCCTTCATCTCCCCACCCGCTGTTTTCTTTCCCATTTCAAATACCTTCTCCAAATTCTGAACCAGACACGGGCAATCGAATCAATAGCATCTGAAAAAATAGCAACACTAAAAACATTAAAAGACAGCGAGCCCAAAGATTGCCAGTTGTCCGAAGTCACATTAGTGTGATTGTACTGTTGTGGAATAAAACTATACGAAAGAAGATAAGAATACTGGCATATAGCGCTCATAAAATCCCATACATTACTGTTCCTAGCTCCCCATGACATAATGAATTTTCTATCATGCAGGACATCATCTACTTTTTTAAGAAATGATGATTGATATTCCTGAACAGTGCCAGAATCCCTCAATGGATACCCGTCCGGGTCATAAAAAAAACGTTCATTATCCTCATCAATTTCATAATGCTCTCTAATCATGTCATCCCATTCACCTTCTATATGTCCGTGAATGTTTTTACCCTCTGAAAACCTCCTGCTGTCACAATGGAGCGGCATATGTGCATCTGCAACATAATGGCTTAACATGAAAAGTAATAGAGCAATCTGGTTATCCGTTGGAGACACTGGTGAGCCTTTGTCCTCACATTCCTGCATCTTAAGATGGTCTATCACTGAATGTGCAATAGCTTCACAACGGTCAGGCAAGTTGTCATCCTTTTCAACAGTGAAAGATATCTTCTTTAGAGCAGAGACTTTACCATACTTATAATTGAAATAGGTTGTTGGAAGGCGCTTAAATTTATTCTCAGCTTCATCCGAAGGCGTAAGTTTAAGCACATGGCTGTTAGCCATATCCTTTATCACCGAATCAGGATACCAGGCTCCTTGTATTACACCGTCCCTATGGCTCTTGAACCATCCTATGAGGTTATCAGCATACCTTCTATCTGTATCAGATAGCTTTGTTTCTTCCAACCTTTTAATTGCCATAAAGGCCAACCATGCATGAGTAAATTTCTTCATTGTAACCTCCTGTTAATAGCTCAGTGTTTTTAAATCTTTGCGATTAGCTAACACTCTTTTTTGCAACCTGCCCACTATTTCCATCGTAGTATCTGACAATATGACGGCACATGACTGAAGAGGTGACGGCACATGACTGAAGAATGGTTGACATTGACAGAAGCTGCTGCAAAGCTTGGCGTATCCGAACGAACACTGCACCGGCGGATAACTACTAACAACTATCAGACAAAGACTGAAAACGGCAGAAAGTATGTCCTGCTGCCAGATGACGGCAGTAAGACGGCAGTTGACAGCCAAGATGACGGCACTCAGAATGATGTGTCTGACAAAAATACAATTATCAGAATGCAGCAAGAGCAATTAGAAATGCAACAAGAGCGTATAAACGCACAGCAAGGGGAAATAGAGAACCTTCACAAACTACTGGATGATTCCCTACAGGATACGCGTGAATCCAAAGAGCGCTCTGATACAATTATAATAACACTAACACAGCGCGTGGATGAGCAGGTAAAGATGCTAGAAGACATCCGAAAGCCTCAACCCCTATGGAATAGAGTAAAAGCAAGGCTCGGTTTTCAGACAGCTCAGCCTACTGGGACTATAGGATAGTATCAATCAGATTGAAAGTAACAATTCACAGTAGATTTTAGGGTAGAAAAAAAGTGTCAATTTGGTAAAAATCCACCTTTATGAACTCAACAAAATTACTCTTTTGTGGAGTTCGCAACTATAAAAGTTCAACTGCCTGAATCATCTCTTCAATCCCAACCCCGATATATTTCTGTGTAGTGGAAATGGATTTATGCCCAAGCAGCTCTTTAACAAGCATCATGTTCTTTGTTGCTGTATATAGCCGAGTCCCCAAAGTCTTCCGCATACTGTGGGTAGTTACCTTACCGCTTAATTTACAAGCCTCAAAAGCATCTCTAAGCATAAGATGAGCCTGGAATCTGCTTAATTGCTTTCCACTATTTCGGGAAGCAAACAGCGGAGCTTCCGGGCTTAATGATTCTTCACGATATTCTTTCCATACAATCAAATTCTTAATGACAATCTGTGCTTTGCTTGACAGCGGAATCATCCTGGCTTCCTTCTTACCTTTTACCATCCCTTTATTAAGGTGCAACATCTCAACAGGCATTGAGTATTCCCACACATCACCAACAGTAAGAGCAAGCAACTCACTAATCCGCATACCAGTATAAATACCCAACAAAAACAGAGCCCGATTTCTTCGTGCATACTCACCTGAAAATGAACGGACAACTGATTCAATTTCTGCTTGAGACAAAGGACGTGAGCCTTTCACACAAGAGTCTCCTTTTAGTTTATCAGTAGTAAGGTTGTCATCAGAGTTTCATAAAGGATTTGTACGCCAACACATCAACTTTGCAGTGATTTCTTAAACTCCTCCATGCTGGGTGCGAGAATAGCCTGCCGGTGTAATTTTCGTAGAACTTCCCTCTCCTGTATCTCTTGAACTTTGGTTTGAAGACCTTCCGGCACCGCACCAAACTTCACTTCCAACGCATCCATCACCAGTTCACGCGCTTCCCGCAACATGGCTAATCTTTCAAAGTTCGTTATATACGCCACTTCCTCCACCTCCTTGCTCATTAGCTCATCATAGATTATCTTCTCTTTATCCAAATCTATCAATGCCAATACTCCATCCAAAAAACGGAAAACATGCAGTATCTCTTCAAAAGTTCTCCGCCTTTCCTCTATCTCCTCATCTGTGAGAGGCTTAACCATTTTTGATTTTGCCATTAGGTTTCTAACCTCTATATTATACTGAACTCGACCCTCTACCCACTCGTCCTTTTCCGGGAAGTTGGCTATAGCTTCTTTAAGCCTTTGCTTCTGTATCTCTTTAGCTTCAACCCTTAACTCCTCCTCCTGCGCCTTTATTTCATTTTCCCTTGCCTTAGCTTCCAACTTGCTTTGCTGTTCCTCGCTTAGTTTAAAGTCGCGGGTAATGGCTTCCCTGAGCCAACCCGCGGCGTTTGTCGTAATTTCGCCAGTGGCTTTATTTACGTCGTGCATTTTAATTTTTTCTTGAAGATATTCGTCGGGAAAACTCTCAACAAAATCTACTGCTACCGATTCACTTATACCACGCTCAACAAGCTCTTGGGCTAAAGATGAAAGTTGGGCTTTGTCTGCCTCGGAATCACTGATAGGTATTCTCTCTGGTTCCAGTTCTGGCTGTTGGGCTTTGTCTGGTTTTGGTTTAGGTCTGGTTAGTCTCTTTGGCTTTCTGGAGACTGGTTCGGTTAATTTTCTTTCTCTCTCTTGCAGTAGTTCCTGCATTTCATAGAATCTCTCTCCTGCCTGCCATATAATATTGTGGGTATTATGGAGTTCATTATCCCCATAGTCCCAGTTATCCCAAAAGCCTTTTCCGTGTAAATCTTTGAAGGACGGTTCAAGTTGTCGTTTAATATAAGAAAACCTTTTATGGTTTTTAATGCCAAGAAATTGACAAAGCTGGTCGTATCTCTTAGTATAAGTACCACCCGAAGCGTAAAAGCCTATCTGCAAAATAGGCAAAAGAGACTTAGCAATTGGTTTTCTCAATTGCTTATGCAAATCATAGTCTATACTCAAAAGCCAATATTCATTTATGTTCTCTAACTGCCAATCAGAAAGCCAAACATGATGGCAGTCGGCGACTGTGTCAGCCTCTAACTCTTGACCATAGGCAACTACCCTTTCAAACACATGAACAGTATCAGTCACCCATGTCTTTTTACCAGCCAACCAAACCGCACCTTCAGAGCTTATAGTTGTTGAAATCATCCTCATTAACCAGTCTTTAATCTCTTTGTATAACTTACCATCTTTAGTTCGTCCCATTGCTTCAACCAAATCCGCCGAAGTAAAGGTAATATGTTTAGGTACTTTTCCGTTTCTGGTTAGCTCATTGCTCAAGATTCTCTGAAAAGCTCGGTATTTATCAAGGTCTGAAGTATCAGGCAAGCCGTATTTTGCCGATGGTAAAATTGTTGCGCTGGCTTTAACTTTTTTGCCGTCTATCGTTGTAGTAAAAGAGATTACCTTTTCCTCTACTTTTCCCCTTGTTTGTTTGCTGGAAGGCGTGAAAAAGCCCAAAGTTTCTAAATTTTTCTCCGCCTTGACAAACTCTTCCGGCGGGGCTTCCTCTATTGGTATCATTTCAACCTCTCCAACTTTCTTACTTGATTCCACATCAGCAGAAAAAACAAGTTGGAGTTGATAATCCAATGCTATCATTGTTGTTGTTGTAATTTATCTAATGTATGTAAAGAGATAGGAAAGAAAAAAAACGCCACGAACCCGCATAAATAAAAGCCCGCATAAATAAAAGAAAAATTGAAATCCGCCCGTGATTAAAACCACACCAAACCGTGATTAAAACCACACCAACAAATTTAACCATCTTGCCTTGTCTAAATTGAACATAAAGCATGTACAATTTAAACGTCTAACACTGTTTTCAGATTAAAATCATTCTAATTAACCCAACCGTGATTAAAACCACACCAGAAAATTTGACCGTCTCACCTTGTTCAAACTGAACACGTGATGTGTTCAATCTAAACGTCTACTCTGTCTTTAGAAATTGCCAAACTTGGGTTTTATTCACTCTTTCTTTTTCTTTTCCTCCAGTTTTCTCTGAGCCGCTTGAAATACACCTCTTTCAGCCGCTATTCTTTCAGATTCCTGTTTTTCTATTTGTTCTAACCGTTTTTGTGCTTCATCTGATAGTTCCTCAAAAAAAGAATGTCTTATCCTTCCAGCAAAAGTTGTGGGATATCCAAAACTGACAAGCGTCGTAGTAGATAACTTCCCATTAGTAAGTAACCACTCCTCATTAATTTTTTTCAAAGTCACCGTTTCCTTAATCTTATTATAAGACCTACGTTCTTCCGTCCTATTTCCGTCAAACACCGATTGCTGGCAACCAAATTGTAGCGCAAAGGTTGCTGTATTCTCTTCTTGTTTAATAAGATGTATTTCATCTAAGTAAATCCATTTCCCTGTTACAGGAGTTCCATATAAATGTGTTGCATGCTCTATATGCTTTTGATCAAACCAATCCCAATAATCCTTAAATATATCAATAGAACTACTAAATTTTACGTGTTCCTCCCTATCAAAAGACATATTTGCAAGACGATACTGATGTTCGTGAAGAGATAACCAACAAGATGTATCCGCTAAAAACTCACGAGTTGCTTCCTCTGTAAGGTAACAATATGCCTCTTCCGTTCCTCGCAATTCTTTGTAGAACTGTTGTACAACATATTCTGGATTGTCGAATCTTAAACGACTTTTTAGAAAGCGGGAAATCAACTTCATAAGAATGATAAATGATATAATACTTGGAGCAAATATTAAAAATAAAATTACTACCCTAATTAGGAATACCCAGTCTGATATTTCGCCTTTATCCTGCCACGTAGAACCTATAAATAGGAAAAATATAATACCGATAGCAATTGAAAAAAAACAAATAATAGTACCAATTATTAAATTTCTTTCTCTCCGTTTTGGCAAGCTTATTCGGAGTCCTTTTGGCGAAACAAACTCTATATTTACAACATTTTCTGCGTCCATGATATTACTCCTTGAATTTTGTTTGTCTTTTTCAAACAGACTATTCTGTGATAAGAAGCAAGTAAAAGAAACTTACCCTAAAAACTTGAACATCAAGTGATAGGTAATTTTTTCCTTCCCCAATTTTAGATTATTCAAAAAAAACCATTCACCTTTCCCCTTTTAGTTGGAACAATAATTTAACATTGTCGGTTCTTTGGGGTTTTATAGTCCGAGTTCCTCATAGAAACTGCAAAGTAAAAGTTAAATTATAACATCTATCCTCATCTTCAGGAATTATCATCGTCAGGGTTGATGTCGAGAGTCTTCCATTCTGTGAATCGGTTCACCTCTGCCTCCAGACGTTGGTACCCGTGTATTATTAGAATGTCATCTTCTCGTTTTTCAACATCTACGAGTTTTCCATTCCATTTACCAATGCTGCCAAATGATTCTAGGGAGTCTGCAAAAATGTTTTCTATCCTCTCTCTTGCAGTTATATGGGGTTCATTAACCAATATGGGCAAAGCCTCCTTTGGAAATGTTGTTCTTGACTGAACACCGCGAAGCTCAGATTTAAGCAAGTCTGTATATGTGAGGTCCACTTCAGGTAGAAAAGCTGCGACGGAAGAACGAAGGTTAGGCTCTTGTAAGGCTTCCTCTAAAGACATCAAGGAATCCGTTAGCTTACTCAATAAAAGCTGTACCTCTGCAACCCTGAGCGAGAACTTCGTCTTTTCAACCATATCTATCCTCTCTTGAATTAATTTCAAAAGAGCTTTCGCAAAATAGAAATGACCCGTAGCATCTTTCCCAATTTTCCAATATTCATCGTAAGCGAGAAGAGGGTCTCCTTCTGTAGGTTGAGCGAAATTGCTTTTCAGAATATTTTCGCAGAACTTACAATAGATGCTTTCCTTGGGCACAATATTTTTGCATTCTGGACATGTTTTGGTCTCCCCAATATCAGTACCACTCGGTTGCCGGATAATACCACAATTGGGGCAGAGAAAACGTCCATGGTCATCTGATACGGCAGTCTGTAGTTCACAATAAGGACACGTAGACAAGTGAGGTATCAACCTGCTGTCGTTACCTAGAAGTAATAGTACACGACAAGAAGCGCATATATATTTTCTAATGGACTTGTAAATCCGATGCTCTGTGCGACAAATAGGACACGTCACCAATTTACTAGGGCTTACGAAAGCGACAACGGTAAAGATTATCCCGCCCACAGTTCCAATTGTACCACCAATTATAACCATAATGACCGCTAAAGCCAATAATTTCTTAACTGCCCACATCAGCGGGAAGAGAACTATTCCTCCGACTACCGCTGCTAGCGAAATACCGAGAATGCCCAATGCAGACCTAAGTCCTTCTTCTTTGGTGCTGTCTTGCTTTTCTCGGTATTCTTCAGCCTTTTGTTGAAAAAGCGTCTTGACTTCCTTTTCCTTTTCCTCTTTCTCAATCTTATACCACCAACTACCATTGATAAATCTTACTCTCCTATCAATTTTGGATTGCTCTGCCAATTCCTCATGGCAATCGTTGCAAATCTCTTTTCCTTCTAAATACCAACCACCACCAGCAACCCCCATTTTCTTATTGCACTTTGCACAATTTGCCATTAGATTTACCCCCGTGATTTCTTTATATTATCAGTTTACGAGTTACATCTGCGCCCGAAAGGTACTATCATTGCACATCCGCCCTGTTGCAATAGAAGATTGCATAAAAAACACACTTTTTTGAGGCTCCGGAAAATGTAACAACCTCCTGCTTTTTGTATCATTTTCAAAGAAGTATTCCGTAAATTCATTCCCCTCGATGAATGGGTTTGTAAGATTCCGTTTCCTTTGCATCATCAGGTAATTCACCATACTTGTAGAGATAAAGAAGCCATGAGAAAGTTTTCTCCACGGTAATCGCAGGATCTCTAAATATTGCTCCTTGACCAGTCTCTTTAGCTATTTCCTTTACAAATTCCAATCGTTTTATTTCTATGTCAAGGGCTTTTTCAAAAATAAGTTTCCTTGTGTCAGCTTTTTTCTCCAAGGATTTACAAATAATATTTGTAATCCCAGTAACAAGTGCTGCAACGGCTGCTCCTGCTGATAAGGGTAGTAACCCGATTACTGCTCTCATACACTCTAAGCTACCAAGCTTATGACTTTTACCTTCTATGAAAACGTTAAACTCGTTTGGGAATCAATTCAACTACGCCGTGCAAGTTTATTCGCAAAGATACTTATAAGGCCGCCTAACATGACGTAACCGAGGATTACCTCAAGCATCACCACAAACCTTGCTAAGTCATTTGTCGGAATAATATCACCGAACCCCAATGTTGTAAACGTCACAACGCTGTAGTATATGCATCCGAAAAAACTTGGCTTACTTTCGCCAGAGAAAAAACGGGTTAATAGGTCTTGATTGAAGCATATTGAACCGCCCATGAAGTAATATACAAATCCGAAAGCTACTGCAAATAAGAGTGACCAAAACGCCCAAAGGCCGATACTTCTACCACAATGACACATGCCTTCCCAAACAATGAACAAAAAACGTTGAAGTTTACCACGTTTTTTCCAAGACGCTATCCATTGTTCGTCGTCAATGTACCGTTTAAGCCATGGGTTGGATGAACCATCAATTATAGTGGTTGTGTTGACATTTGAGAAATCTGTGACCGCCCACCTGTTCCTTCTCACTTTCTCCCATACATCACATACATCGCAAATAAACTTGCTAATTCGTGAGAAATCTGTAGGAATACGCTCTTTTGCTTGCACTTTTTTCCACAGTATACAAATGTTACGACCCAAAAACCAAAGGCAACCCCAGCACATAGGACGTATAATATCATTCCACATACCAGCACATATCGTACTCTCATTATAATTCACCCCTGCGAAATTAGCCGGGTATTTCATTCTTGTGTTATCAAAGTCCGCATTCACCTCGAAAGTGGCTTCCCTAAAGCTTACATCCCCACTGAAAGTGGCTTTCTTAAAGCTTGCATATTCACTGAAAGTGGCTTTCTCAAAGCTTATAGGCTCAAGCCTACTATGACTGCTAAAAGTAGCTTGCCAAAAGTTTACATTCCTACTGAAAGTGGCTTCACCAAAATATGCCCCCCCACTGAAAGTGGTTGCCATGAATTTCACATCCCCACTGAAAGTGGCATTCTTAAAGCTTGCATATTTACTGAAAGTGGTGTTCCTGAAGTTTACATTCCCACTGAAAGTATTTTCCCCGAAGTATGCAGAACTTTTAATCTTACTATCCAAAATTGATATATCCCCTCTGATAATCGGCCTATTTTTTCCATCCCTATCCGGTAGTTCGTCTGCAATTCTTTCTATATCCAAACTCCCTTCTATCCTGCCATAATGAATCTTAATCCCTTTTATTTTATCATTGCGGGCTATTTCAATAAGGGCGTCCATAATTTGGGTAGCCGTAACCGGCTCAAGATTATCTTTGTTTCTCCCTACAGCCTGATAATAATCATCCTTTAATCCCCAACTACACGGTTCCGCCATTGATACCTGCATTGCACCCTCTCCCTACGGTTTTGTCAAATGCCATAATCATGGTAAAAACGCAAGCCGAAAAATACTTGATTGAGTTCCGTATTTTATTTTACGGAATCCGATGCAAACTCAAAGTTAAAAAATCAAAAACTTCTTAGCGTGTATCATTACAGTAATCGGGTTACTACCCTATACTATAACGGTTACCCACAGAGGTATAGTGTTTTGAATAGTAGGCATATATATCCCCCTTTCTAAATAGTTGGGGTATGTTTTTTTGTCTTACCACTTATCCAAAAACTCCCTAATGGCGTCCTCTGGTGAGAGGTTAAGGTAAATCTCGGTAGTTGATAGTCTATCATGCCCTAAAAAGGTTTGCAACGCTCTTGTAGATATTCCCTTCTTGATACAATTTACCGCAAAAGTATGTCGTAAGACATGCGGGCTAACTGGTTTTGAAATTCCAGCCTTGTTTGCTACTTGCCTAATAATTCGGTCAATTGTTCGTGGAGATAGCCCTTTTATTCTTACCACTTCATTTTCAGCAAAGTGATATTCAAACAGCCTTCTTACTCTCTCGGTCATCGGCATTATTCGCCTTTTTGACTGTTTACCATACGCTCCGCCTTTACCATATACTACAAGCCTTCTCTCCTGCCACTGAACATTATCTTTTTTT
>SDBU01005275.1_pt1 | contig 15532 bp, 35 predicted proteins | sample 2277071 | NCBI WGS metagenome assembly SDBU01 (sample SAMN10397929, study PRJNA504765) | marine sediment metagenome | isolation source: marine sediment core GS08_GC12, 126 cmbsf | place: Arctic Ocean: Gakkel Ridge, Loki's castle | collected 2008
GATAAAGACGACTTGGCGGATGCTTTGAAGGAAAGGAACGCGAAATGATAGCCGAAACGATAAAACTTGACTGGGCATTACTGGGTGCAAAGCTGGCCTGTTTGTCAAGCGAAGCACAGGGGCAATTCTTTACGGGATTTGCTTTTGAATTAGGGCGGTACGAATCGGGGTACAAAAGGCAGCTACAAATGGGTTTTATCCAGGATAATTTAAGCAAGGAACACCAAAGGATTCTTGAGGATGCGCTTCCCAGCCTGTGGTTCCAAGGGAAGGAAGCAACGACATAAAATGCAACTACTAGCGACTTACTAACATCTACTAATTTAGTATCTAGGAGATAACCAATGTACAAAAAAGTGATTAAAGGCTGGGTGCAGGAAAATGAAAGCAATAAAGAAACCGTAACACGATTCACGCAAGGAGAACTCCCCCACACCGAAAAAATAGATGGACTTTCAGTGTCAGAGGACGAGGAGCGCGCTCAATTTATGTTGGGTGCGAAAGTAAGACCAATCGAAATCACCATCACCTGTAAGGACGCGAAGAAAGGAACGGACAATGGGTAGCCGAAAAAACATCATTGAAATTGTGGCGTTAGGGGCAAAAACGGTTGCGAGGGAAGAAGGCGACTGGCCTAAACGCATTGAGGCTGCAATGAAAGATGCTCAGGCAAATTGGCTTACGACAGATGAAGATGAGTGTTTCAATGGGGCAATTGGTGGATTGCTGTTATTGGCGATAGAACTTGAGGACCACGAAATGGAGGAAAGAATCAGAGAGGAGATTCAGGCCCTCCAATCGCTGAGCGCTGTGTTTAGTGGCGTTTCCGTTAACCTCGAAGCTCTCAAAACCCCCGAGAAGCCGCTTGAATTAGTAAAGAAGTGGAAACAATTGAAGAAAGGAACAGCGAAATGAAACCTGAGCGTATTTGCGGAAATGACGGCAATGCTGTACAAATAGCAGTCTTAAAATATGAGGGGAAAGTTGTTTGCGCCATACGAACAAGCCAGTTTGAGATGAATAGTGCGGCTCACTTTGGTTCTGCGGAATTAAGACAATTGGCCGCGATATGCCTAGTAAAAGCCGACGATTTGGATAAAGGAGCAGCGAAATGAGCAACCTTGACTGGCTAAGCAGCGACGCCTACAAAGACATGATGAAAAGACCGTGGTTTGGGTTCCCTGTAGAACGCAGCGGTGGCGGCGAAGCACGGTATCAATACGAGTGTTCTTTTGTCGGCTATGCTCTTTATCAGGCGGATATAACAACAATCAGAGGGGAGGAACCTAGCACACTGATGATCCCCCTCCCGATGCACGCCGCATGGGTGCTGCAACGGGCCGAGGAAGAGATGGAGGATAGGGTGGAAATTACACGGTTCGTAATTAGTGACTCCTGGGGCGTGGCGTTCCTGAATAAGCAACGGACGAGAAGCAAGTGGCTGCGGGATGATGGAGGTAATGCGACCCAATTTGCTTCCAAGTTCGCCGCCCTCCTCGCCGCCTACGAGTATTTATTCCCCAAAGAGGAAAGGGTTACTATCGGCGGTAAGGAATTCACCCCGGAGCAGGCGGCTGACCTTTACGCGGGTGCGAAAGTAGACCGCAAAATGACGAAAGCAACGGATGCCGAGACCGAAATAAGCCTTACAGACGAGGGGGAGGGTATACTTAAAGACCAAGAGCGGACTTCCCCGGAAGAATTGAAGGAACGGCTTAAACTATTGGAGGCAACTGTAAAGACCCTTTGTTTTTTAGTCCGCCGCGATCTACCCGACGGGGCACTGCGTGATACACTACCTTCCTATGAGGATAAAGATGACCAAGAAACCCGAACATGACGTAGATTGGGTGTCCCTCAGACCCGCAGATTTCTTCGCCGATAACCAATTCGCCCACTGGGACTGTCGGCTATGCGGGGCATATATCTGTCTGATTCTCCGCCTGTACACCTCCAAGGGTAGGCTCGAAAACAACCCCGTGGAACTCCAGAAACTCGCCCAGTGGCGTGGTGAAGGATGGGGCGCAGCTTGGTTAAAACTCGAACGCAAGTTTTACCGTCGCGGAAAATATATTTTTCACAGGCGAGTCACCTCCGAATTGCGAAACGCCCGCAAGAGGCGACAAAGTGCTGTGGCTGCTGGACTTGCAAGCGGGAAAGCAAGGCAACGCCCGTTCAACGCACGTTCAACATCCGTTGAACCAAGTAATGTAATGTTAAGTAATGTAATTAAGAATACAGAGAAGAGCGCAAAACCTAAAATTTCTGAACACCTCCAAGCCCACATTTTCCAAATCTACGGGCACGCTAGGCAGTGGGAAGGTGTCGGGGAAATCCAGGACGCAGAATCAAGAATCCCTTGGCAGATACGGGATGCCCTGAAAACCCGAAGCGTTGAATTCCTGCTTGCCCTATCGCACAAAGATTTCGTATCAGGATGGAAGGCGTACCAGGGACATAAAATCATCAAGCCCGACACCAAATTTGCCTTGATTTATGCCATCAATGCTGGTAAAAATAGATTGCGCCAAGAGGAAGAGCATCAAGAAGTGGTTCGCAAAGCAGAAATTGAGAAAGAAGAAGCCGAAGCCAAAGGCCCAGCGATAGCCCTTGCCGCGAAGCTGGCAGAAGATAAGCAGGCTGACGATATCAAGCGGGATGCGTGGTGGGGCGGATTAGATATGACCTCCAGGCGAAAACTCTGGCAAGACCACAAAAAACTATACGGCTATGCCATCTCAACCAAATCAACCGTCCGAGCATGGGCTTGGGAAGAATATAAAAAAGAAAGGAAAATGACATGACGACAATCTTAACAAAACGTGATTTAGAAGGCGCTGATGAGTTGGCTCTATTGGCCCTTGATTTGCAAGGAGATGTGCCTCGGGAATATGCCGATCTATTGGACCAGCGGATTCGCGACAACAGGCGGGAGAGACTTCTGAGACTTCAATTGGATCTTGCCTGCAAGGCTGCCCAGCGAAAGTTACGGCGTGAGGCAAAACGAATACTCGGAACAAAAACGTGGGGTATCGCAGCTTTTGCTGACGATGCAAGTGTGGCGGATATTAAGGCGATTGTTGATCATAGTAATCGGCCACGAACAAGCCAAGCATCTTTCTCCCTTCGGTTCTGGATGAATAATGGAGGGAATCTACGAATCAAGTCCCCCAACGTGGAGGTCTCTGGATTGCTGATCCGTGGGCGCGAGATAACCGCACAGTTGCGGGCGCTCCGCGCTGCCGCCGATGCGTATACGGAAACTCTGATGCAAGCACTTGATGAAGTGGCGAAGGATGAATAGCTGGCATGAGGAGACGCCAGAAGGAGAACCAACAATGACTGAGCAAAACTTAGGTAAGCACCCATTAGCGTGGGCGTGGAAAATGGATGGGGGTTTATGTTATTGGGCTGAGCCATCGCGTAAACAGCTAATGGCGAAGAAGGACAAACCATCGCCTGAGGCTATTCCAGTTCGCGTCAGGCTCGTTCCAGTAAAGGAATACACAGCACTACGAGGAGTAAACCCATGACTGAGCTAACCAAACAACAGAAGATCGAGATGAAGGAAGTAGTCGATGCGATGCCGGAGGTGTTTCTGTCTAGGGAAAAGGAGTTGTCGGTTTATGTATATCACGCCCCTTATGAAAAGGGAGGGATTGCCCTTTGCGAACCTTACACGGACAATCGCGTTCTTTCCCCCGCCCAGCACACAGCTTGGGTTGAGAAATGCCTAATGGCCTGGCTGGAGGATGAGGGGAGGGGGTACCGTTTTATGCGAAACTATAAAAAACAATGGTGTGCATACGACGGCAAGGGCGTGATGGTAACTGAACTGCACGAATGGATACCTCTCTGGTCTTGCCTCTACGTCGCCTTCAAGCACTGGCAGGAATCCCAGAAGCCGAAGGAGGAAAAGCGGGAGCCACAAACGGTTCTGCTCACAGAAAAAGAATACAACCATCTTGAAAAAGGAGGAACTATTGCTCTCGCAAAAGGACATATGCAGGGTGGCAAGAACGGCCACTGGAATTTTATCCCGAAGGAAAAGACGCTGAGGGAGAAGCTGCAAGGAGCATTGCGCGAAGTATATCCCGGCAGTTCTAAAGAACTAAATGCAGATGAGGCCATAGCAGACGTTTGCCTACCCGTCTTCATTGAGCACATCAAAGGGAAGCAGGGAGCGGTGGAAGAGATTCTAGAGGTTCAGTTGCAAGATCCAAGGGGGGAAGCAACTTGGACAAGGTCCGAGAGAAAGAAAATGGTTGGCGCAATTATGGCCGCGGTTGGAGAACAGCGATGAAAAATAAATGCCCGAAGTGCGGGGCGGATAGAGCAAAGAGTCAGTTTCGGATGCCCGGAGAGTTTGAATGCGGTAGCTTTGAGGATGAGTTTCAGGGGTTCTCTGAATCTATGAACTGCCTCCGCAACCAACTCACCAAGCGGGATAAGGAGATTAGGCAGCTAGAGCGGAAACTTGTCCAGGATTGCAACTGGTTCGTCAAAAAAGACAGGATGATTGAGCGGCTACAAGCCAATGAGAACAAGCTGCCGAAAACAGAGGATGGAGTAACGGTAGTGCCGGGCGAGGATGACGTTTGGTGCCCAAAGGAAAAAGAGATGGTCCATATCATTGTTTCGGACTGCTGTGTAACATCTCCAGATTGTGACTGTAGTGGGTATGGGCATCCGCTGGGGCGTATGGCTGGTCATTATTCCAGTCAGAAAGCTGCTGAAGCGAAGGGAGAAGAGTGATGAGTGATTTTGGTTTGCAAAGAGTACTGAGTGAGGCAGCTCAAAAGGCTAAGCTAGCAAGAGAGGATAAGTGTCCGAAGTGCGGGGCGGCAATTTATACCGACCGGTGTGGTTTTTATTATACCTACTATATCTGTGGTACGGAACTGTCTAACAGTAGTGGAAAGTGTATCTATGTGAGTATGGATTGTCTCCGCAACCAACTCGCCCAGCGGGATGAGACTATCGAGCGTTTACGAGGGATTGCTGCCCAACTCGTCAAACAAAAATATGCTATACAATGGGGGTGGTCCGGCAAGGGGAAAGAATGCGGATATTATCTAAACGATAAGTATGTCGGAACTACACCCGATAATGTCATAGATGCTTTACTCGCCGAAGCGGGAAAGGAGAATAGCGATGAGCAAAATAGATTACACTGAAATTCGAGATGATAGAATTCGCGGAGAGATTTGCAGGCTAATGTCCGAAATGCTTGATGATCCAGATGAGTATGGGATTTATCCAACTTCTCGATTTATGTGGAAAATGGAGACCTTCATATTGGCCGAGAATGAACGGCCGCGGAAACCACGTACTCGCCATGATGGAGATTGTACTATCTATGCTTCTCTTGTTAACGATTGTCCCGAAGCAGGTGTTTGTACGTGCGGCTATGGATATGAATGTGTAAGGCGTGGAGATCGGTCGGAAATGTATTCGGATGAACGCCAAGCCGCTGAAGCAGTGGGAAAGCTTGAGAAAAAGCGGGATAAGCGTGAATGGAGACCGGAGTGGCATAAAAGATAAAAGAAGCACCGAAGCGGGAAAGGAGAACCAGGTATGAAAAAGTGGCTAAAAGATTATTGGCAGATGATTTTAGTTATAGCTCTGTTCGTAGGCTTTGCTGGGATATGTGTGATAGGACTTTTGAATGATACGGCTGGCTATAGAGCGGAGAGGAAGCTGTGGGATACTCACACTCAGGAGTATTGCGTAAAATGCAAGCGAAGTTATTGGATTCTCCTGCCTCCCAAATGTGTAGAGCATAACGAAGCGAGAAAGGATGGTAATCATGAAGAAATCTAATTCATGGCCTTGCGTAGTGGGCCTGTTAATTGTTCTGCTCTTGAGTGGTGCCATTCGCTTTCCAACCGCTCTCGCCTGAGCTTTTGTCGTTCGTGTAGGGTCACAAGGGTGAGGCTGGTTACTGAGGTGATGACGATACCTTTTTCAAGTATACTTCAGGGATTCAAAGAAGGCTGGCAAGAAAGTAAAGAAAAACGCGAAGCCGCTGAAGCTGCGGGAAAGGAGAATGGGAAATGATTTTGTCTAAAAACACACGACTGCGGCCGAGAAGCCTCGACGAGATGACGCAAATGTGCAGGCGATTGAAAAAGAGGCTGTTCTGGTTGACGTTACTCTATTGGGTTTTTTTGTTTCTGATGATAGCAATTTCGATAGTATCAGGCTGCGCCTCGCCTCCCCCGCTCCCAACCCTGTCTGCCCTTGGCGTTGACGACTTCCCCCAGCCTATCGAACCGAAATCCTTTCCGCTTGTACCATCAGACGACGAGGATGCAAGGTACTTCAATGCTATTCGCATTGTTGAATCTGGGGAGGATGATTGGGCAGTGGGCGATGGAGGGAAGAGTCGAGGCCCTTATCAAATAGGCCGTGCGTACTGGAAAGATGGGTGCGAATATGGCGGGGTGCTTGGGCATCCTGAATGGGACTACGACTTGTTTGTCTGGTCCAGGCCGAAGGTAGAGCAGGTGATGAAGTGGTACTGGCGGAGATATAAGGCGTTCACTTGGGAGCAAAAGGCCCGGATGCACAACGGCGGACCGAAGGGAATGGAGAAGCAGGCAACGGTAGTGTATTGGGAAAGGGTTAGGAATATTGCAGAATCAATGAGAAAGGATGGTGTGTGATGGCAAGGTTTGAAGGAAATAAAGTTGCGGTGTTTTTCAGGAGATGGGGGCATAAATTATTCAAATGCCCTACGTTCTGGAGCTTTAGGCCACTTTTTACTTGCCCAAGGTGTGGCAAAAAGTGTCGTTGCTACTGGGATGGCAATGATATTATTGGGCATGGGATAGATTACTGTAACAAGTGTGCTTCGATACTGGAAATGAGAAAGGATGGTGCGATGATGGCAAAGTACAGACAGAAGCCAGTAGTAGTAGTTGATGCAATATGTAACCAAGACAATCCATCAGATGTTGCAGAGTTTTTCGGTGAGGCAAGAGATAATCGGTTTGGTTACAAGAATGGAGTTTGGTCAATCTTGACCCTGCAGGGCATAATGGATGCCAAGCCTGGCGATTGGATAATCAAAGGAATCAAAGGCGAATATTATCCCTGTAAGCCTGATACTTTTGAGGCTACCTATGAACCAATGTGATTCCCCCCGCAGACGGTAGTGTACTGGGAGAGAGTTCATAACATTGCGGAGTCGATGAGGAAATAATGTATCAGTGGAAAAAGGACATCGTGGAATGGCGTTGTGGCAAGACGCTATATTTAAGCGTGCCTTTCACATGGATGTTGGACGAGGCCAAATTAAAGGCTGAGGAACATAAGGGCAAGGTTGTCGCTGGCGGACCTGCCGTAAAGCTCCACGGTGCGGAATGGGCTGATGAAACGCCTGACGAGTGCCCATTCGATGTCCTATCCATGCACAACCCTTGCGCCACATTCACGACAAGGGGTTGTCCGAATAGGTGTGAATATTGTGCCGTGCCTCAGATAGAGGGAGATTTTTGGGAACTTGAAGCATGGAAGCCTGCCCCGATTGTGTGCGACAATAACCTCTTGGAATCCAGCAAAAAACATTTCCAACGAGTCATTGATAGCCTGATGCAATTTCCGGTTGTCGATTTCAACCAAGGGCTTGATGCTCGAAGATTCACGCCTTGGCACGCTGGCCAAATCGCCCGTTTGAAATGTGCGAAAGTCAGATTTGCCTTTGATTTCCTGGGTATGGAAGCGAAGGTTTTTGACGCAATAGCAACAGCACGTGAGGCAGGTCTGAAAGACTTCGGAGTTTACGTCCTCATTGGCTTTAATGATACACCAGAGGATGCGAAGTATAGGCTGGATAAGGTAATGGAATGGGGGGTGTTGCCAAACGCGCAGAGATTTCAGCCATTGGACGCCAAAAAAAGGAATGTTTTCGTACACCCCAATTGGACAGAATGGAAATTATATAAAATGGCGCGCTATTACACCAGAACAATCTATGTCGGGCATGTTCCTTACGGCGAATTTATGGAACCCGACGAACCATTATTAAACATTGCGGAAAACATGAGATGACACATGACGAACTTGTGGACCGTGCCGCACGATGGCTGCTGAACACCCGTCGATGCAAAGTAGTTATTCATGGCGCTAAACCTATCTCTTGTCGTGAACACCCGGATGTTATTGGGTGGCTTCCGCAGGGACAAAGCATTGTTATAGAGGCCAAGATAAGCTCAAATGATTATAGAGCAGATTGGCGGAAGCAATGGCGAAAGTCCAGCACAGGCATGGGACTCTGGAAGTATTACATTACGCCCCCCGGCCTTATATCGGGACGGTTCCGCCGTGACGGGTGCGGGCTTTTAGAAACAAAGGGCAGAATTGTAAAAGTCGTGTGCGAGGCAGAACCACGGCAAATCCGAGATTGGTCAGCTGAGATATGCTTATTGTTATCAAACCTAGGAAGTCGGGAGCGTACCATAATTAACACTCCAGAGGTCGAGGACATTGCGGAAAGCACGAAGGGAGATAGGCGATGAAGAAGCCCGACAAGCGAGTTGAGTTAGTACGAAAAACTTATCCAGGAAGGAGGGCTTGGTGGTGGATAAGGATACATGTGACCAAAGGGACGACAGCGGACATCAACGCACCCAATGGCAATAAGGTTTGGCATACATTGGAGGGAGGGTCGATGGCTGCTCATAGGATTGCCAAAGAATTAGGTGGATGGCCTGTGTATTATAAAAACAGCATATTGCAGAATCAATGAAGGGAGGTGATGCCTGATGCCGCCGAGAACGGTGAATAGAATGTTTCCACCCTACGAACGCGCTTTAACTATGCCGCCAGCGGGGGATGCGCATCCGCTTAACAAATACGCATGTATTGGGAGATAGTTCATAACATTGCGGAAAGCATGAAGGGAGATAGGTGATGCGGAAGCTACAAGTGGGAGATTATGTGTTGGCAACAAAGTATTCCGATGGCGATCCACAAGATCACTGGGCTGTTGGCTTTTATTCACACACTACCGGCAACGGGTATCATATGCGACACTTTGTGGTTGACAATCATGGTGTACAATTCCGTGCAAATGGCTTTCGCCGACTAGCAAAAATACGAACAATAGAAGGCGAGAATCTTCTTGGGGACAGACGGGGTATAGAGTGTTCAGGTAGAAGCGTCTGGGGACACCTACGCCGGTTACGACGCGAACTGAAAGCAGCCGAATCAATGAAAGGCGGTGGGTGATGAAAGAGCATCCGATTTTGTTCAAAAGCGACATGATAAAGGCTATCCTGGACGGGCGAAAAACGCAAACGCGCAGGGTGATTAAGCCGCAGCCACATTTTCCTCACATGCCAGACGTCTACGCTGATTTGTATGATGGCGGTCCCGAATGGGCTTTCTGGATGCCTGATAATCGGATGACGGAGCCTCGTACATGGAAATGCCCCTACGGAGTCCCCGGTGGCAGGCTGTGGGTGAGGGAAAAGTTTGCCGTCATGTCGAACATGGGGTTTGCTAACAAATTGCCACGCTCGGTGCTGTATGCGGCCGACAGCAGCACTTCCCCAAATTTGAAGTTCCGTCCCTCCATCTTCATGCCCCGCTGGGCTTCGAGAATCACCTTGGAAGTTCTGAGCGTGCGGATTGAGAGGGTGCAGGACATTTCCAATGCTGATATTTTAGCCGAAGGCATTATTCCCCTAGAAGGCAACCCGTCTGCTGATGATCTTTGGGATGCTTTTGAGGATTTTTATGCCCGAGCATTCCGTGACCTTTGGGATTCCATAAACGCCAAGCGAGGCTACGGATGGGATAAAAATCCATTTTGCTGGGTGGTGGAATTTAAGCTGGCGGCGAAGGAAGGCAAATGAAAACGGTTAACCCTTCAGAATATCGCCCCGCCGTTGAAAGCAAAACCCGCTGGGGGGCCAAGGCGGAAAACCCCGGTAGGCAGGTGGCCCTTGACGCGCACGCAGCTAGAATTACATTGCATGAGGCCCAAGATTTTGCAGCGAGAAAAGCGTGCATCAAACGAAAACAATGTCCTAGTTGCGAACAAGGGCGACTAATATGTTATACTAGGCCTATTAAGCATTATACTTGCACGGTATGCCTAAAGACTTTCCAACATAGCGAGTACTTCCCTTCGCGGAAGAGGCAAGCGGCAAAATCCTTATTCAAGGAGAACAGCGATGAGCAAAGCTAATAAATGTGAAACTTGTAAGAAAGTAAAACCAGAAAAGTGGGTTGAGAAGGTGACAAGCAAAAGGGATAAATGCCCAAAGTGCGGGGCCAAGCTCGCCCCTCGATACTCTATGTATTCTGGCAGAGATGCCCGAAAGGGCGACAATATTCGTTATTCTTGTGGCACATCTCGGTGTACGGGACGGCCAAGTTTGTGGGAATCTTATGATTGTCTCCACAACCAGCTCGCCCAGCGGGGGAAGGACTGCCTTCAATTCCAGCGACACCGTGACTGGTGGCGATCTCATGCTTACGGCGAAGGTGAGCGGCCATCCGACTATCTGGACAACTCTCCCGGCAGCAGGACAGAACCTACAACAACAGAACTACTCGCCCAGCGGGATGAGACCATTAAGCAACTACAGAAAGCCATCAACGATTTTGGTAACAATCCCATGGGATTCGACTGGGCGGTGCTGGGAAGGATTGATGAGCTTGAACGCGAGAATGAGCGGCTGCAAGCTATCGAAAGCAAAATCCAAGATTACGCCCATCATGCGATGCAAGATGGGTTTGATGAGGCAGATGGAGCAACCGATCCCCGGTTTTACGATGATACTGCGGATGAATCAAGGCTCGCCCAGCAAATCCTTGACGAAGTTGTTTTAATGTCGCGTGGCATGACCGTTGAAGAAGCGGTTAAGGTCGTTAGCTGAAGCGGGAAAGGAGAATAAGACATGAACACGCAAGAGCTTTTGGCTTATCACAGAGTAATGTCCAACATATCGCGGGAGCTAATGTCCACAAAGAACCACGACTATGCAGGGGAATCAGGCGAGACGCCGTTTAAGAATTTCGAGCTATGCGAGCAGCTTGGGCTGTGTTCTATGGAAGTCGGGATATTGGTACGAATGTGCGATAAGATAAGTCGCCTCGCCAACTTTGCTGCCAGCGGACAGCTAAGGGTTAAAGGCGAGAGCGCAAAAGATACTTGTCTCGACTTGATGAACTATTCAGTATTACTATCCGCTTATTTGGAGAGCAAAACATGATCAGAATAGGCTACGTTTCAGGACGATACCGCCATTATAATTCAGACGGTACGCTGAATTTGGATGCTATGGCGGCGGAGATTTTAGACGAGCAGAAATGGTGTCGGGTTATTGCTGAATGTGGGTGTATGTGGATAGCACCCGTAACGAACTCCGTGTTTTTAGAGGGCATCGTAGCACAAGACGAGTTTATAGTTAGGGACCAAGCCCTGATACGACGACTACGGCCGACCTACGATTTTATGCTGATGAGGCCTACATGGGACGAAGAACCCGAAAGCGTGGGCGCTAGGATAGAATACGAGGAAGCGCAGGACCACGACTTGCTTGTCGTCTACGGGAAACACGGGGAAGATGAGGTGCGTCGTTATTTGACAGAACTTACGAGCCATAAGGAGTAGAATCTATGTTCACAGCGAAGTCTAAGGGTTGGGTGCCAGCGGGCGAGTCGAATGAAAAGACAATCAAGTTCATGCGTATGGAGACATCCCTATACACCACGAAACACGAGGCCTCGATGTGTGAGCTGGGCAAGAAGCACAAGCAGGTACAAATTACCGTTATCTGCGAAGATGTTAAGAAAGGAAAATCCAATGACTGAGAAAGAACAACAAGTTGCCGAAGTGACGTGGGGGCTGGTGGAATCCCATGAGAGAGGGACGTTCTCTTTTGCTACGCGAGATAGTAAGGGGCGGACGTTCTATCTCAATGGCTCTGACGAGAGTGGGTTCTACTACAAGAATGATGATGGCCGCTCTACCTCTTATCTCACCCACGAGATGCAGGCTATTTGGATTGGAAAATGTCTGATGGCGATACTGGAAGGGACAGGCAATTATACTTTTGCACGAATGCAGGATACAACATGGGAATGGTGTGGGCTTGGCGTAGGTGGTCTTGCTGCATCCCTCTGGACCTGTCTTTATGAAGCATGGCAACACTGGCAGGAATCGCAGAAGCCTACGAAAAGGGCGCTGATAGAGAAGATAGAGGCGTTGCTGAATGAAATCGCGGCTATCATCAAGGAGAAGAAATGAATCCTGGCGGCATTGGAAAAAGCGACCAGGACATGGAGGCAATAGCCGACACGGTTACAATCTATTTTCACTCGCTGATAACTAAGGGATTGACGCGTGAAGAGGCCCTGGCGTTGACAATATCCTTTCAAGAATCCTTGTTTGCCCCTAGGCCATGAGGAGTAAGTAGCATGGATAGGCCCAATAAATATAGAGTATGGTATGAGGACCATGAAGTTGGCGAAAGGGGCATCGAGTTGACTCAGCATTATCGGGATATACAAGACCTAGCAGAGCTTGCCAAATACAAAGACGGATATAGCCGCATCGTTTCGGTCTACCCCATCCTTTTGAAAGTATTTAACGACCCCGTGCCACAGGAGGAAATTGATGCCGCCATTAAGAATGCCACAGATGCGGCAAAGCGAAAACAAAAAGAAGACGCTGTTCGGCTTGCAGAAGACACGCTACAAAAGGCCAAAGACGCACTAAATGAGGAGTAATTAGCATGGGAAAGAAGTATACACGCAAGCGGATTATACGCCCCGCACCGAACTTGCCTACTACAGTAACTCGGGAGGCCGCGAAAGCTGCGGTTATAATTGTAAGCAAAGCGAAGAAATCAGGAGTAATTAGCATGGAAGCGAAGATGACATTACAAGACAGGCGAAGGCGTGCCAAGAAAATCCACAACCTTGTTGTGATTTCAGACCTGCACGCTGGCTGCAAGATAGGATTGTGTCCCCCTGGGCCAGTCGAGTTGATTGACGGTGGTTCATATACTCCGTCGGTTTTTCAGAAGAAAGTCTATCAATGGTGGGAAGAATTTTGGGGCGAGTTTGTCCCGAGGGTTTGTCATGGGGAGCCTTTTGCTGTTGCCGTAAACGGTGAAGCGGTAGATGGCGTGCACCACAATAGCACAACATACATTTCTGCCAACAAACAAGACCAAAAGAATATAGCCGAGGCATTACTTGCCCCGGTAGTGGAGGCTTGCGAAGGGCTGTTCTTTATGATAAGCGGCACGCCCGTGCATTCTGGCGAATCCGGTGTTGACGATGAGGGGGTTGGCAAGGCCTTGGGCGCGATTCGGGACTCGGCTGGCCGATACGCTCGGTACGAGCTTTGGAAGCGTGTAGGCAAAGCCTTGGTCCATCTGAACCACCACATAGGCACTACGGGTACAAGTTCGTATGAATCGACTGCTGTTCACAAGGAAATGGTAGAGGCTTTCGTGGAGGCGGGTAGGTGGGGCAAGGAACCCCCCGATTTCGTAGTACGATCCCACCGGCACAGGCATTTTGAGACTAAGATTACAACCCACAAGGGCATGGCAAGTAGTATAGTTACGCCTGGCTGGCAGGGCAAAACGCCATTCGCATTTCGGATTGTCGGGGCAAGGCAAGCACAGCCGCAGTTTGGGGGGATTATCATACGGCAGGGTGATGAAGATGCTTACGTGCGGGAGCGAGTATGGAGCTTGGATAGGCCGGAGGAAGAATAATGACTAAGATTACCGTTGACGAATGGCAGGCGGAGATTGCTAGAATAAAAGCCGAGGCCCCTGTCCTCGACGGTGGGATGACTATACCTGAGTTGGCCGCACAGCTTCAACGGGGCGAGACTTATACGCGTAGACTAATAGCAAGGGGCGTAGCCGAAGGCAGGTATGTAAGGGGGCGAGGATACCGCAAGGCGGTGGATGGGCGGAATAGGCCCGTTATTGTTTATCGTATTCAAAAGGCTTCTAAATAATGCTCTGGGCAACGATTTTAGCGATAATCGCATTATGGGCAGTTTCTATTTGCAAAGGTGATATGCTTGCTGCTATACTAGCGGCGATTGTGGTGTGGTTGTTGGTGGCGCAGGGAAGGAAAGAATGATGAGATTGAATACCGGGGCGCTTCTCGATTGTCACCTCAAGCTCGTACGGAAAGGGACGAGTACGCGGTTGTTCGTACTTCGAGAAATCCGAGGGGCTACTCGGGTGAACCCGCGCTTTGCTAGGTTTGCTTTTGTTCGCCCCGGCATTACCGAGCTGTGCGGAAGGCCCCTTTATGGAGAAACTAGCTTTGGGGAGATTCGCTCTGCGTTAGGGCCGGAAAGGAAAGAATGATGCTACATGACGAAATGAGAATCAATGTTTGGAAAGATATGGCGTGGGGCAACAATATTCGATTGGCGATTTCTTGCCGTACAGACGAGGCGAGCAAGGCTAATATGATTGAAGCGGCACGCTTCACGTTTGAACGCCACCACATAAGCTGCTCCCTACCACCTGAATCCATATTGCCCGTAACGATTGAATGCGCACAAGGATTGATGGATGACCTTTGGAAATGTGAAGTGCGCCCAACCGAAGGGGCAGGTACAGCTGGGGCAATGGCAGCAGCGCAAAAGCATTTGGCCGATATGCGGGCGATTGTAAGTAAAAAACTATCTATTGTTTTACCGTAAAAGGGTAAGATCGTGGAAGCCGTAGAGTTTTTAGGACACAAAGAAAGGAATGACGAATGAAAATATCTGAAGATGGCAAAGGGAAGTATATTGTTGATTTTGAGGGATTGCGAGTAGATATAAGGATTGGTGCTAGTGATTTTCCTTTAAAAGTCTTATTCAATAGTGATGTGGTTTCTTGTGTAATGAATGGGAATTTCCAATTTACACTTCCTGCTGTAATTCCTTTTGGAGTTGAAGGGACATAAATTGATGAGGTTAAAATCAAACAGACGATGCCCGAATTGTTTTAGCGGAAGGAAAGAGCGATGACTATATGGAAATTTAAGTTGGGAATGGCTGATAAGCAACAGGTGTTAATGCCCGCAGGGGCACAGATATTAGCCGTTCAAACACAAAACGATATGCCGGTTTTATGGGCGCTTTGCAATCCTCACGGCCCAGAGACCCAGCGGTTGATTGCTATTTGTGGAACCGGAAATCCTGCGCCAGAGAATTCTACCGGCTATATAGGGACTTTTCAAATGGCTAGAGGATCGTTGGTATTTCATGTTTTTGAGTTTTTGAAAGGAAAGAATGATGAGCAAGAGCAATAGTAGTGGCGGAATTGGCGTTACGGGTTGCCTATTGATTCTATTCATTACACTGAAGCTGCTAGGAGTTATCCATTGGTCCTGGTGGTGGGTATTAGCCCCCCTATGGATGTCTACCGGGTTAGTGCTAGGAATCGTGGGTATATGCTTGTTGGTGTGGCTTACAATATGGGCGTGTTCGGAGAAAAAATAATGATGCTATGGGCTTTTGCTATTACGTGTTCTGCCTTTTTTGTTG
>SDBU01005276.1_pt1 | contig 15529 bp, 11 predicted proteins | sample 2277071 | NCBI WGS metagenome assembly SDBU01 (sample SAMN10397929, study PRJNA504765) | marine sediment metagenome | isolation source: marine sediment core GS08_GC12, 126 cmbsf | place: Arctic Ocean: Gakkel Ridge, Loki's castle | collected 2008
GGTCAGGGCCGCCGTCAGCGTGGTTTTGCCGTGATCGACGTGGCCAATGGTGCCAACGTTGACGTGGGGTTTCGTGCGTTCGTATTTTTCCTTGGACATTATATTAGCCTCTTATCCCTCTAGGGTGCCTTTTATCTAGCTTGCTTTCCGGATAACGGTTTCAGCAACGCTATTGGGCGCCGCCGAGTATTTCTTGAATTCCATCGTGTAATTGGCGCGACCTTGCGTCGCCGAACGCATGGCCGTGGCATAACCAAACATCTCGGCCAACGGCACTTCGGCACGAATGACTTTTCCCGCCGGCACGTCTTCCATACCCATGATCACGCCCCGGCGTGAATTCAGGTCGCCATTCACATTACCCATATATTCTTCCGGCGTGACCACTTCCACCGCCATGATGGGTTCCAGCACCACCGGCTGCGCCCTATTGGCTGCCTCGCGGAAACACATGGACGCGGCCATCTTGAAGGCGTTCTCAGACGAATCAACTTCGTGAAACGAGCCGTCGTAGAGGGTAACTTTGACATCCACTACCGGGTAGCCGGCCTGAATGCCACGCTCCATGGCTTCAACCACGCCCTTTTGAACGGCAGGTATATATTCACGCGGAACTGCACCACCCTTGATCTTGTCGACAAACTCAAAACCGGCACCAGGCTCCTGCGGCTCCAGTTTCAGATAAACGTGGCCATACTGGCCGCGACCGCCGGACTGCTTGGCATATTTATGTTGGTGCTCGATGGTGTTGCGAATGGTTTCACGATAAGCCACCTGCGGTGCACCGACATTGGCCTCGACGCCAAATTCTCGCCGCATGCGATCAATGATGATGTCGAGATGCAGCTCACCCATACCGGAGATAATGGTCTGACCAGACTCTTCGTCGGTCTTCACCCGGAATGACGGATCTTCCTGCGCCAGACGCGACAAGGCGACACCCATCTTTTCCTGATCGACCTTGGTCTTGGGCTCAACGGCCTGGGCAATCACCGGATCCGGAAACTCCATGCGTTCGAGGGTGATAATGGCCTTGGGGTCACATAGGGTGTCACCCGTGGTGATATCCTTGATACCCACAGCGGCGGCAATATCACCGGCGCGGACTTCTTTAATCTCTTCGCGCGAGTTGGCGTGCATCTGCAAAATGCGGCCAATACGTTCTTTCTTCTGGCGCACGGCGTTGAACACCGTGTCTCCGGATTTCAGCACACCGGAATAAACGCGGAAAAACACAAGTTGACCAACGAAAGGATCAGTGGCGATCTTGAAAGCCAGTGCGGCAAACGGCTCGTCGTCAGATGCCGGTCGATCAGATTCGGTTTCGTCCTTATCGTCAAGGATGCCCCTGATCGCAGGGACGTCGAGCGGTGATGGCATGAGTTCGATAACAGTATCCAACATTGCCTGTACACCCTTGTTTTTAAAGGCTGAACCACAAAGTACGCAGACAATCTCGTTAGCGATGGTGCGTTGGCGCAAGCCCTTCCAGATATCTTCTTGCGACAGGTCGCCTTTTTCCAGATACTTATCCATCAGCTCTTCGGTTGCTTCGGCAGCGGCCTCGACCATCTTCTCGCGCCACTCCTGAGCCTTCTCCAGCAGATCGGCCGGGATATCCTTCTCTTCAAAGGTGACACCCAGGTCATCTTCATTCCAGAAGATTGCCTTCATGCTGACCAGGTTGATGACGCCCTTGAAATTCTCTTCAGCACCAATATTTAGCTGAATCGGCACCGGGTTGGCCCCTAAACGCTCTTTCAGCTGAGCGGCCACACGCAGGAAATCGGCGCCGGCGCGATCCATCTTGTTGACGAATGCCATGCGCGGTACACCGTACTTATTGGCCTGACGCCACACAGTTTCGGATTGCGGTTCGACGCCACCCACAGCGCAGAATACGGCGACGGCACCGTCGAGTACACGTAGGGAACGCTCCACCTCAATGGTGAAGTCCACATGGCCCGGGGTGTCAATTATATTAATGCGATGTTCGGGATACTGCTTCGCCATGCCCTTCCAGAAACAGGTCGTCGCCGCCGAGGTGATGGTGATACCGCGCTCCTGTTCCTGCTCCATCCAGTCCATGGTCGCCGCACCGTCATGCACTTCACCGATTTTGTGCGATACACCGGTGTAGAACAGGATACGTTCGGTCGTCGTCGTCTTACCCGCATCAATGTGGGCCATGATGCCGATATTGCGATAGCGATCGATAGGTGTCTTGCGTGCCATGGTTATCTATTCCATTACCAGCGATAGTGGGCAAAGGCCTTGTTAGCCTCGGCCATACGATGCGTGTCTTCACGCTTCTTGTAGGCGGTACCGCGTTTTTCCGCGGCGTCCATTAATTCATCTGCCAGTCGCACGCCCATGGACTTGCCGCTACGGGAGCGGGCGGCGGTAATAATCCAGCGCATGGCCAGGGCAGCCTGGCGATTGGCCTTCACTTCCACCGGTACCTGGTAAGTGGCGCCACCGACGCGACGGCTCTTAACCTCGACATCAGGCTTGATGTTTTCCAGTGCGGTCTGAAACAGCTCCACCGGGTCCTTTTTGCTGCGCTCAGCCATTGTAGCCAACGCACCATAGACAATGCGTTCAGCCACAGACTTCTTGCCGCTGTGCATTACAACGTTAATAAATTTCGCCAATGTCACATTGCCGTACTTTGGATCCGGCAAAATGGTGCGCTTGGGTACTTCTCTTCTTCTCGGCATTTTGGCCTCGTCTTACCTATTGATACCCGTGTTCCAGAGACTAGAAACGCCGCAGGTCACACCCGCGGCGATACATATTTTTATAATAATCAGGACTTGGGGCGTTTGGCGCCGTATTTGGAGCGTCCCTGACGACGATCGGAAACGCCCGCCGTATCCAGGGTGCCACGCACGGTGTGATAGCGAACACCGGGCAAGTCCTTCACACGTCCGCCACGAATCAGGATCACGGAGTGTTCCTGGAGGTTGTGCCCTTCACCACCGATATAAGTGGTCACTTCATAACCATTGGTCAGGCGAACACGAGCCACCTTACGAAGCGCGGAATTCGGCTTTTTCGGTGTCGTGGTATACACACGGATGCACACTCCCCGCTTCTGCGGACAGGCTTCCAGCGCCGGGACCGTCGATTTCTTGATCTCGCGCTTGCGTGGTTTACGCACTAGTTGGTTAATCGTTGGCATGTTTCTCTCCAGCCCAAAAAACAAACGACAGGCCGGATTTACCCTCCGGCCTGCCCTTAGGTGGGGCGCGATTCTAGGTTGACGCCCCTACCCTGTCAAGCAAATTTACTGCTGAAAAAGGTGCGAAATCAGGCGCCCACAACCTCTTCTTCATCGCCACCACTAACTGTTGCAGAGGGCACCGATGACAGAGCATTTTCCAGCGCCAAAGCCTCGTTTTTGTCCTCGATTCGCTGGCGCCGGCGCTCATCGTGGTGAGCCAGACCGGTGCCTGCCGGTATCAGGCGGCCGACGATGACATTCTCCTTCAACCCGCGCAGGCGATCACGCTTGCCGGCGATAGAGGCTTGAGTCAGCACGCGCGTAGTCTCCTGGAATGAGGCCGCTGAGATAAACGACTCAGTCGACAGGGAGGCCTTGGTAATACCCAGAAGATCACGCTGATAGGTGGCCGGCTGCTTGCCCTCGGCCTCAATTTGCTCGTTTTCCTCGAGCAATATCGAGCGCTCTACCTGCTCACCCGGCAAGAATCTGGTATCACCGTGATCTTTGACCGTGACCTTGCGCAGCATCTGGCGAATAATCACCTCGATGTGCTTGTCGTTGATTTTCACGCCTTGCAGCCGATAGACATCCTGCACACCATCGACAATATAGTTAGTAAGTCTTTCCACACCCAGCAGGCGCAGAATATCGTGGGCCACTGGTGAACCATCAACGATGCTGTCACCCTGCTCTACGGTCTCACCCTCGAAGACCGCTATATGGCGCTCTTTGGCAATCAGCCACTCGTGGGGTTCGCCATCGCGATCCGTAATGATCAGACGTTGCTTGCCTTTGGTTTCTTTACCGAAGGAAACAACACCTGTCACCTCCGCCAGAATGGCCGCTTCCTTGGGCTTGCGAGCCTCGAATAGTTCGGCCACGCGTGGCAGCCCACCGGTAATGTCGCGGGTCTTCGAGGATGCCTGCGGTATGCGAGCCAGCACATCACCCACATTAACCTTGGCACCGTCTTCAACGGTAATAATAGCGCCAGCCGGCAGGGTGTATTTCGCCGGCTGCTCAGTGCCCTGAATCATCACTGCATTGCCCTTGCCATCGACCAGGGAAATCATTGGCCGCGCATCCTTGATACCGCGGGCCTGCTTCGGATCCAGCACCACATAGGTTGACAGGCCGGTGACGTCATCAGTCTGTTTTTTTACCGTCTGATCTTCAATGAGATCGGCAAAGACAACTTTACCCGCCACCTCGGTGACGATCGGGTGTGTATGCGGATCCCAGTGGGCGACGATATCGCCGGCAGTCACCTGGGTACCATCGTTGACAGACAATACGGCACCGAAAGGTACCTTGTAACGTTCGCGATCACGACCGTGCTCGTCCTGCACGATAAGTTCGCCACTGCGCGATACCGCAACCCACTTGCCTTCGGCATTTTCTACCGTCTTGATATTGCGTAAATGTACGGTGCCGGTGGTTTTGACATCAATCTTGCTAACTGCAGTCGAACGAGATGCGGCACCACCGATATGGAAGGTGCGCATGGTCAGCTGGGTACCGGGTTCGCCGATACTCTGCGCCGCAATCACGCCTACGGCCTCGCCCATATTGACCAGATGGCCACGAGCCAGGTCACGCCCGTAACACTTGGCACACACACCATAGTGATTGGCGCAGGTTACGGCGGAGCGCACCTGCATCTGGTCGATATTGTGTTCTTCCAGCAGGGTGACGAGTTTCTCATCGAGCATGGTGCCGTCTGCAACCAATACTGTTTTATTATTTGCCGGATCAAACACATCGCCAATAACGGTGCGGCCAAGAATACGATCACGCAGTGGTACCACCACTTCCCCACCCTCTACCAGGGCAGAACGGGTGACACCGGTGGTGGTGCCACAGTCTTCTTCGGTCACCACCAGATCCTGGCACACGTCCACGAGTCGACGGGTCAGGTAACCGGAGTTTGCGGTTTTGAGGGCTGTATCGGCCAGACCCTTACGGGCGCCGTGAGTGGAAATAAAGTATTGCAAAACCGACAGGCCATCGCGGAAGTTGGCGGTAATTGGCGTTTCGATAATGGAACCATCCGGCTTCGCCATCAAGCCACGCATACCGGCCAGTTGACGAATCTGTGCTGCACTACCGCGGGCACCAGAGTCTGCCATCATAAAGATGGAATTAAACGAAGCCTGTGTCTGCTTGTTGCCCTCACTGTCTATGACTTCCTCGGTACCGAGCTTGTCCATCATCGATTTGGCGACCTTGTCCGAAGTATGGGTCCAGATATCCACTACCTTGTTATAGCGCTCGCCGTCAGTGAGCAAGCCGGAGGCATGCTGTTTCTGGATCGCTTTAACCTGCTCCTCGGCGTCAGCCAGGATGGCGGTTTTTTCTTCCGGTGTGATCATATCGTCGATACCGATGGAAACACCGGCACGGGCGGCAAAAGCAAAACCGGTATACATCAGCTTATCGGCAAAAATGACGGTCGCTTTCAGGCCGATCTTGCGATAGCAGGAATTGATAAGTTCGGAGATATCCTTCTTCTTCAGCGGTTTGTTCATCAGATTTTCGAATGACAAACCCTCCGGCAGGATCGCGGATAAAAGGGCGCGTCCGGCAGTGGTGTCAACGATTCGTGTTTCGGTACTCAGATTGCCATCGTCATCAGTGTCCGACAGATTCAGACGCACCTTGACGCGGGCGTGCAAGGAAACGGTCCCCGTACCATACGCACGATCCACTTCATTGACGTCGGCATAGACACGACCCTCGCCCTTGGCATTGATGCTCTCGCGGGTCATGTAGTACAGACCCAGCACAATATCCTGTGATGGCGCGATAATCGGCTCGCCGTTGGCAGGCGACAGCACATTATTGGTGGACATCATCAGGGTGCGGGCCTCAAGCTGCGCCTCGGTCGACAATGGAATGTGCACCGCCATCTGGTCGCCGTCGAAATCGGCATTAAAAGCGGCACAGACCAAAGGATGCAACTGGATCGCCTTGCCCTCAATCAGTACTGGCTCAAAAGCCTGAATGCCAAGACGATGCAGCGTTGGTGCGCGGTTCAGCATTACTGGATGCTCACGAATCACTTCTTCGAGGATATCCCAGACTTCGGGGTTGGCCTGCTCCACCATCTTTTTGGCCGCCTTGATGGTGGTGGCGAGACCACGGGCCTCAAGCTTGCCGAAAATGAACGGCTTGAACAGTTCCAGCGCCATTTTCTTCGGCAAACCACACTGGTGCAGTTTCAGAGTCGGGCCGACCACAATTACGGAACGACCGGAGTAATCGACGCGCTTGCCGAGGAGGTTCTGACGGAAGCGACCCTGCTTGCCCTTGATCATGTCAGCCAGGGACTTCAGTTGGCGCTTGTTGGCACCGGTAATGGCCTTGCCGCGACGACCATTGTCGAGCAACGCATCAACGGCTTCCTGCAGCATGCGTTTTTCATTACGCACTATGATGTCGGGTGCGTTGAGATCCAGCAGACGACGCAAACGGTTATTACGGTTGATAACCCGACGATAGAGATCGTTCAGGTCCGACGTCGCAAAACGGCCGCCGTCAAGCGGTACCAATGGACGCAACTCCGGCGGTAATACCGGCAGTATCTCGAGAATCATCCACTGCGGTTTGTTACCCGACTGAATAAAGGCCTCAATCACCTTCAGTCGCTTGGTCAGCTTCTTGATCTTGGTTTCAGACTTGGTATCGCCCAGCTCTTCACGCAGGCTGGCGCGCTCTTCTTCCAGATCCATGTCACGCAACATGTTACGCACGGCTTCGGCACCCATTCGGGCATCGAATTCATCACCATACTCTTCAATAGCATTAAGGTAGGCCTCCTCATTCAGCAGGCTGAATTTTTCCAGCGGCGTCATGCCTGGGTCCACCACAACATAGGCTTCAAAATAGAGTACGCGTTCTATGTCGCGCAGGGTCATGTCCAGCACCAACCCCATGCGGGACGGCAAGGATTTCAAAAACCAGATATGGGCAACGGGGCTGGCCAGCTCAATGTGACCCATGCGCTCGCGACGTACCTTGGAAAGGGTCACCTCTACACCGCACTTCTCGCAGATGACACCACGATGCTTGAGTCGCTTGTACTTGCCACATAAGCATTCGTAGTCCTTGACTGGGCCGAAAATCTTGGCGCAAAACAGGCCATCCCGTTCTGGCTTGAACGTACGGTAATTAATGGTCTCGGGTTTTTTAACTTCACCAAAGGACCAGGATCGGATTTTTTCCGGTGAGGCAAGTCCGATGCGAATAACATCGAAATCTTCAGATTTGCCCGGTTGCTTGAAAAGATTAAAAAGATCTTTCATCGTCTGTACCTATTTTACGGTGCGATTCCATTGCTGAAATCATTACCGGCAGGAACCCTCTCCGAGGGCGATTATACTTTTCGCCGACAGGAGCCGGCTCCTACCACTGTGATTTACTCCTGCTCGAGTTCGATATCGATACCGAGGGAACGGATTTCCTTAACCAGCACATTGAAGGATTCCGGCATGCCGGCCTCCATGCGGTGATCGCCCTTGACAATGTTTTCGAACATCTTTGTGCGCCCATGCACGTCGTCCGACTTCACGGTCAACATTTCCTGCAAGGTGTAGGAAGCACCGTAGGCTTCCAGTGCCCACACCTCCATTTCACCGAAGCGCTGACCACCGAATTGCGCCTTGCCGCCCAGTGGTTGCTGGGTCACCAGACTGTATGGGCCGGTAGAACGGGCATGCATCTTGTCGTCCACCAGGTGATTGAGCTTGAGGATATACATGTATCCCACGGTCACCTCACGATCGAATGCGTCACCGGTGCGTCCATCAAAAAGCTTGATTTGTCCGCTACGCGGCAGACCGGCCAGTTCCAGAAAATCCTTGATTTCCTCTTCTGTGGCACCGTCGAATACCGGCGTCGCTACCGGCACACCACCGCGCAGATTATTGGCCAAGTTCATGATTTCATCATCAGTCAGAGACTTAATGTCTTCCTTCTTGCCCCCGGAGCCGTTGTAGATCTTGTCGAGCTGCTTACGCACCTCTTCGACCTTGGCCTCCTGCTTGAGCATGGCATCAATCTGTGTGCCCAGATGTTTCGCCGCCCAACCCAGATGGGTTTCCAGTACCTGACCAACGTTCATACGTGACGGTACGCCCAACGGATTAAGTACGATGTCTACCGGATTACCATCGACGGTATGGGGCATATCTTCCACCGGCACAATGCGTGAAATCACGCCCTTGTTACCGTGACGACCGGCCATTTTGTCACCGGGTTGCAGGCGACGTTTTACCGCCACGTAGACCTTGACCATTTTCAGCACGCCCGGCGCCAGGTCATCACCCGACGTCAGCTTGGCCTTTTTCTCGGTAAACTTGGTATCGTAATACTCTTTGTGGCTCGCCAGCTGGGTCTTCAGTTGTTCCATGGTCTGACTGGCTTCTTCATTGTGCATACGAATATCAAACCACTTGTCGCGATCGGTTTCGGCCAGGTAGGCCTTGGTAACTTTCTCACCGGCCTTGAGTGCACCGGGCCCACCATCGGCTACTTTGCCGGTTAGCAGTTTTTCCAGACGGGCATAAACGTCTTGCTCAACGATGCGGAATTCATCGTTGAGATCCTTTTGTACGCGTTCGAGATCGGAATGCTCAATCGACTTGGCGCGGGCATCTTTTTCCACGCCGTCACGCGTAAACACATGCACGTCAATTACCGTACCGGTCATTCCTGACGGCATACGCAGTGAGGTGTCTTTCACATCGGACGCTTTCTCTCCAAAGATGGCGCGCAGCAGTTTCTCTTCCGGCGTCAGCTGGGTTTCACCCTTTGGTGTCACCTTGCCCACCAGAATGTCACCGGCATTTACTTCGGCGCCAATGTAGACAATACCCGACTCATCGAGTTTGCCTAATGCAGCTTCACCGACATTGGGAATATCCCGGGTGATTTCTTCCGAGCCCAGCTTGGTGTCTCGGGCAACGGTATTGAGTTCTTCGATATGAATGGTGGTGAATTTGTCATCCTCAACGATGCGCTCGGAAATCAGGATTGAATCCTCAAAGTTGTAACCATTCCACGGCATGAAAGCGACGAGAATATTCTGCCCCAATGCCAGCTCACCCATATCGGTACTGGGCCCGTCGGCCAATACATCATCTTTGGCAACTACGTTACCGACACGCACCAGCGGTTTCTGATTGATATTGGTGTTCTGGTTTGAGCGCTGGTATTTCACCAGGTTGTAGATATCAACACCGGCTTCTCCCGGGGTGGTCTCATCATCATTCACGCGTACCACGATACGGCTGGCATCAACTGAATCCACCACACCACCGCGGCGAGCTATTACCGCTACACCGGAGTCCACACACACGGTTCGCTCGATACCTGTACCCACCAGTGGTTTTTCGGTCATCAGTGTCGGCACCGCCTGACGCTGCATATTGGAACCCATCAGCGCGCGGTTGGCGTCATCATGTTCAAGGAACGGAATCAGACAGGCGGCAACGGAAACGATCTGTGATGGCGCAACATCAATGTATTGCACCATATCCGCTGTTGCCAGCATGAATTCATTCTTGTTGCGGCAGGAAACCTGTTCGTCGATCAGTTTGCCCTTGTCATCCACCGTAGCATTGGCCTGGGCAATCACGAACTTGCCCTCCTCAATGGCGGAAAGGTAATCGATGTCATCGGTGACCTTGCTACCCACCACCTTGCGATATGGGGTTTCCAGGAATCCGTATTCATTGGTACGGGCATAGATCGCCAATGAATTGATCAGACCAATATTGGGACCTTCCGGCGTTTCAATCGGACAAACACGACCGTAATGGGTCGGGTGCACGTCGCGTACTTCGAAACCGGCACGCTCACGCGTCAGGCCGCCCGGACCCAGTGCCGATACACGGCGCTTGTGGGTGACTTCCGATAACGGATTGGTCTGGTCCATAAACTGGGAAAGCTGTGAGGAACCAAAAAATTCCTTCACCACCGCCGAAACTGGTTTGGCGTTAATCAGTTCCTGCGGCATCAGGCCTTCCGATTCCGCCAGTGCCAGACGTTCACGCACCGCGCGCTCAACACGCACCAGACCAATACGAAACTGGTTCTCGGCCAGCTCGCCGACAGAACGCACGCGGCGATTACCCAGGTGATCGATATCATCCACCTGGCCATTACCGTTTTTGAGATCAATCAGGGTTTTCATGACATCAACGATGTCTTCCTTCGACAGAATGCCCGGACCTTCATCGGTCTCGCGCGCCAGCCGACGGTTGAATTTCATGCGTCCGACTGCGGACAGGTCATAACGATCAGCCGAAAAGAACATATTATTAAACAGGGATTGCGCCGCGTCTTTAGTCGGCGGCTCGCCGGGACGCATCATGCGATAAATTTCGATCTGGGCTTCCAGCGGGTTAGTACTCGGATCGAGGCGCAGGGTGTCCGAAATAAACGGACCGCAATCGAGATCATTTGTATAGATGGTTTTGATCTCAGTGATACCGGATTCGTGCAGCTTCTCCAGCAGCTCTTCTGTAATAACTTCGTTGGCCGCTAACAGGACTTCACCCGTCTCTTTGTCGAAGATATCTTCCGCCAGTGAACGGCCCATCAGGAACAGTTCCGGAACGATCAGCTGTTTCAGGCGGGATTTTTCCAGTTCACGCACCATGCGGGCAGTCACACGTTTTCCAGCCTCCACGAGCACATCGCCCTTGGAATTGCGCAGGTCAAAATCAAATTGCAGACCACGCAGGCGTGATGGCACCAGCTCCACCTTGATCTCATTTTTGCCAATGTGGTAGGTGTCAGAATCAAAAAAGGTTTCCAGGATTTCCTGCGTATTCATCCCCATCGAGCGCAGCAGGATGGTCGCTGGCAGCTTGCGTCGACGGTCGATACGGACATAGAGGAAATCCTTGGGATCAAATTCCAGATCAAGCCAGGAACCGCGGTAGGGTATAACGCGTGCGGAAAACAGCAACTTACCCGAACTATGTGTCTTGCCGCTATCGTGCTCGAAGAATACACCTGGAGAACGATGCAACTGGGATACAATAACGCGCTCAGTGCCGTTTATAATAAAGGTACCGTTGCTGGTCATGAGCGGAATCTCGCCCATGTACACCTCCTGCTCACGGATATCTCGAACTGCCTTGCTGCCAGTAGCGTCGTCCTTGTTAAATACCACCAGGCGTACCAGCACGCGCAATGGTGCGGAATAAATCAGGCCGCGCTGTTGGCACTCCTTGACGTCAAAGGCAGGTTCGCCAAGGCGATAGCTAACAAATTCCAGCGCCGCATTACCATTGTAGGACTCGATCGGGAAAACAGACTTAAACGCTGCTTGCAAACCCTGGTCGATACGCTGCTCTGGCGGCGTATCGATTTGCAGGTACTTGGCGTAGGATTCCTTTTGAATCGCAAGCAGATAAGGCACTTTCTGCACAATCCGGCGTTTACCGAAATTTTTGCGAATTCGCTGCTTCTCAGTGAATGTGTAGGCCATGCTTTCCCTCGACTTTCAGCTCTGTAATGTGTGCGTTATCGCTTTTCAGCGCCAACGCGGAAATAATAAGCGGGTACAGGCCGGCGGAATTCCGCCAGCCCGTACCCTAACTATGTTTCGATCCTTCCTGTGAAAAGGATCGAATGTATTACCAATCTCAATTGGCAGACGCTTACTTCAGTTCGATCTTGGCGCCGGCTTCTTCCAGCTTCTTCTTCATATCTTCGGCTTCTGCCTTGGGTGCCGCTTCCTTCACAGTTGCCGGAGCGGATTCCACCAGCTCTTTAGCTTCCTTCAGGCCCAGGCTGGTCACAGCGCGAACCGCCTTGATTACGGAAACCTTGTTGGCACCCATTTCAACCAACACAACGTCGAAATCGTCCTTGGCCTCTTCGGCGCCACCTTCAGCGGCAGCCGGTGCCGCTACGGCAACAGCCGCGCCGGTAGATACGTTGAACTTGTCTTCCATGTCCTTGATGAGCTCGGAAAGCTCCAGCACGGACATGCCGCTGATAGCGTCCATAATATCGTCTTTGGATACAGCCATTTCTATTCTCCAGATAATCTAAATCGTTTAATTCGGTTTGACTTACGCACCTTCTTTGGCATCGCGAATAGCAGCCAGTGTACGCACGAATGATGCCGGTACCTCGTTCAGGGTACGGACAAACTTCTGCATCGGTGCATTCATGGTTGCCAACAGTATCGCCAGCAGCTCATCGCGGCCCGGCAACCTGGCCAGTGCCTTGAGTTCCGCTTGCGATATAATCACGCCGCCCATAGCACCGGTCTTGATAATAAGTTTGTCGTTTTCTTTGGCAAACTCATCCAGTACCTTGGCCACGGCTGCCGGATCGGTCGATGCAGCGAACGCCAGCGGACCCACCATGTGGTCTTGCAGGCATTCAAAGTTCGAACCTTCGACAGCACGCTTGGCAAGCGTGTTTTTCACCACACGCAAAAACACACCGGCTTCCCGGGCCTTGCGGCGCAGCTCTGTCATTTGAGCCACGGTCAAACCACGATACTCAGCCAGGATAGCGGCTTCTGCACCTGAAATAGCTTCAGACACTTCAGACACCACGGCCTTTTTCTGCTCAATATTAAGACTCATTTAGAGTCACCTCCGTCTATAAAAGACGACGACCGTATCCAGAAAAATCTCTGACTCCGGGTTCATCGCCTGCGCAGGCCGGCAATACAGCACACCAATTAAGTAAAACGCCTGCGGTCTTGGACAATCTCTATGCACCTTCACGACCGTTTATTTCCGGCCAATCGGGAGCAAAGAGCCCCAATCCTTTAAAACACAATTACCAGTAAAAATTTCAGTAACGCTTCGCGCACCAACCATAATTAACGCTTGGTTGCTAACTATTAATTGCTACTACAACGATGCGGCATCAATTATCACACCCGGCCCCATGGTGGAGGACAGGGTAATGCGTTTGATATACGTACCCTTGGCGGAAGACGGTTTCGCCTTCTGCAGGGCGCTAATTAATGCTTCCAGGTTCTCCTTCAGTGCATCGGCATTGAATGAGGCCTTACCGATAGTGCAATGAATAATGCCAGCCTTGTCGATGCGGTACTGCACCTGACCTGATTTGGCGTCAGTCACCGCCTTCTCAGTGTTGGTAGCTACCGTGCCCACCTTGGGGTTCGGCATCAAACCACGCGGACCCAGAATCTGGCCTAGCTGGCCGACCACTTTCATGGCATCAGGGGTAGCAATCACGATATCCCAGTCAAACTCGCCTTTCTTTACCTTCTCCGCCAGATCATCCATGCCCACCACATCGGCGCCGGCCTTGCGGGCAGCCTTGGCCTGATCGCCTTCTGCAAACACGGCGACCTTTACGGTTTTTCCTGTGCCACGCGGCAATACGGTCGACCCGCGGACATTCTGTTCGGACTTACGGGCATCAACGCCCAGATTCACGGCCACATCGACGGATTCGTCAAATTTGGCGCTGGCGCTGCCCTTGACCAGGGTCAGGGCCTCGATGACCTCATACTGCTTGCCGCGCTCGATGTTCTCCGAAATCGCCTTCATGCGTTTACTCATTTTCGCCATCTCGCACGCCCTCCGTCTCGATACCCATAGAGCGGGCGCTACCGGCAATTATTTTCACCGCGGCATCCATGTCATTGGCATTAAGATCCTTCATCTTAATGGTGGCTATCTCTTCCAGTTGCGCCCGGGTGACCCTGCCAACCTTATCGGTATGCGGGGTGCTGGAGCCCTTCTGCAGACCCAGCGCTTTTTTCAGCAGCACCGCTGCCGGCGGCGTTTTGGTAATAAAAGTGAAACTTTTATCGCTGAAGACAGTGATCACCACGGGAATCGGCATACCCTTTTCCACGCTCTGGGTCGCCGCATTAAATAACTTGCAGAATTCCATGATGTTGAGTCCGTGTTGGCCCAGGGCCGGCCCCACAGGCGGGCTGGGATTGGCTTCCCCGGCAGGCACCTGCAGCTTGATATAAGATTCGATCTTTTTCGCCATAACTTGCTACTCCTTCGGGTACAAACGCCGTACCGGGAACTGCTTTCGCCGTCGGAAGACGGTTCTTGCCATTCGCTTTCGGGCTCCCCGTAAATATCAACCTGGTAGATGCACTCTTCTGAGCGTGATTAATCGCCTTCAGACGGCACCTACCGCTTTAATACAGCCAGGTGGAAAAGATCTAGCCCTTTTCCACCTGGGAAAAATCCAGCTCCACCGGTGTCATGCGACCGAATATGGACACCGACACACGCAATTTGGCCTTTTCAAAATTGACGTCTTCCACCGTGCCATTGAAATCGGCAAAGGGTCCGTCAATCACACGTACCTGCTCGCCCGCCTCGAAGGTGAACTTGGGCCGCGGTTTCTCCGCGCCCTCCTGAACCTGCTGCAGGATGGCCTCGGCTTCTTTGTCGCTGATCGGCGCCGGTTTGTTGGCCGTCCCACCGATAAATCCGGTAACCTTGGGCACGCTTTTGACCAGGTGCCAGGTATCGTCCGTCATTTCCATTTTCACCAGCACGTAGCCGGGGAAAAACTTGCGCTTGGTTGTGCGTTTCTGGCCACCACGCATTTCCACCACCTCTTCGGTGGGGACCATAATCTCGCCAAACATGTCTTCCATGCCGGCGTTACGAATGTGCTGCTCCAGTGAACGCTCAACCTGTTTCTCAAAGCCGGAGAAGGCGTGTACCACATACCAATGCATAGACATATCAGGACTCCAGACCCAAGAGGGCATCACGTAAGTTCGATAACCCGAAATCCACCAACATCAAAAACAGGGACACCATAATCACAATCGCGAGCACCGCAAGAGTAACCTGAAGGGTTTCCTTTCTGGTTGGCCACACCACCTTGCGCAACTCAATGCGTGCACCCTTGGCAAACTCCCACGCTGCCTGGCCAGGGGCCGAGGTCAACGCCACACCGGCGGCCACAATCACAGCACCCAGCACGGTGGCAATGCGCACCAGATCACCCTGAGCTTCAAAGTAATAAAAGCCATAGATGCCCCCCGCAAGGATGAGCACCGCGACTACCAGCTTTAATTTGTCTACGTTCAACGTATCTTCCTATCTACCAGCAAATTGGCAGGCCAGGAGGGAATCGAACCCCCAACCTACGGTTTTGGAGACCGTCGCTCTGCCAATTGAGCTACTGGCCTAACTTTTCCGAGCCAACATTGAGCTCAATTATTCAATAATCTTCGACACCACACCCGCACCAACGGTACGACCGCCTTCGCGGATGGCGAAGCGCAGGCCGTCTTCCATGGCGATGGGGGCA
>SDBU01005277.1_pt1 | contig 15523 bp, 14 predicted proteins | sample 2277071 | NCBI WGS metagenome assembly SDBU01 (sample SAMN10397929, study PRJNA504765) | marine sediment metagenome | isolation source: marine sediment core GS08_GC12, 126 cmbsf | place: Arctic Ocean: Gakkel Ridge, Loki's castle | collected 2008
ACAGGGTTATAACCGCCACCACTACCTTGAGCACAATCAGCACGGTTACAACTACAAGAGAAAGCTTAGCTGCACCACTTCGGGTGGAAAACATTGCCTATCACCTGCCCTTAGCTTTTGCCGCCCGCAGAGGAAGCCACTTAATAAACCTGCCCCACTCTCCCTTCTCCCATACCACCAGTAGCGGGGGGGCAATGCCGATTGAACTAAAGGTGCCGGCAATTATGCCCACCATTAGAACCACTGCGAAATTCTGAATTGATGCCCCGACAAAAAAGAGCAAAGCCAACACTACGAATAGTGTGGTTAGACTGGTATTCAAGGAGCGCCCTAAAGACTCAATCAGGCTGTTATTGACTACAACCTCGAAGTCGGAACTAACACCCAACGTCAAATTCTCGCGTATTCTATCAAAAACAACCACCGTGTTATTCACACTGTAGCCAATAACCGCCAAAATGCCGGTAATGAACATCAAGTTAATCTGCCAGTTCAATAAGCCACCGAGGATAGAGAAAACCCCCAGTGCCACCAGTGCATCATGTACCAGGGCGATTATGGCACAGGTCCCATAACGAAAGGGTTTAGGCATCCGGCGAAATGCCCAGGTTACATAAAGAAGTATGCCAACTGCCGCCACAGCTACCGCAATACCTGCATTCTGGGCTGTTTCCCTGGCTACTAGTGGTGACACGGCGCGGAACTCTGCCTCACTGAGATTGCCAAACCTAGTTGCTAAGGCATCTTCCAGCGCTATCTTCTCTTCGCCGCTTATTTCATGTGTCCGGATAAGGAAATCCCCTTCGCTAGTGCGCTGAACAATGGCATTTCCATAGCCCAAACTAGCCAGTTCCTGCTGCAAACCAACCTGGCCTACTTCTTGCTCAAAGCTTATCCTCAACAGAGAGCCACTACTAAATTCGATTCCAGTTTCAATGCCAAGGGTAGCCAGTGAAATAATACTGATAAGAATAACCACCCCAGAAACTAGAAAGAGCCAGAATCTCTTACCTATAATATCCAACATTATTTCCTTCCCAAGTATGGGCTAAAGAGCGAAGTCCGCCGCGACAGGCGAGTGCGCACAAATAGGCGAAGTAAGGTTCGGGTAACCACAATAGCGGTAAACATGCTTACCGCCACACCAATAAACAAGGTCAAGGCAAAGCCCATTACCGGCGCACTGGCGACAATACTACTGCCTAACCAGTACAAAATGCCACATACAATAAAGGTAGTTACATTGCTATCCCGGATAGCCGTCCAGGCACGATTAAAGCCGGTCTCAATGGCCGCCCCTAAGGTGCGCCCTGTTCGCAGTTCCTCCTTTAGCCGCTCAAAGATAAGCACATTAGCATCTACCGCCATACCGATAGATAAGACAAAACCACCCAGCCCGGCCAGAGTAAGGGTAACTGGTATCAGCTTAAATAGTGCCAATACCAGTGCCCCATAAAATATTAACGCCAGGCAGGCTAGGACCCCAGGCAAGCGGTAGTAAATAATCATGAATAACATAACCAGTATTATGCCAATTACCGCTGCCGTAACACTCATATCGATGAAATCAGCTCCCAGTGTGGCGGATACTTTTTCCTGGTAGAGGGGTGGCTTCTTCAGCGGCATGGGTAAAGCACCGGACTCAAGCAGGAAAGCCAACCGCTCTACTTCATCCACGGTAAAATCGCCGGTAATAACTCCACTACCCTGATATGCCGATTGCAGAATTTGGGGGGCGGAAATGAGTACATTGTCTAAGAAAATACCCAGAGCCCGCTGCGGAGACCCGTATGCTCCTGAATTATACAAGCGCTGGGCTATCTGGTCGAAGATTATCCCTCCCTCATTATTCCACTCAATAGCCACCACCGCTTCGGTTCCAGTGACCTCTGTGGTAACACTGGGAGCAGCCTTAGCTAAAAGATCGCCGGTGAGCTGAATGCCACCGTCTCCTCTAGCCGGCATCCAGGCTAAAAGTACCGGGGGTCCCTGTTCTAGTTGACTTCTTAACTCTTGCTCCAATTTTTTAAGTTCCTCTATATCAATAGGGTTGCCTGTTGCGTCTGTATAGCTGAGAATACTCACTCCATTCTGGGTTAGAAAAGCTATGGGGTGGTATTCTCCTTTTTCATCTCTTTTACCTACAAATATTCGGGTGCCCTGCTCATCGTCATCAAAGAACTCGGAACGGGCATTCTCCAGATAATCACCAAGATAGACTGGACCACCCTCCTCATTTAGCTCTACCTCACGAAATTCAAGGAAGCCCGTTTGTTCCACTAGCTTCTTGGCGGCTTCAATATCGGTAAATCCGGGGAGCTGCACCAGAATACGCTCACCCTCCTGCTGCTGGATTATCGGCTCAGTGACACCATACTTATCAATACGGCGCTGGATGGTAGTTAGTGCCCTATCCATAGCCCTTGCCTTCTCCTCAGAGGTAGCCCCCTCCGGGAATTGAGCCTGATACACCAGATGACTACCACCAACCAGGTCAAGCCCCAGACGCATTCCTTGTCTACCAAACCTTTCCCCTTCTATCGGCAGGAGCACCCACAAGGCAAGGGCAAAGATTATCAGTATTGTTGTGAGAACCAATGCATTTCTTCTCGTCATATCTATTTACACTCTTAATAGATGGTCGCGGATATAGGCTAGAGCCTCCTCTCTGGTAGCTATCTCTCCGGCGGCCTGTGCTTCACGCATTGATTCTAGAACCTCTCCAATTTTAGGGCCTGGACTCAGGCCGAAGATATTGATTAAATCGTGCCCATTAGCCAGTTTAGATGGAATAACCAGAGTCTCCTGCTCAAAACGCTGAGTCAATACATATTCTACCACTTTAGCATGCTCTCGCCACTCAGTTAAATCTAGGTGTGGTCCTCTGGTGGCTAAATGGTCGGCCAGACTCAAAAATAGTATATCAATACCGGTATCTTCAGTATCGCGAAAGTAACGATAAATAGCCCGGCGAGTGGGAAGTTCATCATGGCTCATCTGCGTTGGCCTGAGGTGATACTTCACCATAATTTCCACCAGCTTTACTTCCTTGGCGCTAAACCTTAGCCTCTGCAGGATGTTAACCGCTACGGTTGCCCCCTCATCAGCATGCCCCAAGAAACGCATCCGTCCACCAGCATCAATAGCCTTAGTTTGAGGTTTGGCAATATCATGTAGAAGTGCCGCCAGTTTGAGGAGTAACCTTCTGGTGCTGCCGTGGCTAACCTCAAGGTCAAAGTGCTGAGCCAGCGCTGGTGACCATGGAGCAACCGCCAAGGTCTCTTTACTAGCATACTCCCAGGTTCCCTGCCTGAGCAGAAAGTCAACGGCAGCTGCTGTCTCTACTGAATGGTGAAAAACATCCCAATAGTGCTCTTTGGGCTGTATGACCCCTTTTGCCTGAGCCAGCTCTGGAATCATGGTAGTTAGTAAACCTAGCTCATCGAGGTAGGACAAGATTTGCTCAGCTCGAGGGATAGCCAGTAGCTGCATTAGCTCTTCTCTTACCCGCTCTCCAGCCACACCGGTGATAAGATGACTGTAGCGCCGAATTAGATTTTCAGTCTTCCTATCGATGCTAAAACTAAGCTCAGCCGCCAAACGCACCGCTCGTAGTAAGCGTGCCGCACACGATTCAAAAGCTGATTCAGTCACCACTCGAACCACACCCTGGCGAAGGTCATGCCAACCATCAAAAGGGTCTATAAGCTGAATATCAGTATACCCATTCCCTAACTGGTTCAGGTCGGCTGCCATCGCGTCTATAGTAAAATCACGCTGCGACAGGTCATGTTCGATATTGCCCTTGAGCGTGGAGAAGTCAAGCTGCCACTGGTGTCTAGTTAGAGGGGTCATCTTACTAGCCAGGACTACCCTCACCACCCTGTTTACCTTATCCAGCAAGAAATACTTACCGCCAAGAGTAGTTGCTATCTTAGGTGCAATCTCCAGCACATCGGTGTCTATGGCAATATCTATGTCAGCTGTATTTCTGCCTAGTAGTATATCACGCACAAACCCGCCAACCAGATAAGACTTTATATCTAGTTCAGTGAGAAAATTACTTACCCTGGTCAATATGAGTGAGGCTTCAGACTCAATTAGACTGCTAAAAAAGCCTTTTACAGCAAAGCTCATATTCGCTACCCTTACCATTAATCCCGGAGGAATGTCTTCATCGGTCTTAATAATTGGCTTTATCCGTTTTTACCATCTAAAGCTACACTATACTCCCAAAGCATACCTTTTATCAAGAGGGGGTTAAGCTTCTCTTTATCAGAGGAATAAGGATAAAACGGATTCCAAGAAAACCGAAGATTTTTCTGGGCGCTAAAGGGTTATTAAACAATCTCTTGTAATAAGTTATTTACTGGAGAAGGGCACAGAGTCTTATTAAGTTGGGATGATAGGGACAAAATCCCTTGCCCTTGCCTGCAGATAAGCGCTGCTCAAACTAGCCGCTACTGATTTTACCCGGTCATGCTTTTGGCAATGCTCTTCAGGATGGTGAGGATGCCAATGACGGCGCGTTGTGTCTCAACCGGCTCTTGGGCTAGCATTCTGGCTACATAAGGGTCCAGTCTGTCACCACTATAGCCTGGACCCGCCTCAGCCATGGTAGGGAGCCGGGGCGACAGGTAGCCAGCCAAAGTAAATAGCTCACCTTCCTCAAAGCCTAAGGGCTTGGCAATTTTTCGTAGAATACGACCTGAGGGGAAACGCTCTCCTCTCTCTATGCGGCCCAGGTGTGAAGAAGATATACCCGCCATATCCGCCAGTTCCTTTAATGTCAGTGGCACCATAACTCTCTGCTGCTTGATTATTCTGCCTAAATTTGTCTTACTGTCGTTCATAAATATATTATAATTAGCCAAATGGCAGATGTCAATAGGTAAAGCTCTAAGCTTTTTGTCAATTAGCAAAAAAAATCTTAGCATAGGTATTGACAAATGACATATATATAGTTAAAATATAGTCATATGTCACCAAACTATCGCTAAGGGGTAGCTATGCTATTAAAAACAAGGGTCTTTGAGTTGTGCAACGGTAAGTGCAGGAACCTATCTGAGTTAGCCGAGGCTATGGAAATATCGGTAAGCCAGGTTTACCGGGTGCGAGAAGGTAAACGCCACATAAATCAAAAATTCATTGTCGGCGCCATAAAAGCCTTCCCCGAATACAAATTTGATGACCTCTTCTATTTTGCCCCCGACCCAGCCGCCAAGGAAACACAGAAAATAGAGGTTAGGCGGTAAACCTGGAAAACCTCAGCTATAGACTGGTATGCTTTAATAGCTATGCTATTGACCTCATAGACCTTAGTGAGACAGCTCAGAAACTGAGGGCTTCTTCTCGGTTGTGATTGCAGTCGTACAATCTTACAGAACTTCCAAATATTTACAATGCAACTTTGTAGTACTATCTTAGAAAAATACCATAAAACTATTGACAAATAGTCTGATAGGCATATAGAATAATCTTTTAAATAAGCATAGAATTTGTAACTATTCTAAATTTGTGCTAGTGTTAAATTAGGAAACAAGCTTTACCAGAGATGGAGGTAGGGCGCTTAGCAATAGGTGGTGCTATTATTTGCCTATAGCGTGTAAATCGCTTAGGCATTTTTAATTGGTAAGGTACCTATAAATTAAACGCTTGCTAATATTAACGAATAGGGCAAGGAGGTGGGCATATGACACAACGACCAATAACCCCTGAGGATATTGATGAAGCTATTCAAAAGCTGAGGTTTCCAAAGCCCAAAATGTCAAGTGATGAGGCGGCGAGGAAAGCTATTGCCTTATTTGTAGAAAGGCCGGCAGTGAATCATTGTGCTCCTTCGACCGTAATAATCCTGCAGGAAGCCTATGACTTGCCGGGTGGCGACTTGCCTGCCTGGATGGCAAACGGTTTTCGAGGAGGCGTTTGCTTGGGTGAGATGTGCGGCGCTCTATCAGGTGCGGTAATGGCCATGGGTCTTATGGCTTATAAAGTGCTGGAACCAAGGACAGATCACGAACGAAGGATAGCAAGCGAGGCCATACAGCCATACGTACGGGATCTCGCCTATGCCTTCAACCACATGTTTGGCTCCATTCACTGCGCGGTTTTAACCCGGCGGCTAGAGAGAACCCCAGAGGAAGCTGAGGTGTTCTCTAGGTTCAGGCTCTGGGAAGACATATGCCCCCCATTTGTTGAATTTGTGGTAAGACAGATGGTCAAATGGGGAGAGGTTTCTCAAGAGCCTCCTCGGAGAGTACTACCGGGTACCCCATTCCCGAGGTTAGGCTAGCAATAGTGCTCAGGGGATTGGTGGCTACTGTCACTTATAAAAAGGGTTAAGCCTCATTTATTTAACCTTAGATTTCTTAGGAGTAAAACCGAGGAAAAAGAGGAAGAATAAAAAAAGAGATAATACAAGTTCGGTTCTATAAATCCCAAAAATCCCAGGAATCCCATAAAACCCAAAGGATTAAATTCTTGCTTCATATTATCTATTACCTCTCTTTTTAAGCTTTGTCTACTTTCAATTTAACTAATACTTGCTATAGCCCTACTGGGTCAATATCTACCGTCCAGCCTTGGGGAATGGGTATTTGAGAAAGAAAAGCCGATAGTTCAGAGCCGCGAAGTATAAGTTGCCACCGAAACCTGCCTCGTCGCCTATGAATAAAGGCTGGAGCCGGTCCGATTATACTGATGTCGGCCACTCCCTTTGAGTCTCTTTCCATAATAAGGAGGCGCCTCATTTTTTCTGCCTCCTGCTGGCAAAGAGCATCACTAGTATGGCTATAAACAAGGCAAGCTAGTCTGGTGAAAGGGGGATTATGAAGCTGGCGTCGATAGGTGATTTCCTTGTCATAGAAAAGGGCATAGTCGTGTTTAGCTGCCGCCTGAATGGCATAATGCTCTGGGGAGTAGGTTTGAAAAATAGCCTGTCCCCATAGAGGGCCGCGCCCTGCCCTCCCCGCTACCTGGCTCAAGAGCTGAAAAGTCCTCTCCCCAGCCCGAAAGTCGGGCAGGTTTAAGCCGGTATCAGCACTAATTACCCCCACCAGGGTAACCAGGGGTAAATCTAATCCCTTGGCAACCATCTGTGTGCCAATAAGAATATCAGCCTTGTGGGCACGGAATTTGTTCAGTATTTCCTGATGAGAGTACCTCTCTTGGGTAGCATCACTATCCCAGCGTAGCCGCCTGGCTTGAGGGAAGGTGTTACTGACTTCCTGCTCTAACTTCTGGGTGCCGATACCTAAAAACTTTAGCCGATGACTCAAGCAGCGGGGGCAAGTCTGAGGCACAGGTATTCTATAGTTGCACTGATGGCAAATCAAAACATCTTCAGCCGAATGATAAGTGAGGGTAACCTCACAACGCCGACAGCGGAGGACAAAGCCGCAATTACGGCACTGAATAAAGGTAGCGGTTCCCCTCCGATTGAGAAATAGAATCACCTGCTCCCCGCCGGCCACTGCTTTGGCTATAGCTTGTGCCAGGGAGCGACTAAAAAGACTTCTGTTGCCTGCCTTAAGCTCGTCCCTTAAATCGACTACTTCAACCCGAGGTAATGGCGAATCTTCATGAGGAGTAACCCGCTTCGGCAGCTGAAGTAACTGGTACTCTCCCTTTTGGGCATGGTAAAAAGTCTCTACATCAGGGGTAGCACTCCCTAGGATAACTACTGCGCCGGTTAGCTCAGCCAGCTTGAGCGCCACATCACGAACATGGTAGCGGGGTGATTTATCGTGCTGTTTATAGGTCCATTCATGCTCTTCATCAAGAACAATAAGACCCAAATCAGGTTGAGGAGCAAAAATCGCACTCCGGGGACCAATAACTACATCAACTTCCCCGTTTCTTATTCGCTGCCACTCATCAAATTGTTCACCCAGAGAGAGCCGGCTGTGAAGGACAGCCACCTTATGGGGAAAGCGCGAGGCGAATCGCTCTATAGTCTGCGGGGTAAGAGCAATTTCTGGGACTAAAACAATGCCCCGCTTTCCCAGCTTCACTGCCTCAGCCAGAGCCTGCAGATAAACTTCAGTCTTGCCGCTACCGGTGACCCCGTGGAGTAGAAAAACAGGTGGAGAAGTCTTCGTCGCCTGAAGCAGGCTTGACATAATAGTCTGTAAGGCTGATTTTTGGGCAATGGTAAGAGGCAGTGGAGATGACGGAGTAATACCCTGGTAGGAAATTGGCTCGCGTTTTACTTTAACCTTCTGAATGGTAACCAACCCCTTATTGACCAGAGCATCCACCACTGCCTTATCACAGTTAACCTCCCGCCTGGCTTTAGTCCAGGGCACCGGTTCAGACTGCTCAGCTAGAAAGCCGATAAGAGACGCCTGTTTTATAGCTCTCTTTTCTCTAAGCTGAGCTGCCTCCTGTCGGGCTTTACCCGCCTCAACTGCCAGGCTTAAGTAAAGCTCTTCCTTCGGTTTTACCTTAACCGGCGCCAGCTCATAGGTTCTGACGGCTAAACCTCGTTCTACCAGTTGTGAGACAATGCTCTGCGCCTTTTTCTTGCCTAGAGCCTTTTCCATCTCCCTCAGACGCATCTTGCCCTGCCGCCGAACTAATTCGAGAACATGCCTCTGCTCCTGGGTGAGATGAGATATATCATATTCAGGAGTTGAGGGACTGGATATAAAAGTAACTACCTTACGTTCAAATCCCGGTGGTAGCATCAAGGCCACGGCGTCAAAGAGGGGCGATAGATAATATTCGCTTATCCAGCGAGCTAGCAATACTTGGTGTGCGGATAATGTGGGGCTGGGTTCAATAATTCCGGCTATTTCTCTGGTTTCTTCTACCGCGGGGTAGCGGCTTAGCTCTAAAACGATGCCCTGCAGGAGCTTATCACCAAAGGGAACCCATACCGCCTGCCCGACATTGATACTTAAACCAGAGGGTATGGCATAGCTAAATGTCCGGCGCTGTGATATTGGCGAGTTAACACTAACTTCAGCATACCCCACCGGTTATACTCCAAAAAGATAGTCTAGCCTTGACTTTCTTTCTTATCTATTCGCCTCTCCTTGAGTCGAGATTCTTTACTGCTGAGCCCGCGCAGGTAATAGAGCTTAGCCCGGCGTACTTTTCCGTGCCGAACTATTTCCACCTTTTCTAGCAGTGGTGAGTAGAAGGGGAAGGTGCGCTCCACACCGACACCATGGGCAACACGCCTCACGGTAAAGTTGGCCCCAGCTCCACCATGACGAACCTTGATTATCACCCCTTGAAATAGCTGGGTACGTTCCCTATCCCCTTCCACGACCTTAACACTGACCTTTACCGTGTCACCCGGGTTGAGAGCCGGAATATTAGGATTTGGTTTGAGTTCAACTAGCGAAGCAATATTCATTCGGGTAAACTCCTTACATTAACTAAGTAAATCATTAATTGAAACATTTATCAACTTTATTTCCCTATGGATTTAGCTCTGTTAGTTCTTCGCTTACTTGCCACAGACGTTGCCAAACTGACTCGTCATGAGACCTTTTGGATGATTTAGTCGCTTTTTTGTTAATAAAATGTTTTCCTGTTACGCCCTCTACTTCTGGTGAGGATGCTAAATAGATACTTGTCTCGGCACCTTTCTCAGGAGACTTCATAAAGGGCCTCCAGACCTTCGTTACCATTAGCCGCTTAAACCAGGTGTATTCGCGCCCGAAATCCGTTGCTACCAGGCCCGGTTCAAGGCTATTTACGGTAACCCCTGTTCCCTGCAGCTTGCGAGCCAGCTCGTAAGCAAAGAGGACGATGGCCAGTTTCGATTGGTTGTAAGCCTTGTCCATGTCATATCGCTTTTCCCCTTGGATATCGTCAAAATCAATGACGCCCCACTTATGCACCATCGAAGAGACGTTCACAATCCGAGCAGGGGTGCTAGCCTTGAGCACATTAAGCATTAGGTTTGTGAGCAAGAAGGGTGCCAGGTGGTTGATGGCAAAGGTAGTCTCAATGCCATCTACTGTCAAAGTGCGGTTGGCTTTAGCAACTCCAGCATTATTAATCAAAACATGTAGCTGATGATACTTATCCGTAAAATCTTTCACAAGCTGGCGTATAGATTTTTGCGATGAAAGGTCAGCCAACATCAAGTCAACTAAGTTATTCCCACTTTTTGTCTTAATTTCAGCCAAAGCAGCTTCTCCCCGACTCTGGTTACGGCAAACCATTACGATGGTTGCACCCATATTTGCCAATCCCAGGGCAGTTGTCTTGCCGATACCTGAATTGGCACCTGTAATCATGCAGACTTTTCCCTTCATTATTTGTTTCCTTCTTTAGCGGAGAGGCGGCAGATTCGCTCTGGGTTGCCTTCACTTTGACTCGGAAGGGTGGTGAGGTTGATAAACTGTCTTCTAACCTGCCTACTAATCACCTTTACTTGGGCTAACTTTGTCTAATAGCTCCGGCCGACGCTCCAGGGTGCGCTGGACAGCCTGCTCGCGGCGCCACTTGGCGATCTGGGCATGGTTTCCGGAAAGCAAAACCTCAGGCACTGGCCATCCTCTATATACAGCCGGACGAGTGTATTGGGGATATTCCAAAAGCCCATCAATATGGGAATCATCCAACAGTGAAGCTTCTGAGCCAAGAACCCCGGGCAGTAGCCTGACCACAGCATCTACTACTACCATAGCCGCCAGCTCACCGCCACTAAGTACATAGTCACCAATACTAATCTCATCGGTAACCAGGTGCTCACGCACTCGCTCATCGACGCCTTCATAGCGACCACAGATAAGAATTAAATGACTATATGTTGAGAGTTCTTGGGCGATTTGTTGAGAAAAAAGGCGACCCTGCGGGGTAAGCAGAATAATGGGCAACGTATCAAGCGCTTGTTTTTTTATTGACTCTACCGCCTCAAAAATAGGTTCGGGCTTGAGTACCATGCCGGCACCGCCACCATAAGCATAGTCATCAACGGTGTGATGATTATCGTGGGTATAGTCTCTGATATTATGAATGTTAATACTGGCCAGCTTATGGTCAATAGCCCGCTTAAGGATACTACTGCTGAACGGACTCTCGAACATTTGTGGGAATAGAGTCAATATATCAATATTCACTGGTCTACTCTTTCTCCGGAGCTATATGCTCGGTTACCTCTCCTTTAATGACTTCCTTAGCATGAGGAATAATAGGTAATATCACCTCAAGGCATTCTCGAACTGCCTTAGGGCTGCCGGGTAAATTAATAATAAGGCACTGCCCCCTGACACCAGCTACAGCTCGACTCAGTATGGCGAATGGCGTCACCTCAAAAGATTTGTATCTCATTACTTCAACGAAACCAGGCACAACCTTATCCACCACGGAAAGGGTAGCTTCAGGAGTAACATCACGCGAACCCAACCCGGTGCCACCGGTAGTTAGAATAACATCCACACTACCCCCATCTGCCCACTCAGTGAGCTTGCTGGCAATAACCGCTACCTCATCAGGGATGACTTCATACTTAGCAATGCGACTATCTAATAGGGACAAGCTTTCCCTAATTACCTTACCACTCTCATCATAACGCTCCCCTTTCCACCCCTTATCACTGATGGTAAGTATGCCTGCATTAAACACAATATTACCTCTCCCTGGTCAGATTGTATTTTACCACACATAAAGAATTTTGCAAAATTGAAAAAAAAAATTAAAAAAGACTTGACAAAGCAAGTCAAATTGTGGTAAAAAGTGGTAAATTATGGTAAAAAATGGTAAGCGGTGGTAATTCAGGAAGATGAGAGTGTTTTTCAGCGAATTTGAGTATAAGATTGACGAGAAGGGCAGGGTGCCTATCCCGCCGAAGTTTAGAAGTGAGCTAAAAGAGGGAGTGGTATTAACGCCAGGCGTGGAGAAGTGCATCATCGCCTACCCATTACCTGAGTGGACAAAGCTGGCAACTACTCTTACTACTAACGGTTCAGTTACACCCAGTAAATTGAGGAAGTTGAATCGGGCTATCTTTGCTACTGCCTTTAGCCTCAGTATCGATGCCCAAGGCAGGGTAGCCCTACCTGGTCAGTTACGAGATTATGCCAGTATCAAGGATGAAGTAATTATAGCTGGAGTCAATAATTATTTTGAACTGTGGAACAAAAAGCGTTGGGAAGCAGAGAAGGCTATTAGCCAAGAGCAAGCCTGGCAGATTATAGAAAGCCTGGAGAGACATTAGTGAACTCGAATATATTAACACCTACCCATACCCCGGTTCTACTTGAAGAGACCATCAGGGCACTGACGGTCCAGCCTGGGGGTCGCTACATTGATTGCACTCTTGGGAGTGGAGGACATGCCGCCGCTATTTTAGAGCATAGCTTACCAGGCGGGCAATTGTTAGGCATCGATGCTGACCCTGAAGCCATAAAAGTAGCCGGGGCAAGGCTTGAAACCTCCAAAAGCTCGGTTCTCCTAGTTAATGAAAACTTTGCTAATTTAACGGCTATTTGTATTAAATATGACTTCTCTCCAGTGCATGGTATTTTGTTTGACCTGGGACTCTCCTCTCTCCAGCTTGATGGTAATGGTCGGGGTTTCAGCTTCCAACGTGATGCCCCTTTAGACATGCGCCTGAATCCTGGCCAAGAGGTTACCGCCGCTGATATCATTAATACATACTCTGAGAGCGAACTGGCTCACCTTATAAAAAGATATGGCGAGGAAGGCCATAGCCGTCGAATAGCCCACTACATTGTGCAGGAACGCCCAATAAAAACTACCCTTCACTTGGTTCGGACGGTAGAGTGGGCTATTGGTAGTAGAAGAGGCAGAATCCATCCCGCCACCAGGACGTTTCAGGCGCTACGAATAGCCGTTAACCACGAACTTGAGAACCTAGAAATTGCCCTAAAGCAGGCGGTTAACCTCCTCGGGTTTGAAAGCAGACTGGTTGTTATTAGCTATCACTCTCTTGAAGACCGTATAGTAAAGCAGTTTATGCAGCGAGAATCAAAGGGCTGTATTTGCCCTCCAGATGCACCGACTTGTGTTTGCCAACATATCCCCAGCCTGAGATTAATCAATAAGAAGGTTATTACTCCTTCTCCGGCAGAGGTTCAACTTAATCCGCGTAGCCGGAGCGCCAAATTGAGAGCGGCTGAGCGCATTATTAATCAAGAGGAGCACTATAAAGCTGCGGAAAATATTTGTTTCTTCATTGAGACTGGGAACTGGAAGAAGCCAGCCCACTTAAATAAGCTCCGAAGGGCTTTTGCAATATTCTAGATTTTAAAAAGTGCTGAAAAGTGAGCAAAGGGGGTCTGAAAATGTAAAAAATGCATATAACCCAAAGAGGTTAGAATCTAGCTAATAAGGAGGGGATAAATGAAAAAACACATTCTATCTGCTATTGATGTTGGTACCACTAAAGTATGCACCACTATAGCTGAGGTAAATGACGGAGGTGATATTCGAGTTGCCGGTGTAGGTGTCACCCCATCCAAGGGATTACATAAAGGACTAGTGGTCAACATCAGCGAGGCTAAAGAGTCAATCCGTGAGTCAGTGAGAAAAGCAGAATACGCCAGCGGCTATAGGGTAGAATCGGCCTATATCGGTGTAACGGGGAGGCACGTCAGCTCAATAAATAATCGGGGGGTAGTAGCTATCACTCACAATGACCGGTTGGTGCGTCCATTTGACTTAAAGCGAGTACTTGCCAGTGCCCAGAGTGTTAAGATTGCCAGTGATAGGAAGCTCCTCCACGTTATTCCCCGGAGCTATGCGGTTGATGGCCAGTCTGGGGTTAAAAATCCGGTAGGAATGCATGGCTTCAGGTTAGATGTGGAAACACACGTTATTACCGCTGCCGTAACTTCCGTCCAGAATCTAGTAAAGTGCGTCCGAGGTATTAATGTAGATATTGACGACCTCATCCTTGAGCCTTTAGCCAGCAGTGAGGCGGTATTGACCGAGGATGAGAAGGAAGTAGGTATTATATTAGCCGATATAGGCGGTGGGACTACGGATATCGCTATCTTTAAAGATGGTAGTATCTGGCATACTGCTATCCTACCAGTGGCTGGCTACCAGCTCACCAGAGACGTGGCTATTGGTTTGGGACTGCCGTTTGACGTAGCTGAGGAGATGAAAAGAAGATACGGGAGTGTTATGCCAGTCTACGAAGCCAAGGCGGAAACTCCCAGCGCTATCTCAGAAGATGGGCACGGCGCCTCCTATCAGGACTTATGTGACATTATCCGGGCTCGAGTGGAAGAAGTCCTAAGGCTTATCCTGCTTGAGCTGCCACGCTCTGACTATGAAACACTAGTCCCAGCTGGCTTGGTACTCACTGGCGGCAGCTCTAATCTTTCTGGTATAGATGCACTGGGGCGCGATATACTACAACTCCCGGTAAGGGTAGGTGTTCCTGCCAATGTATGCGGTATCACTGACACCCTCCGTGACCCGGCGTATGCTACCAGTGTTGGCCTCCTGCTTTGGGGAGCTAAGCATGAAGGTTCAACAAATTGGAAATCCTATGGGGTTGGCATAGGCCTACGGCACTTTTTTTTAAGGATTAAGAACCTGTTTAACTAGATACTTATCGAGAAACATAAAACCACTACTTGGTGGTAAAGAAGGAGGAAGAAATGGCAAAAACAAGCTTTACACCTAACCCGGCCAGGATTAAAGTTATTGGCCTAGGCGGTGGTGGCTGCAACGCGGTGACCCGGATGGTCAGAGAGGAAATTCAGGGCGTGGAATTTATTGCCATGAATACTGATGCCCAAGCTCTGGCCATTACTGAGGCTCCAACCCGTATCCAGCTTGGAGAGAAGCTTACCAAGGGATTAGGCGTAGGTGGTGACCACGCTCGAGGTGAGAAAGCCGCCGAAGAAAACCGCGATGAACTTAAGGAACTCGCTTCAGGGGCGGATATGGTGTTTATCGCCTGTGGTATGGGTGGTGGCACCGGCACCGGGGCAGCTCCTGTTATTGCGGAAATAGCTAAGCAAACTGGAGCTCTCACTATTGCCGTAGTCACCAGACCATTCAATTTTGAAGGTGCTCACCGCTGTGAGATAGCCGATGAAGGTATTGCCCGCTTGCTGGGCAAGGTTGACACCCTTATTATCATCCCTAATGACCGCTTACTTGACCTTTGCGACCAGAAGACGCCCGTGGAAAATGCCTTTAAGCTAGCTGATGATGTGCTGAGACATGGAGTTCAAGCTATTGCTGAGGTCATTACTGTCCCCGGGCTGGTTAACCTTGATTTTGCTGACGTCAAGTCAGTAATGAGGGATGCCGGTCCGGCCTGGATGTCCATTGGCGTGGGGACAGGTCAACATCGAGCTGTAGAGGCAGCTAAAGAAGCCTTATCCAGTCCGTTACTCGATGTTTCCCTTGACGGATCAAGGGGAGTGCTATTCAATGTTGTCGGCGGTAGCAGCCTCACCCTGTTTGAAGTTAATGAAGCGGCTGAGATAATCAAGCAAGCAGTGGACCCTGAGGCTAACATCATCTTTGGGGTAGCTCACGACCCGGCTCTGGACAAGGAGATAAAGATTACTTTAAT
>SDBU01005278.1_pt1 | contig 15523 bp, 17 predicted proteins | sample 2277071 | NCBI WGS metagenome assembly SDBU01 (sample SAMN10397929, study PRJNA504765) | marine sediment metagenome | isolation source: marine sediment core GS08_GC12, 126 cmbsf | place: Arctic Ocean: Gakkel Ridge, Loki's castle | collected 2008
CATCAAGAGCATTAGCCCCCGAAGCCGAGGCTCGCTCGGCCAAGTTCGCTATCGAATGATCCCCGGACCCCAGCAATAACGTTCCCACTAAAGCCCCATGACCCAAAATCACATCACCGCAAGTCAAATTCTGACCGTTCATATCAAGCTTGGCGGCCCCAAAATCAAAAGCCACCTCAAGATTGCCTGTGCCCAGGTCGATATCAGCATCGGCAAGCAAACCATTAGCGTGAGACGCCTGCTCTATCCTAAAGTACTTATCGTCTAACCAAACTTTGCCCCCTGTGCTTCTTTCCGTTCCACCACAGTAAAGGTTGATATTAACGCCGACCTCAAACGACACGCCCCAGAAGTTATCGCCGCCCATATCGGCCCGTAATCTTATGCTGCCCGCCCCAGTAATACTGCCCGTTGCATCTTCACTGGAAAGTTTATTACACCGCACCCCATTAGCACCTGCTATAGTCGCAGCCGCCCCGGACGCGATAATCAACTCAGGGATACGATAACTGCTAGTGGCCCAGGCCAACGCCCCGCCTTCCGTGGTCCACGCGTGCGTACTCATCGTCAAGGTGCCGGAGGTGTAAGTAATCGCTCCCCAGTTCTGGGCGGCAGTAATGGTGTGGGCCCCGGCGGTATTGACAACCACAGCCGCCAGGTTACTGGCAGGCGTGGCCGCAACATCGCCCGTGCCATTAAGGGTAACGGTCAGGCCAGCGGGCAGGGCAGAGTCAAGCGTGAAGTCGCCGCTACACTCGATACCCCCTGTGCCGCTATCTGTAATAGCCCCGGAACTTTCAACAAAAGCATCTCCGTCAACATCAATGGTGTATCCGGCAAACTCAAAATCCCCAGTATAACCAGTCATAAGCAATCCGGCATGCCCAGTGGCACTATTTTCGTCCATTGTGCAGTTGCCGCTGTTGAGGTCAAATACTGGAATATCAGCCGCAGTTGGCTTAACATTGCCAACCCAATCGCCAGCAGTTCCCCAAGTACCATTAGCTGTGTCAAAGACAATAAAGTCCATTAGATTCGCTCCAACTCAAGCGCCGAGTCTGTCGGCAACTTTCCGGTCGCCTCCTCGATACGCACCCGCACAAAGACCGGCTGGCGTTCAGTAGCTTTACAGGACGACTTGACTACGGCCAGTGGATTTATCGTATCCACCACCCCGTCAACCTCAGCCAGTATCCTCAAGGTCTTGCCGTTCTTCAGCCAGACTCGGCTGCCGGTATTGCGGCGTTTGGTGAACTCAGGATTAGGCTCATCGCCGATCCTACGCTCCTGAAGTTCAGTCTCCTGGCCGAAGTTGGTAAAGATCTGGTCGCCAGACTCTTTGAAAGCGGTCGGTTCTTTGTAGGGCATGTACGTGTGACTCCTCAGGCAAGATCGCGGGTTACAATAAATCCATCAATATCACACGCCGCAGAGACTGTGATTGTCAGATTCTTGGTTGAATCCCCTTTGAGCCAGCCTCCGGATGTACCCTTCCAGGGCTGAAGGATGAATCCACTCCTGGCAGAAATGGGCATAATGCCCGTCAGTTGCGTGGCCACGGTGTCGGAATTAATTGTCAGTCCTATCTCGGTATCCGCCATAATATAGGCGGCAACAACATAGAGAGAGGCACTGCCTGCCGCTACGATCTCGGTTGTCCCCGGACCCCCGGCCGTAAAGTTGATAACGGTTCTGGTCAGAGTTCCATCTGCGATCGCAGCTTCGATTGCCTCAGTCGCGACAACCAAAGGACCATCATCAGCCTCGACGACCCGTTGGGTAGATGCTGAGGTGGCTCCAGTTCCAGTAGCCACCGGCGTACCGCCCATACGGTGCACGTTGATATTCGGTGTAGCTATTGACGTTGTAATATCAGCAGTCAAATCAGCCGTTGTTCGTATCCCTGAATTGACTGCTATATGGTCGAATTGAATGCCATCCAGGGTATCATCCTCAGCATCAAACATCACCCCAACTGCAAGATAACTAACTGAGGCACTATTCCAACCATTGCCAGTACTGCCTGCCGAGCTTGGGAACATTATGGGGAATCTCAAGGTCAGCCATTCCCCAGCAGTTAATTTGTCGGACAGTATCCGCCATTCATTATAATTTGCATCATCGGTGCCCAAGCGTATAAACACATAATCTATATCGGCAAAGCCGGCAACATCGGGGAGCAGCAAATTATAGAGGATCATACCACCAGCTTTGTGATAGGCTTCAAAACTCATCGTATAAATACTGCGATCAATACAAGCCGAGAACCCACCCGAACCATCGACCTTATTGACCAGTAATGAGTTAGTGCCCATGACGTGATTGAGGTCTGTAGCCAGCCCGGCAGTAGCGTCATCCAATACACTCCAGTCGGTAGTCACATTGCAGTCATCAATACTGAAATGCTGCTGTGCCTGCGCCCTAAGTACCCCCTCTGAATTAGTGCTAGGTATCTGATAATCACCTGTTGCTCCTGCAAGATTTTGAGGATCATGGACATTTTCCCTACGAATCGTACCCCAAGGCACCACTTTATCCCCGCTGGTGTGTGGGGCATCCTCTGCTTGCGATACATCCTCCACCGCCACCTGAATGCTTACCGCCTTGGCCGATTGGACCGAAAGCATATCTACAATGATCCCCACAAGCGTATCGCCAGCGGCCCCGAAGTTCACGAGCACCGTTGCAAAGGTTACTGCTGCATCATCCCAGCCATTGCCAAGATCGGCCTGGCAAGCGCCCAGAGGGATACTGATCATGTTCCAACCGGCGAACAGATCAATCACTGGCTTGATCCAGATATTCTGGTTTGCAGCATCCGTGCCCAGACGTATCTCCACAGAGACCACATCGGCAATGGTAGAAAGGTACACGTGCAGATTGAGCACACCTTGTCCGGCGAACTCAGATAAATTCAATGCGTTTATGGTATCGGTTATGCCCGCATAGGTTTCGCCCGCTGCAGCCTTATCGAAACTTACTGCACTCGCACCAGTGACGTGAGTTGTGTTGTCTGCTTTATTAGTCGTGGAATCAGACAGGACGGTCCAGTCGGTATGGTCCTCAAAGTCACTTACGATTATCAGCCGCCGGTCGGATACGTCCACTCCCCACTCAACCCCGCCGAGGTCTATCTGCGTACCATCACCAGCAGTCGTTACCATGTGGAACGAATGGTCAACCGTGTCAAAACATATCCGATGGCCACTGTCTAAATTAAGCAGAACCATTATTATCACTCCCTGAATTTATTGATTTGTTCTCGCTAACCGGTTTGCCAACGGACACCAGGGCATTATTAACTCACAGGTTTTATTCCCAATTTCTTCTTGGTATCCCTGACAATATCAACTACCTCCTGTGTCTGAGAGCCTAAAGTCTCGTCAATTAAATCGAGAGCACTGTCGAACTTATTATCCTTCAATCGCTGTCTGCCTGTCTGCACGCTCATTACTAGATTGCCTATAATTCGCCCAAATTTGTGCTGTCGCCATGCGGCCGCCAGGCCAGTCAGAATCGTACCGCCAAAGAAAGGGGCTATAAAATCCATCACCGAGGGTACTACCCGATCAGCGGTACTTGTATATTTATAAATCTCACTGCCCGGCACAACCAGAATTTTGCCGTCATCGCTGACATCGGCAATCCCATCCCCATCTAAATCGTAAGCCAGGGCGGGCGTTCCCTCAATTTCAATCTCCACTGTTTTTGCCGGGGGATTAGTGCAACCAACCAGCAACAGCAAAACAAACAGGCATAAAATTACCTTTCGCATCTGAAATCCTTTCGTTAGGTTTTTTCAAAAAAGCATACATCCAGACCATCAAATCTGGTTTTTCTTTCTCCGGGTTTTTACTTTTTCTTTTCCAGTAACTTGAGGCAGACTCTCCGGTTCGAGGGCCGGAGCCTCCGGCTCAGCAGCCGGCACAGTCGGGTCTCTAGCAACACCCTTCTTGATAAGGTTCTCGGCAACATGATCCATGACTGCTACCCAATCACCCTTGACGTGCATACCCCAGGCTTCCAACAGTTTAACTCTACGCATGATCTATCCTCCTGGATTAGTCAGCCTGCCTGCTCGTCCTGGTACCCCAGATGCGGACAGAGTCAAGATAGATACTGCCGGCCTGGGCAACCGCTCCATGATCGAGCTTTATGATGGGCTGTATCATAGCCTCGATGGCGCTCAGGTTGGTCATATCCAGGGTAGTCGCTTGACCCACCCTAACGCCGTCCACGTAAAACTTCACATCGGCCATATTGGCGAAGTCGATACGGAAGATGTGGAACTCGTCGGCTACCAGGGTAATCCCCGTTGCCACGGTATCCTCATCGTTGGTGGTGTCATCAGTCTCCACCGTCAGCACCTGATCGCCCTGTACACGGAACCAGGCAGACTCATCCACAGTGTCGCCGTCTGCATTATGAGCACCCTCTACGCCCCACATGGCTTGCGTGGCCGCGCCTATCGCATCATGGAGCGCAAGCCGGAACTCTATCTGCACATCGTTGTAGAGGGATATGGGAGTCTGATCCGCCCAATAGATACCAGAATCCTGGGCCTCGTTACTGCCAACAGCCATCATGAGATGCACAACGCCGGTAGCAGCATTCGCGGCTGTGCCTGGAAGTATAATCGGCGTGGTAAGTCCTGCGGCACTTACATCGATTACCCCCCAGGTTTGAGCAACATCAGCATTGAGCACTTGGCCCACAAGCCCTGTGAAGTCATCGTAAAAATGGTATGGTGCATTGACATGCACAGTTTCAAAAGTGATGGCATCGTAGAAAATCTGAATGCCATGATCCCACCGACACTTGATCCGAGTTATACTACTGGCTCCTGGCATAGCTCCGAACCTCCTTTCAGTTTGTTAGGTCCGACTCAGCGGGCGGCCTTCTTGGCCTTTCGTTTTCTCCGCCGTGCCGAAGCTAATGCCTTGTTCCTCGAACTCGTCGCCATTTTATTTTTCATTCCCGTCTGCATAGAACTGCTCCTATGTCATTGGGTCAATCATTGGGGCTTCTGCATAGCGGAAACGATAGGCAACTATGAATACGCAGCCGTAAGTCGGGCCGCCGTTGTTGCTGGTAATCTTCAGCCACTCGAATCCGCCTTCCACATCCAGCTCCGGGGCGGTGACGTTCACCGTCTCAATCGAATTCGCCACCGCCGTTATAGTCTTGCCCGTCCCGATTGCCTTGGCGTCTCCGCCGGCATCAAGGTCTTGCGTACACTGCTGAACCGTTATCACTTCAGCTATGGTCAACGCAGCAACATAGCAGCACACCAGCACAGCATCGTAAAACTTCATGTGTACGTAATCGCCGGTGAACGGACCACCCACCAGATCAATCGGGTGGATGCACGGCTTGATTACCGTATGCCTAGTGTGCAGATGCGGAGCTGCCATTGCACCACCTCACAGACGCATCAAACAATCATGCTCGGCATAGTTGCCTCGGCGTACCTGGCTCTGTAGCCAATGGCCGTTATCGAGATAAGCGCTGCTCCACCATGAGTAGTCGAGGTGCAATAAATCCACTTGAACCCATTTTCGATATCCAGCAGGGCCGGAGTTATCGTGGTGAGTTTTACGGTACCATCATCGGTCGCTTGGGTGATGGTCTGGGTCGTGGCTGTCTCCAGGGCCTTTATGTCGCCACCAGCATCTGCATCTTCCGTACATTGCGTGAAGGTGAATACCGTGGTGTTGGTAATCACCCCACAATTAAAGATGTAGCAGACATGATCGTAGAGAGTCATGTTTATGTAGTCACATGTCTTCTCTGCACCACCCATGTCGATGGCACCAAGGGCAAAGGTTATATTTACACTTTTTTCCAGGTCTTCTAACTGAGCCATAGGTTTTACCTCCTAAGGTATTATCGCTCGGTTGGCTTACGCTCTTGTATCCAGAGCGATAAACGGACTCATCGTAGCACCCGCTCCACCATGCTTGGGCTGCAAGGTCGTCCGCCACCAAGGCTGACCGTCATACCTCAGTACGAACCGATAAGCCATCTTGTCGGCATTGAAGTAGAAATGCATCGAGCTGGCTGTCTGAATGCCTGCACCCGGCTTGCCGCCGATCAGATACTGACTCCAGTCACAGAGGATGATATCACCCACGGTGCCCAGGGCCTGACAGTGCTCGGTCAAAATCAGAGGCATACCCATTAGGGTATTGTAGGGCTTGCCGGATATCCCGCCGTCAGGCAGCCAGGCGACAGATCCTCCTGTTCCCACAGCCAAATTTAGTTGAGCCAGTTGCGGGAAGCAGGTCATGTTAGCCATCCATATCGCGCTGTTGGCCGATGGCGGATGCAGCCTTGCGAACATGTTGACAATGTTCGCATAGACAATAGTAGCCGCAGGCTGAGCGCCTTCCGGGGCCACCGTAACCAGACAGTCTGAGTTTAAAATTCCTAAAGCTTGTCCCACTCCCGTGCCATTTATGAAATCTTCCTCTTCGGTGAAGCTAATAGCCTGACCGAACATCCGATTAATCATCGGCGGAATGGATATGGGACTATCCTCAAGTAGCTCGTCCGACACATAGACAAAGCCGATCAGCTTCTTGAGCAGAAGTTGCAGCCTGCCAAACTTTGGTTTGGAAGGTGTCTTAGCCTCGATCTCATCCGGACGGTAGATCACAATCCCCCCGAAGAGGTGAGAGGCTCTGCTAGACTCAGCCACGTAGGGTATCTGGACCGCGTTGGTCTGCATCGGAATGAACGTAGCCCGGGAGCGAATGACCGCCACTTCCTGAGCCTTCTCAAGTAAGGTGGCCATGAACTGAGTGGGCACAAGATAGCCACCCTGCTCGTCATCACCTTCGATCATGTTCCCGGCCGGTTTGGAGTGGTAGAACTCGGACCACTTAGACATTGTCTCCGAGGGGTTCGCCCCAGCGGGGCCGGCCCTGTAGAGGTCGTGCAGGAAGTGGGAGAAGTTTTTGAAGCCACCAGTCTTGGCGAAGTCAGTATCAGCTTCCTGCTGCATCTTCGGCGTCACCTTGGGGGCCGATTCGGCAACAGCAGCCTTGACCGATTCGCGGATCAGCTCCGTCATCTGCTCTGGGGTGAGCTGCAACATCTTGGCATCGGCGCTTCGATCCTTGGGATCAGCAGCCCCGACATCATCACCCTTCCACTTCTCGGCCACCTCGTCCCAGAACAGGTTCTTGGCAATGGCATCGTCCACGTCCAGAACAGTTCCGACCGGGTAGCTCTTTTCCGAGTCCGGGTCTTTCCATGCTTTTGCTAATCTAATAAGCATTTTGCTTACCTCCGAAAATAGAGAATGTCGGCTTCAAGCCTAACATCTCCAGTTCGGCTTCCCCTGATAGCTCCAGCCTGTGGGGCCTGCTATCTCCAGGTAAGCACGAGCCTAATGTCTCCGGCTCAGGAGAATATATCATGCTGGCTCAGATACGACCGCGTATCCGATCCAACTCATCGTGGACCATTGTAGCAACTACCTCCCGAATGTCAAGAGGTTTTTTTATTGCCTTGCTGATTTCTCTAATTCGTGGTGCAAGCTGGACTAAACGTACCGGGACGCGGGTGGGGATAACTATTCTAGGCTCAGGTGATTTAGAAATTTCCTCCTCAGCATCAACTCCCAGGTCCTTGGCAAGCTGATCCGAGATAGATAAATCCTTACTCATAGCCGCCTGCAGGGCCTGCCGATTGCTCGGGACCGGTACGACCGAGTATTCTAGCAGTTCCCACTTGTCATATATCCGCCGAACACCCTGCCACTCAGGATGTTTCACAAGCTCCTTCTCGTCCGGCTCGTGAGACTCCAGGGGGATAAAGCCGACCGAACGGGCAGGCAGGAATCCGTCCTTGACCAGAGTCCATATCTCTTCGGCAAAGTCGGTCTCGGCATAGATAGTTTTGGCCATTATGCTGGCCGGCTTAGCAAGTACCTTCTTGATCCAGGCAGCCCGGCCGATGGGTGGCTGCTGGTAGTCGTGAGCCCAGAGCACCTGGGGATTCTGCTTGTAGTGGTTCAGCACCGCACCCCGGGGCAGCAGAATCTCATTGTCCCGATCCACGTCATCGGTATTAATCGTCTCAGTGCTCGACCGCTCGTCATCATCGGTCTTTCCCTTGACAATAATACCCTTGCGAATGAAGGGAACCTCAGAGGGTTTGATACCCAGATCAGCGGCGTACTTGTCGGCAAGGTCCGGCTGGACTTGACCTAGCTCGATGTGCTCGGTTATACCTACTTTTATAAGTTCCATGATTACATCTCCAAATATAATGATATATCAAGAAGCCCACGAAACCGCTAACGTATCCCCCAGCAAATGTTATACCAAAAATACACCATTGCCATCCTTCGCACATGATATTACTCCTTCAATACTGGTATCAGATCACACCGACAGTGCGGGTGAATCGGCGGATAATCTACCGGACCGTAAGTCATCGACATTACACCACCATCCGTGCCCCGGACATCATCACCCTGGGCCACAAAAGTACCGCCCAGAGATATGCCACCCGTCCCCGGTCCGAACTGAGCGTTCATGGTCTGACAGAACTCGCACATATCCGAAGCACCATTCCATTCCTTGGCATCGACAACGCCGCTACCCTTCCATGCCTGCTCGGTTCCCGCACTCATGGCCCGGGCCGATTCGGTTCGGGCTATCCGGTCGGCCCGGTATTTAGCCATGTCAGCAAAGACAGTGGCAACCCGCTTCCTTAGATCGACCACTGATTCCCCGGCAGTTAGACCATCGGCCAACGACTTACGCAGGATGTCGTTGGTCTCGGCGTTGACGGCAGAGCTAAACTTGAAAGTATGCTTCTTGATAAACTCCTGAGCCTCTGGGGTACTCACATCGAAAGCGGTGGCTATCCCCAACCGTTCGAGTCCATTGTTGCCGCCTATCACTACCAGCCTGGTGATCTGTGGTTTGCTCTGCTGTACTAGATAGGCGTTCCATTTCTTTTTGTCCGGCAGCCAGCCATCTACCTTGGCCTTAGCAGCTTTTATCTTGCCCGCCACCTCTTTCGCCTGAAGCCTGAATAGTCGCTTGATGATAGCTACAATAGTGTCCCGCTGAGGCGGTAGATCATCCGGATCGACAAAACGAAAAGCATCGGTGTTTTCACCAAAATATTTACGATAATATAAAGAGGCAGGGCCGTCCGTGGCCAGCCCTGCCCCCTGAAGGAGAGAAGAAGAAAGAGCAGATTGTTGACCGGGTACAACTCCCATAGCCGGAGCCGTCCCGAAGGGCACCATACCCATTGGCATAATAGGTACATCGCCCCACTCTACAGGTTCCTGATTATCATCCTGCCGCTCCATGTTGATACTAGTATAACCGACCTTGAGCCGAGCTTCCATCTCCTTGAGTCTGAAAGCCTGGTCCTCGCCTACCGGATCATCGAACATACAGAACAGCTTCGGATCGTACATGGGCATCAGATGCTCATTCAACTTCTGCTCGATGAATTTACACTTGGGCCGTACCGTATGGCGCAAGAACATGGTGTTGCCCACCCGCTGCCCCTCGGCTGGAGCCGCCTTGATATCCTCCATTGTCAGCAGGCTCATCGGTACGCGGAACACCCCGGCGATTTCTTCACGAGCAACCTTCTTGCCCGCTATGTGTCCCATCTCCCTGGGGCTCAGACTTAGCGGATCGACCTTCAGACCGCCCTGAAGAATAGCCAGCTTGCCTGCCTTAGCTGTACCCTTGTACGCATTGTTCCATTCTGCTTTGAGCCGTTCGAGTTGCTTAGGCAGTAAAACCTGTTCGGTAGTCAAGGCCGAACGGGGGATAGCACTGTTCTGCAGTAGGTTATATTCGTAATCCGTCATGGCCATATACATATCGGCGCAGAGCTTTCCAGCAGCCATCGGCCCCATACCATAATATAGGTTCGAGGGATTGGGGTATTTCATGTGAATGACCTCTTCCGGCTCGAACCTCTGCTGTGTTCGCGGGTCTTTGCCGTAAAGATAGCCCTTGATAAACGTATCCTTACTGGGCACGACCTTCATATTCTGAGCAGGTAGAATCCATAACTCACTAGGCACCCCCAGATCATTCTTGACGATCAGGGTATAAGCGTTGCCCGTAAGTTCCTGGTACATGATCCAGTACCAGATCAGTTCCAAAGAGTTCATAAATGGATTAACCTGATCCATCAGATCAAGGAACGGATGCTCCATCACCTCTACGACATCGACCGCCTTAGCCAGCTTGCCCTGCAGATGTGGCTGGGTCTGCATATACTCCCGGACCCGCGGGCTGATCGCCTTGGTCGAGGCCCGCAACGTAGTATTCTTGGCAGGCTTGATAGCGTACAAGCGCAAGGGCACCTGGGCCACGGATTCGGATATCGTGGTCACACAGGCATATACCCAGGACACATATCTCTGTACCAGCTTGTCGTAATCGTTTTGAGTATGCACCCCGTAGATTTGATCCCACGGACGCAGTGTAGTCTCCAGCACCCCCCGAACCGCTTCATCCACAGCCGCCGTCCTGAGCAGCCAGCCACCCAGCCGCCAGATACTATTTCTGATCGCACCCATTATAATTCCTTCCAGATATGCGGATCATCGGACAGCATGATATCCTCCGGCTCGTGTTCCGGCCCCAGGTCCAGGCTGATAATCTTCGGCTCGGGTCCGCCGTCCAGCCCCATGATCATGTACCGGAGGGCGTCGGTGCAGTGGTCGTCTGCCTTGACCGGCTTATCAGTGTCCTCTTTGTAGTGGTAGGTCTCAGCCTCAGATATCAGGTTACGGCATTTCGGGCTGATCTTCAAGCGGCCTGTCTGCCCCCGGGCCGTCACCCGCTCGATACCCATAGCCACATCATTATCGGCCGGCTGGATTATCAGGTCCAGGGCCCGTAGCTCCTCAGTCTCTTGCTTGCCGGAAGGATCAGCGTAGTAGGTCGTATTCTTATCCAGGCTAGCAGCATGGTCGGCCAGCAGGGTCCGATCCACATATCGCTCATCTGTAATCCATAAAACATCATCATCGTCCAAAAAGCCGCTCAGGGCCACGAACGGATTATTGTAGCCCCAGTCTATGCCCCCAACCGGGGTAATCGATTCTGGGTCATCCTCAGCCTTCTGCCGGGCCTCTGTGACCTCTACCTCCTGGCAAACCCAGGAATCGAACAGCGGCCAGACCAGGCCGGCCAGCTTACGGAACTCTCCGCCATAGCGCATATCGAAGATCCGCGAATCCATTGTTCGCCGAGCCCGCTCCATCTCGGCCTTCGGGTAGGCCGGGTTCATAGTGCTCTTGAACTGAGTTACAAAGTAATCCCTATCCCCTCGTTTGGCCCGCAAGTATATCTCTTTGTGAAACCAATTCAGACCATAAGGTGTTGTAGTGAATAGACATCGACCCTGCTTGAAACCCAGCCGGGCCTGGATCACCGTCCAGGTCCAGGCCTTCATCTGGCCGGCCTCGTCCAGCCACCAGTCATCATACTGGCCCCCCTCGATGTGATCGGGATTATCCGTAGAACAGCAATAGATGATCCCCCCAGTGGGCAGATGATATTCGTGGCTGGCCTGCTTATATTCCCCCTCCAGATCGGTATCGCGGTAAGCCTCTATCAGGGCAGGCACGGTCACCCGGCTCAGCATGGGATAGGTAGGAGCCCCGATTCCGAATATCCCCCGTGGATTCTCGGCAATCTCCCGGGCCAGCCACCAGGGGCCCACCCAGGTCTTGCCCCCACCAGTGCCGGCCACCAGGGCCACGAACCGGGCTTGGGTGAGAAATACCTTGCTCTGCCCGGGATGCAGTTTGATGTCGGTCTTAGATTCCAGGAGAGATGCTACCAATTCCTGGCTTTCAGGCTCTCAAGTACAATTCAATTCAGCTCCCCACTGCCGGTTATCCGGCCATTCCCGTTCACGACCCCTGTCAGATCAGTTTTCAGGGGCGTTTCTCCCGTCAGCACCAACCGAATCTCCCGCACCTGCTCTGTCTGCTCAGCAGCATCTACGGTCAGTCCGGCCTGCCTCAATCCCTCTATAATAGCCTTGAGCCCGATATCGGTATCCAGCTTGGCCACCTCCAATAACCGTGAAGCCAGCCACCGCCCCCGGCTCTTGAAGATACGCCGGGCCTCCGCCTGCTTGGCCTCAATCATCTGTTGTGTACGCTCTTTTAGCCCCGGACGGCGCCGACCCTCAGCTATGGCATATACCGTTCGAGGCGAAAGATTATGCTTCTTGGCGATCTCCTTCACACTCAGGGTAGCCTCAGCTATGTCCCGACATAAGTCATAGTCGTTATAGAGTTTTTTCTTTTTCCCACTCATTTGCACATCCTCTCCTAAAAAACCGGCTACAAGCAAGTTATCCACAATCGCTGTTTTTGTCAAGGTGAAAGCGGTTTTTTTATACTTTCTGTGTAAGTGTAAAAGACACTTGTTATGCCCGTTTTGCTTTCTTTCCTGTGAATTCCTCCCATCGTTTGACGATTACGTCACAATAGAGGGGGTCGATCTCCATTCCGTAACAACGGCGGCTGAGCTTTTCGCAGGCTATGATCGTTGTGCCGGAACCAAGAAACGGATCGAAAATAAGTTCATTCTTCGCTGGACTAACCCTTTCCACTAGCCATATCCACACCTTGATAGGCTTCGGTGTTGGGTGGCCTGTTTCACCTTCTCTGTCAGCGGCAAGTACTAATGCATCAGGACGAAAACCAAGGCCCCTGCTCAAATAAGGATCAGAGCCGTAAGCTAAAACCGGATTGAACTGTGTGAAACCCCACGGGTTTCTACCTATGCCTGCAGGGTGTACCCAGGCCAAGACCCAAGACGGCTGCGGGTAAAGCCACATTGCTTTGTGCCCTGAAGTCAGCAGCATAGGCACATCAAAACTAAGAAGGAGCGGCATGAATTGTGAAATTAGCTTAGCTACGTTTTCCAATGTATCATCAAAATCCCCGTAATCTACACCGACTCCATAAGGCGGGTCTGTCAAAATTGCATGCATCTTCTCCCCATCCATCAGCCGTTCGACATCTTTGGTCTTGGTGCTATCCCCACAGAGCAGACGATGATCCCCGAGCAGGTACAAATCCCCGGTCTTGGTTACAGCCTTCTTTGGTGGCTCGGGCACATCATCGGGATCGGTCAGACCTTCTGGCTTCTCAATCAGGCCAAGCTCATCCAGGCTTATATCATCGAATCCGGTTAGGCTAATATCCAGCGGCCCTGCTTTTATTTCCTCGATTACCGTCTGCAGTTTGTCGATATCCCACTCACCGTGAATTTTATTGAGCGAAATATTCAGAACCTTGGCCCGGTCTGCTTCGATCTTCAGGAGAATACAGGGCAGACTCTCCCAGCCCATTTCCTTGGCGGCGAAGAATCTCTGGTGTCCCCCGATAATCTCCATACCTTCTTTGCGGATTACCAGGGGCTCGACACAGCCGAACTCAGTCAGGCTGTTTTTCAAGTCCTGTTTTTCCTTGTCCGATATCTTCCGGGGGTTCCAAGCCGCTGGATTCAGCTTCCCCAATAAAACCTTGACCATTTTCGAGCACCTCCAATTCTTCGGGCTGGGCAATAATCACCACCATAGCCTGCTGTATCTGAGTCGGTCCCTGCGTGAGCATTCCCTTGGGATCTAGTTTGGCCGGTCCGTGGGTGTACAACTGTAAAGGTACGGCAGCCACCAGTTGCCTTCCGCGCTGCAGAAGCCCTTCGAGTTTAGCTTGGGCCTGGGGGCAGCGGTCGTCTACGATCTGACCGAACCTGATTACGTGCAATTCATAGGTCGTCATTTCGATACTCCTTATTGAAAAAACTTCACTTGATCATACTTCGCCTTTGCTTTGCGCAGCGTGACGTTGCCTCACCTTTGCAAATCATAGCATAGCCTGGCCCGGCCTTGCCTGGCCTTGCCTTCGCTGGGCCACTCATTCAGCTCCACGCAGTTCCTTTGCTGTTCCGTGCCCGTCCGTGCGGTACCCAGCCTTCGCAACACTCTTCTAAGCCACGCCCAGCCTTTGCTGAGCAGTACACATCCGCGCCTTGCCTTTGCCAAACATGCTATCTCTTCTATGCTATGCCTTTGCGAGTCGTAGCCTGGCTTCGCCTTTGCCACGCGAGACTATACTTTGCCTTTGCTGCGCCCATCAAGGCTATGCCTTTGCTTCGCCGGGCTGCGCCTTAGCAGCGCGGTGCAGGACCAGGCCTTACCTTGCCTTTGCTTCGCTAGCCGGTCCCACAGTCAATACACAATCAGTAGCTCGATAGAAAAAAGTACCTTTGCCGCTGTTTCGCCACTGGCCCATTCCTCGGTACTTGCCGTAGTCGAGCCATTCCAGTAAGACGGGTTCGAGCTGGATGTCCATAAGTCGAATCTTGAAAGTCATCCGAGTCTCTGCCGGCACCGTCTCCGAACGAGCCAGGGCAATCCGCTCACCTTGGGGTGTCTGGCAGCGAATCGGTCGCTCGCAAATTCCTATCTCCTGGCCTTGTGGAAGGAGAAGCTTAACCTTCCGGGGATATATAAAGATTAACCCGTCGATGATCTTCTTGTGAGCTTGAAGCTTACTGCTTAGGGTTCCTTTCTGTATGATTTTCCCACCGACTTTCACATCTTTGATTCGCCGTAGGCTGGAGCAGGCGTCTTTGAAGAACCCTTTGATCTGGTAATCCCACACAAAGGGGACATCATCATCCATCCGGGGGAAAACAGTCATGCTCCGTTGCAGTTCTTCTTCGATCTTAGGCAGAGATTCGATCTCATCTTCATCCACTCCTTTCGGCCGCTTGCTGGCAATAAACTCACGGACAAGGTCCGGGTTTGCTGAGGTCACTCCTAACGTTTCTTCTGTAAAAGTCAATTCAACATTCATTCGTCATCCTTTCAGTAAGAGTTTTCCTTGTCATCACTCACATTCTTTCATTTCTTCAAAACACCGTATCATCGCCACGAGATCGCCCGAAATAACTGCTGCATCTGCTCGTTGGAGAACTTGTGAGATCATCATATGGCCAAACGCACCGGCCGGGCCTATCTCTTTATACACCGACAACAACTCCCGGCACCGTGATTGCTCTTTAGGGTATTCTTCGCCTAAACTACTCATCACTCACCAACCTCTCTTTGATCGTCAGTTCGACTACTTGGCACTTGCAGCCCAGAGACTCTTCGGCACTTTTGCAGAGCTTTCTAGCTTTTCGTTCGTCCGTCCGTTTAAGGTCGATTAGTTCTTGTATAACTTCCAAATAGGTCCAGGATGCATAGTACCATTCCATACCCTCCTCGACTACCTCCTCCTCACATGCAAACGCGTACGGCCATGCGTACACTTTCATTGCCCTTGTCTCACCATTCTCTTTCGTCATAACTCTAATTGCGTACAGCTTAGTCATCGTCCGCCTCGCTTTCTTTTTTCGTCACCATCCTTTCTCGGATCATCAGTTCGACCACGACACACTTGCAGCCCAGAGCTTTCTCGGCTTCTTTGCGGAGCAGGATCATTTTAGTGAGA
>SDBU01005279.1_pt1 | contig 15518 bp, 15 predicted proteins | sample 2277071 | NCBI WGS metagenome assembly SDBU01 (sample SAMN10397929, study PRJNA504765) | marine sediment metagenome | isolation source: marine sediment core GS08_GC12, 126 cmbsf | place: Arctic Ocean: Gakkel Ridge, Loki's castle | collected 2008
CCATTACGCTGACAGCAAAACTCAGTCTCGACCTCCCATCCATAAGACAAAAACACCCCCCTGACTTCCTCAACAATCTTATTATGAAAAGCGCCGCCACGCACAACTAAACCCCCGATCTCAACTCTTCCACCAACCGCTTTGCTGCCTCCAACGGCTCCCACACCCTCTTACTTCGTCCCTTCCCGGCAGAATCCAAAACATGCTCCCTTATAAGACCCTTCTCAATCAGCACAGGCCGAAGCTTCTTTAGCGTATTGGGGCTAATTCTTGCCAGTTTCACATATTGGCTCGAAGCCAACATAGGATGGCAAACCACCGCCTCAATAAGCCGAAGTTCACTATCGCTAAATTGATCCACCCCAGTACCAGAATCCTTGTTTCCAGAGACTTTAACACACGGAACAGCCGACCAATCGGAAAACTCGACACTCTCAACATCCAAATCCCCCAACGCCTCCAAACTCTTATCAGCCTCAATATCGCTAACACCCCTCATGCTCTTCATCTTCCAAGTGTCCACATTCTGGGCCGTACTGACGACAATGCGCGTCCCCGCAACAAAGGCGGCACAGCGGCCTACCACATCAGCACCCCACAAATGGGTGTTCACAATATCAAATCTGCCCTCCCTTATAATACACAGCAATCGCCCCCAAACAGAAAAGTCAAACTTACCTCTCTTATTCAAAGCAATGAGCTTGACGTTATGCTCTTGCAACTCTGAAGCCCACTGTCCTGTCCAATTAAGGCAACAGACGGTCAGGTCAAACCGACTCTTATCCACTGCCTTGAGCAAAGAGACTAAGAATCTCTCAGCACCGCCTGTCTCCAAAGACCAGATAACAAACAAGACTTTAATCATAGTCGTCAGCTCAGAGTAAAAACTTCCTCTAATAATGCATCGCAGCTCTTCTTGATATTAAATTCCCTCTCTACCAGACCCCTCCCGTTTTGTACCATCCTGTCTCGCAGCGCCGGATCAGAATCCATGGCCATTATCTTTCGAGTCAGATCATATTCATCGCCCGGTGTCGCCAATAACCCTGTCTCTCCTTCCCTTACCAGCTCAGGAATACCTGATAAACGGCTCGCCACAACTGGTACACCCAAGGCCATCGCCTCCATGAGCACCACGGGGATTCCTTCTTGTCCGTCTTTATCACTCCAAACGCTCGGCAGAACAAACAGCGAAGCACGGACCAACAGGGCCATCAGATCCGTATGCTCAAGGGCGCCCTTAAGAATGACATACTCTCTCAGCCCCAAATCATCTATCATGACTTCGAGGCTGGCCCTCAGCGGCCCTTCCCCGACGATCAAACATCGGAAGCGAAGATCCTTCTTCAGGCGGCCGCAGGCCTGGATGAGATACTCAAAGCCCTTCATACGGCAGAGCCTGCCGACAGAAAGGATAAGCTTCTCTTCATGCGCTTTCGATGGCACATTGGCGCATATTTCTCCAGCATCAACGCCGCAATGGATCACACGCACGTTTGAGACAGCGCCGTTACCGCAATAGTCTTCAATGTAATCCTTGTTATATCGGGAAATGGCGACGACCGCCTTTGCATGAGCAACCTTTTCCTTCAACAACGTTTTCTCCAGGAAAATATCGTGGGCGTGCGCGGTAAATGAATACGGTATGCCCGTCAAACGTGATGCCGTCATGGCCGCCAGAGTCGGGTAGGTGGCAAAGTGCGCGTGCAGGTGTTGGATCCTTTTCCTTATCGCAAGAGAGGCGAAATGACAGCCCACTGTGATGGCATAGATATTCTTGAACAGGACCTGTGGATCGCTGTATTTTTGCCTAACCGCCATCCAAAACAATGAAGACAATGCGAACGGTCTTCTTAGCAACCAGCGAAAAGTACTCAAAATCCCCCTGAATGCCGTGGCATAAACCGTCTTTCTCATCAGGGGCAGCGCCTCGTCATGGATGAGTTCCTCAATGTCGCGACGGATAGAGAAAATAGAAACATGCAATCCTCTTTTCTCCAGCTCAATGATCTCGTTAAGGACAAAGGTCTCCGACCAGCAGGGAAAAAGGGAGACGACATACCCGACCCGGGCAATAGCCGTCAATTCTTGGTACAGCTCAAGATACCCACGGACCATCGTCTCCAAGCTGAATCTTTCCTCAACGGACCTCCTGGCCGCCTGCCCCATGCGCCGCCTGCGCTCATCATCATTCAAAAGGAGTTCTATTTTTTCCGCGATGTCCCGAGCGGTCTTAGGCTCCACCAGGAGTCCATCAATGCTGTCTCTGACAACTTCCAAATTTCCTTCCACGGCCGTTGCCACGGCGGGGATCCCCATGGCCATAGCTTCCAGCAGTGCGTTCGAGCACCCTTCGCTCTCCGAAGGCACGACGAGGACGTCGATATCGCTCAAGGCTTCGTGAAGACGACCAGACTTGCCGCGAAATGAAATGCTGTTTTGCAGATTTTTGCTCCGGACCATCCTCTCAAAGAACGGCCTCAACGGACCATCCCCGAACAAAATAAAGCGCACATCGTTTCTCTTGCCAAGGATCGTTGCCGCGGCCTCAAGAAAATAAACATGCCCTTTTGTTTTTCTATCCATAGTAGCAACCATAGCTACTGATAGAAAAGACCCCTGCTCGTCGTGTTCCCCTCTCCGGAATACGCCGCAATCCACGCCGTTATAGATCACCCTGGTCTTTACGACAGGGATGGCTTCCTTCGCTATAGCCTGCTGCCTGATCGCCTCTGAAACACAAACCACGGCGTCGCACCACGCGGCGGCCGCCACCTCAAGACGACCGATGAGACCCGACCGGAAGTGGCCGGCATCCCGTCGTGTCGCCACAAGTGTCTTTATGCCGGCCCATCGGGCCGCCACCGTGCCAAAAACATTAGCCGTATCCAGATATGTCTGAACGACCTGCGGCCGAACGAGCCTTAAAAAGCCGACCAATCTGAAAAAATCAACCCAAAATACCGGCTTCCAAACACAATCCATCCGGAAGAGACGCACCGGCAGGGCGCCGAGGTTCCCGAAAAGCGCCTCATCGGTCTCCCCCAAACAGACAATCTCGACCGTATGCCCCTGTGCGATGATTCGCCTCGCCAGCCGCGAAAGATGCACTTGGGCGCCACCTATCTTCAGATTATCGATGATATAAATGATCTTCATCTTGAACTCAAGACCTCCTCATAGAGGTCTTCGATCTTTCTGACCTGCTTTTTAATGTCAAACAACTCGTCGACCCTCTTACGTCCTTCTTCACCCATACTCTTCGCCATGGCGGGATTATTCAACAGAAAAAGAATCTTCTCTGCCATCGCTTTGACATCTCCCGCCGAGACCAAGAAGCCTGTCTGGCCGTCTACGACAATGTCTGAGGGACCGGGGATATCCGTTGCTATAACCGGCTTACCCAGGGCCATTGCTTCCGCTATCGTCAGACCGAAACCCTCCGGGAAAGTCGTGGTCGCCTGGACCAGAATATCAAGATCGATGAGAGCCTCCCTGATATCTTTGATCCACCCCGTAAAGATAATGCTTTCCTGCAGGTTTTCATCAACGACCAATCTTTTTACCTCCGAAAAATATTGATCATCGGCTCCTTTCGCATCCCCGATGATCAGAAACTTTGCATCCGGCTGCTCTACAAGAACTTCCTTAGCGGCAAGGATAAACTCCTTGTGCCCCTTCCCAGCGACGATTCTCCCCACAAGAGCGATAACGGGAGCGCGTCCGATATTGAATCTTTCTCTAAAACTAGTCGCTGGGTCGCTCCCGGAGAATCGTTCAAGATCGACACCGTCGTGCACCACCGCAATCTTGCTCTCGGGAAGATCCCGCCTGTAGACCTCGATGGCCCTGCTGTTAATCAAAATAAACTTTTGTACCCACCTTGCGAAAACCCGCTCTCTCCCGATAAGCCGCCTAGTCTCCCGAATATGGCAGACACAAGGTATCCCCGCAAATCTTGAAGCTATGATAGCAGGGAAGCCAAGCATAATATTTGTATTAATATGACATAAGGCTATGTTTTTTCGTTTAGCCAGCAGATAGATCCGCAGGGCGCTAGGTAAAATACTTGCAAAAAAATAGAAGAAAAAGCCGAATTTTGAAAAATTCTTTGGTTCCCTGCAAGGTGCGACCTGGACGATCTCTGCATTCTTTATGTTTAAGACCTGAGGTCCGAAATGTGTTATAGCGACCGTCACGAGAAATCTCTCGCGGTTCAAGTGGTTGACCAGGTTGGCGAGCGCATTTGAGGATCCCCCAAAGCCGGAGGAGGTTTCAAATATCAGGACCCGGTTTTGAGGGACAACCCCTTTCTCCTTGAGGGCACTTCTGCCTTGCCTGGATAATCTCATTTTTATAAACCCAAGGTAACGCAACACCATGATTTCGCGATAAAACCTACTACCGGTACTTCAGAAACAAGACCAAAAAACAGTCATTGATTCATACGACTTGCTTTTCAAGATCCCAACGTGCCCCTTCCATCCAGGCAAAAACCTAATATATACTTCTCAAAATAATGAAATTCCTCTCGGAAAAAATAGACCTCCCCTTTTCCCCTTCTTCGCTGCTGTTTGCCTGAAAATCGTCTTAATCCGATCTCGGACTCTAAGGGGTATCACTGCTTTAAAAATAAGCGAATATAATTCATGATCTTGGGGATACAACAAAACTGCCCTGAGATAATTCGTTAGCGCCCTAAGGAAACAACCTTCCCTCTCCGCTAAAATCCCCCGAGTCTTGAATTTGCGCGAGCATATTCTCCTTTTACAGGCAGTTATTAAAGATTTATCAATATCTTTGATTTTGTGAAGCAATGCAATAAACCTGACAAAACGGCGGCGCTCGCTCGCAAAATATCCGGCGACATCCGTCCTGTTGTGCGGCTCCTGGCTCATCAAATAATAATTGTAGGTACTTAACGACTTGTCTATGTAAACGAAGCGGTCGATATTCAGGAAGACCCTGTCCCAGAGTTCCAGGTCTTCGTTGAGCCGCATGGAGACATCGAACATCCCGGTCTTTTGAAACAGGCTTTTCTTAATAAAGATCGAGCTGACAATAATGGGATGCCCCTTGAGGGCTATGGTCCTTAGATAACGCCGGGCATCGTACAAATACATGGGCGGCTCCTTATCTATAATCCCCTCGGGCCTCTCCCTAAGAAGGCTCGGGCTGTTTTCTCTCGTCCTTCCTTTGTCAACGTTGAATCTGCCGATAATGACGTCCGGCCGGAATTTCCCGATAGCCTTATGCACGAGCGAGAAGCAGTTCTCCTCAAATTCGTCATCGGCGTCGAGAAATGCGACATACTCCCCCCCGGCCCGCACGATACCGGAGTTTCTTGCAGCGGAAACACCCGCATTTGACTGCTTGACATAACTGATTCGCTTATCAGTCAGGTAGGCTCTCGCAACATCATCCGTATCATCACTGGAGCCGTCGTTCACTATAATGACTTCATAGCTCTGAAAATCCTGCTTGAGGACGCTGTCTAAAGCAATCGGCAAGCGCCGCGCATGGTTAAACGTCGGAATGACAACACTGAATTCAGTCATTACATCCTCGGTCTGCCAACCTATCTCGAAGCTTTCTAAGGTATTCCCTCACTGCAAAAGGGAGAAGACACTTAAGAAACATAGGCAAGATGGTCAAGTCTCTTCGATCCAACGAAAACGATTTCGAGAAGAGTCTTAAGGCAGCATATCTCATTCCTTTTCTATATGCCTCAACTCCATAAACAAGGTATTTTCTCTTCAATATACTTCTCTGTGCTCCCCTAATGTGCTCTCTTGTGAACCCTTGTCTTCTTAAAAGTGCGATCTTGTTAAGCATCGTCCGCCTTTGAAAGAAGTACAGAGATAATAGATCTTTATCCCAGCGCCTAAGAAAATAGCTATACGCACTCAGGGGAAAACGAATGGCAACGATTTGATCGGTCGTCAGCAGAATGCGGTTCCACAAATCTGTATCTTCCGTAACGCTAAGTTTTTCATCGAAATAGCCAATTCTTTGAAAAAGGACTTTCCGAAGGACTACGCAGTTCGTATTCATTGCCTCTGTTTTCGTCAACAGTATCCGCTCTCTCTGAGAGGGTTTAAGCAGATAAAATATTCCTTCTGTGGGTCTGATTAAATCTAGTCCTCTCAGTGCTTCTGTGCTGAATAATTGCTCTCGCCCGTTCTTGTGAATTAGTAACGACAGGCCGAATCCGAATTCTGCCTCAGGAAAAAGATCGAGGGCCCTGACTCTCTTTTCCAACCCGTTCGGACAGAAAATATCGTCCGCATCAAGAAAACATATATACTCCCCCCTGGCTTCTCGAATCCCCTTATTCCTGGCAGCCGAGACCCCCTGGTTGTGTTGTCGAAAGCATCGTATCTTCCCATTGCCCGCTGCGATGTACCTCCGAAGAATTTCAGGCGTGTTATCCGTTGAGCCGTCATCGACAACCACGATTTCAAAATCCGGGTAATGCTGGCTCAAAACGCTATCCAAAGCTTTACTGATATGCTGGCCATCTTCGTAAGCTGGGATGATGACTGAAATTTTGACCATACGTGATCACTTCATGTTTGCCTGCAAGCCTGAGAAACGGTCTTTAGCAACTCCATGGGACCGACGCGCTTAAACTTCCAGAACAGAAAAATAGTCATCAGGTAAACACCAAGCACAAGGCCTGCAAGGGAAAAAAAGTTGAATAGGGTTGATTCTCTGAAGAACAATGTTTTGAATAATATATAACTTATTGATAACAAAAGTGTTGCAAAAAATGAGGGGAATAGAGCCCTCCAATAATCCCTCCAACCAAACTTTATCAGATTGAAAACATTTCTGGCCCACAGAGGCACCGAGGCCAGCGTACTAAGAAGCGCCGAGACAGCCGCCCCCTTTAAGCCGAACCGCACGCACAAGGGATAGATGGTAAAAAGCAAAACCGCCAGTTTCACAAAATTCATCTGAAAGTCAAGATACGGTCTCCCAAGCCCCTTGCACAGCGACCCGCCGGTCGCCGTGACAGAACGTATCAGACCGGAAAAAGCCAAAATCTGCATGGCTGGAACCATGCCCAACCACTTTTCGCCAAGAAAGAACTTCGTAAAATCGGCGGCGAAGAATACGAGGCACGCCGTCAAGGGGAAGCTGATAAAATTGACAAACGTGAGACTCTTTGAATAAACCTCCTTCAGTCTGACTCTATCGCTCTGGATCTTGGCGTAAGCCGGAAACATCAACTGGGACAGCAGGAACGTAACCTCTGTTGGAGCCATATTTGAAATCGTATAGGCCATGATATACAGACCCAGGGCCGATACCCCTAATAACTTTCCGACGAAGATATCGTCTCCGCGGGTACAGAAATATGCCAGGACGGACAGAGCGAAGATCCACTTTCCGAAGTGCATTAATTCTCTGGCTTTACTGAGATCAAAAGAAATCTTCGGCCTGTAGGGATGGAAGACATAGCTCGCAACAGACTGCGCAACTCTTCCCAACAGCATCCCCCACACCAAGGCCCAGGCATTTCGTAAAATAAAGGCGAGACTGATGGAAACTACAAACTCCGTCACCAACCGACAGGCCTGTATCATACGTTGTTTTCCCAGCTCCAACTCCCTTGTAAAATGTATGGTTCCGATATTCGCCAGGCCGCTAATGACAAAGATAAGCGCGATGACCCGCATGAGAGGCGCCGACTGAGGACTCTGAAAGAATGTGGCGATGACCGGGGCGGACAAATACAGAATGGAGAAGAGAACGATGCCTTTTGCCAACTCAACAGTCCAGGCCACGTTGAGGTATTCTTCTATCCGCCCTTTCTTTTGGACGAGCGCGCTCCCGAAGCCCGTTTCGGTAAATGTCTGCAAGGTATCTAATGCCAGATAGCTGATCCCGAGTAACCCAAAATCAGAAGGAGCGATCAGACGTGCGATGATTATTATCTTTATGAAACGGATGCTCCTTTCAAAGAACTTATAAATGACTATCCAGACGCCGCTCAATACGGCTTTCTGCGTTAAGGTCTTACCCGGATGCAACAAAAATCCGAGGAAGTCACGCCATCTATTCTTTTCAAAACTATTTTTGGTCACTTCTTTTCCCGCGTTCACAAGAATAACTCCCCGCCTAAAGCGCTTTCTCTCTGTCCAACGAATATCCACATATGAATAAATCCTTACCCTAGCTCTATCCCCTCAGCATGAGACCATTGAGCAAGAAAGAAAAGCGGTGGAACAAGCCAAAAATGACTACGCTTATAGACTTCCCGCGGAAGACTGTGTTTGTGTCGAAAGATAAAAGCGAATAAATGATCTAACATGAATCTTGGCAGAAGGTAAGCGGCATTAAAGGCCCGCATGGCGTTTGAGCTCAGCAGATAGTCCTCCATCTGGGAAATCCTACATAGCTGCTGTCTCTCTACATCAGGATAATGGAGTGTGAGATTATTCTGCTCGCTTTTGAAGATATCCTCCCAGTTAAACGCAGGTTGCATGCTATCAACGAGCTGCTTCCGCAATCTCTGATCGAACTTTGCAGAGACTGGCAGACTCAACAAGAAATCACAGTAGTCATTATCATAATAAGGACAAAGAGTTTCCGCCTTATTCAAAATCAGCTGAAAGGGGGCGAGGGAGATCTCTCGCCTTGTGTGTGTCGTGAGATGGAAATATATATACTGGTTCTGTCGATTTTCATATTTTACCAACTGTTCTTTAACCTTCTCCAAAAAAACATCGGTGGAAAAACGTTTTCTAACCGTAGAAGAAAAGATGACGCGGTCAAAGGCGTACCTATCTTTGGACCATTTAAGAAAGGAGTACTGCTTCAAATAATAATAGTTGTATATAAAATCTTCATAGTTTCTTTGTTTCAGCAGTTGCTGAAAATTTGAATTTTTGGACGAATAAAATTTAGGGCCACACATAACATCCTGGCCTATGCCGTCATAATTGATCTTTATATCTTGAGGGAGCCTGTCGATCAAGGGCAGCAGCCAAGCATGCTCATCACTTTCATAATCCAACAGAGCGTTCTTCTTGGGCTCCATTGTTTCCAAAAAATCTGCGGGAAGATCGCAATATGTATTTTCGATGCCCAGCGTTTTCGCAACGAAAGCAGCTGTTTTTCTGTCCGTATCAGCCGACGCGAATTTCCGCGTAGTATACGATACAAAAGGGGCTTTCTGATTCCATAATTCAATCGCTATACCGCGAGAATCCAGGCCTCCGCTCAATAGAACGCAGGCCTTCTTGTTAGGGATAACTCGGCGTTTTATCGCCTGCTTAAAGAAAAAGACAAGGTTATCGATATCGCCTTCATCAAAACTGTCTTTCTCCTGTATCTCGTTATAGCTCCAATAGTTATTGATAGTCAGCTTTTTACCATCGAATCGGCAGACGGAAGCTTCAGGTAGGACCCGAATGTTCTTATAAAAAGTATCTTCTCCGACCAAAAAACCAAGGCGCAAAAAAACATTCCAAGCGTCCCAGTCCACCTTTTTGTCAAAAAAGGGCTGCCGGGAAATGGCTTTGATCTCTGAAGCGAACAATAGCATGTTCTTCGCTTCATCGAAATAGTAATATAGCGGTCTCAATCCGTACCGGTCATTGACAAGGATGAATTCCTTTTTTTCTCTGTCCCAGATGGCGAAAACAAAGACGCCGTTCAGCTCCCTAAACTTTGTTGTGCCGTATTCTTGCTCGAGATGAAGAACAAATTCGGCATCATTATCCGAATAGCGAAAACCATATCCTTTCTCTAGCAACTCCCGCTTCCTGTCTTCGTATGCGAATATCTTGCCGGCAGAAATAATCAATCTTCTTCTGTCGGGGGTTGAAATGGGCTGGATTTCCTCGTTAACCGCTCCAATACTAGTATGTCCCAGCCCGATACCATCGTCGACCCACTCATCAATCCTGTGCCACGGCTCATGCTGCATAGATAAGGTCATCTTTTGGAGGATCGGCCTGATCGCATCCCTTCTTAAATGAGGCGCTATGACGCCACAGATTCTACTCATGTTTTCCTATGACTTGTTTGTTAAATATGCCGACCATCTCCCTTGCTTCGCTTGGCGTGGCAACTTCTCTGCCTATTTCCTTCGCCATTCTTGCAAGACGTTGAATCAGCATTTCATTGGTCGCGAGGCACTTTTTGTCATTACCGTAATAAATATTGTCTTCGAGGCCGACGCGGACATGCCCGCCCATAAGCATAGCTGCAAGATTCATTTTCAGCTGAAATTTCCCGATGCCCGCTGCCCCCCAATGAACCTCAGGAGGCAAGCTTTTGACCATATACGCCAAGTCAAATAGCGTGCCCTGCGCTGAATAAATCTCGCCGAGTAACAGATTGAAATAGAACGACTCTCTCAATATCCCCTTACTTATCAAAACCCGTGCGGCATTGATCATGCCGAACTCAAATATCTCTATTTCAGGAACGATATCTCGCTCTTTCATTTTAAGCGCCAAGCCCTGTATCATTTCCGGGTCATTGACCGAGGCCGATTTCGGAAAGTTTAGAGACCCCATGGTCAAACTACCCATATCCGGTTTCGCATCTCCTTCCAGCTCCAATACTTCGGATCGCTTCTCAAAAGTGTTAAGGACCCTTCCGCTGGTTGAGGCACAAATGATCAAATCCGGACACTGCTTTCGTATGCCGCGGATGATCTCCGCGTAAATTTCTTTCCTGTAAGTCGGCTTCCCCTCTTCGTCCCGGGCATGGATATGGACAATCGAGGCGCCGGCATGACAACATGCGATGGCATCTCGAATAATTTCATCCATAGTGACGGGGACATGGGGTGAATCACTTTTCGTAGGGACCATTCCCGTCAAAGCCGCATTGATAATTAGTTTCGGATACGGCGTTCCAGGATGTGGAATACCCATATCATAAATTCCATCCGTTTTCATGCCTAGCCTCTCTGCCTCGTTTTATCCCATTCGGTTAGATCTACCCGGAGCGTAGTCCAATGATCTATATTGGGATCTCCAAATTCGTGATATTTTTTTAACGTGCCGACTTCCTTATAGCCAAAATTCTTTTTGTACCACTCTATAGTAGCGGGCAGATCGGTGTTTGTAGTCAAAGTCTTGATGCCCTTGACAAGCATATCCTCCATACGGCGAACCTGGAGTTTATATCCAACCCCGCGGCCGCGGACAACCGGGTCAACGACCATCAACTCTGTTTTTGCTTCTGATCCAACGAGGATCTTGTAGCCGCAGAACCCGACGATCTTTCCATCTAGTCTTGCCACGAAATAATTTTCATATGTCAGCGCCGGCATCTCCTGAGAAGGAATATGATGCATATTCGCCATTTTCAATAAATCGAAAATACGAGATCGATCTTCCCTCTGGGCTCTTTCAATAGCAATGTTCATTAGCGCATGCACCGGATTTTTCGCAGCTAACCAAAAGTCGTTTGGATCCATCTTCTTCAATAATCTTCGTAATATCAACTTTTGTTGAAAGACGCGTCTTTGTGGAAAAAGATCAATAAATCTTTTTCGGTAAACGTGTGCAGATGCTCCCTTTCTTCGCATGGCAAGAGGCTTTCATCGGGCACCGAAAAAAGCAATCTTCCGCCAACTCTCAACACCCTCAAGAGATCTAATATGGCCTTCTTGAAACTTACTGTTAGAGAACAATATAGCTGCCGGAGGATAACCTGACGGAGTTTTCCTTGAATATAATCCCATTCGGCGTTTTAGCTATTAACTCATAACGCTGTTTGTCCAGAAAATCATTAACCTGGGAATCACCATCCTTCTCGACCATCTGTGTGAAACTTTCTACGATTATGATTGACGGCCTGTATTTTTCCCAATTATTTGATTGTAAAACTTCAAGCTCTACTCCTTCGACATCCACACTGAAAAAATCAATCTTTATCTCCTTAGGAAGGTGCTCGTCTAAGATACTTGCAAGCGTCCTTGTTTTTATTATTTTTCTGTCCTTGAGTTTCTTTTCGGTATGTTTACCGACAGACTTTGGAGATAAACTATTAAGGCTGGGCTCCCTGCCAAAGCGATAATAAGTCGCTTCTTTCTCGCAATCTGCTACTGCCGCAAAGATGCTGATATCTCGGGGCCTGTATATTCGGAACCTTTTAAGGCAATCTTCGTTTGCATCAATGGCTATACCATGCCAACCTTTTAAATAGAATAAATAAGTATTTGAACTGCAGACAGGTTCAAATGCTCCTACGTCAACATAAAATCCCGGATCTTTCTTGTTGCTAAATAAGTAAGATAAAATCTTATCTTCTCCGCAGGAAGAGAAACTGCTACCAAAATATTTATGCAGATATCCTTTTATACGAATTTTACTTTCCGTAAAAAAACCCATCACCTTCGATGCCTCCTCGCTCAAGAACAGTCATTTTGTCTTGTAAAAGCGTTGCTCGCCAGATGTAAGCATGTACCATTTCCGGCTAACCCTGTTGCTGGCGACAAATTATGTCGGAGATGACCCTCTTCCTTATCGTCCAGAAGTCGGCGGCGAGGGTTTCCAGGTACGCGAAGGGCATGAGGCAGTAGCCGGCCAGGCCCCAGCAGGAGCCCCAGGAGTTGCGGACGAGGAACCTCTTTTTGCCCCGATCGTAGCCCACCGCCATGACCGCGTGGCCGCCCAGGACGGCCTCGTCTTTTCGCGGCATGGGCCCGATGCCCGTGCGCGCGACCTTTTGCGAATCAAAGCTTTCGTAGACCGTGAAGCCGAAGACAAACGGGAAACCGTCCGCCAGGCACGCCAGCATCTACGCAAGGGTGTCGATGCGGTAATAGGACGCGATGCGGCGTTTTTTTGCCTCCTCGTAACAGCGCGCGGAAGGCTTTTTCGTGAAACGCCGGATGTCATACGGCCATGTGGACTCCCAGCAGGCCCCGTAGTTCTTCAAAGACTTGATGCCGTCGCGCAGCGAGGCGCCGGCGTCATAGTCGATCGTGCCCTCAATCAGCCGCTCATTGTAATAGATGAAGAGCCGGCTGACGTCTGTATAGACATTGTCCGGCCGGTTGTCCAGGAACTCCAGGTTGCCCGCCAGCGCCTGGGCGGTGCAGCTTCCCAAAGCGCCCTGGTCCTCAACCGTTGAACAGAACGGCCTCAGGTCCGCCTCGGCAGGGACCCTGATGATCGGCTTGATCGCCTGGTAAGAATAATCCCGCTGGTCCGGCCTGTCGGGTATCCATCCGTAAAACTTGCGCGGCTTCACGATGCCGCCTTTGCGACGGCGTATACGCCTGTCATTTCAAATTCCTGAAGTACTCCACGGTCTTTTGGAGGCCCTGGTCGAAGTTGACCAGCGGCTTGAAGTTGAGGGTGCGCTTCAGGTTCGTGATGTCGGCGAGGGTCTTGAAGACGTCGCCGGCGCGCACGGGTAAGAGTTGGGCCTTAATGTCCTTGCCGATGATCTTGTTGAGGGCGTCGAGCAGACTCAGGACGGTGTTGTCTTTGTCGTTGGCTACGTTTAAAATCTCAAAGGTGGTGTCCGCGGTCATGGCGGCTAGGATGTTGGGCTCAGCTCCTGACAAAGTCATCGTCGACTCTCTCGAGGTCGTCTTCCTCCAAATAACTGCCGCATTGGACCTCGACGATCTTGAGCGGCTTGGCGGTCGCGTTTTCGAGGCGGTGGATTCCGCGTTGAGGGACGTAGATGCTTTGGTTCGGGCCGCGGAAGAAGACGTCGCGGCCGACGACCCATTTAATCCCGGAGATCGTGATTTTCTTTAACGAAGTCATCTTATGTTCTCTTACCTCTTCTCGCGAAGACCACAAGCTTGTTGGATATTCTCAGGAAATGAGCTAAAGCTTGCACCAACGGAAACAGGATGCTCACGAAATTTTTCTCCTGCGCTCCTTTATAGTGAGTTTGTATCTTGGACCTGGCAAACATCGTCTCGGTGTTCTCAAGCTGTACGACCTCTACCTTAAGATTCAAGGAACTAAGAAAAACAGACAAGTTGCGTGCGTCATAATAGAAGTAATGGGGCGTGTAGTAGGCGTATTTTAAGAATGCAGGGTTGCCGAAATACCTCACCCCTCGGGCGATCCTTCTTGTCAACGCTCTCTCGTTAGGCGTCCGGATGACAAGGATCCCGCCCTCTTTTATCTTTGAGGCAAGGACGGCGAGAGAAGCGCGCGGGTCCTTCAGGTGCTCCACCACGTCCCACATCGTCACGCAGTCAAAACACTTACCGGCGAGGTCGATCTCCTCGGGACGCCCCACAAAGACTCTTACGCCATATTTTTCTCTTGCGAGCCGGGCGGCTTGCGCTGAGATATCTAACCCGCAAACATCCCACCCGTCGTCCTCGGCCAATTTCAGAAACTGCCCCGTCCCACAGCCGACGTCAAAAAGGCTCCCTTTGGCTACGTGTTTATTGATGAATTTCAGCTTTTTTTTGAAATCTCTCTTCGTCCTTTCCTCAATCTTCTCATCCAGATATATGTTCTCCTGTTTCGCTCCATCCCAATACATGTCCTCCTGCCTGATGGCCTTTTCCTCCTGCCGTAAAAAGACCAATCCGCAGGCCTTGCACTCAAGCACGTCTGCGGATGATCGGATATCTTGCTTTGTATATTTTAAGGCAATATCACCGGATCCACAGATATTACAATTGATGCCTGCTATCATTAACCAAATCCTCTATACTGCTTTCTCTCTCATCTAACAAAATCATCGTCGATTCTCTCGATGTCGTCTTCTTCGAGGTAGGGGCCGCATTGGACTTCGATGATCTTGAGCGGCTTGGCGGTGAAAACTCCGGACCCTTTCCGGCTAACCCTTTTATCGGCCGCGGGTTGTGGCGGAAGCGGCCCTACTTCCTTATCGTCCAGAAGTCGGCGGCCAGGGTCTCCAAATACGCGAAGGGCATGAGGCAGTAGCCGGACAGGCCCCAGCCGGAGCCCCAAGAATTGCGGACGAGGAACTTCTTTTTGCGGCAGTTGAAGCCGACGGCCATGACCGCGTGGCCGCCCAGGACGCTCTCGTCTTTTTTGGGCATGGGGACATTGCCGGTGCGCGCGACCTTTTGCGATTCAAAGCTCTTGTAAACCGTGAAACCGAAAACAAAAGGGAACCCGTCCGCCAGGCACGCCAGCATCTGCGAAAGGGTGTCGATACGGTAATAGGACGCGATGAGACGCTCTTTCGCTTCGCGGTAACAGCGCGCGGGGGGCTTTTTCGCGAAGCGCCGGATGTCATACGGCCATGCGGACTCCCGGCAGGTCCCGTAGTTCTTCAAAGACTTGATGCCGTCGCGCAGCGAGGCGCCCGCGTCGTAGTCTGTCGTGCCTTCGAGCAGCCGCTCGTTGTAATAGATAAAGAGACGGCTGACGTCCGTATAAACGTTGTCCGGCCGGTTGTCCAGGAATTCCAGGTTGCCCGCCAGCGCCTGGGCGGTGCAGCTTCCCAAAGCGCCCTGGTCCTCAACCGTTGAACAGTACGACCTCAGGTCCGCCTCCGCAGGGACCCTGATGACCGGCTTGATCGCCCGGTAAGAG
>SDBU01005280.1_pt1 | contig 15515 bp, 15 predicted proteins | sample 2277071 | NCBI WGS metagenome assembly SDBU01 (sample SAMN10397929, study PRJNA504765) | marine sediment metagenome | isolation source: marine sediment core GS08_GC12, 126 cmbsf | place: Arctic Ocean: Gakkel Ridge, Loki's castle | collected 2008
GAGGTATGGTAGAATCCTTAACACCAGACCCCTTGAGGATAGCGGGACCCAATCTTAATATAGCTCCTATCCTGTCCTAAGAATGGGGCCCACCTCAGAGAGTATTGACATAGTCAGCGTTATTTCTTAAAGTGTTCATTAGCGAGTCACGCCAGTATTGCTGACCAAATATGTATCTAGGGGTTAGAAATGACAAGCAGAGCAGTAAAAGAGAAGGTGGAGCAGTTAACGGCAACCATGAAAAACTCAGAATGGTTGGCAGCAATCACAAGAGTTCATTTTCGTATTGGTGCAATCCTGGAATTAGAGAAGATTTCCTGCATATACTTGAGAGAACTCATTGACATGGTGGGCTGTGATGTATGTGCAATCATGCGGATTGACCTGGACAAGGCCAGGATATTGGCTGAAAGACATTTTACCAAAACAATTGGCGAGAGGGAATTGACTACTGACATGCCAGTCATGAAACACGTCATGAAGACGAAACAGGCTGTCTTTACGGGGGACATTCTCAATGGTCGGGCCGATAGCTACATTCCTCATGGATTTTCTGTAGGTTCTTTAATTTGCGCTCCTCTAATAGTAAATAACGACGTTAGAGGAATCATTTACCTGGATTCCATGGTAAAGAACGCCTTCAATGAAAAAGACATGGAATTTACCGGGTTGCTGGCCTCAGACATAGCTATCACTCTCGAGCAGTCTTTTGAATATTCTCATTTTCGGAATATCTTCATAAGGGATGCACTAACAGGATGTCTTAATCGAAGTAAATTCGATGTGGACATTGTAGTGGAGATCGCTGCCGCCCAACGATATAAGGAACAGCTATCACTTCTGGTGGTGGATATAGACTGGCTAAGAAAGTATAACGACTTTCACGGACATGAGAAAGGCGACGCACTTCTTAAAGAAGTAGTAGATGTCTTGACATCCAATATACGCTCGTATGAAAAGATTTATCGTTGTGGGGGAGAGGAATTTGCCATTTTGATGCCGGATACCGACAAGGAGAAGGCTTCATCCGCTGCCAGGAGGCTGCAAAAGGCAATTGAAAAGGCACAATTTGAAGGAGAGAAGGAGAGCCAACCAAATGGAACAATAACCGTTAGTATCGGGGTTGCGACCTATCCTTCAGATGCGGACGATAGGGACAAGCTAATAAACGCTGCTAACTCGGCACTCTACAGGGCTAAAGAGTCTGGTAGAAATCAAGCTTGTGTTTTCACTAAAGAGGAGTAAACGAGACGGTGCTTCTGACCCTCCCCACGCGCTCCCCAAACCTGTAACTATACTCCACACGACCATAGGTTATTCTACTAGCAGAGGTTAGCCACCATTGCAAATAGCATTTCATCGTGTGTTTTGGTTATTGCACCCGGTAAGGTCCAGGGTTATCCCGGTCTACCAGTGATTGCCTGACTTTCGGATGCAAGACTATTTGTAAGTAAAGCATGCCCACTGATAAAACCCTCTTGACAATAGAACTAATGTTCTATTATAATTATGTTTACCCTCTTCTCGGAGTCTGGTCTATGTCAAAGGTCATTGGCGAACCAATCACAGTTCCATCGACTAGAGCCAGGATGCTGGTTGAAAGGGAGCTTTTGTCATTGAGCCTGTCGGCACATCCTTTAGATTTCTATCCCTTTGATAATGGGTTTACCAGAATGAAAGACCTACCCTCAATAGCTACAGGCGAAATGGTTAAAATTGCTGGGTCTGTAATTCGCTATCAGGCACCGCCTACAAGAAAGGGGAATAGGGTAGTTTATGTGATAATGGAAGACGGAACAGGCATAGCTGATGTAACCGTGTTTAGTGATGTCCAGGAGCAGTGTGGTCAAGTCTTGTTTCGAGAACGTTGGTTGGCGGTCAAAGGAAAAGTTCAGAGAAGAGGTCGAAAAGCACTTTCAATCATTGCCCATGATTTGTCTTCGCTGAAATAGAATACGTAGCATTCTTCGATGCCAAGCTTAGTAGGGAAGTATCAATTCCCCAGGTGCCAGCAAACCCTCCGCCGACGACAAGAACATCGGCATCTGTCACCCTGGCTGAGCTTTTCAGCGCAGACAGTTCTTCCCTCATCGCTTAAACCGTGGCACTACCAGCTATCAATATCGCCCCCGTTAGCTTGACTGTCGCTATGGCCTGTATCATAGCTGCTTGGCTGGACTTGGAGTGGCGCTCGCGTCTGGTTTCCTTTTTGTCGCCATTGCCACCAGGTTAGTAGGAGACAAAGCCCAAGTCCAATAAAGAATAGCGTATAGGCTCCGGTAATCATATGGGCAGTGAGCAGCACCACTACTGCCCCGGAGATAGCCCTTTCGCCGAGGTTCAGCACCGTGAAATAATAGCCTACCAACAGAGCCTGCAACGCCAAAATCAATGCCAGAGCGGCAATTATGCCAGTTACTGCCGAGGCTAGGTCGTTAGGCTGCAGTAGCAATACCGGATTCCAAATTACCATGAATGGCAGTAGAAACGCAGCCGCTCCCACTTTCATCGCCTCAACTGCCGTTCTTAGGTAACCGCTGCCCCCGATACTGGAGGCGATAAGCGCCCCTGGTGCTATGGGCGGAGTAATGAAAGCAAACACGGCACAGAAGAAGACAAAGAAGTGGGCCTGGGGCAGGCTTACCCCAAGTTTATAAAAAACCGGGGCAACCAATAATGCCACCAGGATGTAGGCCGGGGTAGTGGAAACTCCGGTTCCGAGAATGATTGCCGACACCGCCGCCAGTATAAATACAATTGCAATGTTTCCACCACTGAGTGACTCTATTATGCTCGGAATTCTTATCCCTATTCCGGTCATGGTAACGCAACTTAGCACTATGCCCATCAAAGCCATAGAGACTGCAATTTGACTTCCTGTTATCGCTCCCTGGGAGATGCTATCAATCCAGTCACTTAAAGGCTGGAGTGTGCCCCTCCGGATAACACCGAAAGTGAGAGCTAAGGCGACCAGGGAGACTATTGCCCAGAACGCGGCATACATAGGCGTGTAGCCGATCACCAATAGGTATGTCAAGGCTACTAGCGGAACAAAAAACAGGGGAGCTCCCACCACCAATTTCCTGGTATCTACCTTTTCTCGTATAGGGCGGAAGCCTGATTTCTTTGCGGTCAGTTGAACATGAAGCCCGGCAGAGATGAAATACAATATGGCGGGAATGGCAGCCATGATACAAACGCTAATGTAAGAGACTCCAAGGAAGCTAGCCATCACGAAAGCGGCGGCACCCATCACCGGCGGCATGATTTGGCCACCAGTGGAGGCTACTGCTTCAATAGCGGCCGCCTTCTCCGCTGTGTAGCCCATTCCCTTCATTGCCGGTATGGTAAAGGCTCCAGTGATGCTGATATTTGCCGCTACGCTGCCGGTGGCACTGCCGACCAGGGCGCTGCTCACTACCGCTGTCATGCCAGCCCCACCGGCAAGCACTCTCGCCGCCAGCCTGCCGATTTCCACAAAAAAACCGGTAGCTCCGGTTACTCGAAGCAGCGCCCCAAAGAAAACAAACAGGAATATGTAGTTAGCTGAGATGCCGAGAAGAGTACCATATATGCCGGCAAACCCGATGCTAAATCTGGTGATTAACTCCTCTGGGTAAAATGGGAAGTGCCAGAACGGCTGGGGGAGGTATTGACCGAAGGCACCATAGGCGATAAAAATGGCAGCAACCACCGGTAGAGTCCAGCCAAAAGCCTGCCTGGTCGATTCAAAGGTTAAGACAATCAGGATAACACCGATCACCAGGTCGACAGTAGTGGGAAAGCCCACGCGTTCATTTAGATCATCAAAGAAATAGCCGAAATAACCTACCGAGACTATGGCTAATATGACCAGCGCCAGCACCAGCGGCCAGAGTTGTTTTCTTCTTTTCAGTGTCGCCAAGAATACCAGTACAAAGGCAAAGCCAAGGTGGGTATTCTGGTGCATAGTAGGTGCGTAAAGGATGTGCTGGGTGAATACCAGGTGATATAAAGCCATAGCTGCGGCTATAACCGCAATGGTTATAGCCAGTATTTTTTCCCGGTTCAACCTGGCCATGATCGCCATAAGTTTTCCTTAGTCCGCGGGGCCACGCTATTCATTCGGAGTAACAATAGCGCGGCCCCGTACGTATACCATGCCTCTGATAAGGCGAACTTTGCTCAAACACTCACTGACATGCCGACACTTTCTATTTTATCAGGCCCGCCTCCTTGTAATACCGCAGCGCTCCGGGATGGAATTGGTCAAGCTTCTCCGGCTCATAAAGCAAGCTCGCCACTGTTTCGCGCTGTATGGTAGCCAGCGCCTTGTGGTAGGTGGGCAATGCATCCAGATTTTCAACCACGGTTTTTGTTACCTCGTATATCACCTCGTCATCAGCACCGGCAAAGCAAAAAAGGGCGGAGAAGTCGTTTACGTAGCACTCCATGGCTTCCTTCTGGTTTGGCCCGGAAATCCCTACTGGCAATATACCCTTCGCCACCGGCACACCCTCTTTCTCTATTGCGTAATCAAGATACTTGTGGTCGAAAGGAATGAAGTAGATTTTGTCCAGCCCTTTGGTGGCAATCAGCTCAGTTAGCCCTGGGTGCGGAACAAGCTTATCACGGATAATGCTCCCGCTCCACACGGTGACATCTGCCAGTCCGTCCCTCAAAGCATCGGCCCCTCCTTTAACCGGGGGTGCCATCTCGAGGAGTTCCATTTTGTCAATACCGACCGCAGAATCAAAAGCGTATTTGAAGGTTTGGGCATGATCAATGCGTAGCGGATAGCCAGCCACCTTCTTACCTACACAATCAGCCATTGTCTTGATCTTGGGGTCGAGAGTGCACCAGGCACCGTAGTTGGTGACGCCTCCTGCAATCACCTTGACATCATATTTCTTGTCAAACGGGTTAACCCCGTGTGTTGCCTTCCAGGTAGTCCTCTGGGTGCCCGTCATCAGAAATATTTTAGGGTCTCTCTTGCCACCTTCCATAACCGCGGCAACGCTTAGGTAACCCTCTATCGGGGAAGCCTTGATCCAGGGGTGCTTCTTGGTCAGCATATCAGCATAGGCACTGGCCCCGTAATACCCCGTGCTACCAATGCCGCCGGTGAGGATGGCAAGCTCCACTGGTTCGTGGGGCTTAGGCGCCGGTGGTGGGGTCGGTGGTGGTGCTGGTGGGGGTGTCGGTGGTGGCGCTGGCGGTGGTGCTGGCGCGGCGCAGCCAGCTACGGCTACACCGGCAACTACTATTATCACGGTCAAAATCAATGCTATCTTCTTCATTTTCACCCTGTTAGCCTCCTTTTCCCTTTATCTGCGTAGGTTGTCCGTGGTTTCATACGAACTCACATAGGGTTTCACCTCCCTCCTGAAGAGTGTCATCTTGTCGGCTCACCTCAAAATACTATAGCACTACCCCGCTCGTCAAGCTAGATGAGGGCTTTTTGACTAATAGCCTTGCGTGAGAAAGACAGTCTTGTGCACTTGTTGGCCGGCTAAATTCTGGGGAACAGGGGGCCGGATAGTTATATATGCTCATAGCTTCCACTCCTTTATGAGCTTTTGCGGTATTCTATTACATGCACGTGCGTTTAGTCAAGCAGCGGGCGTTTCTTCAATCAAATCCTGGCCCGTTCCAAGGCACCGTCACCGCCGTATTATCTGCCGGTTCCAGCGCCCTCGCTTGGTCTCCTGGCTTTCTCCGAACGAACGACAGAATTATACTATTTTAGCTACCATTTCCAGGCCATTTCGCGTGCTGAGACTTCAGTCTACTCCTCATTTGGCTGACTGTCAATGCCGCCAATTGGCTCAGGTACACAGCAGGTGGGCAGAGGTTTCACAGATGAGTGCTGAGATGGCTGATGCGGTGCTGATAATCTGACGAATGGCCACCATGGCTTGACAAAAACAGGTCTGTTAGTTAAAGTGTGGATTGCTGCCCGTGCCAACGTCGTTGACGGTACGGCGAAATCAGACTACAAGGAGGCTAGTCAGATGAGTGAGCGGGACATAACCAGCTTGAGGGGCACAATTGAGTTCCTGAAGGAGGAGAATCAGCTACTTACGGTCGAGGGTGCTGTGGATCCGGTGTTGGAGGTCTCAGGAATACAGAAGGCATTGGAGGGCGGTCCCCCACTGCTATTTGAGAATATCAAGGGTTATCCCGGGACGAGGAATATGGGAAACCTATTCGCCAACACCGGGGTACTCGCCAAAATACTCGATGTTGCCGACCCCAAGAAGATAAAGTTCAGGTGTCTTGAGGCGATGGTGAACCCGATAGCGGCCAGGGTAGTTAGTGATGCCCCCTGCCAGGGGGCTGTAATTACGGAGAACATTGACGTAATGGCTACCCTGCCTATTCTCAAACACACCGAGTGGGACGGTGGCCGCATCTTAGGTGGCGGGCATATCCTCATCAGCGGAAAACACTTCGGGGATGGTAGTCACATGTCATTTAACCGAACCAGCTTCCGCAGCAAGGACTGGGCGAGCATAAGCGTTGCCCTGTCCTCTCACTGGGAAGAGGCGTCGTGGCTGCACAAAGGGGAAAGAATCCCTATGACCATGAATATCGGCTCACCCCCGGCGGTAATGATGGTCGCGGCAACCGGGTTTCTTCATTCGCTAGTGCCCTATGGCTCAGATGAGCTCGGGTTTGCCGGGGGTCTGCAAGGCTGCCCGGTTGACATCTGCAAGGCGAAAACAGTGGATGCTTACGCTGTCGCCAATGCTGAGTGGGTGCTGGAGGGGTATCTTGAGACCGGACAGCGGGTGTGGGAGACCGACGAAGCGGAAAGACTTCAACAAGCGGGTGTCGCACCTGCCTTCCCCGAATGGCATGGGCATATGGGGCGGGCCGGACTATGGCGTAAATTCCAGGTTACCGCTATAACCCACCAGAGGGATAGAGCTATCTTTTTCAGCCCCCTGGCGGCCTCGATGGAGACTGATAATCTGGGCCGGTTCTTCCGGGAAGCTTGCTTCTATGAGCTGGCACAGCGAATATCCCCTGGCTTGGTAATAGACGTAAATACGCTGTATGGTCTGAGAGGATGGGGTGGGGGAATTATCTTCCAGGTCAATAAGAAGGCAAGGAGATATGAGGGGTTTCAGAAGCAGATACTTGCCAACGCCCTTAGTGCCAGTATCCCGCTGCAACTTGCGGTGATGGTGGATGATGATATCGATATCTACAATGCTGACGACGTGTTATTTGCCATGATGACCAGGGCCAATCCCAATCGAGATATAATGCGTGTCGGTGGCTGGAGAGCCTTTGGCATGATGACCTGGCAGGTACCCACGGAAGAAGGGGAGTTCATCCCCGATGCACATATTGGTATAGATGCCACTGCTCCGTACGATATGAAGTGGCTTTACGAGCGAGCAAGATACCCTGTTGACAAGGTGAACCTGAAAAACTGGTTCTCTGACGAGCAGCTTGCTCGGGCACAGGCGATGCAGAGCGAATACGCCAAGGTATTGGCCAGGATAGGGGGTTAGACCACCACATCGGGAGCCACCAGCAGCGTAGACAATAATCGGATAGACTGGAGGCTGGCAATGAGCGAGCCGAGGTGATACTGTCCCCGGCGCTGACAATGGACCTCAGTTCGCCAGTAATATGATCCCCTTGGTGGTAGATTGAGCGCCAGCTGGTTACTGTGCCCCGGCAGGTCAGTATTCTCCCGCACCTTGACCAGAAGCTTGGGTAATAGACTAACATTGCTAATAACCAGCTCCTCATCAAAAGACTCGCCTACCTGGCAATGCCTGGCTAGTGGCTTAACCTGGCCCTCGATGCCGCGAATCCCCAGCCGTGTCCACAGATGACTGACGAGCAGTACCAGGACGGAGAGCGAGAAAAGCCGCCACACCAAGACATGTCCGCCAGCCAAAGCCAGCACCAGGGTAGAGAGAGGCACAATCAGCAAAACTGGTCGGATTTTGATGACATTACGCCACATCACGGACTTTCCCAGAATGAAAGAATGTCCACTAGCCTCGAAGCCAGAGTTAATGGGCCACTTTTGACCTGCGGGTGGGTAGGGCTCCCGGCACAGGTACGGCTTCCAGGACCTCGGCAATGCTGGCTCGACCGCTCCTATCCTGCGCCCACCACCGGATTCCTGGTTTCTACTTCTTTCTTCCCCATTTGGTCGAAACCAGTATCTTGACCACTCTTACGGTGGCCGATGAGAAGGCAAATCTCACGAAGGCTTTGACCAGCCGGATGGGCCACAGTCTGACCCCTCCATCGAAGTAGCCTTCAAAGACGGCCTCGTCAAAAGAGGGCTCTACGCTTATCCGGCAAGGGAGAGAAAGACTGAGAAAGGGGATAGCCGGTCCGACAAGGGCAAAGAGAAGTCCGGTATCAGCCGGGTTATCAAGTCCTAGCCTGAGGTTCGTTTCCAGCTTTCTAATCCTGACCTGACCGAGGATGTCTCTCAGCAAGCTTCCGAGTTGGCCTAGCAGACCTCTGGTGCGCAGGATTTTGAATACGGTTCTGACCCTTTTCCTCCTCTCAGTCAGCGTAGGCTTACCTTCGCTCGCCTTCCTTCTCTCTTCAGGTTTCTTCTTCCCTTCTCCAATTTCTTTACTAACCAGACCGAAAAGCCATGCCAGCCTCAACCTGAACCTTGGCCTGCCATGCACATCCATGTGAAGCATCATATCAAGCGGCACACAGAGAACGAGGACGATGAACCCGGCTAAGCTAGCCAGAGTAGCGACGAGCCACAACTACTTCTGTCCTTCCTTCCTGCGCTCCGCCCACTTTTCCGCACATCTTTCTATCATCTGGGGTATCGTTTCGCCTATCCTGCCTATTGCAGTTGATAGACCTCCCCTGATTGGCTCTATTCTTACCCCCTCCTTATCGACGATGACCATGGCGATGGGCCTTACCCAGGCGCCACCTCCGCTGCCGCCCCCACTGCCCTCCCCTCTTTGTTTGGCCTCTCCCTTACCCTCACCACCTCCGGCACCAAAACCAAAGCCAACACTTATCAGGGGAATCAGGGTGGCACCTTCGACTGTTATCGGTTCGCCGACTACGGTTCTGGTACTAAGCACCTTCTCAATTTCCCCCAGAGTTGCCCTAATCAGGTTTTCCACTACTTCCATGATAGTTTACCTCCTTTGACAATAATCTGTAGTTGGCCTCTGCCATAAATAGTGTCCTGAGCGCTAATGAGATGGTAGCACTCCTTAGGTGGAGAGTCAATAATCGGTCGTTGCCAGCAAAACCCCTTGCATGTTCAACTTAATTGTGGTATAGTAACTGGTGTAACAGGTTGTGAGTAGTAAGTGGGTTTGAGTCCCACTTTTTTGTTGTAAGGGAAAATAACGGTATCGGAGGCCTTAGTCGGGGATGAAAAGTGATTTTCTGATCGCTATCACTCAACTCTCGGCCGAGAAGAATTTGCCTAAGGAGGTGGTTGTTGCCGCAATCGAGTCGGCGCTAGTCTCAGCCTATAGGAAGGACAATTTTGCCACTAACCGGAATATTTCGGTTAAGATTGATCCTGATACGGGCAAGGTGAGCGTATTCGCTGAAAAAGCAGTAGTTGAGGAGCCGTTAGATCTTCGCCGCGAGATATCGTTAACTGACGCCCGCCGAGTTAAGGCAGATGTCGAGATTGGTGACAGCGTGGAGGTAGAAGCCACCCCGGCTCATGCTGGGCGCATCGCTGCTCAAACGGCAAAGCAGGTTATTCTCCAGCGCCTTCACGAAGCTGAGCATAGCGCCATATTTGAGGAATATGCCCATAAAGAGGGCGATATTGTCACCGGGGTTGTGCAGCGTATTGAATCCAAGCAGATCATGCTTGATTTGGGTAGGACCGAGGCGATACTTCCTGCGGGTGAGCAAGTGCGTAGCGAGAGGTACCGGGTCGGTCAGAGGCTCAAGGTTTACCTTTTGGAGGTGGTGCGCACCAATAAAGGACCTCAGGTGGTGGTGTCACGTTCTCACCGAGACTTGGCGCGCCGGCTTTTTGAGCTGGAGGTTCCTGAGGTTTTTAACGGAACGGTGGAAATCAAGGCAATTGCCCGCGAAGCTGGTTACCGGAGTAAGGTAGCGGTGGCCGCCCGCCAGGAAGGTATTGACCCGGTAGGCTGTTGTGTTGGGCTACGTGGCATCAGGATACAGAATATTATCAACGAGTTGAACGGTGAGAAGATAGACGTTGTTATGTGGAACCGAGATGCCCCTGTCTTGATCGCCAATGCCCTTAGCCCGTCCAAGGTATTAAGTGTTACGCTGGACGAGGCGGAAGGGGTAGCCACGGTGGTTGTTCCTGACAGGCAACTCTCACTGGCTATCGGTAGGGAGGGACAGAACGCCAGGCTGGCCGCCAAGCTTACCGGGTGGCGAATTGATATTAAGAGTGCCTCGGTGGTGGAGGCAGCGCGAGCAGCTCAAGCCAAACCTCTGCCCGAGGTCGAAGAGGAGCCTTCTACCGAGGAACCATTCATGGCTGAGCCAGCCTTAGTATCAGCTGAGGCAGCTGTTGAACCGGTTGAGGCTTTACCACCGCTGGAAACTCCATATACTCCGCCGCCGGTTCCTTTTGAACCGCCAGGGACCGTAGAAAAAGCTGAGATCCGGTTTGCTGAGGATATCCTGGTCGCAGGACCGGTCAAGGTGGAGACCAAACCGAGGAAGAAAAAGAAGGCGGCTCATAGCAAGGAGGATGTTGACGGCAGCGCTAGGCAAAGAAAGCAACGCCTGGCCGTAGACATTGTTGATGGGGAGGAAGAGGAGTATTAGTGGCTTTGATTAAGCAGATACCGCAGCGAACCTGTATTGCCTGCCGCAAGATAACCGGAAAGCGGGAGCTAGTTCGGCTGGTACGTACTGCCGATGGCACGGTAGAGGTTGATGCTAGTGGCAAGAAGACAGGGCGTGGTGCTTATTTATGCCGGACATGGCAGTGCTGGCAGAGTGGGCTAAAGGGCGGTCGGCTAGAGCATGCGCTGCGAGCCGCCCTTACCAAGGATAATCGCCAGCGGCTTATTAGTTGCGGAGAAGACCTTGTGTTGAGAGCGAGTGGTGAGATAGGTGAGTGAATTGGGGGAAACTTCATCTTCAAGTTCCGGGGTAGCCAGGTCAAACACGGTTGACATTCCGGCCTCGGTGAGTGTACGACACCTGGCTGACCTACTAAGAGTTAGTGCTATACAGGCTATCAAGCAGCTGATGCGAAATGGCCTTATGGCTAATATTAACGATGTTATTGGTTATAATGAGGCGGCTGCGGTCGCTGATGCCCTTGGTTACGAACCCCACCCGGCGCCGCAGACGGGGCGCAGGTTAGTTGACGAGATTAGGCGGCACCAGTTGCAGGGCGAGGAGGCTGGTCTACGCCCAAGACCCCCGGTAGTTACTATTTTGGGGCACGTCGACCACGGCAAGACCAGACTCCTTGACGCAATTCGTCAGACTAATGTCATGGCTACTGAGGCCGGGGGCATTACTCAGCATATTGGCGCCTATCAAGCTGAGGTGAACGACCAAAAGATTACCTTCTTGGATACCCCGGGTCATGAAGCATTTACTGCCATGCGAGCCCGGGGAGCCCAGGTAACTGACATCGCGGTGCTGGTAGTCGCTGGCGATGATGGGGTAATGCCACAGACCCTGGAAGCTATAGACCATGCCCGGGCTGCTGGAGTGCCGATCGTGGTGGCGCTTAACAAGATTGACAAGCCTAATGCTAACCCGGAGTTAACCAAACGCCAGCTAGCTGATGCTGGTTTGGTTATCGAGGAGTGGGGGGGCGACACTGTTTGTGTTCTCATCTCGGCTAAGGAGAAGATTGGCATCTCGGAGTTGTTGGAAAATATCTTGCTGGTGGCTGAGATGCAGGAACTCAAAGCGAACCCGTCCCTGCCTGGGCTAGGGGTCGTTATTGAAGCCGGGATGGACAGAACTAAGGGGCCATTAGCTACCGTTCTCGTCCAAAACGGGAGCTTAAAGCTTGGTGACACCGTGGTGGTCGGTAACTCATGGGGGAGAATAAGGGCGATGTTCAACGATATGGGTAAGCGGGTAAGGAAAGCGGAGCCAGCGAACCCGGTGGAGCTCCTTGGGTTGAATAGTGTACCCCAAGCGGGGGGCATTCTGATTGTTGCCGCTGACGAACGTCGCGCCCGGGAGCTAGTACAAGAGCATCAGCAGACAGCCTCATCTTTGTCCAGGTCGGTAAGCCTAACTAATCTCTATGCTCAGATAAGTGCCGGACAGGTAAAAGAGCTCGCTATTATTCTCAAGACTGATGTTCAAGGAAGTATTGAACCAATAAGAGCTTCGCTGGAGCGCTTGAGCACAGATCAGGTTGTGGTCAAGATAATCCGTAGTGGCAGTGGCAACATAACCGAAAGCGACGTTATGTTAGCTGTCGCCTCCAAGGGGCTGGTTATCGGTTTTGGCGTTGGCATCGAGGCCGGGGCCCGACGCATGGCCGAAGTCGAAGGCGTCGATATTCGTTTGTATGACGTGATTTACAATCTGGTAGAGGATGTTGAGAAGGCACTCAAGGGCATGCTGGAGCCGGTCTATGTTGAGGTTATCGAAGGGCGTGCCGAGGTACGTGCCGTTTTTTCCAGTAGCAAAGGGGCAAATGTGGCCGGTGTCTATGTTACTGAGGGTAAAATGAGCCGGGGAACCTCGCTTAGGGTGCGGCGGGGAGAGCAAATAGTGGTTGAGTCTAGTGTCAGCAGCCTAAGGCGTTTTAAGGATGATGTTAAGGAGGTATCCACCGGCTATGAGGCCGGGGTTGGTGTCAAGGACTTTGGCGACTTTCAAGTTGGCGACATACTGGAGGTTTTCACCAGGCAGAAAGCGGAGGGGTAACGGTTATGGCATATCGTATTGAGAGGGTGAATAATCTCATTCGTCATGAAGTTAGCGAATTGCTCCAGCGCCAAGTCAAAGACCCACGACTTGGCAGTTTTATTACAGTAACCGAGGTTTCTACCTCCGCTGACCTAAAATATGCCAGGATATTCGTCAGTCGCATCGGTAGTGAGGAAGAAAAGCAGGAGACACTAAGCGGACTGGTGGCTGCTGCCGGTTTCCTCCGTAACGAGCTAGCTAGGCGTCTGGAGTTACGGCGTGTTCCAGAACTGAGGTTTCAGTGGGATGATTCCATTGAGCGGGGTGCCCGCCTGCTCCGGCTGATTGACGAGGTTGCTACCACTGGCACCCCTGACCAGAGTAGCGATTGAAATTGGACGGCATACTGAATATCAATAAGCCTTCGGGTAAGACCTCGTTTGGGGTCGTTGCCTTGGTGAGGAGGCTGACTGGAGAGCGGCGTGTGGGGCATGCCGGCACCCTTGACCCGGCAGCGACTGGTGTTTTGCCGATCTGCCTCGGGCGGGGAACCCGGGTTACCCAGTTCTTGCTTGCTGCAACCAAGTGCTATCGAGCTGAGATTGAATTGGGAGTGACCACGGATACCTATGATGCTTGGGGCAAAATCACCAGTAGGGGAGACCCGTTGCCGGTTAGCCAGGAACAATTGGCGTTGGCGCTCACTTCGTTCACGGGTGAAATCCAGCAGATGCCGCCAATGTATAGCGCCGTGAAACATCACGGTAGGCGACTTTATGAGCTGGCACGCCGTGGCATCAACGTTGACCGGAAAAGCCGGCCGGCCAGAATCGACAGTCTATACTTGATTGACTGGCGACCGCCGGTGGTCACGATAGAAGTTGTCTGTGGTAAGGGTACCTATATCCGCTCCCTAGCTCATGATTTAGGGCAGGCGCTGGGTTGTGGCGCTATGTTGAAGAGCCTGGTTCGCTCGAGGTATGGCCCCTTTGATATCAACGATGCTGTTTCCGTGCCCCAGCTTGAGGACGCAGTTCGCTATGGATATTGGCAGGACTTTGTTTACCCGATGGATACCGTGCTGTTGGACCAGACGGCTATCGTGGTTAGTGATGCTACCGGCAGTATGATAAGGAATGGATGCCCGGTGACAGTTACCAATGGGAACGGTCTGGAGCGGGTATCGGTTGAAAACCGCTGCCGCGCCTACACTGACGATGGTTTCTTGCTCGCCATGTTACGTTTCAACCAGGAGACAGGGCAGTGGCAGCCGGAGCGGGTCTTTCTGTAGCTTGCCCGGAGGCGATAAGTGTGAAGTCCTGGCCGTCTAATGGAGAGTCGAAAAAAAGGAGAAGCCTCTGTTACCTTGCCAGTTTCGCGTTATTAAGGAGAAGGGGATAGTGTATATACACAATCTGATGAGTATTTTGCTTAAAAGGTCTTGACAGCTTGCATATAATTAAAATATAGTTCAACCAGCACTAAATAAGGAGGTGGCAAGAGTTGCAGGCGTATTGTTTTAAGTGCCGAAAGAAGGTGGATATAAAGGATCCCCAGCGGGTTACCCTGAAGAATGGTAGACCGGCGACGCGGGGAAGCTGCCCTTCGTGTGGAACCAAAGTATTCAGAATTGGCTAAGGCTTATCAGTGGCTTTCATGGTGCTTGAGGCACATAGTGTGCTTGGCTAGGGGGCAATGCAAGGTAGTCCTTTGATCAGCTCCTGAGGATTGGTGGTGAGCATCCGATGGCAGGCAGCGGTATTTAGACCAGTACCGCGGCCAATGGCATCAGCTAGAGAGGTGGCAAGCAAGTCCTCCTCACTGTGGGCATCAGAGTTCAGTAGGAGCTTGGCTCCTACCTGTTGTGCCAGAGAGGCGACGTGTCCATTAGTCAGGCAGTGCCCTTTCCTAGCACTGACCTCGAGGAAGATGCCATTGGTAGCCGCTAACTCTGCCTCTTCAGGAGTGATAAGGCCGGGATGGGCGAGGATGTCAACATGGGGACTGTGGAGTGCAGCGAGATTGGTGCCTTTTTCTACGGGTTCAACAATTGTTTCACCATGCACTATCACAATCCATGCCCCCAGTTCCTTGGCCCTTCTGGCGGCGTCAGCAATGGCGGGCGCAGGAACGTGGGTAAGTTCTATACCAGGGATGGCTAAGATGTCCCAGTGGGAACGGGCCGCGGTACAGATTTCGGCTGTTTCTTGAATTATGCGGCTCAGTTCACCTAGGGAAGCATGGTCAGTGAGAGCAACGGCGCGATGGTTATTGATTAACGCCCGCCTGATTAGCTCCATTGGCGATAGGGCACCATCGCTGAGGGAAGTGTGGGTGTGAAAATCATAGACCATATCTGACCTCTAGCTATATGAAGATAACATAATCGGGCTGGTTTAGGCAAGCCTTCTGTGGCAGCCTTCCGATACTAGAAAAGGGGGACAGTTGGACCATGGGCAAGATAAATGTGGCCATAATTGGGGTCGGTAATTGCGCCTCATCCCTAGTCCAGGGCGTTTACTACTATAACAAGGCAAGCGAAAATGAGTTTGTCCCGGGACTGATGCATGTTAATCTCGGTGGTTATCGCATCAGTGATATCAATTTCGTCGCTGCCATTGATATCGATAAGAATAAGGTTGGCAAAGAGCTAGGCCAGGCGATTTTTACGG
>SDBU01005281.1_pt1 | contig 15513 bp, 12 predicted proteins | sample 2277071 | NCBI WGS metagenome assembly SDBU01 (sample SAMN10397929, study PRJNA504765) | marine sediment metagenome | isolation source: marine sediment core GS08_GC12, 126 cmbsf | place: Arctic Ocean: Gakkel Ridge, Loki's castle | collected 2008
GAAGCATGGCACCGACAGCGCACCGACAGCGAGAGTCCGGACGCAGCGCATGCTTCTGCGAGCAGAAGCATGGCACCGACAGCGCACCGACAGCGAGAGGCCAGCCGCCGCGGCATGCTTCTGCGAGCAGAAGCATGGCACTGACAGCGCACCCACAGCGAGAGTCCGGACGCTGGGGCATGCTTCTGCGAGCAGAAGCATGGCACCGACAGCGCACCGACAGCGCACCCACAGCGAGAGTCCGGACGCTGGGGCATGCTTCTGCGAGCAGAAGCATGGCACCCAATCTTGGAGGAGTATGGCACCCGACCTTGGAGAAGGATGGCACCGGACCTGGGAGAAACATGGCACGCCGGCACTTGCTTCGGCGGGGTCGACTTGGTAGGAAGCAACCGAGGAGCGGTTACCACACGGCACGCAGGAAGACACGAAAGGAACTCGCGTAATGGCCATCCCCCGCGGCGAACACCCTCGGCCGCAATTTCGGCGGCAGGAGTGGATCAACCTCAACGGGACGTGGACGTTCACTTTCGACCCCGGCAAGAGCGGGCTGGAGGCGGGCCTGCCGGCGTCGACAGGCTTCGACCGGGAAATCACCGTGCCGTTCTGCCCGGAGAGTGAGCTGTCGGGCGTGGGGCACACCGATTTCATCGAGGCGATGTGGTACCACCGCGAGATCGACATCCCCGCCGAGTGGGCCGGGCGGCGGGTGCTGCTGCACTTCGGGGGGGTGGATTACGAATCCGAGGTGTTCATCGACGGGCAGTCCCTCGGCCTGCACTTCGGCGGAACGGTGGGCTTCAGCCATGACATCACCGACCGGGTGACCGGGGGAGGGACCCACGACCTGGTGGTGCGCGTCTTCGACGACACCCGCGCCGACCAGCCGCGGGGCAAGCAGTGCGATTCGCTCCGCAGCCGGGGGTGCGCCTACACCCGCACCACGGGCATCTGGCAGACCGTCTGGCTGGAGGCGACCGCCCCCTGCGGGCTGAAGGGCGCCCAGGTCATCCCGGACCTCGACGGCGGCCGATTCACCGTGATCCCCAGCTACCACCAGGTGCGGCGCGGGCTGACGTTCGGCGCCGAACTTCGCGACGGCGATACCGTCGTCGCCACGGCCGACGCCCCCGCCGCCGACGGGGCCGCGGTCATCCTGCCGGTGGCCCAGCCGCACCCGTGGACCCCCGGCGACCCGCACCTGTACGAACTGACCTTCGAGCTGCGCGACGAGGCCGGCGCGGTGATCGACTCGGTCAGAAGCTACGCCGGGCTGCGGAAGGTGCATATCGAGGGCGACCGCATCTACCTCAACAACAAGCCGATCTTCCTGCGGCTGGTGCTGGACCAGGGCTTCTACCCGGACGGCATCTGGACCGCCCCGACCGACGAGGCGCTCAAGCGGGACATCGAGCTTTCCATGGCGGCCGGGTTCAACGGCGCCCGGCTGCACCAGAAGGTCTTCGAGGAGCGCTTCCACTACTGGGCCGACAAGCTGGGCTACCTCACCTGGGGCGAGTCGGCCAGTTGGGGTGCCGACCCCAACAAGATCGCCGCCGGGCGGAACTTCATCACCGAGTGGGGCGAGATCGTCCTGCGCGACCGCAACCACCCGTCGATCATCGCCTGGACGCCCTTCAACGAAACCGGCAGCGTCACCCGCCCCGCCCAGCACCACCGGCTGCTCCTCGACGCGTACAATCTGTGCAAGGCGCTCGACCCCACGCGGCCGGTCAACGACACCAGCGGCTACGTGCACGTGCGGACCGACCTGTGGACCGTGCACAACTACGAGCAGGACCCGGCCAAGCTCCAACAGATGCTCACCCCCACCCCCGCCGGCGTGTGGCGAAACAGGCCCGACCACGATGCCGCCTACGCCGGCCAACCGTACCTGGTGGACGAGTACGGCGGGATCAAGTGGAACCCCGCCAACGAGGGCAAAGACCGATCCCAGTCCTGGGGCTACGGCACCCCGCCCGCGTCGCTGGCCGAATTCTACCAACGGCTGGCCGGGCTCACCGACGTGCTGTTGGGCTTCGAGCACGTCAGCGGCTTCTGCTACACCCAACTGACCGACGTCGAGCAGGAGCAAAACGGCATCTACTACTACGACCGAACGGCCAAGTTCGACATGGCCCGCATCGCCGCCATCCTCGGCCGCAAGCCCGACTGGGCGGAACTGTAAGGCGCCAATGCCTACCCACGCCATGACCCCGCGCGAGCGCATGCGACGGTTTTACGCCGGCGAGCCGGTGGACCGGATTCCCAACGGCCTGGGGGCCTGCGAGACGGCCGGGATGCACCTGCTGGCGTACGATAACCTCAAGAAGGTGCTCGGGGTCGAGGATCCGACCAACCGGATGTACACCTTCATGACCAACGCCGTGTTCGAGCCGGCGGTGATCGAGGCCATGGAGGGCGACTGCATCGTGCTGAACTCGAGTATGTGCCCGTCGCCGCTGTGGGGCCCGGCCGCGGAGGGCCGGTGGAAGGACCAGGTGTTCTGGGGCAAGACGTTCGGTGTCCCCACGGCATGGGAGTTCCGCAGCGACCCGGATGGGACGATCTGGTGGGGCCCGCGCCGTAAGTGCCCGCCGGGGGGGATCTATTTCGACGGCCTGCCGGCCGGACCGGGCGCGCTGCCGGACATGGACGACCAGCCGTCACCGGACGATTTCAACCCATCCCACGAGCTGCCCGAGGAAATGCTGCGGGAGATGGAACAGGCCGCCCGCTGGCTGCATGAGAACACCGACTACTCCATCATCGTCGGGGAGAGCATCCACTCCCTGCAGCTCACCCCCGGCGGCCAGCAGGCGTGGTGGATGCGCATGGTGACCGAACCGCAAGCGTGCGGGGAGTTCCTCGCCAAGGCCTGCGAGGCCGGCCTGTCGCACCTGCGGCAGGTTCACCAGGCGGTGGGCAAGTACTGCGACGCGTTGATCCTGGCCGACGACATCGGCGACAACCGGGGGGTGATGATCGGCCCGGACCTGTGGCGCCAAATCTACAAGCCGCACTACAAGCGGCTGTGGACCGAGTGGAAGTCCATCACGCCGATGAAGTCGCTGCTGCACTGCTGCGGATCGGTGGTCGACATCATGGAAGACTTCATCGAGTGCGGGCTGGACATGTTCAACCCCATCCAACGCTCCGCCCGCGGCATGGACGCGGCGAACCTCGCCGAGAAATTCGGCGGGCGACTGATCTTCTACGGCGGCGCCCTCGACGCGGTCATCACCCCGCCTCCCACGCCCGACGAGATCGTTTACGAGGAGGCCCGCAAGACCATCACCACCTTCGCCCGCGCCGGGCGGTACCTCTTCGCCGGCACCCACAACATCCCCGGCGACACCCCCCCCGGCCACCTGCGCGCCATCCTCCAAGCCTGGCGCGACTGCCGCGACCAGACCGACCGGATCGTCCGTGAAGGCCGACCTTGAGCGCCCGCGTCCCCCTACAGCGTCCAGCCTTTGCGGTATTCGTAGTGGAGGAGCTTGTTGGCGTCGGGGTTGTTGGTGATCTTCATGGCGCGGGCGTCCCATTCGAGGGTTTCGTCGGGGCAGGTAAGGGCGATGTTGCCCAGGAGGATGGCCTCGGTCATGGGCCCGGAGTAGTCGAAGTTGGTCCCGGGGACGATGGGTTTGCCATCGCGGCTTTCGCCCTTGGCGGCGGCGATCCACTCGGGGTAATGCCCGAACGAACGCGGCAGCACGCGCTCGGGGCGGCCGAAGGCCTGCATCTTCGTCTCCGGGACGATCCGCCCGGCCGAGCCGCTGCCGCCGGCGAGCATGGCGCCCTTATCGCCGATGTACAGCACGCCGTTGGAGCCCATCTTGCGATCCTTCTCCAACTCGGCCGGGGGCGGTGGCACCTTGCCGCCGTCGTACCAGATCATCTTCACCGCCGGGCGGTCGCCGACGGCGGGGAACTGCCATTCGATGATCGACCACGCTGGGTAGCTGACCCCGTTGAACGGCGAGCAGCTTTGCACCTTCACGCTCGTCGGGGCGGTCAGCTTCAGGGCGAAGAATGGCCCGTCCATGTGGTGGCAGGCCATGTCGCCCAGGGCCCCGGTGCCGAAGTCCCACCAGCCGCGCCAGATGAACGGCAGGTACGACGGGTGATACGCCCGCTCCGCCGCCGGGCCGAGCCACAGGTCCCAGTCGAGCCCCTCGGGCACCGCCGGCGTGCCGGGCGGGCGGCCCTGGCCCTGGCGCCACCGGCGCCCCGGACGGTCGGTCCACACGTGCACCTCTCGCACGGTGCCGATCGCCCCGGCCGCGAGATACTCGGCCGTCGCTTGCACACCCCCGCTGCCGTGGCCCTGGTTGCCCATCTGGGTGGCCACTTTGTACTTCCGCGCCGTCTCGGTCATCAGCCGGGCCTCGTGAACGGTGCGGGTGAGGGGCTTCTGGCAGTAGACGTGCTTGCCCATCTTCATCGCCATGATCGCCGCGACGGCGTGGGTGTGATCGGGCGTGGTGACCACCACCGCGTCGATCTGCTTGTCCATCTGCGTGAGCATCTTGCGGAAGTCTTTGAACTTGGCGGCCTTGCCGAACGCCTTGAACGTCCCGGCCGCCCGGCGGTAGTCCGCATCGCACAGGCCCACGACGTTGCACCCGAGCTTGGCCATCGTTTTGATGTCGCCGCCGCCCTTGCCCCCGCAGCCGATCTGGGCCACGTTCAGCCGCTCGCCGGCCGGCGGTTGCCCGTCCAGGCCCAGCACGCTGCCGGGGATGATCGTTATTGCCGCGGCCGCGCCGCCCATGAACTGCCGCCGCGAGAGTGTCCCGTTCGCCCGCCGTTTCGTGCTGCCCATGATCTGTAGTCCTTCCGATCTTCGCCCCTACGCCGCCAGCCCGCCCCGGCCGCGCCGCGCGCGGCCACTTGGGTTTGAACCATCCGTCACGTCCGAAGTTCCGCCGGGTGAAGCGGGGAAGGGCCTCGTCGGGCAGATCAACGCCGGCTACGCCCATCTACGTGGTGATTCGTCGGCCCGGTGCTAAGTAACGACGGATGCCCGGTAATGCGAGCACCGCACGAAGGGGCTGAGCGTCCGGCGCTGTCGCCGGTGTCAACGCGGATGCCGCCCTAGATCCAAGGAGCCAGTGCAAGTGGCTCCTCCTCACCCAACGCGTTGGCCAGCTGTGTTGCCCACACCTGGAAGACCTGCTGAGGTTCCCAGTGCTCGTCGAGGGTGAGGGCATCCAAAGGCACCTCACTAACCTGGAACAGTCTCGGAGACACCAGGTCGTCGAGGCCATCACCGCCACGCACGACGACAGTATCCTGCACACCATGGACTCCCGCCTGTGCGAGAGCGGCTCTGCCCATGCCAAAACGGGCCTGGATATCTGCAAAAGCATGGAGCCCGCTCAGTATCGGCTCGTAGATCTCCCACAGCTGCACTCGGCCCGGGGATTCGCCGCCCGCCGGCGTGTTTCCGAGTGGGTCTTCGGACGAGAGCCTCATCTTGCACGCGAAAACGAAGCTGCCATCCCTGCCTATCTCCAGAACCGCGAGGAAGCCGCCATCGTTGGGGTTCCGTCCAATGCCGGCAAGAGAGGGCCTCAGGTCCCCCGAGTACCTTAAGGGCGTGAGTGTGCCCCTGTCGGCGCGACGTCCACAAGCTGAGAAATACGACGAGTTGGCAAGCATATCTTGGATGTCTCGCACGATCACCGGCACATGATCCCGGGCGCGCGCAAGAGGCACAGCCCCGAACCAGGCGAGCGGCGTGAAGTCCCCTGCCAGTGCCCGCCGATGGAGCCTCTGTAATTCCTCCGAAGCATCAGCTCGGACCTTCGCGAATCGTCCGAACCTGTACTCGATCTCGTCTGTAGTCATGGGCTGGTTGTCCGTTCCCCGTCTGATCCAGAACTGATTCAGTCCGGTATAGGTCACCATCGTCAAGCTATAGAGGTTCTCCGGCACTTCAACGATGAGCACAGACACACTGCCATCCCAGGTGACCACGTGTTGGCGAAGCGCAGCGGGACGCACGTCAAGATGCGTGTTCACGAGGCCGCTGATCGCTTGTTTGACCCGCTCGGGGTCGCCAATGCCCTCGATTCTGGCCGCAGCAGGCGGGCCTGTGGGATCGCCGGACTGACGGACTCCAATGAGCAGTGCGCCGCCCGAGCCGTTGGCCATGGAGGCAACATCTACAAGAACGGCCCGCCTCGCCTTCTCCTTCTCATCCGGGTCACCTGAAAGCAGCTTGCACTCGGCCTTGAAGTCCACCCTAGCGCTCTCAACAGCAGGGGGGTCGGCCAGGAGTGCGTCCAGGTCTTCCTTTTGCCACTCTGAGAATGGCTTGCTCGGGAAGGGCACGCTCAGTCCTCTCCTTCCTGGACGGCCACGGTCCACACGCGCTTGATCGGGAACTCGGCGCGGATGTCCGCGCCGCCCATGAACTGCCGCCGCGAGAGTGTCCCGTTCGCCCGCCGTTTCGTGCTGCCCATGATCCGTGGTCCTTCCGATCTTCGCCCCTACCCCGCGAGCCCGCCCCGGCCGCGCCGCACGCGGCCACTTGGGTTTGAACCATCCGTCACGTCTGAAGTTCCGCCGGATGAGGCCAGGAAGGGCCTCCTCCCCGCGACGGGTGGCACCTTCAAGCGGCGATGCGCGACGTTTGACGGCGTCACCCACGGCCCCCGCCGCGGTTGATTTGCCCGGACTTGGAGGGTACAAACGGTGGATGGATGCACTGTGGTATACGTTAGGCGTGTTCGGCCTGATCCTCCTGCTGGCCCGGCTGAAGGTGCCGTTGGCCGGGGCGATCGGGATCGGGGCGGTGACGGCCGGGGTGGCGTTCGGCATGGGCGCCGGCGAGGTGGCCCGCACGGTGGCCACGAGCCTCATCCAGCCGCGGACGATCGCCCTGGTGGTCATCACCGTGCAACTGCTGGGCCTCTCGGCGTTGATGCAGTCGGCCGGGCAGCTCGAGCGGATCGTCGTGCTGGCCCGGGCGATGCTCCGCCGCCCCGCCGCCGCGATGGTGGCCATGCCCGCCTTGATCGGCCTGCTGCCGATGCCGGGCGGGGCGGTGTTCTCGGCCCCCATGGTCGCCGCCGCCGCGGAGGGAGGCAAGGCCGACGGCAGCTTCCTCTCGGCCGTCAATTACTGGTTCCGCCACATCTGGGAGCACTGGTGGTTTCTCTACCCCGGCGTGATGCTGGCGATGTCGTTCACCGACGGCGGGTACGGATGGTTCGCCCTGTGCCAGCTCCCCCTGGGCCTTTTCATGGCCGCGTCGGGGCTGCTGCTGTTCCGCGGCTCACACGCCAGCCTGCACGTCAAGGCCGACCCCGCGCCCCCCGGCACGCGGCGGAAGTTCTTCTGGGCGATAAGTTCCATCTGGATCATCGTGCTGGTGTGGGTGCCGGTGAAGCTGCTGCTGACGTACTGGCTGCTGCCGCGATACGCCGGCGGGCGGACGATCGAGGGGATCAACTACGTTCCCGTGGCCGTCGGGCTGACGGTGTCGCTGGCGTGGACGACGATCTTCAACCACCTCGGCGGCCGGCAGGTGGCCCGAACGCTGACCAGCCGCAAGGTCATCCTCTTTGCCGTGCTGGTGATCAGCGTGATGTGTTTCCAATACGTCCTCGAACAGGCCGGAGCGGCCGAGAAGATCGGAGCGGGACTGAGAGAACAAGGCGTGCCGCTGGTGCTGCTGGTGGCGGCCCTCCCGTTCATCAGCGGGCTGGTGACGGGCCTGGCCGTCGGGTTCGTGGGCACCAGCTTCCCGATCGTCATGGGGGTGGTCGCCGCCATGCCCGACCCCGGGCCGATCCGGGCGTACCTCGCGCTGGCCTACGCCATGGGGCACCTGGGGCAGATGACCAGCCCGCTGCACCTGTGCCAGATCGTCTCCAACAAGTACTTCAACACTTCCTTCGCCCCCGTCTACCGCCGCATCGCCCCCTCCATCCTCCTCACCGCCGCCCTGGGGGCGGGCTACTTCGTGCTGCTGCGAATGCTGCTGTGACGCGGGCTTCTGGGGTGGGCGCAGACTCACACACGGCCGGCAAGCCGGCCCGCTAAACAATTGGCGAAACGCACCCCGTTTGCGGCGGGCCCTGGCCCGGGCGGACCCGGGCCCGTCATCGGCTCCAGGGAAACACGCCGTCACCTCGCCGGCCCGGCGGCAGGCTGACCACCGGCTCCGCGCGCCACCAGTGTCACTCCCCGGTCTCCGCCTGGTTGGGGGTCTCCAGGACCACCTCGGTAGCCAGTTCCATGTCGATCAGGACGTAACGGGCGAGCAGGCTGACCAGTCCGTCGGCCCCGGCCAGTTCGGCCAGCAGGTCGGCACAGTCGCGAAACTCCGCACGCAGTTGATCGTGCTCGGCCAGCATGCGGACAAGTTGTGCTTGGTTATCGGTCATCTCGCCCATCCTTCCCACGTTCCACTGAGGGCCCATCCTGCCGGCCCCGGAACGTATCCGTCCTCACCCGATAAGACAGACGGCCAAACGCTTGGTTAGTTCCGATCGGCCCGCCCGCCGAATGTGCTGGCACCCCACCGGCCGCGCGGTACAATGCCGTTGGCCGCCGCGTAGCCGGCCGCCGGGGACGACACATGCAGGGAGAACATCGATGAAGAGAACCCTTCTGATCGCTGCCGCGTTGGCCGTTGCCGTCAGCACCGCTTCGGGCGCGGCCTCCTCCCGCCCCTCGGCCGACAGTGCCGCCGCGGTGGCACCGTTCGTGGGGGCCGACACGTTCCTGGTGATCCGGGGGGACGTGTCGAAATTCGACGTCCGCGCGACGTTCGCCAAGGCCGACGAGTTGGCCCGGCGGATGATGAAGGACGACTACCACCCCAAAGAGCGACGCGAGTTGGAAGAGGCGCAGCGGGAGACGAGCCGGTGGGTGTCCGAGTTCACTCGGGCCGGGGGCCGGGAGATCTACCTGGTGCTGGGCCTGGCGGACATGGATCGCGGCCCGTTCCTGGTAGTGCCCACGACGGACCGGACCGATACCGAGGCGATTGGCAACCTGCTGACGATCGGCCACACCCGGCCTCCCGCTCGCGACCCGGCGACCCCCCGCACCAGCCCAGGTGGCCCGTTCCCCACCTGCCGGAAGATTCGTGGGGCGATGGTGGCGGGGCCACCGAGCACGCTCCGCCGGCTGGAGACGATGCAGCCGGTCCCGCGGCCGGAGCTGGCCAAGGCGTTCGAGGCCACGCAGGGCAGCCTGATCCAGCTGGCGTTGCTGGCGCCGCCGGCGATCAAGGCTATGCTGGCGCAGCCCGACGTGAAGCTGCCGCCGGAGATGGGAATCCGCTCACCCGCCGAGTTGGCCGACGGGTTCTCCTGGGCCGCCGCCAAAGTAGAGGGCCCGCCGAGGATGTCGATCGACCTGGTGATCCAGGCCACCGACGGCGCCGCCGCCCGGGCGCTGGGTGACGCGGTGGACAACCTGTTCCGCTGGACCGAGAAGACCAAGCCCGGGCTACTGTTCGGGGCTTTCCCGGACCTGCACGGGATGTTGGCCATGTTCCGCCCGACCGTCTCAGGCGATCGGTTGACACTGAGCCTGCCAATCAGCAGCATCGACGAACTCTTGACCATACACCTGCCCCCCGTGCTGGCCGAGGCGAGGACGCTGGCCAAGCTAACGGTGTCTTCGACACGCGTAAAGGGAATACTCAATGCCATTGCGCTGTATGCAACAGCCGCAACGGGCATGCCCAGCACGTGGCCGAAGGATCTGGAAACGCTTGTGGAAGTCAACTACATCACTCGCGCTACGCTGAAGAACCCCTGCGACCCTTCCCGCAGCGTCGGCTACGGTTACATCCGGCCGCGAGCGGACCCTCCGGCAAACCGCTTGATAGTGTACGAGCTTCATCAGGATTGGACACGCGGTGTCGCCGTCGCCTTTGGTGACGGGCACGTCGAGCGGATCAAGGACCGCGAGAAGTTCAAGCGACTGCTGGACGAGGCCCGCCGCCACGCCGCGAAGGAGTGACCGCGAGGCGGGGGATCGACGATAATGGCATCCGATACGATAGGGAGAACACCGATGAAGAGCACCCTCCTGATCGCTGCCGCGTTGGCCGTTGCCGCCAGCACCACTTCAGGCGCAGATGAGTCCCGCGCCTCGGTCCACAGTGCCGCCGCGGTGGCCCCGTTTGTGACGGCCGACACCTTCCTGGTGATCCGGGGGGACGTGTCGAAACTCGACGTGCGCGCGACGTTCGCCAAGGCCGACGAATTCGCCCGGCGGATGATCAAGGACGACTACGACGAAGACGGTCAGCGGGCACTGGCCAACGCTCGACGCCGGACACGCAAGTGGGTCAAGGCTTTCGCCCGCGCCGGCGGACGCGAGATATACATGCTGATGGGTCTGTCCACTATGCGCAGCGGCCCCTACCTGGTGGTGCCGGAGACGGACTCGGCCAACATCGAGGCGATCGCCAATCTGCTGACCATAGGGCAAACACAACCGACCGAGAACGCCAACTCAGATGGCCCGTTCAAAACTCACCGCCGGATACGCGGGGCGTTGGTGGTGGGCAGCGAAGAGACGCTCGAACACGTGCAAAAGACCGAGCCGGTCGAGCGACCGGAGTTGGCCAAGGCGTTCGAGGCGACACAGGGCGCGGCCGTTCAGGCCGTGGTGATCCTGCCGCCGCCGATGAAGGCGGAGCTACTGAAAATCGCCTCCCGCCCGCCACCGGAGTTGGGCGCCGATACTGTAGAGCTGATCGCGAGGGGATTTTCTTGGGCATCAATCGGTGTCAATGGCCCGCCGAACACATCGCTGCAGTTGGTCATCCGAGCCACCGACAGCGCCGCCGCCCAAGCCATAGGCGACGCAGTCCCCAAGCTCTTCCGTTGGATCGAGAAGAAGAATCCGTTGCTGGTGCCGCAAAGGCCCGATCAGCGCCACCCACTGTCTTTCTTCCGCCCGGGCGTATCCGGCAACAAGTTGACGGTCACCCTGTCGGCCAAGCAGATCGACAAGCTCCTTTACGAGCACTCGGCTCCCATGGTGGCCAACATAACAGCAATGCAAAAGGAGGTCGAGTCGCAAACGAACATCCGGGTGATAGTCCGCGCCATCGGACAGTATGCAGAAGACAGAAACGATCAGTGGCCGAAGCGCCTGGAGACGTTGGTGAAGGCCGGGTACATCAAGCGCGACATCTTGCGGAACCCCAACGACCCTTCACGCCGCATTGGCTACGGCTATGTACGTCCTGCCGCCATGCCGACGGGAGACCGGTTGGTGATCTACGAGCTTCGTCAGGACTGGACGCGCAGCGTGGGGGCCGGCTTCGCCGATGGCCACGTTGAGCGGATGGCACATCGCCCCACGTTCAACAAGCTCCTGGCAGAAGCTCGCCGCCATGCGGCGAAAGAGTGAACGGCGCCGTCAGGCCCGAACGGCTTGGGGGCGCGTTTCAACGTAACGACGAATGAGTTCATTGGCTTTCTTGGGAGAGGCATATGAGAACCTACTTAGAGTTCATAGAGCAAGCCCAACTTGTTGGCGACGTGACGACGACTCTGACAACAGGTGATCTAGAGTACCCAGGTACTGCCCTTGAAATCGACGGCAGCGATGGTGAAGAGCTGTTTCACGTGGTCATTGATTCGAAAGGAGAGCAGCAACTGCTTTTCTTCTCGCATGGTGATAACTATCGGATCCCTCTGTGTCTGATGGAGCAAATCCTTGTAGCGGCGAGAGAGAAGGTTCGCAAGATGGATGAGTAGACCCCTCTCCTTGATGTTGCTTTGTGATCTCCTCTTGGTGGGAATGGTGGGATCCGTGCCGTGCCTGAAGGCCGAAGCGCGACGACACGCGGCGAAGGAGTGACTGCGGCTATTGGGCTCGGACGGCGGGGAGGACGTCCTCCCCGGCGATGACGGTGCGGGTGACGGGTTGGTTGCCGGCGAGGACGGCGTCGACGGGGTCGGCTGATTCGGCCGGGCAGGGCACGGCGATCCAGTCGGCGGCCAGGCCGGGGGCGAGGGCGCCGACGGTGTCGGCCATGCCCAACGCGCGGGCGCCGTTGACGGTGCCCATGCGGAGGGTCGTCTCGGCCGTCACCTTGCCCTCGGCGTGCACGGTGCGTAGTTCGCCGAGCATGTTCAGCGCGTCGTTGCTGGCCAGGCTGTCGGTGCCGAGGCACACGTTGATCCCCGCCCCGAGCATCTCATCGTAGCGGTGGCCCGGGCGGGCGAAGAACGCCGCCGAGCCGGGGCAGTACGCCACGTCAGCCTCCCCGCCGGCCAGGAGGTCGAGGTCGGCGTCGTCGGCATCGTGCACGTGGGCCAGAATCGTGCCCGCGGCCAACAGGCCGAGCCGCCCGGCGTAGGTCACCGGCGATTCGCCCGGGGCCGTCACCGACAGGTTGATCAGGCCGAGGCGGGCGAGGAAGCGGAACAGTGGCCCATCCCCCTTTTGCAGGAACCTCCGCTCGGCCGGCGACTCGGCCAGGTGGGTGGTCACACGCATGCCGCGTTTTCGGGCCAGGTCGACGGCCCGGCGGTAGACGTTCTCGGCGGTGGAATACGGCGCGTGCGGGCTGATGCCGAAGCTCAGCCGTTCATCGGGCTCGATGCCTTCGAGGCTCTCCTGCAACCGACCCATCGCCCCCGCCGCCAGCGGGCCGATGCCGATCACCTCGGCGAAGCAGACCTTGCGGATCGGCAGCGGCTTGAGCACCCGCCACGCGCCGTTGTCGTGGCTGATGTCGCCGACGGTGGTGCACCCCCCGGCCAGCAATTCCGCCGCGCCTCGACGAGCGCCGCCGGCGAAGTCGATACCTTTTCGCCGCTCGTTGAGCATCGCGAAGAGCCATTGCGGCATCGGCCGCTCACGCGGGAGCCGTCCGCGGAGGCCGGTCAGCTCCAGGTGGCAGTGGGCGTTCACCAGCCCCGGCAGCACCGCCACCGCCCCCAGCGGCTCGTGCCGCGCCGCGGGCGCCACGGTTTCGGCGGTTCCGACGGCCTCGATGACCCCGTCCCGCATTCGCAGCACGCCGCGGCGCAGGGGGGGATCGCCGGCCGGGATGATCCAGTCCGCTGAAATGCTCCACGCGTCAGACACGCCGTCCTCCAAGGCCGTCGGAAGTTGAACACCCCGTGTCCGAGGAAGATTCTACAAGAAAACCGGCCACAATCGCCTATAATCCGCCCATCATGAAGTTGAACGCCGGCGAGCGAGTGAAGTTCATCAGTTGCGAGATCATCTTCCGCGAGGCCTGCAAGCTGGCCGCGATGAGCCCGCTGCGGGTGGACGTGGAGTTCCACCCCAAGGGCCTGCACGATCTGGTGACCGCCGACATGCGGGCCCGCCTGCAGCGCGCCATCGACGCCACCGACGCCGAGGGCCGCCACCAGGCCGTGCTGCTGGGCTACGCGCGATGCAACGACGGCGTGGTCGGCCTGACCGCGCGCTCGGCCCCGCTGGTGATACCCAAGGCCCACGACTGCATCACGTTTTTCTTCGGCTCCCGGGCGTGCTACCAGGGGTACTTCGACGCCTACCCGGGCACCTACTTTCACACCACCGGCTGGCGGGAGCGGAACGACTCGCCCGTGCCCGGCGGGGCCGAGGGCGGCGTGATGAGCCAACTGGGCCTGGCGATGACGCACGAGCAACTGGTGGCCAAGTACGGGCAGGACAACGCCGACTACATTCGCGAGACCATGGGCAACTGGACGGACAACTACTCCCGCCTGTGCTACCTGGAAATGGGCGTGATCGACGAGCGGACCCACGTGGCCGCCTCCCGCGCCGAGGCCGAGCGGCGAGGGTGGGAGTTCGAACGCCGCGACGGCGACTGGTCGCTGCTGGAACGGCTGTTCTCGGGCGAGTGGGACGACGACTTCCTCATCGTCCCGCCCGGCGAGGCCATCGCCCCGCGGAACGACGCCGAGGTCCTCGGACTCGCCGAGCCGCCGGAACCGCGCACCTGATCGGACCCGGCGGCGTATGAAGGTTGGACACGTGGCCGTTACCCGGCCGCCCCGCAGAGAGGTGCAGCGATGCGCAAGCGAATCCGAACGGCCCTGATGGCCGTCATGATGGTAATTCCCCTGGCGGCACCGGCCGTCGGGCAAGATGACGACTTCGGCGGGCTCGGGCCGCTGGGCGGCGCTCGCCTGAGCATCGTGGCCACCGGGCCCGCCGCGGCGACGGCCCCCGGGCAGCGATTCGACGCCGTCGTGACCGTCACCGTCGCCCCGGGCTTCCACCTTTACGCCCCCACGAAGCAGGACTACGACATACGGGTACTTCGCGTCGAGGTCGCCCAGCCCCCCTGGGGCGGCGGCCGACCGGTGTACCCGCCCCCCAAGTGGTTCGAGCTTCGCATCGGCGGCATCCCCGAGAAGAGCCTCGTTTACGAGAAACCGTTCACCGTCCGCGTGCCGGTCCTCGTTCCCCCCGACACGCCGCCGGGGCCGCACACCGTCACGATCTCCCTCACAGGGCAAACGTGCGACGACAAAGGCTGCTACACCGAGGTCCTCTCGGCTGAGATGCTCGTCGAGGTCCACGGCGATCCGCTTCGTACCCCCGAGCAATGGCAGGCGAACCCGCCCGGGAGCGAGCCGACCACCGGCCCGGCCACCCGCGAGGGCGCTCCGACGGCGGGCCCATCGGATGCCGACCAAGTCGACGACATCGCCGCCGGCCGGCCCGGAGCGGGCCTGTCGTTCCTCACCGCCTTCGCCCTGGCCCTGCTGGCCGGGGTGGTGCTCAACGTGATGCCCTGCGTGCTGCCGGTGATCCCGCTGAAGATCATGTCGATCCTCGAGCAGGCCAAGCAGTCTCGCCGGCGGAGCATCACACTCGGGGCCGCCTACGCCGGGGGCATTCTCGCCTTCTTCCTCGCCGTCGGGGCCGCCAGCGTGGCCCTGCGATTGACCACCGGGCTCGTGCTCGACCTCAACGAGCCGTTCGGCTACCCGGGCGTGGTGATCGGCCTGGCGCTGCTGCTGGTGGTGGTGGCCCTGGGGCTTTTCAACGCCTACACCATCAACATCGGCGGGCGATGGGGCGGCGGGCGGATCGGCGGCGGGCATGCCGGCTCGCTGGCGATGGGCTTTCTCACCGCCGTGCTGGCTACCCCCTGCAGCGGGCCCGTGCTGGCCGCCGTGTTCGGCTGGGCCCAAACCCAACCGGCGTGGGTGGGCGGAGTCACCTTCGCCCTGCTCGGCCTGGGGATGGCCGCCCCGCACGCGCTGCTGACGAGCTTCCCCTCGCTGCTGGAAAAACTGCCCAAACCGGGGCTGTGGATGGAACGCCTGCGGCAGGGGTCGGCGCTGGTGCTGCTGCTGGTGGTCGCCTGGCTGCTGTCGACACTCGGCAGCGCTAGGTGGATGGGCTGGGTGGCCGCCTACGCGGTGCTGATGGGCGGGTGCGTCTGGATCGGCTGGGGCTGGATCAACTTCAACACGCCGGCGCGTAAACGCCGCATCGTCCGCGCCGTCATGCTGGCCCTGGCCGTGGCGGGGGCCTTCTTCATGC
>SDBU01005282.1_pt1 | contig 15511 bp, 13 predicted proteins | sample 2277071 | NCBI WGS metagenome assembly SDBU01 (sample SAMN10397929, study PRJNA504765) | marine sediment metagenome | isolation source: marine sediment core GS08_GC12, 126 cmbsf | place: Arctic Ocean: Gakkel Ridge, Loki's castle | collected 2008
ACCCTCAGAAATTATTGATATGGGTGTTACTTCACCACCATACAATAAGGGAGAGAATAAGAAAGGCTGGCTTGTAAAGAATGTAAAGTATAAGGATTCAATAGATAAGCTTCCTGAAGATGAATATCAAGAAAATCAAATAGTAGTATTGAACGAATTATTTAGAATGACAAAGCCAGGTGGCTCTTTCTTTTATAATCATAAGTTGAGATGGGAAAGAGGATTTATGCTTCATCCCATGGATTGGTTGAGGAGGACTAATTGGACTCTTAGGCAAGAGATAATATGGGATAGACTAATAGCGGCAAACATCAGAGGTTGGCGTTTTTGGCAAGTAGAAGAAAGAATATATTGGCTTTATAAGCCGGTTGATAAGCATTATATAGGTCAAGAATTAAAACCTAAACATGCTTTATTAACTTCAATTTGGAGATTCCATCCTGAACGAAATAATCCTCATCCCGCTCCTTTCCCGTTAGCTTTGCCCGCCAGAGCTATTTATTCAATTATGGACGATAATAAAGGAATAATAATTGATCCTTATTGTGGAAGTGGTACTACTTTAGTCGCTGCAAAGCTTTTGGGTCATGATTACATAGGGATAGAGATTTCTAAAGAATATGCCGACTTCGCAGAGGCTAGGATAGTGAATTGTGAAAATGAGAGGAAAGAAGCACTTTCAGAAATGGTAAAACATATCGTAAGGAGGACTTTCTCTGAAAGAAAGGAAAATGGGGAATATACAGGTAGATTTAGAATTCAAAAGCATTCGCAGGAAAAGCCGATTCCTCTTAAACTATTTGAACCTAAAGCACAATACACGAAGCAAACTGCTAAAAAGGCTTCGGCGAATAAAAAAGCAGCCCCTACGAGTGACTAGCTTATGGCTAGTTTATGCCACCTTCCGGTTACCTAGAATGGAGAGTCAAAGAGAGGCTTCGCCTCTCTTATAAAACCTCCCCCCTCTCCTTTGAAGGAGAGGGGGACACAGGGGGTGAGGTAGATAAATAATATAAATTTAAGAGGTGAATCCTGAAGATACTGGTTGTTGGTGGCGGAGCCAGGGAGCATACCCTGGTCTGGAAGCTAGCCCAGAGCCCTAAGGCTAGGGAGATTTATGCGGCTCCGGGCAATGCCGGCACAGCCAAGCTAGCCCATAACCTGGATGTTAGCCCTACGGATATAGAGGGTCTGGCTAAAACAGCCCAGGAAAAGGGCGTAGAGCTTGTTGTCGTCGGACCGGAGGCACCTTTGGCTGATGGCATTGTTGACCAGTTTATAGTAAGGGGTATGACCATCTTTGGTCCGACTAAAAAAGCTACCGAGATAGAGTCAAGCAAGGTATTTGCCAAGGAGCTGATGCAAAAATATAATATCCCCTGTGCCCGAAGCACCAGCTTTTCTTCATATACCCGGGCTAAAGACTATATCCAAAAGCAGACACCGCCTATTGTAGTCAAAGCAGACGGGCTGGCTGCTGGTAAAGGGGTAATCGTAGCCGATTCCATCCCGCAGGCTCTAGACGCCCTGGCTAACATCATGGAAGCTAAAGCCTTCGGTGCTTCTGGTGACAGGGTAGTTATTGAAGAGTGCTTATCAGGAAGAGAGATGAGCTCTTTTGCTTTTACCGATGGCAATAGTGTAGTGCCTATGGTAGCTGCCTGTGATTATAAACGGATATTTGACGGAGACCAGGGACCTAATACCGGCGGTATGGGCAGCTATAGCCCACCACACTTCTATAATCCAGCACTGGCTAAAGCAGTAACGGAAACTATTCTGGAGCCAGCGGTAAAGGCTATGACTAAAGAAAAAAGACCTTACCGGGGTGTGCTTTATGGTGGTCTAATGATTACCAATGACGGAGCAAAAGTGCTAGAATATAATGCCCGGTTTGGCGACCCGGAAAGTCAGGTTACCCTGCCTCTGCTCAAAACAGACCTGGTGGATATAATGCTGGCAGTGATAAATGGTAACCTTGACCAGATAAATGTAGAATGGAGTCAGGATGCCTGTGTGGGCGTAGTAATGGCATCAGCCGGATACCCCGGTAGCTATAAAACCGGCTTCCCCATTACCGGGCTGGATAAATTAGATAAGGATATTCTGGTGTTTCACGCTGGAACTAAGTTAGGCTCAGAGCCAGGGCAGGTATTAACCAGCGGGGGGAGGGTGCTTACTGTAGTCGCCACCGGTAGAACTCTTGCTGAGGCTAGAAAGAAAGTTTATAACAATATCCCGCGAATTCACTTTGAGGGCTGCCATTATCGCAAGGACATTGCTGAAATAAAGGGGTGAGGTAGATAACATGCCATTAGTATCTGTAGTCATGGGTTCAAAATCAGATACCGAAGCCATGCAGCCGGCATTGGACACGCTGGATACGCTTGGTATTGACTATGAGGTGTCTATAATATCCGCCCACCGCAACCCGGAAAAAGTCCGACAATATGGATTGTCTGCCCGAGGTCGGGGAATTGAGGTTATAATTGCCGGGGCCGGTGGAGCCGCCCATCTGCCCGGAGTCCTGGCAAGCTGGACTACTTTACCGGTCATAGGTGTGCCGCTAGCCAGCAGCGAATTAAAGGGCATTGATGCCCTCTACTCTATAGTTCAGATGCCAGCCGGGATACCTGTGGCTGCTGTGGCTATAGGTACCGCTGGAGTCAAGAATGCTGCCTACCTGGCTGCCGAAATTTTAAGCCTGAAGTATGACGAAATACGGAAAGCCTACGAAAAATATAGAAGCGAGTTACAAGGAGACAACCAATGATTGAACGATATTCCAGACCGCAGATGAAAAAAGTCTGGTCAGATGAAAATAAGTTTGATAAGTGGCTTGAGGTAGAGATTGCTGTCTGCGAGGCATGGTCTGAGTTAGGCGTCATTCCCAGAGAAGCCGTAGCTAGGATAAAGCTAGCCAAATGCAATACTAAACGAATGGAGGAGATTCTCAAGGAAACTCACCACGATATGACCGCCTTCCTCGGTTCGGTGTCAGAGAGCCTGGGTGATGAATCTCGTTTTATCCACCTTGGTCTTACCTCTTCTGATGTAATAGATACCGCCCTCAGCTTGCAGCTAGTTGAGGCCGCCGAGCTATTAAATCAAGATATAAAAGAGCTGATTTCAGTACTGGCAGAAAAAGCAATCAAATATAAATATACAGCTATGATAGGTCGCACTCATGGCATTCATGCCGAGCCGACTTCTTTTGGTTTGAAGCTGGCACTATGGATTGGGGAGATGAGGCGCAACCAGCAAAGGCTCAACGAAGCCAAAAGAGCCATTGCTGCCGGTAAGATTTCAGGAGCGGTAGGCACCTATGCTACATTAACTCCAGAAGTTGAACAAAAAGCCTGTGCCAAGTTGAAGCTGGCTCCAGCCCCGGTGTCATCTCAGATTTTACAGCGTGACCGCCATGCTCAATTTACCACCACCCTGGCTATAATCTCTAGCTCCCTGGAGAAGTTCGCTACCGAGATTAGGGGACTGCAACGAACTGAGACCCGGGAGGTAGAGGAACCCTTTGCCGCCGGCCAGACCGGCTCTTCGGCAATGCCCCATAAACGAAATCCAGAGCTTTGTGAGCGAATCTGCGGCTTAGCCCGACTGGTAAGGGGCTATGCGTTAACCTCAATGGAAAATATTGCCCTGTGGCACGAGCGAGACATTAGCCACTCCTCAACCGAGCGCATTATTCTGCCCGATTCCTGCCTTGTCCTGGATTACTGCCTTGCCCTGTTCACCTCGGTAATGAGTGGATTACAGATTTATCCGCAAAGGATGAGTCGGAATATCGGACTCACTAAAGGCTTAATCTTCTCCCAGCGAGTAATGCTAGCCCTTATAGACAAGGGATTAAGTCGGCAAAAGGCATACGAATTAGTACAGCGGAACGCCATGAAGGCATGGAAGGGGAATAAGAGCTTCCCTGGCCTGCTCAAGGCTGACGCCGAGGTTACTGCGGCTCTGACCAAAGAAGAGCTTGAGCCACTTTTTAACGAGCAATACTACCTGCGCTATGTAGATGACATCTTTGAACGGCTGGGCTTAACCAGGGCCCAGTGGAAACAGAAACCAAGAATCGCTGAGCCTACTGAGCTAGCGCCTAGAGCAATATGAGTAATAATGTTTTGCTAAATACAAACCTACCACTGCCATTATTCCTCCGTGGCAAGGTACGGGATACCTATGACCTGGGCAATCAGCTTCTCATTGTCGCCACCGACCGAATCTCAGCCTTTGATTCTGTCTTACCCTGCGGCATCCCTGATAAGGGTTGGGTGCTTAATCAGCTTTCTATCTTCTGGTTTAGACAGACAGCGAATTTGGTGCTCAACCATTTGTTAGAAGCTGTCGATGATGTTCACTGTCTTGATTCTTATTTGCTTGAAGAGCGTCGTTTTGCCTACCCTTCTTACCTGGCTGGGCGGTCTATGGTTGTTAAAAAGGCAAAGCGTCTGCCTATTGAATGCGTGGTGCGTGGTTACCTCTCCGGGTCAGCCTGGGCAGAATATGAGCAATATGGCACCATTTCCGGGCTCCCTTCACCTAAAGGGTTAAAACAAAGTCAGGAATTACCCCGGCCACTATTTACCCCGACCACCAAGGCAGAAACCGGGCATGACCAGCCGCTAACTATGGATGAGATGAAGAGTCTGGTGGGTGAGGCTCTGGCTGAAGAGATAAAGGAGAAGAGCCTGGCCATCTATGACTATTCACAGGAGTATGCCAGAGCCAGAGGTATCATTATTGCTGATACCAAGATGGAGTTTGGATTGAATAATGATAAGCTCATCCTTATTGATGAGCTACTAACGCCAGACTCATCTCGTATATGGGATGCCGAGTTGTATGCCGTTGGGCAATCCCAGCCCAGCTATGACAAGCAGCCAGTCCGTGACTGGCTCGTTCAGTCAGGGTGGAATAAAGAACCACCAGCCCCTATGCTACCGCCAGAGGTGATTGAGGCTACCACCAAAAGGTATCAGCAGGCTTATGAGAAGCTAACTGGGAGGGAACTGGGATAGGAGCGATGGAGGATATTATATCTGTTCAATGTAGTAATTGTGGTTTCGTTTTCCAAAATGAGGATCCAAAGAAGCCATCTAGCGAGCGTAAACTATGCCCAAAATGTGGCTCGCAAAACCGAACTGTCCACCTCGTTTTTAAAGAAACATTGGAATTAGTCGAGCGCATGAAGTTAAAGGCAAGGAAACCCACTTCTACACACAAGAAGCGTAGGCCTGATTATGAATTAGAAAAAGGTAAGAAAATTGGGAAGGATGGCAATTTAGTATCGATTGAGCGTATTATCGACCGAGATAGCAACTACTATAAAGAAACTGTTAAAGATAAAGATGATAAGGTAATAGTAAATAAAGAGGAAAAATTATCTGAACATAGGCAAGGTTGAAGGGGCTTCGCCCCTTCAAAAACTATTCTCCCCCTCTCCTTTGAAGGAGAGGGGGACCGAGGGGGTGAGGTTGATAAGCAACCCCTAACCCTCCAGTAACTCCTTGGTGCTGGGGAGTTCGCCACTAATCCGCCCATCAATTCTAGTACCTGTATCCAGGGCTCTGCCTAATGCTTTAAACAGGGCTTCTGCCTTATGATGGTCGTTGATGCCGTAAAGACACTTGGCGTGGAGATTGAGCCTGGCTTCAGTAGCAAAAGACTCAAGGAAGTGGCGGATAAGGTCGGTGGGTAACCCACTCATATCATTATCGCTAAAAGGCAGGTCTAATACTGTATATCCCCTGCCGCTTAAGTCCACTGCCACCATAACTAAAGCATCATCCATCGGCACAGTAGCGTCAGCCATCCTGATAATACCCCGCTTGTCTCCCAGGGCTTCGCTAAAGGCTCTGCCCAAACAAATGGCAACATCCTCTACCAGGTGGTGCTGGTCACTCCCCACCGCTGAAATCTTTATGTCAAATACCCCGTGCTGAGCTAGCTGGGAAAGCAAGTGGTCAAACACTCTAATTCCGGTATTCATCTCCCACTTACCACTGCCATCGATATTAAGCTCTAAGCTAATATTTGTTTCCCTGGTCTCCCGTTTGACAACAGATAGTCTATTAGCCACTTATCTCCTCCCCTACTTCTTTGAGGGCTTTAATTACAGCATCGGTATGCTCTGGTTTACCCGCAGTAATGCGGATGGCATTCCTCAACAGTGGTACATCAAAGTAACGAACCAGTATTCCTTTCCTTTGCAGTTTCTGCTGGATTTCGCTCGCCTCGCCATTTAGAACTGAGCAACAAATAAAGTTAGCCTTCGACGGGAGAGGCTTTAAGAATTTCAGCTTGCTTAACTCTTCAAATAGTCTTTCCCTTTCAGCAACTATAGCCCTTACTCGGCTCATCAAGTAATCGATGTCCTTTAGCGACTCCCTCACCGCGACTACGGAAGCCACATTTATGTTATACGGGAGCTTGATTCTCATCAGGTAACCAGCGATTATAAGTGGGAAAATGCCAAAACCAATTCTTAGCCCAGCCAATCCTGCCCACTTACTGAATGTCCGAAGCACCATCATATTTTTATACTGGGTAACTAATTGAGTAATTGTTTCCCCACTAAACTCGACATAAGCTTCGTCAACCAAAACTGGCACTCCAGTATCCACTATCTCCAGTATATCCTTCCGAGGTGTAATCGTCCCGGTAGGATTATTAGGCGTAGCTAGGAGTATAATCTTGGTTTTTTTAGTTATGGCTGCTTTTACTGCGTTTACATTGACAGCAAAATCTTCATCTCTAGGCACCTGAACCAGCTTGCCATTACACATTTCGGTTCTAAACCGAAATACATCAAAGGTGGGGATACAATTTATCACCTCGTCACCCGGCCCGACAAATAAGTGCAGAACAAGGTCTATTAGCTGGTCACTACCCCCACTAGCCACGATATACTCAGCACTAACACCGGTATATCCTTGTAGCAGTTCCCTCAGCTCCGTTTGCTGAGCATCAGGATAGACACTTAAATAGGGATAATCAGCCAGAGCCTGGTTTACTCTGGGTGAACAGCCGTAGGGATTCTCATTAGCATCTAGCTTGATGATACCCCCTACAGGCACTTCAACCTCCGCTTCTAAGGTCTCAGGAGCCTTGCTAGCTACATAGCCAGCAAGAGTAGCCAAGTCAGACCGTATTAACCTTTCTATCCCAATAGAAGTAGAAGTCATTGGTAGAATACCTCCTCATAAATAAAATTCCCTCCGCTTGGAGGGTTTCTCAATTTTTCCTATTTTTATTTTGTTAATATTAACTATATTAACATTTTCATATGAGCACCCCCCCAAGCGCACCTGGTGCGCCCAGTAAATATGAAAGCATAATAATAATATAACCCGTGGGATGAAGTATGAATTAACATTACACAAATAACCCCATTTCTATAGACCACATTTTATCATAACAAATTACAATTTGTCAATACGTACGTACCCCTGAGAAAAGATGGCCCTTTTGGCTCACTCAAATTGACCCACTACCCGGTTTAACCGGGGGTTGACAGAGTAGCCGGTGTATGGTGTAGTTTTATATAGCGTAAAATTTGCGTTATAGAAATTTTTTGACATAGACGAAGAGCAGAACATCATTTACATCAAGGGAGCAATGAACTTGCACCGGGAGCTGGCGGAGCAATTGGAGGTTTACGAAAAGGCTCGCTACTTCATGTATAAAGAGGAACCGATGTTTACTAAGAGGGAGAGCGAGCTCCTCCAGCAGTACATCACTCAACATGGTCAGATGCCCGAGGGAAATCGAGAGCCGGATGACCTCTTCTAGTATTAAATTATGTGAGACGGTTCCTTATCCAATTCCAGTCGCTCCAGGGTTTCTGGAAGTGGCATGCCATCACTATCCCAACCATGAAGTTCATAATATTCATCCAGCATCTTGTCATACTTCTTTCTGTCTAAATGAACTCCCTTCACCGGCTTTAACCCATATTGGAAGCTTTCTTTAAAACTGCGTTCCGGGGGGTAATCGTCTTTTCGAGTAAGACCCGCCTCTCTATAGTTAATCATTCTTTCTAAGGTGTATATCCTCTCGCCCACTTCCATAAGCTCCTCTGGGGTAAATTCTAGACCGGTAATATTTAGGAGGTATTGGCACCATTCTTCATACTTGGGTAAATTAGGGCTGAAAAAGACGGTCTGGAATTTGCACGTCCCAATACTATCAACTACAGCAAAAAGTAGCTCATGCCATCTAACCATTCTAGCTTTACCATCATACGAGGTATAATCACTGGATACATACCCGCCATACAGTTTCTCCAGGACATCTTCAGGCAGATGGAGATGGTCAATAGCCGGTCGGCTTCTCAAGTGGTCAGCACCTCTAGATGAGGTAGCTATGCCCAGGGAAAATGATGGCTGCACCCTATCCACATTGCCCAGTTTACCCAGTCCCTTGCAATGCAAAATATAATAACCTACCTCATCGCTATATTTGCTGAGTTCCTTAATTGCACCCAAAGGCCCCAGACCTAAAATAGCACCGAAGCCTTCCATCTTAGCTGTTTGCTCCAGAAGTATTGGCGTAATTTCACTGGCATTACTCCACGATAGGTCAAGGCCTCCGGTAACTTCCTTATTAATGATACCCCTCTGGTAAAGCTCCATAGTTCCCCGCAGTATGTTACACCACCCGGTGGTATCTATACCATACAGGTTAGCCAGTTGCCAGCCGAGTAGCATATCTCCCCAGTTATTCAGACCAAAGGTGCCAAAGGCTGTCTGGGTATTGTACTCCGGCCCTTCACCAAAAGTGGGTATTCCCTGGGCATCCTTAAGCCGGTACTGATGGCGGCAGTGAACCGAGCAATTAAAACAGCCTGCCATGCCCGTCTTGTAATCCTCATCGAATTTTTCTATGGTCATATTGTGCCAGTCTCCAAAGGGGAACTGGTTGGTTTGCCCGTTCATCCATTCCAGCAACCCGCTGGTGTTGGTTACATTCCAGATGAAGCTCGTGCCATCTACTGACATTGCTTTGGCCACCTTGGTTGACATTATCTGGTCTACAGCCTTTTTGGTATACTCAATAGCTTGCTTGGGATGAGCCAGTCGAATATCCTGGCTTCCTCTAGCCGCAATTGCCTTCAATTTTTTTGAGCCCATGATGCACCCGTTGCCAGTCCTGCCTGCGGAATCCTTGGGTCCTGTCCTGACGTTAGCTAGCCGACACAAATTTTCGCCAGCTATTCCAATACAAGCTACTTTTATATCCTGGTCATCAAGCTCATCCCGGATAATCTGTTGCGTTTCATAACTGTCTTTACCCCAAAGGTGTGAGGCGTCTCTAATTTCAATTTCTCCATTGTGCACCCATAGATATACCGGCTTTTTTGATGCCCCCTTAACTACCAGGTGCTCAAAACCAGCAAACTTAAGCTCCGGGCCAAAATACCCACCCATATTTGAACTGGCCAGTGCCCCGGTATTCGGTGACTTACCGCCCCATTCAGTCCTAGATGAGGCTGGGGCGAGGCTGCCGGTCAGCACCCCGGCGCTGGCTATTACTACATTATCAGGACCCAATGGGTCTGCGCCCGGTTTCAGATGGTTATATATCAGATAGGCCTGTATGCCTCTACCGCCCAGATATAACCGGCGCAGCTTTTCTGGGATGGATTCCTTGGTTATTTCACCACTGGTTAAATCAATAATAGCTACCTTACCGCTTAATGCCATTTTTACACCCCTTCTTACTACTAAAAATAGTGTACAGTTCCAAGTATTTTGGCTTGTCCTGCCCGCCAGCCTATCTCGTATTCCACCCTACATTTCGGACAGGTAAACAGTTTGGCACCTGGCGGGATTTCCATCCTGGCAAAGCAATTTAGACACCTCAGTAGCCTGTCCCCTGACTGCTTTCTCCCCGGCGATGAACTATATACCATGAATTCGCTCTCCTTTCAGACTCTAGCTTCTAACCCACCTAGCCTGTGCCCTCTCGCCTGAGCTTGCTCTCAATGTCCTGTCTGAGTCGTTTCTTGTCCACCTTTATGCCTCCGGCAAGAGGTAGGTCGTCGATGATTTCGAGCCTCTCTGGAATCTTAAATAGCGCTATACCTTCGTTTTTTAGATATGATGTCATCTCTGAGAAGTAGACTTTCTCTCCTGCCTTGGGAACTATATAGGCACAAGCTTTCTCCCCCATTACTGGGTCAGGCATTCCAATAACGGCAGCCTTGAGCACCTTCGGGTGCCTTAGAAGCATAGCCTCGATTTCAAAGGGAGAGATGTTCTGACCACCTCGGATTATTACATCCTTGCGCCTGCCTCTAATGGTAAGCCTGCCTTCGGCGTCAAAACTAGCCAAGTCACCAGTGTGAAACCAGCCGTCTCCCCAAGCTTCGGCAGTAGCCTCGGTGTTCTTATAATAGCCGGGCTCGCAATGGGGTCCCCTTACTAACAGTTCTCCTATCTCTCCCGGAGGCACTTCGTTGCCATCCTCATCAACAAACTTGATTTCGGCCCCATCAAGAGGTTTGCCTATTGTATTAAGAAGTGCCTCTTGGGGGTCGTTAACAGAAGATGAACTTATGGTGCCGAAGTCTAGCCCGCCATAGGCTGGTAATACAGGGCATCCGAATTGCTCCCATGCCTTTAGCGCCTGGTCGTACGGAAGTGCGGCTCCGCCATACTTTGCCAGCCGAAGTGAACTAAGGTCATACCTTTTGAAATCAGGGTACTCTAACACTCTAACCAGCACAGTGGGAACAAAGGCGGCAACAGTGACCTTTTCCCTTTCAATTAACGAGAGAACCTCCTCTGGAGTAAAGTATTTGGCTAGGACAATCTTAGCTCCCACTAATGGGGCGGCTCTATAGACCTCGTTAAAGCAGCCTCCGGCTATAACCGGGGCAAAAGTACCCACAATATCATCATGCGTAACTTGTAGCCTCTTAGCAATTACTCTGCCTGTAAACTGACGAACACAGGAAGCGAACTCAACACATTTAGGCATGCCGGTGGTTCCGGTAGTTGTCGCAATTTGAAAAGTCTCAAAGGCACTAAACTTGGTTTTATCCAGATAATCGGGGGGATACTTCTCCTCAAGCGGCTGCTCAGCCATCCGTTTAACTGAAATGGCTCCTTCAGGAACCTTGTTGCCAATAACAAAGACATACTTCAGCGAGGGTGTAGCCGAGCGAATCTCCTGAATCATGTTAAAGTAGTCGAATTTTCGGAATTCCCACGGGATGACTATACCTACCGCTTCGGTATGTCTGAGAATAGCGGTGACCTCAGCGTGTCGGAAATTAGATAACATAGTCACTGCAATAATGCCAGCCTTCTCGCAGGCAAGGCGAACCAGAAAAAGGTCAATGCAATTATATAATTGCACAGCGACCCTTTCGTCTCTTTTAATCCCCAGCTCCAGCAAACCAAGAGCAATCCTATCTATTTGCTTTTTCACTTGCGACCAGATAACTTTGGTGTCCTCTTCAACAATAGCCTCGTCATCGCCATAAAGAGCGGCATTCCGGTCCCAAAAGTCAGATATCAGACTGGAATCCCAGTATCCGAGCGCCACATACTCATCAATCATTTCTGGAGTAAATCGCATCGGCCTACTCACCATGTCCTCTCCTTCAGCAACAATAGCAAAACACCTGACCAATCTTTAAAAATTTGGCATATCAAGCCCTTAAACGAGGCCCAACTGCAAGCGAGGCGGAACTAGCATCCTTATCCCCTCTCAATGTACTTACCTACTACCAACCCCTCTTGGCGCAGGTCTTGGCATATTCAGATTGCTGTGCCTGAACGGCAGCAAGCTGCTCCTCGGTCAGCCACTTCTTGAGGTCCACCTTATCTGATGGGTAGTGAGGACGCTCGAATCTCCAGGCTTCGTTGAATGGTTTGGTGGCATCAAATGCCACACCCCCTTCCCAGCCACCAACGCCGCGTTGCCTTACCTCCGTTGGCTGGGCAGCTATGCCTCTCATGCCTCGAGGTAGCCTCATTATATCTATATCAGGGTCCACTCTGCTTTCAAGTGCCCACATTATATCATCATTGTTATAAATATCTACATCCTCGTCAACAGCAATTGCCATCCGCATTCCCGGGGCATTGGCAAGAGCAGCTACAAGTATATTGCGCTGGAATCCCTCATCCTGTGGGCGCGACTTGCGAACCTGGAAGATTACGCCACTGCCCCACTGCAGGCTGATCGGCACAAATACATCAACCACGATGCCGGGGGCAATCCTCTCCGCCATCTCAATGAAGCCGGCTTCCCTCAGTAGATCATACCCGGCATACTCAAACCCGCGGGCTAGTGGTGTGTGGAAGAAGAGCTTGCCCTTGCGGTGAGTTATTGCTGTTACCTGCAACTTGCGAACTAGCCATGACCTGCCCAGATAACCTACCCATTCTGGGAAGAATGGTGCCTCTACCTGTTTCCCTATCTGTTCAGCTTCGTCACTCTCCCACACATTCTCACTGTGCGGTTCGAGATAGCCTTCGAGCACAATTTCGGAATTGGCAATAGCATAGGCATCTACCGTTTTTGCCTTCACGATTTCTACTGGCGAACCCTGAAAGGCTCCGGCTATGCCTAGCTCATCATCACCGGGGGATACTATAGTGCGCACATTCCAGGCGCCGGCTACCATCTGTACTGCCAGCGGGGGATTGATATTGACTGTGATCGGTATTCTCTCATCCCTGTGGGTTTTGAACGTAACCATACCTATATGGGTTATCTGAGCTGTAGATATGGATGCCCAGTCCTTACCCCGGAAATGTATTCTATTGAACGAGACGTTGGTGCCACCGCCAAAGTATGGCCCCATCAGCAACTGAATACCAGAACCCAAAATTCGGCCGGCGTCTCGCTCGGAATGCTTGATTATAGGAAGCATTCCTAAGACATCAATGTTATCGGTAACGACGATCTCCTGACACGGAGCATCTTCCACTATGTTATTTGGCAAGGGATTCATAAGAGCATCCCTGAACCTGAACTTTAACTGTTTCGGGTCGTCTTCATCAAATAGATCAGCAATCCTCTCCCGTCGGCTTAAGATACTCCCTACATTGTAAAAATTGGGGTAACCCTTGATGTTCTCAAAAAGAAGTGCTGGTCCGCCATCAAGCGCCTTCTGAATACCGGCAATCTCATATATCGGGTCTACCTCCTGCTTGATACGTAAAACCTCACCCTTACTCTCCAAGTACTCCAGAGCTCCCCTGACACTCGTCACGTCCTTCTTGCCCATATTTTTTACAATCCCTCCTTTTTATGTTTTTAAGATGATAACTTATGACGCTTCAGTCGTTCTCGGACGAATTGACTTCTCAAAATGTTACACCCCAACCCTCGGCTTTGTCAAACCCATCAGCGCTGCCCCCACTTGACATGAGGAGGGTAGTGGAGTAATCTTTCGTTAACTGACCTCGGGTAAAGCAGGCTAGCACAACTCTAAGGGATTGCTGAATCTTTAGCGGCAGACATGATATGGGTTCCAAACAGATGAAACAAGAGGCAATGCTCATTCCCTGTCGAGTCCTAGACTTAACTGATGAGAAGGGTTTCCTGTGTGGCAGAATACTGGGTGACCTGGGGGCCGATGTTATCAAGGTAGAGAAGCCAGGAGGAGATACCTCCAGAAATATCGGGCCCTTTTATCATGGTGAAATAGATTCGGAAAAGAGCCTTTACTGGTGGGCGTACAACTGTAGCAAAAGGGGTATAACATTAGACATTGAAACTGAAGATGGTAAGGAGATTTTTAGGAGGCTGGTTCAGAAGAGCGACGTTGTCGTTGAATCCTTCTCCCCCGGATATATGGATGAGCTAGGCCTGGGCTATGCGCAGCTAGGTGAGATTAACCCTGAGATTATAGTGACTTCCATTACTCCTTTCGGGCAAACAGGACCAAATAAGGACTATAAAGCTTCAGACCTTGTAATCTCGGCGATGGCGGGACTGATGTTTCATTGCGGTGACCCAGATAGAGCACCGGTAAGGATTAGCTTTCCACAAGCGTGTCTTCATGCCGGCAGCGCAGCAGCCCAGGGAACAATAATAGCTCTCTATTATCGAGGGTTGTCAGGGGAGGGTCAGCACGTCGATGTTTCCACGCTTGAAAGCATGGCCTGTACCTTGATGCATATACGTCCGTTCTGGGAGCTGAGCGGATTGGAACTCCAACGGGCAGGGCAATTCCGTATTGATATTATGTCAGGCACAGGTTGTGTGGCTCGAATGGTCTGGCCGTGTAAGGATGGCTATGTGATGTTTTCTATAATGGGAGGAGCTACTGGCGCCCCCAGCAATCGGGCTCTGGTACAATGGATGGATGAAGAGGGAATGGCACCTGACTTCCTAAAGAGGGATTGGGAAGCTTTGGATATGGTTAAGGCAACACAGGAAGATTTTGACCTATTTCAACAACCAATTGGTGAGTTTTTTAAGCAACATACTCAAGCCGAGCTTCATGAGAATGCGCTTAAACGGGGCATAATGTTCTACCCGGTAAATACCGCTAGGGAAATATTGGCAGACCCTCAACTTGAGGCCAGAGGCTTCTGGCAGCTAGTAGAGCACCCGGAGTTAACTACAGAGATTAAATACCCGGGAAGCTTTGTCAAATTATCAGATACTAGCTGTGAAATCAGACGCCGTGCTCCCCTTGCCGGAGAACACAACACGGATGTTTATAAGGAAGTGGGCTTAAGTGAGGCTGAAATAACAACTTTGAAACAAACCAATGTTATTTAGCAAGACGAGGTCATGAAGCCAGTATTTGAAGGATTAAAGGTCGCTGATTTTAGCTGGTCAGTAGCCGGACCAATCGTTACCAAGTGTTTAGCCGACCATGGAGCCTTTGTGGTACGTATTGAGTCGATGACTCACCCTGACCCAATTAGAACAGCACAGCCATACAAGGACAATATACCAGGGGTAAATCGCGCCGGGTTTTATGACGCCTATAATAATAACAAATATGGAATAACTCTTAACCTAAACCATCCTAAAGGGGTAGAGGTAGCTAAAAGGATTGTAGCCTGGGCTGATATTGTCGTCGAAAGCTACGTCCCGGGGACAATGGAGAAATGGGGACTGGGCTATGATGATTTGTGCAAGATTAACCCCAGCATCATCGTTTTAAGTACCTGTAACCAGGGGCAAACTGGTCCCCACGCTCACCAGAGAGGTTTTGGCTATCATCTAACATCTCTAGCCGGGTTTGTCCATCTCACTGGCTGGCCAGATAGAGGCCCCTCCATGATTAGTGTGGCTTATACTGATATTCTTTCACATTACTCTGCCCTGACTGCTCTGGTCGCTGCCCTTGACTACCGACGTAGAACCGGTAAAGGACAGTATATCGATATGTCTCAATATGAAAGCAGCTTACTATTTCTGGCACCCACTTTACTCGACTTTATTGTAAACAATCGTGTAGCCGGTAGAACCGGCAACCGATGTGAGTATGCAGCCCCTCACGGAGTCTATCCGTGTA
>SDBU01005283.1_pt1 | contig 15509 bp, 17 predicted proteins | sample 2277071 | NCBI WGS metagenome assembly SDBU01 (sample SAMN10397929, study PRJNA504765) | marine sediment metagenome | isolation source: marine sediment core GS08_GC12, 126 cmbsf | place: Arctic Ocean: Gakkel Ridge, Loki's castle | collected 2008
AAGCATAAAAAGGATATTACCCAGTATCCCCCCGCCAAAATAAACAAGTAAAAATTTTTTATTGCCAACCAATCTGGAGAGGTAATTTCCGAAGAAAAAAAGCGTCAGCATATTAGCGAAGATATGCCAAAAGCCAGCGTGAAGAAACATGCTGGTCACTATCGTCCAGGGCCGAGATAGAACACCTGCTGGCTGCAATCCGAGGAGGAAGATAAGTTCTCCAACGATAAGTGTGGTGATAAACAATAGAAGATTGATTATCACCAGAACCAGTATGGGACTCGGACCAAAACTCTGGTAACCCTGATATCTTACTCTCATCTTTTTAACCAATAAGCCCTTTAACCTCATATTACAGGATTTTGAGTTGCTAAACAACGATGAGGCTAAAATGCTAAAATAGTAATGGGTGACCTTTACCCGGAACCTTAAAGACCACTCTAGCTATTGTTTCCGTAAGGAGAGACATTTGAGCGATTACATTATTACCGTAGAAAATCTGGTCAAAAGCTTCGGTGAAGTGGTGGCAGTAGATAACATCAGCTTCAATGTGACACCGGGGGAAATCTTCGGCTTCCTTGGCCCGAACGGAGCGGGAAAGACAACTACAATCAATGTCCTGTGCACCCTGACCAAGCCAACCTCGGGGCAAGCCACGATTGATGGCCTGGACGTAGTGCGTCAACAGAGCCAGGTGCGCCAGTTAATTGGCCTCGTCTTTCAAGACCCCAGCCTAGACGAACAGCTCAGTGGCTTACAAAACATGCGCTTCCACGCCTTGGTCTATGGGGTACCGGCGGCTGTTCGAGAACAACGGATTGAGCAACTGCTGCACATGGTGGAACTCTGGGACAGACGCAATAGTAAAGTGCGCACTTATTCCGGAGGTATGAAACGTCGTCTGGAGCTAGCCAGAGGCCTATCGCACCATCCCAAGGTGCTGTTCCTTGATGAGCCCACGCTTGGGCTCGACCCACAAACACGGAACCGCATTTGGGAGCATATTCTTGAGCTACGACACCGAGAAGGAACTACCATTTTCCTCACCACCCACTATATGGATGAGGCAGACAAAGCCGACCGCATTGCTATCATTGACTCCGGGAAACTTATCGCCATAGACACTTCTGAGAAACTCAAGAAAATGGTGAGTAAGGACATCATCTCGGTGAAGACCACCGATAACGATAAAGCCACTGAAGAAATAAGGCTTCGCTACCAGATTGAAGCCAAGCATGATGGTGATGGGCTCTGCTTTGAGGTAGTCAGCGGCGAGGAATTCCTGCCTATCTTCATCAGGGAATTCAATACTAAGATATTGGGGGTTAGCCTGCGCCGCCCGAGTTTGGAGGATGTTTTTCTCAAGCTCACCGGGCGGGAAATACGAGAGGAGGAAGTAAGTGATACGTTCAAAGCCATGGTTCGACAGCACAGCCGTCGGATGCGGCGTTAGGAGGCAGAAATGAATCATCTTCGTGGAGTGTACACTATCTGGTACCGTGATATACTTCGCTTCTGGCATGATAAGATGCGTCTGATGGGGTCGATAACTTTTCCACTGCTGTTTCTGTTTGTCTTCGGTAGCGGCCTTAGTTCCAGAATGGGCGTCCTCGGCCCAGGCATTGATTTCAGTCAATTTATCTTCCCTGGCATTATTGGTATGACAGTGCTGATGAGCTCATTTATGGCTGGAGTATCTCTAGTCTGGGACCGGGAATTTGGCTTTCTCAAGGAAGTGTTGGTGGCCCCTATCAGCCGCGCCGCCGTCGCCACGGGAAAGACTCTGGGTTCGGCAACAGTAGCACTACTCCAAGGTATAATCATCCTTCTATTTGCCCCCTTGATTGGGGTTTCCCTCTCCATATGGCAAATACTGGCATTACTGCCGTTAATGTTTCTGCTTGCTGCCTCCATGGGTTCGCTAGGTGTCTTATTGGCCACACGCATCAGATCAATGGAGGCGTTTCAGGCAACGATGCAAATGCTGATGTTTCCCATGGTATTCCTATCTGGAGCTTTTTTCCCTTTACAAGAACTACCCACATGGATGAATATTCTGGTGAAGATTAATCCGGCTACTTATGGCATCGCCCCCATCCGTCAGTTAATACTGGGAGGTGAACCAAGCACTTCTTATGGCCTCAGCCTATTCGGGCATAACCTGACAATCTGGAATGAAATTTCGATACTGGCCATGTTTGGGACAATCGTAATTCTGCTTGCCGTGTGGTCTTTTGGTAACCAAGAATTATCAGCTTGACTTAGAGCCTGAGAACGATGATAATGATAAGCAGCCAGCCGAATTGTTCCCCGATAGCTCAACGGTAGAGCGAGCGGCTGTTAACCGCTAGGTTGTTGGTTCGAATCCAGCTCGGGGAGCCAATTTTTACCTGCTCGCTACGGCCGATCATAGAAGCACTACCCCAATTGACCCCTCATACTGCCTGCATAAAGTCGTCTCTTATACCTTCAGGTGAAATAGGTACTCTCCCGATTCCCTCCTTATACCCAGGGGCGATCTTTACCCAGACTAGAACCGGCCCATCGTAGTTTTTAATTGATGACAATAAAGACCGGAGTTCTTCGCCGGAGCTTACTTTATACGCGTGCCGATATCCGGAAGCGAGGGCTATTTTATCAAATTCCGTAGACGGGGAGACTGTTGGCTGATTTTGTGTTGTGGCATAGACCTGATTATCCAAAATAAAGTGAAACAGGTTTTTTGGCTGAAAACTCCCGATAAATGGCAGTAGTCCTAAATGCATTAATATCCCCCCGTCACCATCCAGCACTGCGATCCTCTTTCCCTTTTGCGATAAGGCAGTACCACAACCAATAGCGGAGACTAAACCCATGGACCCTATCATATAGAAGTCGGGGGAATCTCTGACTGCAAATGATTCACGGCTGGTAACACCATTTGTAGATAAAAAGGAAAATGTTTTTAAAGCTTCTTTGATTATCTTTATTGCATCGTATCGCTGAAATCCGCTTTTCTTTTTGTTCTCTACCGAGAGTGTGTAGTTATCATATAAATTCCTTTTTATTATAGCTGCCACAGGGATCTTTTGAGCACGAGCGATATTTCTCAATTCCACTATCTGATTGGCATAGTTCTTTTCAGACAGGATCTCGTACGGCAGATGAGAAATCTTCAGGTAGTCCTCGAAATCACGGCCCATAATTTTATGTTCCGGCGCATCAGCGTCTTGTCTACTGAACCCCCGCCAGGTTATTAGCAGGAAAACCGGAATCTTGTAGATTTGATGCAAAGAGGTCAATGGGTCGATGATACTTCCTAACCCGGAATTCTGTAGAAAAACTATGGGAATTTTCTTACTACCGAGGTAGAAACCGGCCGCTAACCCTAGAGCATGAGCTTCATTAGCCGGGTTATAGTATTCCATTTCCAAGGGATTATCCAGGATATAACTCAGTAACGGAGCGAGGACAGAACAGGGTACCCCCATAAACGGACCAAGTTCATTCTCATTTAGAACGTTTACAAACTCTCTTGGAGAAACCATCATTCATATTCAACCTCCTTTTACGAGCTTCGGATAATAATAATGCTATTAATGACAATTGTCAAAGCTGGTAACGGGGGTTGGATTCGAACCAACGACCTTCGGGTAGCGGGCTAGAAATCGTAGCCGAGTATTTTAATACATGCGTGCGTGCGGAATGTGGTTACGGCTTTGGGGAGAGAGTAACCCAAAATATTACCGCTATTAATCGCGGGATTATTGATGGCTTCATACGTTCTGAATTAGACCAGAAGGTGGCCTCAGTAGCCAGGCGCATAAGAGGTGCCCTGGATTTTTAGGATAAATCCAGCTGGGCTTGAACAACACCTATCTGTACGTGATCTTAAGTTAATCGAAGAGGTAGGAAATACCAAGTATCAAACGCGTTACCTTAACCCTATAGGGCGTCAATTAAAGGTCTTTGAAGGAGAAAGAGTAGCGCTCGCTCAAACCTTTAGATAGCTATAAGCATCCCCCAAATTAGCCTCCGCTCCTCGGAAATAAAAAGGCAGGTTAACCTCTTAATTTATCCTGCCTTTTTCTATACACTTCTTAACAGATACCGCTTAGAGTTAGGCACCCTCCTTTAGAGATTGTCTCAAATTACGTTTAACCATTTCCAAAAGGCTGATATCCTCATACCTCTCCTGCATTATCCGAATGGTCTGGAGCATTTTCCTGGTTATTTCGCCCTGAGTATGCTCTAAATCTTCCAGTCTTTTTCCGATCTCAGTCAACACTGGTTGTAGCCAGCCTGAAGCAGCATAAAATTGCTGCGCTTTATCTAAATCCTCACTTAGAAGAACAATCTTCTCCTCTAGCTCGACGATTAGTTGTTCCTTTTGACGAAATAACTCAGCGAGTTCCGCCCTCTGAGACTCACTGGCTTCTAGCTTGGTACGCGCCGCACTAGCCGCCATTTTAATTTGCTTGGTCTTTTGCTCAAGCTCAAGATTGGCACTTTCCAAGCAGGTGGTACAGTAGATAGATGCTCCCTTTTCTAGTTCCGTTCCACACTGAGAACAAAAGAGATGCTGGGGCTGGTTTTGCTTGGCTAAGCGGCACTCTTTGCAGTGGGTAGGCAAGGCAAAACCCTTTAACTCGTAGAACTCCTGCTCTGCCCTGGCCAAAACAAATTCTTTGCCACATTGGCGACAGGTCAACTTAATGTCAGCATCTTTCAACATTTAACACTCCTCCTCAGCATCAAGACGCTGGTATCACCGACTAGCCAACATTTCTATTTTACAACAAAAAGTATCAAAAGAAAATATTTTTTGCGGCAATTTATCTCACCAGCCAAAGTAGTGCTTCCTCACAGAATCTATACCCAGAACTATTCCCAAGCAGAGACAGTCGGAACCCTCTTTTCCTAGTATCTTAACAATTTGCGCTTACTGTAACAAAATCGGTTTGAGAAAGTCAAGAAAGCATCAAAAGAAATGAGGAGGGCCAATAAGCCTACTTCAGCTAATCTTCAGCTTGACAAATCTTGCCACCGTCAAATAAGATGAGCCAAAGAGAAAGATTCCAGCAAATGCTAGCCAAATTGCCGGAGCTGTTACTGCCACCAATTAAAAGAGCGGGAAATTTATTATAGCCTAAACAGACGTTACGGTTAGGAATAACACACTTGCCAAAGATAGGATTTATTGGCGCTGGAGCGGTGGGGACTGCGTTTGGGGTGTGCCTATCCCAACTGGGTTACGAAGTTATTGCGGTGTACAACGTGAGTCTGGAAGCCGCGCAGAGATTCGCTAAAAGGGTACCAAGTTCTCAAATTTGTCAGACAGCTCAGGAGCTTATTGATATCGCTGAGTTTGTCTTTATCACCACACCTGATGATTCCATTCCCAAAGTTGCCGCCGAGGTTAAATGGCATCCTGGACAGTCCGTGGTTCATTGCAGTGGAGCTACTTCCACAGATGCCCTGGAACTGGCGAAGCAACAGGGAGCTATGGTTGGCTCCATCCATCCCTGTCAGACCTTTACCGGCATTAACCAAGCCATTGAAAATCTACCTAGCTCTACCTTCGCCATTGAGGCCGAGGAACCACTACGAGGTATCTTAACCAATATGGCTCAGGCTTTGGATGGTGACTGGGTATATCTTACCGCCGAGGATAAAGCGCTCTACCACGCCGCTGCCACTATTGCCTGCAACTATTTTTACACTATAGTTAAACTCGCTACCGACCTGTGGCGAAATTTCGGTAAGTCTACCGCTGAGGCAACCAAAGCCTATCTGCCCCTGCTGCGCGGTACCTTAAATAACATCAGCAATGTTGGCTTCCCCAACTGCCTCACCGGCCCCATTGCCCGGGGGGATTTAGATACCATTCGCAAACACATCGCCGCCTTGGGAAAATATGCTCCGGAGATGCTGCCTCTTTATCGAGAGCTGGGAATTTGGACCATCCCCATTGCCCTAGCCAAAGGAAGCATTGACCAGAGCCGGGCTGAGGAGCTGGAAGAATTACTCAGAGGAAAGCAAAAATAAATTCACCGCACCACGTGACGATAAGAGCTTGAATACTATGAAGCACCTGACATTCAGGATATGGTCTCTGGTAACCGTCACGCCAGTTATTGTTGCCATTATTATTCGCATTATTTGGGAACTCATGGTCAACACCTCAACGAACGGTCTAATCATATTAATCCCGGTCATCCTCGGTCTCCTTAGTCTTTATGCTCTTATCGCCTGCTTCATCGTAAAGCCAAACCCGAAAGTGCCCACCAGTCTGCCGGTCGGGATGGGGGTTGCCATTCTGGCTACAGCTGGACTTATCGGTGGCGTCATCCACCTTACCCGTTTTATTCCTTCACCTGAGGCTGGATTACCTTGGAGCTTGGTAATCGCTCTCCTCTACCTCCTCGCCGGCACCAGCGCCTATTTTATGCTACTCTGGATTATATGGTCTAACTGGAAAAGCGGGGAAAATCAGGGATAGCGTATGGATAGGCAAAGATTTGAGTTACTGGTAGCCAGAGTAGTCGATAGTTTGCCTGAAGAATTTAGCACCAAGCTGGAAAACATTGATGTGGTGGTGGAGGAACAGCCAACTCCAAATCAATTAGCTCAGGCAGGATTAAAGCGAGGTGAAACCCTGCTGGGCCTCTATGAAGGTGTGCCCCGTACCAGGCGCAGCCAATATTATGGAATGGTCGTCCCGGATAAGATAACTATCTTCCAGAAGTCAATCGAGTCTAGATATAAAAATGATACCGAAATTAAGGCAGAAATAATGAGAGTGGTGCAGCACGAAATAGCCCACCACTTTGGCATCGGTGATGCCAGACTAAGGCGGTTAGCTAGAGAAAAAGATTAGCCCAGCCAGGACGGCCTACCTTTTTACCAAGACTTTTTTTTATAACTTTGCTAACCAATCAGCCATTTTTTCGTTATACTATAGTAAAGGTTAAAGTTAAGCAGGAGGTCATCATGAAACTGAAAAGGTTTGTCCTAATTTTAATCAGTTGCCTCATTATTACGCCTCTTCTCTTCAGCGGCACTGTTTACGCTCAAGAAGAGGAATTGCCTGACCTGGGCATTATGCCCGACAGCCCCTTTTACTTTTTTGACGTCTGGGGCAAAAAGTTAGGTCTGCTCCTCGCTTTCGGACCCGAAGCAAAGGCAAAGAAAGCCTTAGAATATGCTGAGGAAAGGCTAGGCGAAGCCGAAGCGATGGCAGTTAAAAACAAGATAAGGGAAGCGATGAGAGCTGCCGGGGATTATGATGAGTTCGTGGCTATAGTCAGCCAAAAGACTGAGGAACTGAGTCAGCGAGGTGCTGCCGACAACATATCGGAAATAGTGGCTTTAGCCACCGCAAAACACCTCTCGATTTTAGATAGAGTCAATGACAAAGTCCCTGAATCAGCCAAAGAAGCCATCACCAGAGCCAGAGAGGCATCCCTGAATGGTCAGGAAAGTGCCTTAAGAGCCCTAGCCAAAGAAAGGCCAGAGAAGGCTATGGAAATCAATTTAGCCACCATTGAGAACAGGTTGAATCGAGCCAGAACGAAAGCGAGTGAAAATGCCACTGTAGAATTGGAGGAAGCTTTAGGTGATTACGAAAAGCTGTCCAGATTCGGTGAGGAAATCTCTGAAATAGCGCGCGGTCTGGGCAAAGATACCACCACTGTTGAGGAGCTGGTGGCCAAGGCAAACTCGGTTCATCTGGACATCCTGACCAGAATCCATGAAAAGGTGCCGGAGTCAGCCAAACCCGCCATTGAAGGAGCATTGGCCAACGCAATAAGCAACCAGGAAAGAGTGATTGAAGCCCTAAAGAATAAGGGTGCCCTGGGTGAAATTCCTGAAGAGGCTCCAGCATTAGAAAGAATCCAGGCCGAAGTGATGGAGAGAGTTCGAGAGAAGATTCAAGAAAGGCTCCAAAACGAGGGTCTGGAGGGTGTCCAAGAACAACTTCAGGAAAGGGTGCAGGAGCAACCCAGAGAAAGAGTTCAAGAAGAGGCAAAAGAGCAGATATCCAATTTAAAGCCGGAAGTTGCTCAATCGGCAGTCTCAGAAAATGAAACCGAAGAAGAGAATGAAGTCGCCACTCAGGAAAGGATACGAACCCAAAATCCCTGAACCAAATATCATCCCAGCGGCTTTAAGGGCTTAACCATATAGTCACCCTGTGAATGGTAGTTGAAATCAGCACGGTAGTATTCCCTGGCGCCAACGCCACTCAAGACCACCATCTGCGACGCTTGAAACTCACTAGCCGCAATTCGCTCGGCTTCCTTGAGTAATGCTTTGCCCAATCCCTTATGCTGAGCGGTGTCTGACCTTCGCTCGCTCAGTGGAAGCTCGGGACCAAAGGTATGCAGCTCCCTAATTAAGGCTAGATTCCCATTGCATTTCTGTCCCAGCGCTAGTATCGGCTTCATCTGAATTCTCATTCGCAGTAAGCCAAATAACGTCTCTTTTTCATCCTCAAAGGACAGGAAAATCTCTCTACCGTCGGAAGCGTCATAGTCCATCCTGATTAAATGAGGTTTGCCCATTTCCCGGCCATCCCTTGCCCGATGACCATACTCCCGGCACCTGATGCATTTACATTCAAGACCCTTATCTCGCATTCGCTGTCTTAACACATCTCGCAGGGAATCCTTGCAGCCAGCGGTTATGAACTGGGGCGGAATGTCACGCATTACCCTTGAAATCCGGACATATTTGGGCACCAACGCCTTAATTTCAACCAGTAGATTAACCATGGTCTCGAAATCGTACGGTTGGTAACGCCCCTCGTGGTACCATTTCTCCAGTTCGGTACCCTCCACCACCATTGTCGGATATAACTTCAAGCCATCTGGCCTAAAGCTATCATTAGTAAACAGCTCCCTGGTTAATGCTAAGTCCTCCTCCGGAGTTAAGCCGGGTAGTCCCGGCATCCAGTGGTAATAGACCTTAAAGCCGTGCTCCTTGAGCAATGAAGTGGCTTGAATCACATCCGCTACCTTGTGTCCCCTCCTCACCAGTCGGTAAATTTCATCATTTAAGGTCTGCACACCAAGCTCCACCCGGGTGGTGCCAAATTCAAGCATGCGGTCTATTTCCTCCTGCTGACACCAATCCGGTCTGGTTTCGATACATAATCCAGTGCAGCGATGCTTCGCCGTTTCGTTCCGCTGTTTCGCTTCCTCCAGAGTCTTTGACGCCACTCCATTTAAAGCATCATAGCAATCTTTAATAAACCGGTACTGATACTCTCTGGGATAAGCCAGAAAGGTACCACCCATGATAATCAGCTCAATTTTATCGGTGGGGTGCCCCATCTCGGACAAAATTCTTAGCCTTAACTCCACCTGCTTTCTGGCATCATAGTCGCACTTTTTCGCCCGCAATACTGCCGGTGACTCCGGGGTATAGCTTTGAGGTGTATTGGCGTAAGTGGGGCAATACAGGCATTGCCCCGGACACTTCATTGGCTGGGTCATGGCCGCTACTGGTGTAACTCCAGATATGGTTCTGGTTAGTTTCTTCATGTTATCCTACTATTAAGGAGTTACATTCAGTTTAGCAGATTTCAGCTTATAGCAACAATTAAGAACTAGAGAAACAATTCCTATCTGATTAGCTTTGATTTGTTTTTATAGTTATGTCAAATGTACAATTCACTTAGCAAGGGCAGGTTGGGGGGGCTAAGTCCCTCTTTAGTGAATTTAGACAAGATTTGCTCAAGGTAGTAAACTAGTAGCATGAGAAATGTCTCAGGAAACATCAACAGCAGATTATAGTGAATCGAAGTAAAGGGGGGCTTTGATGGCACGGATATTAATTGCCGAAGACGAGCCACACAACATGAGATTAATTGACTTCAGACTGAAAAGCGTGGGGCATGAAACCATCCTGGCTACAGATGGCGGGAAGGCCCTAGAAATGGCCACCAAGGAGAAACCAGACCTTGCCCTGCTCGATGTCATGATGCCGGTGATGAATGGATTTCAGGTTCTGCGGAAGCTCAAAGCGCAAGAGGAGACAAAGAATATCCCGGTGATAATGCTTACCTCGAAGTCACAGGAGAAGGACGTCGTTTTTGGCCTCGAAGGCGGAGCCACAGACTACGTTACCAAACCATTTAGCTTTGCCGAGCTGAACGCCCGGGTGAACCGGGCTCTTGCCTCTCGCTCCCAGGACTGATTCAAATTTTCCGGTGCCTAGTGAGACAATGTTAGAAGCTATCTACATAATCATCGCGCTACAGATACTGATTCTGGTACTGGTTCCCTACCTTGTCTTGCACCGCTGGACAGTCAACTGGCTTGAGCGTTACGCCGAAACTCAAAAAAATCACTTCGAGCCCCACGTTCTCAACCTTCTTAATGAGCCCATCGCAACAGAGCCATTGGAGCGCAACCTCCGTCCCGGTGACAGAAAGTTTATTAAAGAGTTGCTTCTGGAGCAGGCAGCTCAATTAAAGGGAGAGGACAGAGGCAATATGACCACCGTCTTTGAGAAAATGGGCTATGTGAAAAGCGAGACGAGCGCTTTGCGTTCCGGGAGATGGTGGCGAAGGCTCGAAGCGGCCATTAATCTAGGCATTATGCAGAGTCAAATTTCGGTGGCTGCCCTTATCGAAGCGGTAAGAGACCCGGCCGAAGATGTGAGACTGGCGGCAGTAAGGGCGCTGGGACAATTGAATGAACCGAGGGGACTCCGGTTGCTTCTGGATGCAATCGACGAGGGAGACCACTGGACAGGTAGCAGCCTCATCGAGGCAATCATCGGCATGGGACCTGAGACCGCCTCTGAGATTGTTCCCAGACTCAAAGCAACCACCAATATTAATGCCCGTCTTTTATATGTGCAACTGTGCGGACTTATCCAAATTACCGAGGCGCTGGAACCGCTTTTCCGGCTTCTGATAGACCCAGATAAAGAAACGAGAATATCGGCGGCGCGGGCGCTAGGTCAGATAGGAGACATATCAGCGGTGAAAAGCCTGATTATTTCGCTTGACGACGAGAGCTGGGAGGTCAGGGCCCAGGCAGCCAAAGCCCTGGGTGCTCTAGGCGATAAGCAAGCGATGGGCAAACTCAAGCAGGTTCTCGCCGATAATAACTGGTGGGTCAGGCATAACGCCGCCGATGCTCTGTATCGACTTGGCGAAGAAGGCATCGAGGCGCTACACCAAATCTCGCATTCAGGGGGAAAAGCATCACAAGCCGCAGCAGCCCAAGTACTGGCCGAAAGAGCTTTAGGAGTCTGAAGATTGATACCAGGCGATAGTGTTCTGATTAATGTAATTTTAGGCTTCAATCTAGCCATTCTCGGCTACTTCATTGTTATCAATGGCTCATATTTTGGCCTATTGCTCATATCGTATTTCTCCGTTATCAGGTATCGAAGACGCCTCCGGCATGAGCAGTGGCGTCGGGTAATACAATCTCCGTTGACAATACCCGTCTCCATACTGGCGCCTGCCTACAATGAAGAACTCAGCATAGTCGAGAGTGTCAAATCACTAATGATGCTGGAATACCCGGAATTTGAGGTTATCGTAGTCAATGACGGTTCAAGGGACAAAACCCTGGCGAAACTCAAGAGTGCCTTTAACCTGCATCCGATACCAGTGGATGTTGAAGAAAAGGTGCCCTGTCAACCGATAGTGGGTGTTTATCGCTCGCCGGATAATCCCAGCCTGGTGGTGGTGGACAAGGTAAACGGAGGTAAGGCCGATGCCCAGAATGCCGGAATAAATGTTTCGCGATATCCTTTAATATGCATCATCGATGCTGATTCACTGATAGAGGGCAATGCTCTCCTGCGGGTGACCAAGCCTTTCCTGGAGAGGCCGGGAAAGACAGTGGCCGTGGGCGGTATTGTGCGGGTGGCCAATGGCTGCACTATAGAAGCAGGGCGCGTGGTACGTGTAGGGCTGTCTCGTGCCTGGCTACCCTTGATACAAACCGTCGAATATCTGCGAGCTTTTCTCTTCGGGCGGTTGGGCTGGAGTGCACTACACAGCTTGCTTATCATATCAGGAGCTTTCGGTGTTTTCCGAAAGGATGTCGTCATCACGATTGGTGGTTTTCTGAAAGGTTCACTTGGGGAAGATATAGAACTGGTGGTGCGGATGCACCGGTATCTACGAGAACAAGGGCAAGAATATGAGATGCACTTTCTACCTGATCCCATATGCTGGACTGAGGTCCCGGAGTCGCTTAAAAGCTTGGGGCGACAGAGGAACCGCTGGCAGCGGGGGCTTATCGACACTCTCCGCATTCACCGCCGGATGATGCTCAACCCGAGATATGGAACCATTGGGATGGTTGCCTTCCCCTACTTCGTGCTCTTTGAGATGCTGGCGCCGCTGGTGGAGTTATTGGGATACATCATCATCCCGCTAAGCTTCGCCTTCGGCATAGTGAATTTTTCATTCTTTGCCCTCTTCTTAACCATAGCCATCCTGATAGGAGTCATCCTCTCGACAGGGTCGGTGGTACTGGAAGAACTCTCTCTTCGAAGATACCCGAAGACCTCAGACCTCCTGAAATTAGTCGCCGTTGCTTTTTGGGAGAATTTCGGCTACCACCAACTGACCGTCTGGTGGCGATTGAAAGGATTCTGGGACTATTTCAGGGGCAAGACGGCATGGGGTATGATGGAAAGAAAAGGTTTCGCCAAGACATAGGAGAAAGAGGCGATAGTAAGCGACGTATTCAATCAGATTGCCCCAAGCTGGTATAATTTCAGGCACTGGTCTATCTTTCGTCAGGAACTGGAATTACTGGCACAGCGTTGGCGACAAGGCCGGCTGCTTAACCTGGGCTGTGCCCATGGCCCCGACTTTTTACCTTTCCGGCAGGGTTTCGAGCTATATGGTGTGGATTTTTCTACGGAAATGCTGAAGCTTGCCCGCAAGTATTCCGGAAAGTTTAATTTTGCGGTAAGCCTTTCGGTAGCTGATGTTCGCTATCTTCCCTACCCTGATGAAACTTTCGACCGGGCGATTTCGGTGGCTACCTACCATCATATCAAGGACACGATGGAAAGACTGAAGGCGCTAAAAGAACTAAAGCGAGTACTAAAGCCTGATGGTGAGGCTTTTATCACCGTGTGGAACCGCTGGCAGCCCAGATTCTGGCTTCGCGGCAAAGAGGTAGCCATCCCCTGGCGGACAAAAGATGAGGTTCTATACCGCTACTATTACCTGTTTTCCTACTACGAATTAGTAAAGTTAGTGAAAAAGGCGGGTTTTGAGGTGCTCAAATCTCCCCATGAAAGCGCTTACCGCTTACCAATGAAATTTTTTTCTCGGAATATCAGCCTCTTGGTAAAAAAGAGCTAAAGAATTACGTGGAAAGGAGGAACTAAATCTATGCTCGTCAAAATTAAATGCCCCAAGTGTGACACCGAAGGTAGTTTATCTCTGGTTGAGTCAAGCTATCAGGGGCCGTACCGATGCTGGAAATGCAGGGAACTCTTCACCATAACTCTTAAAAACAACAAGCTTGAGTCCTGCGAACCCCTCAGTCAGGAGGAGTTTGAGAAACAGCAGGAAATAGAAGCCCTGAAAGCCAAGTTCAAACGACAGTAGCTGGGAGCGAACCCTTAGTCTGTCTATCATTCCTATTTGCTAAATAATCTCCGTCTAGCTATACTGATGGTTACCATTCAGAAGCCTATAGCCGGGCAAAGGAGAACCGTGAATAAGAAAAGGAGGCTCCCGCCGATGCTTATACCAACGATAATAATGGGGGTGCTTGCCGTCGCCCTTCTCTATATTGGTTATCAAAGAGGGGGCGGGGAACATGTGGTGGGGCTAAAATCAGCCGGGAACCTGCTGCTACAGATTATCCCTTTACTCATTTTCGCCTTCATCATTGCCGGGATGGTTCAAATTCTAATTCCACATGAAATCATATCAAGGTGGGTAGGCGCAGAATCTGGTTTCCGTGGCTTATTGATTGGCTCCGCCATCGGTGGTATCATGCCCGGGGGGCCTTACGTTAGTATGCCTATTGTCGCTGGACTACTGCGTACCGGGGCAAGTGTCGGCACTATGGTAGCGCTGATAACGGCATGGTCTTTGTTAGCCATCAGCCGAATGCCCATAGAGATAGGCTTATTGGGCTGGAAATTCACGTTTATCCGCCTGGCATGTGTCTTCTTCTTTCCCCCAATTGCCGGACTAATTGCGAAGAAACTTTTTTCCGGCGTTAACGTAGTTTGACTAGCTCGATTTGAGAATGATAGTATCATCACACCGATAAAACAAAAGGAGGTAAACAAAATATGGCAAACAAATCATTCATAAACGTAGTGGCCACTGAATGCCCGCCTGAAGTCGAGGGAAAATTTAGCAAATGGTATGACGAGATACATGTCCCCCTGCTGTTTAAGTTCAAGGGGATGAAGCGAGTGACCCGTTATAAATTACTAAAAGAGTCTGGAGGAAATCCCTCGTTTCTGGCGATATATGAGTTTGAAAATCAGAAAGACTATGAAGAATATGCCAAAAGTCCGGAACTTGCCGCTGCCAGGGCAGAGATGAAAGAGACCTGGGGAGAGGGAGGCTTCGAAATCACGTCACGGGCGCAGTACGAGGCTCTGAAAAGCTGGACAAGATAGTCTTCCTTGCCTCAGTTCACAACCAAGTGTCAGAATAAGAACCGCCAGATATAAGTGCGGGCCGCTAGCTCAACCGGCAGAGCAGCTGACTCTTAGTAACTCTAAAACAACGCAACTGGTAAGCAAACTCATCCAATCTCGCCGAGAGGGACTATCTCCAAGGACTATAGAATTTTACACAGAGTTCCTTAATCGAGGTGAACGGGTCGTTGGTATTCAAGTATCTGGTCACGGCATAGCCTATTTCTTGAAGTCCCTCACCTGCACAAATGCTGGCAGGCACGGTTATTATAGAGTACTACGCTGTTTCTACCACCGGTTATATTCTCCCAAGTCTGGCTATAGCATCAACCCACAAGACAACCCCATTCTTATTGTTGATGCTCCGAAGGCAGAGAATAAGATATTACCTACCTAAGCCCAGAGAAGTTAGACTACCCTATCGCCTATCAAACAAGCTGATAGTATTAGTGCGGAATACAGTTACGACTATTGGAATACGGTTGACGTTATCTATTCAGGCCCAGCAAGCCTCACTTTAACTGCCTGTGGACGACCATCACGTCCCTGACCCTTCTCAAATTCCACTTCCTGCCCCTCGCTAAGGTTATTAAATTCCACTCCTTCAAGGTCGTTGCGATGGAAGAAGAGGTCTTCTTCCTGCTCTCCCTTGATAAATCCATAACCACGGTCCATGACCTTTCTGATTGTGCCCTTAGCCATATGATACTCCTTTTCCATTATCCAGCTCCGCTGGCTGGATTAATATCCATTTACTATTCTGCCTTTCTTTTTGGCGTTTGTCAATAGCACGGATTGGGTGTGGAAAGCCTGGAGATGGTACAACGCTATACACGTTCAGTTACTTACCAAGATAGCTTGAAGTTTTATCA
>SDBU01005284.1_pt1 | contig 15508 bp, 20 predicted proteins | sample 2277071 | NCBI WGS metagenome assembly SDBU01 (sample SAMN10397929, study PRJNA504765) | marine sediment metagenome | isolation source: marine sediment core GS08_GC12, 126 cmbsf | place: Arctic Ocean: Gakkel Ridge, Loki's castle | collected 2008
TGGCCGCTATCAAAGTCGGTAGGATGCAGGGTGTTGTCTTTGTTGCTGACAGTGAAAGTAAATTCAGAGGGGGCTTGAATGCCTACTTCGGCCCGGCCCCGCTGCATATTGATAGGTGGAAAGTCTGGAAGAACCTTAAAAGTATAGCTATTGCCGCCCCAGCTCTTGACTTTGGTGGACCATCTGTAATCAATATCGCCATCGCCATCCTTGTCAATATCGAACAGCCAAGAAATGTCTAGCTTTTTATCTGAATCCAAAACGTTGGACTGGAATAATGAAATGTTGCTATACATCTAAGTAGTCCCCAATATTTTAAGTCTCATCTGACTAATCTCATGTAATGAGCTAGGCATGATTGTCCGGGTAACATCATCATCAAATCGCACAACATATCGGTGTCCATCGGTAGGGTGATCCCACCTGAAACTATTCAACCGGCCATGTCCAAGGTTGCTGGAATTCCAAAAGTCCATTATCACGCCGGCATCTGGGGGCTTGAGATAATCCCATTGAAGGGTGATATGGAATATTGATTGATTGGAAAGTCCGATTCTCTCTTCAGAACCATCATCACCCAGATGAACAATCTGATTCTTTGTCCCCATTTCAGTCAAAATCTTTTGGGGTATCGGCGTTGACAGGGTGGTGCTTTTATCAATACTGATAGCGCTTAGGTAGTCAAACATCTCTTTAGCGCCAATGGCCATTAGATTATTCTCCTCACTGTATTGATAGCCTCTTGGTTATATTCAAGGGAATCAAAGACAACATGAGATATTTCCCGGCCATCCATTTCAAGATGGATGTGGATTGGCTTGCCGGCACCGCTTTCAAAGGCCCTATTTTGTTGTCTGGATAAAACTCTTTCGCCTGTTTGAAGGATAGCCGGGACTTCATCGGCAGCAAGACCTGAATGGAGGCGTGGGATTTTTTGAACCATACCACCCCCATGAAGAGTCCCCGGATACTCGGAAATAGGTAATAAGCCGCCTGTTTCTCGTAGCCACTCAAGGAGGGTTAATACAGACTGGGGGATCATCCCTTGTCCTGTAGGTGTTCCGGCTGGTGGAAGGGGCCCGCCACCGCCACTTGTGATATCTGATAGACTTGCTTTATTAAACATGTCTGCTATGCTTGCTTTGGTAAACATATCCGCTATGCTCCATTTGGTAATATCAACAAAATCACCAATGCCTAACAAGTTAGTTGTGTCAATAATGTCCGCTATGCTGAATTTTTCAAAAGCATCGAACATGTCCGATATGTTCGCCTTCTCGAATACCTCTGCTATATTCGCCACAAGAAACATAGCGGTTATACTTATTGGGTCAAGAATAAATAGGGACAATATTGGTATCTTATTTTCCTCGGAAATATCCACAAGATCAGTCGGACTCAGCTTCTTCATGTTCTCCCACCACTTAGCAACCCCGTCCCAAATCTCTTTCCATTTCGCTTCAATCCAAAGCAGGAGGGCGACAGTACAGTCAATTATTACCTCCCAGATTTTAGGAATCTCCGTTATAAACGAATCAATAATTCGTGGTATAAATGAAATGACGTCCTCAATGAAAGCTGGAATAGAGGCTACAAAACCTTTTATAATAATAGGTATGCCTTTCAAGACAGCATCAATAATTTCCGGTATAATATTCTTAATCATTCTTGGCATATTTTCTCCGATTCCTTTTAGAAGGGCAAAAACCATGTCAGGAATCATGTTGATAAAATCCGCTACTATCCCTTGAAATACTAAACGTATTGCATGAACAATCCCTCCCCAAAATCCTCCGATTTTGTCACCCAAGATACCTAAAAATCTATCAGCAGCTGTTTCTGCATCACCAGCCGTGCCAACAGCCTCAATCAATCGTAATCCCTCCGCAACTGCTGCAAATATTGTTTCTATTGATGCTGCTACCTCTGCTGCCGCCGCTGCTGCTCTGTTTTTCCAATCTTCCATTGCCTGGGCATTGTCAGCAAGATACTCTATATGTTGCTTCCAGTATGTATCCAAGTAATCAGTATCAAACGTTTTTTTCCTTTCCAAATGGTCTTTATATCCGGCTTCTGCTTCCTTTAATGCTGCATCAGTGTAGTCTTGCATAGCTGCCCGAGCCTGGATACGTAAGACAAGTTGTGGATCAATTCCTGCAGTGCTGGGTGGAGTCAGACCTGGTTTCACTCCACGTATGGCCGCTAACTTTTCTTCTCTAGCTATAACTTTATCGAGTAGTTTTATTTGTTCTCTTAATTCAGGTAATAGTTCAGCAGCTCGATTTCTAGCTGCTTGCTGGCCACCAGTCAAAAAACCAGTTCCGGTAGGTCTAGTTCTCAGCATCAATATATCTTCTTGAATTTTCTTCTGTTTTAATAATTCCTCACGTTGTGCCCTCATATTATCCAAGACAGTAGGTTCTGGTTTTGCTCCAACGATTTGAATCCAATATTTGGCAACCTCTTTCATTTGTTCAGCAAATATTTTTATACTAGGCAGGAACCCTCTGCTAAGTTCTAAAACTAAATCACCAAGATCCTCCTTCATGTCTGACCAAAGATTGGCAAGTTGCTGCCATGGTCCTATTCCCGTTTGGGCAAGTGCCCGAGCCTGTCCAGCAACTTGCTTTTCAATTTGTTTTAAAACCCCTAAAAAGCCAAATGCTTTAAAGGTTGATTGATCTACCGTAACACCGACGCGCCTCAATTCGCCTGTCATTCCCATACTGGCTTTACCGAGCATATTGGCTGCTTGTCGCATATCACCGCCCATGAGAGCGGCAAGATCGGTCATTGCTCTCATGGTTCGTGGCATAACATCATCGGCAATGGCCTCATAAGTCATTAAAAACTTGGCACCCATGAGGATAGCTTCATCACCAAAGGTCGTAACTTCTTGAAGTCCACTAGCCATTTTTAGAAAACCCTGGTATGCGGGTTCTGAAAAACGCTCCATTGAAATCATGGCTTGTTTTAGGGTAGACTCGGCCTGTTGTTGGGTACCTGCTAATCGTGCCCAATCTCCAGCTAAACGTACCAATCTCAATCCGGCATAAGCCCCTGCCACACCTTTTATGGCTGTAGCCAAACCCATAGTTTGCTTTTTAAATTTCTCTGTCTGCTTGCCAGCAGCCTTCATGCCCTTTACATAGTCCTTGGATTGCAAACCTAATCTAACAAACAATGATGCCATTTACCGTCTACCCTTCACCATGGATTTAAGCGCATTCGCCGTTTCCTTTTGCTGGCGCATACTGTCCTGCTCCTGGGCCTCTAATTTGAAATAGGCCATCCACTCTGCCAATTCATAACTGCTAGTTTTTTCCAACAATTCCGACACCGAGCATCCCAATTGTTCCGCTAAGAAGAAGTAGAATCGTCTTTCAGGGTGCTCGAATTTGAGTTTTTTTCAATCGCTCCTATCGCGTCTGGGGTGAGTCCGCTCAACTTTACGGCTTCATTGGCCAGCATTTCGATAGGCCCCCCGCTTTTCTGCATTAGCCAATCTTTATCGGCGTCTACAAAAAGAGGTTGCCCTGTCTCTGGATCATACAGACAAGCCACAAGAATATCCGGATACAGCTTGCGGAAAACAAATCCATCCTTGCTGGCTACATGATCCAACATCTCTGCTCTGGCTGCGCCAGTCATTGAGCGCACTTCAACCTTGACCTTCCACTCCGGAACCGGGATGGTCTCTTTCTTGATATCCTTAGCCTCTTTGATCTTTGCCTTGATATCCATATTGTCTCCTTTCTTATATGGTTAATTTGCTGCAGTATCGGATGTCCGTGTCATGTTTCCATCACCCTGAAAAGTCAGGGATACCGTAGCAAGCTCACCAACGGCACCGCCCATAGGGTAACTCTCTAATAGAGAGTACCCGTGGTATCTCGGATTAGTTGAGCTTGTAGGCTTTAGATTGATCCGACAATCACTAGATCCCGCACCGACCAGGCCAAAGAAAAACTTGTCAAGGTCAGTTGACGGATGAAAGTTATTGTTAAATTCGAGCACTATGCTCCAATCCTTCAATCCTGCTATTCGGCTTCTTGATCCAACACCCATCGCTGTCTTGTCTAATATCTCTGCAGCATAGTTTAGGGTTGCCGACCGCAAATGAGGACTAAGGAAAGTTGAAGGACTTCCAGACGACCCGATATGAACCCTTGCCTGTGTAAATACTTGTGCTGGCATTTTATGTTACCTCCCTATGGTTTTTTATGCCCAAAAACAATTATCGCATTTGTTTTGGCCCCTGCCGCTGTAGTGCCGGAAGTGCCATTATTCTTTAGCGTTACCCTGTAGGCTTGCACTAATGAGGACGTGTCTGCCAATACCGAGCTGCCCCATTTTGCCTGCCCAATATCTGCCGTTGAAATAGGGATTGTCAACATTGTGCTTTTAGCGCCGCCGAAATCAATCCCTGTAGCCATGCCGAATTCAATGGACAGTTTAACCCCGGTGGCTACCCCAAGCACATGCACGCCTGCATATATCTTTGTGCCTGTGGACCCTGCCTTAAAATCAATGGCTGTGCTTTTTAAACTAGCTGTTGTCAAAGGCCCGGCATGCATCAACCTTCCATGGACTAATGGTTCACCCTCGCCATATGCATTAAAAGTATATCCCAATAATTCACCTACAGAGCCAGCTGGTGCGTATTCACCGGCCACGCCCTTGGCAAAATATGCTCCATAGCCAAAGGCCGTTCCTGCTGGAATAACTGTCATCACATCGCTAGTACCACCGATAGCATCAAACATCAATCTATCAGGGCCAATCTCACTTGTGGCAACATTCTTATGCGATGAGTCCCAAAAGCCAGCAGCATTTAGCTCCATATTTTTCAACCCGGCCAGCCTTTTCCTTGACTGTGTATCAAAACATGTTCTGTCAAGCAATTCTGCGCTATAGTTTAGCGTGATACTGTTTGTCATGCCTGTCAGATCGTGGCCCTTGTAATACAGCCTTGAATTTTTCCAAACGTGTCCGCCCATATTAACCTCCTACTGCCCAGATAATGTACTCCTGCGCTACATGATATGTCATGGTTCCTGTTTCCCTATCGACATCTAAAAAGTCTGTTTCGTTTTCAAAGAAGATTCTTTGGACCTCTACGCCCGCAGTAACACCACCTAATTTAGTAGAGCCAAAATCCTGCAACACACTCTTAACAGCATCAGCAATTATCTTCACTTGCGTATAACTCGATGACCAGGAAGATATTTCAAACCTTGGATACATTAAATCAGGATCGGCCCCCATAGCATGTATTGGGGTTTCACTAATCTCCTGATATGTTACAGCAGGCAAATCCACACCTTGCGGAATTATAATCGGATATATTGCTGTGCTTCCCAGCTTGGTTGTCAGGGTGGCAGTGCTTAGCTGATTATATAGGGCTTCATGTAATAGCATCTATCGTTTTTTCTTCCATTCCTTGCTAACCACATTCCATGCCTCTTTAACTAGACCGGCTTCTACCTCATTTCGCCTTGCATCAACTGTACTTCGGAAAAATGGACGCGCAGGTTTGCGGAGTTTCCCTGTATGCTCTACCCACCGCACAATCCCATTAAAAGCAGCAAGCCATTTGCCTCCTTTAACCTTGCGGGCCTTATGGGTAGGATAGCGCAAGCCAGCGGTCCCATGTTCAATCAACCATGCGTGAGGGGCTATCTTGCCTGATGCCCTGACAAAGAATCCAGGAGCACCCTTTATCACTGGTTTGAATTTGCCTGCCACTATGCCCCTTCGTAGATTGCCTGTCTCTCCCTTGGGAGCTGCCCTGCGAATAGCAGTTCTTAGCTTTCTCACCGGCCTCATCAACGCCCTATTCATTTCCCTTTCATCTATGATGTCAACCATAGTGCGGAACTTCTTTTGCAATTCTGCATAGCCTTCTAAGCTAATATCTTTCGCCATCACACTTCCTCAACACACATCATATCCAATATTATATTGCGTTCATCAGCATTAATCGGCGGAGTCGTGATATTAAAAATACGTGTCCCGAATTTGATTCTATGCTCTGGACTAATAGTGGTTCCATTGGCTAATGTTTGATGTCGTATTCTGATCTTATGAGTTATATTAGATTGCAATTGTTGTGATTCAAAATACTCTCGGCCTCTTACTGGCCATATTCCAGCCCAGGTATTACGTCCAGATGTCCATGTCATAGTTCTTTCACCAACACTATCTCTGCCTGTAGTTGCCATCTGAATCGTTATCTGGTGACGTAGCTCTCCAGCCCTCATGGTTGCTCTCTCAATATCCCTTCAAAACTGGTTCGCAAAAAGTTTTCATTTGCCTTCAGATATTCTTTTATCTTAAAGTCTAGCACGATGTCATGTTCTACCAGGTGTGCGTTAAACTCGCTTCTTTGTTCTTTGTTCAACAATGCTGCTTCAATATCATCAACGCTTGAGCTGAGGATACCGCTATAGATACCAAGCGCATCTTGCAGCTCTTTCACCTTGTAAACATCCTGGATATTCCTAAGTAGAGAATTCAATTCCTCTTTGCTGCTATACTCGATATGTCTCAGGCCATTAAATGTACTTGTTGTAACCATCTGAGGTACGTTAATCCATGGCACATTGCGCCTAACCATATCATATACCGGAGCACTCGCATCAAGATACGAGAAGCCGAAATTCAACAACAGGTAAAGCTGGTTATCCTTTTTGAACAGGTCGTCAATCTCATCATTGCTTAACGATCCCTGGTAATATTGCGGGAATAATTCTTTCCATGCCAGGTCGCCAAAGAGCTTAATTTCCCTGTCCTCGGGCAACCATCTGATGATTTCATACTTAAGATAATTCGCAATCACATAAAAGAACTGATGCAAAAGAGAATTATATTTCAGCTTTTCAAACTCAGTCAGCTCCATGATATTCAAAACCATATATCGAAGCGTCATATACCACAGTTGGAAAGTCTCAAAAAGTTTATCCTGTGGCATCTGCCCTAAGAAATGTTCAACAAAGCTCTGCGAAGTCTTCACATTGCTCCACCGGCTATTGCTTAATATGATAATGGAATAATCATCATCTAATGGTTTGATCTCTCCTGGCCTGTAGTCCTGTGGTATCGCAACATACTTAATATTTGTTACGCCATACTTATCATCCCAATACCTGTTCAACACTCCCAAATTTGAGAACTGTCTCCATTTAGGATTATTAAAAGCCACCCTGTGTATATGCCCAGTAGGTTGTAAATCAGGCGGATCATTATTGATAGTCATACACTCCACGCCCAGGTAATTAAGAATAGACAATAGGCTAACTCCAACCAGCGAGCTATACCTATGGGCCAAGTAATAATTGACGGTCAGTAATGTCTTGATACGATTCTTTCTAATGTATTCAATAAGCTCCGGCACTGGTAAAGGCAATTCCTTTTCTTCCAACCATTCACGCTTCTCTCTATCAAAACCACAATCAACATTCATATAATGCACGTCAAAGCCTTTACGCTTTAGCCTATCGTAAAAGCTCTTGTACCGCAACTCTTCAGACACGTTGAATACTAGGATTGCTTCATGGTCCTTTGCCATGTCTTGCTGATCTGCATATTCCATTATCGTCACATTCGTCCGGTTTAAGAGGCCCGCACAAAAATCCATCGATTCTTTCATCGCATCATAAGTAGGCTTTGGACAAATTAATTTAATTTCATCAAATGGCATATTGAGAAAAACTGGTCTTATTGCTTGCATAATCCATATTGCAATACCGTCCTCATTCTTGGTATCAATACGGATGTCATGCCAAGATACCTTGCTGTCAATATCCAGCTTGACACATACTGAGTTGTCATATCTGTTTACTGTGATTTCTGCTTTTGTCATATAAAATTCACATGCTCTGGTGGATTAAGATAGTCCGTTAAAAATTCATTACAAAAATCATGGCGGCATCGGCCCATACAATCTTTATGCACATCAAATTCTGTTGCCATATAATCTATAATTGACCAGTAACGATCACTGGTTATTATCTCCTCAAGTGTTTGTTCCTTTAAGTCACCGTAACAGTATCGCTCTTGATTGAATAGATATCCGCAAGGATAACATTTTGAATTGCCGGAAATCTGGAATAAAAACGGTAAATCAATACAATGGTCATACTTCCTTTTAACTTGCCCTATCATCCCCCATTTGATTATGATATTTGTATTCTCTGTACTCATTGCCTCAGCTTCTTTAAGATTATCAGTAACTTGACTATATTTCTCATAATCAAACCGGTGCAGTCGCTCATCACCTGGATCGGAGAATTGCTTGATTTGCAGGTAATCCACACCCAATGAAATCGCAAGCCGTGAAAGCGGCAATACCTGATCGAAGCAATCCGGTGTCAAAACCATCTGCATTCCGATAGTGATATTTAGCTTATTCTCTAATTTTAGCTTAACTGCTAACTCAATATTACTTTGCACTTTATCAAAGGCATCAACACCATGCATAAATTTATAGCTTTCTTTATCCGCAGAACAGATCGTAAAGCGCAACCAAGTAAGACACTCAAGTAAGATAGATATCCGTCCTTCATTCAATTTCAATCCATTGGTCGCTATGGCTATATCAAGCCCGTTTTCCTTGCCGATCTGAAGCGCCTTATAAAGTGCAGGGTTTAAGGTCGGCTCCCCATCTCCTGTAAACGTCATCCCTTTAACGCCTAATCTGGGGGCATCCTTCAATAGATTGCATAGCACATCTTCTGGTATCACCTCGCCAGTCATTACTTGATAAGTGCCATAACAGAACCGGCATTTGATGTTGCATTTTTTAGTAGCTCCTATGTCGATGAATAGTGGCGCAATTCTTTTACCGCTTTGCCATTCATGCACACGGTCCATATGCCACAGCATTTTACAGCCATTCATTTTGTAGATATCGTTATTCATATTTTGCCTGCTATGAATACAATAGCTAATCCAAGCACTACAGGAATTGCCCCAGCAATAAGGCCCCAAATGCCTGCTTTAATTTTCAGACCAGCTACATCCTCAATAAGCTTATCCATTTTGTGATCTAGCCCTCGGTACTGGCTCTCCAATACTTTCAGCTTGTCGAGCACAAACTCCCGCCATTCATTCCATCCATCGTCATCCGGTGGCATTTTTATACCCTCATATATCCTGGTTTATCGTTTGTGATCCAGGCATTGATAAGTTTATCAAAATCTAAAAATTCAAGATTAAATAGATCATATATTGGCATATGGATAATCTCCATAATTTTGACATCATCTATTCCACAGCAATGACTTAGCCCTAGAAATTCAAAATAATCATTAACTCCAGTTGCTATAAACTTGACATTCAACCCCTGCAAAACAACATCATTCCGGATCTGCTCCAAGGCCCGGAAACATAGGAAATTGACTATGCTATAAACTATCGGTATCATTCCGCTCAATGCCATGCCTGCCGCTATACCCACCATTCCCTGCTCCATGATGCCGCAGTTTGTCATGCGTTCAGGCATCTTGGCTTTCATCTCGTCGATGGCAGAGAAGCCCATATCACCGATAATCAAATGAAAGCGAGGATCCTTCTCGAAATATGGGATGAGCTTATTAATTATTTCCTTGCGATAATTTAATGGTACAAAAACCATGAGCTTAATTTACTCCAAAATATTTCTTGCAATATAGCTATTTTCCACGGCCATGATTTATCACCATATTTTCTTGCTCTTCTCTCACCTATATTCTGTGTTGTAAACATTCTGTCTTCACAAAAATCTATAAAACATTGTCCAAACATTTTAATTCCTCTCCTTTCGGCACCCTAAAATGCCACATAGGTTTATCTTCAGCACACTTGAGGCCATAGCCTTTGGTTGTATCTGCGAAAATGAACGTCGGTTGATGCTTATCTATAATGTATAATACATCACATAGCTCTAATATATTATGTCCTGAACTAAACTCCCAATTGCCTAGACTTTGAATCACCAAGTTAAGTTCAATATCAATTATCTTTATTCTAAAATCCATGGCCTGCAATCCATTATCATCCACAATTACTGTCAGATTATTCAGCTTGTGATGCAAGGCAAATTGTATGCTTTCCCAGGTCGTCCCTTCTTGTGTCTCACCATCACCCATAATGCAGAAAACATGCCCATGGTGGCCTTGTAATTTATTTCCAAAGGCTAACCCTACCGCCATAGGTAAACCATGCCCCAGGGCTCCGCATCCTGCTTCAATACCATATTCCGGCATGCGTTCAAGACATCCGGGAAGGTCAAAATTCTCCCATTTCTCTTTAGGCATGATCCTTTTATCTGCCAGGATCGCATATATTCCATAGCAGCCATGCGCCTTGGAAAATATCAGCTTGTCAGCAACCCCCATTACATCATAGTAAAGCGCGACAAGGATATCCACACAGGACAAGGATGGGGCTATATGGCCGGCATTGTTCTTAACTGCTACTCTGATAATTTCCTGCCTGATAAAATCAGCTTTAGTTTTTAGTGCTTCACGATTCATGTATTTCTACCGAGCAGCTCCCAAATTCCTGGAATCTATTATTTTTCAATTTTACATCACAACTATTACATTGGCCAAATTTCTCACACTCTCTGAATTTGAATTGAATGTCCAAATTTTTGTCCAGTATATTGCCCAGCTGATTTTCTCCAGCGTAAAGGTCTCGATGGCATCTATGAATACCGCCATCAGGAGCTATAAGCAATTCGCTAGTTTTACATTGAACTTTGCGCAGCTTATTATTCAAAGCATTTGGATATTTAAAATGTCCATACATTTGCCCTTTATATTGTCCAAGCATTTCTTTTAGCCTAAAATCGATCCTATATTTATCTATCTGTTCACGGGTCAATCCAGCCATCTCTGGATGATCTAAAGTAAACAGGCCAATATCATACCCTTTATCCTGCATCCTTTTTGTCTTGCCTAGCAGCTTTGGTATATCGGAAAAGCCCGGATGATAGCTTACCCTGATACAAGCATAGGGCACTTTTCTTTGAAGTAATTTAGGGGGTATTGCAGCCATGAATTTATCAATATCAAAATCAAGGTTTGTCAATATATCGACATAAAATTTCTTGCCAATCTCTCCAATTATTTCTAGCCAGTTTTCATGCTTCGATGGTTCACCCCCGCTAAATGTTATGGGCACCATCTGTTTTCTATCTATATCCAATCGGCTCAGGCCTTCGGTCCATTGTTGTGCTTTGAGTTCCTTTCGTGCCTTCAAAGGACCATGACGATTTATGCAATATGCACATTTGAAATTACACCGTAGCGTTAGAAAGACACCGATATAGGTTATGTCAGGCAGCTTTAGATTTTTCATTTTCTCCTTCCAGTAAATTGATTGTTTTCTGCAATACTTCTTCAACTGGTATCAAACTAATACAAGGGATATCTTGCATACATTTATGTTGAAAACAGGGCATTATCTCACAATCACTTTCTGGTACAATCTTTACACCTAAATTATACAAATACGTTTCATATGCTGATGTTGGTCCAAATAAGGCCACTATCTTTTTCCCTAATGCTATGGCAATATGCAGTCCCAGACTATCATTTGTAACGATAATCTCGGAGCTGTTGATCCAGTCAATATAAGAACTAAGATCAAGGTCTTGTTGTCTTGATACTGTGTAGCCTTTCCGGGATAGCTGACGTTCTAATTCAAGCCATTTTTTCCATGGCCATGATTTGTGTTTCCATTTTTTGCCAACAAGATGATTTAATGCTATCTGCGAGGTCAAGTTTATCGTCTTTGGTTTATAGCCAAGAATATAGTTTTCTCCCTCCCATTTCTTGCCAAGCATCTCAAATAACACATCCTGCCATAAGCGTTTTGAATTGCGCTTTGCTTCCAGATTAGTGTATGTTCTCAAGGGTTCATGGCTATTTTCATATGATTCTGCTCTGCCATTCTGTTCATCAAATCTAAATCCATACCTTTTCCAAGCCTTCAGGCTATCCGCTAGGGCACAAAGGCCGGGGATCTTTTCCAGGTTTACAACCACATCAAAGTTTTCTGCCTGTAATTGAAGCGTAGTAGTCAAGTCGTAGAATAAAATTCGATGAATATATGGATTGCCCTCAAGCAATGTATGGGCAGATTCATCAGTCAGCCAGGTCACATGACAATCCTTGAAGCAATGCAAGATCACCGTACTGCGTAGCACATCACCAAAGCTGGTATATTTGCCAATACCAGGATCAAGCGTTTCGGAATAACCTAATTTTATGATAAGCACTTTTTGCATTAAAAATTAAACACCCTATAATCCCCTATCAGCGCATCAACCGCATCCGGGACCATGTTGATTGTTTTCCCTACAATAGTGGCTTCCCTGTTTTCATACCAATGCCCTACAAGCTGCTTAACGGCCAATTTTAACTGCTCTGGAATTTGACTTCCATCTCCGGCATCGGAAGTCCCATAGCCACAAAGAAATTGAATAGAAATCGGATTGATATTGTAAAGCGTCTCACCCGGCCAATCAGCATCATTCTCAAGGATAAGACGCCCAGGCTTAGAAACTGTATCTACTCGCCATGAGTTATCCCCTGTAGAAGCCATAAGATAAGTGCTCCCACTTGAATCCTTGTAGACAACCCCGGTGCTCGAAGTTACGTGTATCAATGGAGAATAGGGCAATTCGATATAGTTTTCTGAACTCGGCCATGCAGAAGGATAGGCTTTCCATGTCTGCGTCAATAGCTTGAGATTCGTAATACCTTCGATTCGCCTGGTTGCCGCCCTTATAAAACCATTCAGAAGATCATCCTCTGCACTCATGCCTACATCAAGCCTAAGCTGATTTTTCATATCTTCCAAATCAATCGGTTCACCTGTGGCGGAAGTAACAATTTTTGTTTGTATCATAATTATCTATCCTTGACATAAACTCTATCAAAATCAAATTCACGCTTAAACATAGTCGATTCACCACCAAGCTTACCTACCACAATAAATGTAAGATGATAAATGCCAGCGAGCAGGGTTGTGTTATAGCATAGTTTAGTGATTAAATCGGTGCCATCGCTGCCAGCCTTTGAGCTTTCTGATATCAACTTACTATATGAGACAGTACCGTCTTGAGGGTGTGCCGTGACTGTGAATGAATTTACAGAACTACCAAAAGGCATAGCACCGTCATTCTTGCTTGAGGATGAACATACTGTAAGCTTAAAATGATATGGTATATTGCTATCACCTGGCTGAATATTTATAAAGCCATCACCAAAATTATCACTCATAATAAATCCTAATTAAACAGCTTTCGCAATAATCGTATAAGTTTCATTCTGCGCTTTTAAATAATAAGTTTGTCCATTAGCAGAGAAATTATAACTACTTTTTTTACTTCTAAATGTTTTGGCCGCTGTTAATAATACTGTTGCATCATGAAACAATTTATTCGTCCCATAACTCCATGCATCATCTGGATCTGGAATTGCGCCTCTTGAAGTAAATAACTTTGATATCCCATAACTCCAAGTCGGATTATTTACAGGCATTAGCTTAATATCGCCTTAAGAACAATGAATATGTCTCCAGTAGGATCATAATAAGAGATCAAAAGTCTCACTCTTACTTTGCTTGCAGCTGCCAAGGTCATTGCAACTGATAGATAATCCCAATCATCGGCGTCCGCTGCATCGGCTATCGTGTGCTCTGTGCTGTATGCTTTCGTTATTGTATATTCACTCGTATCGTCATAAGAGTCCACATACTCGGCCACCAGATAAATGTCTGCCTGAGCATCACCATTGTTCAGGGTCACACCGACATCGTTGTATAGCCAGTATTTGATAGTGTTGGCTCCAGCGTTTAGCTGATATTCATGCTCGAACAGGACGCACTGGCCTTCCTCGTATTTATAGATGTAGTCGACATTCGGCGTGATCTTTAGGACATGATCAGACAGCTTCTTATTCGGCGTCTCGCCTACTACGGCTGCCCGTTGTGCTATTCCTCCAGGGTAAAACATTCTGTGTTCACCGAGGACCTTTTGGTAGTTTTCGATCATGACTGAGCAGGTGAAACGAGGGGAGGCAAAGGCACCAATAAAGTCTACAAAACCATTTGTTCCTCCTAACTTAATATCTCGACCAAATAAAAATCCTCTACTATTTAATAAAATATCATCATCTCCATTGAGAATTTCTATCCCTATATTAATATTATCAAATTCGCCATAATAAGCGGCACCTATACCATTGTCCCCAAAATTATAAATAGCACCATTGATAAGAATTATTCCGGTGAGTGCAGTGGATGTAAATCGTTGACTAACCCCTACACCAGATCCCTCTGCTGTAAAACGCTTAACAATTAATCCTATATCCTGTGGAAACAGAACTGATTTATCTGAATTTTGCTTGAATAAACATCCAATTAATTCTACTTGCCTTGAAAGATAAGTCCGAATAATCCCATTCCCATTATTACTATCTTTAAACTCAAAATTCTTTAGTATATAAAAGTTATCCTGGAGCAAATATAACTGATATGCCTCATTATTAAAATCAATAATCGGCAAATTCAAAGCATCGGCATCCCAAGTCGCCCTTAATGCCCCTACATCTGGCCGTGTTGCATAATCCTCATCGGCTTCTATTTGAAATAGTCCGGCAACTCCAGTTACGGTGGCTCCGGCATATTCTCTGTCTATGACAAAGCCGACTGCTGTGGCATTTGCATCTAATTCAGCATCCCCACCGTCTGCGTCTGTAATGTTATCCCCATTATCCCAAGTCTGCTCAGCATCCAAAACAGCCTGAATGGTTCCGGTCGTATCAAGGTTGTCAACAAAGGTATAGACCCTGCCTTTTCTGGTATTGACAGTATGATTCAGAAGACTACCGACCGTGAACTCACTACCGCCAGCCATGCCATCAACTGTGATTTCCCAAAGGATAGCGGTGATCAGATATTGATGTCCGTCCGGGGCGGTGACATATCTCGCTTGATGTCTCTCTCTGACAGGAGAAATCCCGACCACATTATCAACCATCGTGCTTCCATTAGTCCAATCGCCTTCGGTGATTTCGGTATTAGGAATAGCCGGTCTAGGCCAGCCAATGAATTCAAGGGGTGCTGCTGCTGTGCCGTCATCATTAGGTGTTATATCAGCATTCTGAGCAGCTATAGCCTCATCATAAACTGTGGTTCGGCGTGTCCAAGCTTTATCTCCTGGGGTGTATCCTGCCGATTCCAGAGCGGTCTTTATGCCTCGATTGCCCCCAGTATTGAAGGCGTTGATATTCCAACTGGTGCCATCGTCACCGCCGCCCACCACGCTATCATCGATAAAGAAATCAGCCATCGGGGAACCTCAAGCCTGGAAGATCATCTAACATCTGACCGATTTTGAGGTATCCCTTCTTAATGAGCAATCCCTCAACCTCAGATTGCATCATCTGAACATCGGGAACTATCTTATTTTTCTCGATAAATCGGTTGAGCATGTTGGTCAATTTGCCATCCA
>SDBU01005285.1_pt1 | contig 15504 bp, 8 predicted proteins | sample 2277071 | NCBI WGS metagenome assembly SDBU01 (sample SAMN10397929, study PRJNA504765) | marine sediment metagenome | isolation source: marine sediment core GS08_GC12, 126 cmbsf | place: Arctic Ocean: Gakkel Ridge, Loki's castle | collected 2008
CGGTTATTGTGTGGGTTCCGGAAATAGTATTCCTGATTATGTCAAATTTGAGAATTATCTGGCGATGCTGGAAACAGTGAAAACAATTAGTGCTCGGGGGATGAATTGAAATCAACAAAATTTTTTAATAAGACGATTCCGGTTTCGTTGTTAACTTTCCACTGTACATTTATTATCAGCAGGTATCTGTTTAATCTGATCAACCTTTGCATGGAGGTGTAGTTAGTATGACTAAAATGAAATTGACAGGAGCCAGACGAGCAGTCATCTTCACCAGGATCATTGTCACGCTAATATTTGTTACCAATTTCCTTTCGGCCGGTGTCGCCGGTAAAATTATGGGTACGGTCAATGACGCCGAAACTGGTCAGGCCCTGATCGGCGTGAATGTGATTATCGAAGGAACAGCCATGGGTGCCGCTACCGATGTGGATGGTAACTATGTTGTTCTGAATATCCCGCCCGGCATCTATAATGTGATTGTATCCATGATGGGCTATACCCGTTACCAAATCAGTAATGTCCAAGTTGAGATTGATCTAACCACAACCTTGTATTTTGCTTTGACGCCGGAAGTGATCAAAGGGCAGACTGTGGTAGTGGAAGCCGGACGCAAACCGATACGAATGGATGTAGCTGCCAGTCAAACTAGTATTTCAGCCGATCAAATCGAGGAAATGCCGGTGACTGATATATCCGATGTGATCGGTTTAAAAGCGGGTATCGAAGGATTCCGGGTTCGCGGCAGTGGGATCGACCAGACTTTGCTAATGGTTGATGGCTTGATAATGAATGATGAACGGAATAGTGAACCCAATACGTTTATTCCACTTAGCGCAATATCCGATATTTCAGTTCAGACCGGTGGATTCAATGCTGAATATAGTAATGTACGCTCGGGAATTGTGAATGTCGTGACCCGCGACGGATCACCGAATTCTTATGCCGGCATAATTACAATTAAACACAGTCCGGCCAAACAGAAACATTTCGGTTTATCACCCTATGAAGCAAATTCCTATTACCTGCGCCCTTATCTAGATGAGGAAGTATGCTGGACCGGTACCAATAATGGCGCCTGGGATGAATATACCCAGCAGCAGTACGCACAATTTGGAGGTTGGAACAAGATTGCTGCTCAATCACTGGCAGATGATAACCGGGATAATGATCTGACACCGGAAAGCGCCCGGAAACTGTACACCTGGGAGCATCGTAAGAACGGTGCAATTAATAAACCGGATTATATTATTGATGGCGGCTTTGGCGGTCCGGTACCGATAATCGGTTCCAAACTGGGCAATCTGCGGTTCTTTTTATCACATAAAGAAAATCATGAAATGTATTTATACAGAGTATCCCGTCCTGCCCTGCATACATCCACATCACTTTTAAAACTCACTTCAGAAATTTCTTCCAACATGAGACTCACAATGACCAGCTTGTACGGTGAGGTGAATGCCACGACGATATCCCGTGGTGGTGGTACTAATTATATGAATGATGTGTGGGATTTAGCAGGCTCAGTTGACCGGGATGGTTTTACTATGCCCTGGCGGATTTATACCGATAATTACTGGAGTCCCACCAAGATTTTTCAAAATGCAATATCCATACGCCTGACGCATCAGCTCAGCCAGAATACATATTATGAGGCACTGATCCAACGCAGCCATAAATATTATCATACCTGGCATTCCGAACGACGTAACCTCGATCCTATTTACGAGGTATTTCCAACCTGGTTCGCTGATGAAGCACCATATGGTTTTTCCGGTCTTTCTGAATATAGTGTTGAAGGATCGCTGGCATTCGGAGGTGCTGTCAGCACTTCCCGTGATACTAGCCGGATTACCACTTATACCATCCGGGCAGACCTGACCAGCCAAGTTAATAACAGGCATGAGGTCAAAACTGGATTCGAAATGGTACTTAATGATTTAAAAATGGAATTTGGCTCGCGAAATGAATTTTTACCTGGCGGTAATTACTGGTCGTCAGTTGATCAGCAGCCTTACCGCATGAATTTTTATATCCAGGACAAACTGGAATTCAAAGGTTTTATCGCTTCGGCGGGGTTGGTCCTTGATGTGGTTAATCCCAATGGTGACTGGTACGTTATAGCGCCCTACGATGGAAGCTTTTTCTCAACCTCTTACGATCCAAACCTCGAGAGTGAATTTCCGGTGGAAAAAATCGATCCCAGTGTGACATTAAGTCCGCGTCTGGCAGTGTCGCATCCGATAACCGAAAATTCCAAGTTGTATTTCAATTACGGTCATTACCGTCAAATGCCGCTGGCTCAGGACTTGTATCGGGTCCGCAGGGGACCGGCCGATGAAGTTTATAATATCGGTGATCCTAACCTGCCTTTGGCCAAAACCATAGCTTATGAATTGGGTTATGATCAGGCCTTGATGGATATGTTCAGAATTCATTTATCGGCTTATTACAAGGATGTGACTGATCAACAGGATTACACTGAGTATATCAGCGCCGACAGTAAATCCAATTACAGCAAGCTCACTTCAAACAGTTATGAAGATATTAGAGGTTTTGAATTCGAGCTTGGTAAAACCCGGGGTGATTGGGTAACAGGCTTCATCAATGTTGAATACCGTGTCAATTCTTACGGATATTTCGGGGTCGATACTTATTACGAAAATCCTTCCGATCAACGTGATTTTGAAAGTCGAAATATTCTACAGGTAAAACCGGTTCCTATTCCCAGAATCAAATCAGTGATCGATTTTCATGTTCCGGGTGATTTCCGGTTTATACTCCTGTCTGGTATCCATTTAAATGCCACTACCCGCTGGCGGTCCGGAAGTTGGTTCACGTACAATCCCGGCCAGATTCCAGGAGTGAAATACAATATGCAGTACCGTGATCAATTGACCTTGAATTTGAAGTTGTCAAAGGTAGTGAATGTCGGCAAGGTACAGATTAAGCTGTTTGCCGATATAACCAACGCTTTGAATACTAAGATATTCTCCGGTTATGGATTTATTGACGGTTTCGATTATCAGTACTATATGGAATCGTTGATGGTACCGAATAAAATTCGTGAAGAAATCGGGTTAAAAGTATTTCCCGGGATCGCTAAAAATGACCGTTCCGGTGACTACCGTGAAAATGATGTGGAATTTGTTCCGTTGGTATGGATCAATGATGTCAATGGATTGACCAGTCCCGGCGAACGGCCGATCTACTACGATAATGCCACTGAAAGTTATATGCAATTTAGTAAAACGTCAGGCTGGCAGCCGGTGGATCAGAAATATTTTGATAAAGTCATTGATGAAAAGGCCTATATCGATATGCCAAATCAGACCGGGTATGTATTTTTAAATCCCCGTCAAATCTATTTCGGATTGTCGATCTCATATGATTTCTAATGGATTACCTGTCCTATCAAGAACTAGCAGGACTTAATCTTGTGAGAGGAATTATGAAAGTGAAAAGTGGAATTAAATATTTAATTATTGTGTCAGTTACAAGCCTGGGGTTTCTGTCGGGTGAAGAAACCAAATGGATAGCTATTGGCAATCTGCATAACTGGTATTCCGAAGCTGGCTCGGAACAGGAAACCGGGCGCACCGGCCAAGTCAGGGATCAGCAGGATGGATTGCGCTGGCCAGCCCAGTTTTCCGCCCAGGATTGCCAAGCCGCGAAAGGTATGTGGATCGGCGCTAAAAACTACCATGATCCCGTAGCCGGTACTGATTTTGACTACAAGGTGGTACATGTTGGTCCGCGGCATCTGGATTTACAAAGTGAAACAATTCCTAAAAAGTTCACATACTGGGGGAAATTTGATCATCCCGATGTTTACGTCGATTTTATACCGGCGACCAATATGCAGTATACGGATATTGTCGACTCTCTGAATCCTGATTTGCCCGCGGACAGAATGCTGGAAACCGTGATGCAGACTTCCATGGGTATCAAGCTGACCCGTAAGATATACGCTTTTTCGAATCAATATCATGATAATTATTTCATTTACGACTATTTGCTGGAAAATAACGGTGTTTATGATAAAGACGGCAACATTACGCATGACCAGACACTTGAAGATGTGTATCTGTTTTTCCAGTACCGATATTCCGTATCCCGGGAAGGGGCTGTTTATGACGGTAATTGGTTGCCTCAGAGCGCCGCTTGGGGACATAATACAATCAATGAAGTGATCGGGGAAAATCCTTACATTACCAGTCCCAGCGATCAATTTTTTGAAGACGGCGAAATGATACGGGCGCTTTATTCCTGGCATGGTCGCCATTCCGGAGCCAGCTTTGATAATATTGGTGCTCCCAATGTCAAAGGCGATGGCCACCTGGGAGCGGCCCAATTTGTCGGTTGTGTCACGATTCATGCTGATAATTCCCCGGCCGATAACAACGACAATCTTTATCAACCGATGACCACCCGCTACGTAGGTTCTGATGAATATATTACAACGGCTGGAAACGATCAGTTTAATCCTTCGCGGATGAGTGCCGAATATGCGGCAATGGCGGCCGGACATCCGGCGGAATCCCATGCCGAGGCGGTCTGCGGAGGAACTTCCGGACCGGGTTGTGACAGTTTTGCCGATCAGTGGACAGAACCTGGAAAAACAAATCCCGGCGGTTATTCACAAGGTCAGGGTTTCGGACCATATACGCTTGCTCCCGGTGAAAAAGTCCGTATCGTGCTGGCCGAAGGAGTCGCTGGCCTGAGTCGCGAATTATGTTATGAAATCGGTGCCAATTGGATAAACGATACCCCGGGCGAACTTCCCGGCGGCGGAGATCCGGCCAACCGGCACGACTATAAAAACCAGTGGGTATTCACCGGTCTTGATTCGTTGATCCAGACCTTCAAACGGGCACGTGAAAACTTTCGTTCGGATTTCGATATTCCATCGCCGCCACCACCACCGTCAACATTTAACGTGGCTGGTCAGGGAGATCGTATCGCTCTTAGCTGGGATCCCAATGCCGAAGCTTGGAGTGGTTTTGCCGGTTATCAAATTTACAGGGCAATTCATCAACCCGATACCACCTATGAGTTGATCTATGACGGCCCCGCTGGCATAAACAGTTTTGATGATGTGACTGCCGTCCGCGGCTTCGATTATTTTTACTATATTATCACTTATGATGACGGGAGTGCCTTTGATGGTCATACCCTGGTCAGCAGTAAATTTTTCACAATGACCAATAAACCTGCCAGCCTGAAACGTTCCCCCGGACGCCTGCTCGATGATATACGCATCGTACCCAATCCCTTCTCTATCAGTGCCCGGAATATCCAGTACGGCACCGAACTGGGCAAAGATCGGATAATGTTCTTAAACATTCCCGGTAAATGTCGCATACGAATATTTACCGAACGTGGCGATCTGGTTAAGACAATCAATCATATCGATGGCAGTGGCGATGAGCGTTGGAACTCGGAGACCGATTCACGTCAGGTGATTGTCAGTGGCCTATATATCGCTCATTTTGAAGTAACCGAGGATATTAAAAACCCAGCTACCGGAGAGATGATATTTAGGAAAGGTGAAAGCACCTTTAAGAAATTCATCGTTGTTAGATAAGACTTAAGAATGGAAAGAGCCATGAAGAAGATAATAACTTTCATTTCGTGTATACTCGTAATAGCTGTTTTTTATACTTGTGAGGATTACCAGGATGAAGACTATACAGTTGCCGAAATTGACCAGGTTGCCTGTGAACTGTTGGATGCATTCGAAGTCGACTCAAATTTCATAGTTCTTAAACCGAACGCTGTTATCGACACATTATTACTAACCATAGCCGATACAATTGCAGCTTTAGAAGAAGCCGGACAGGTGTTTTATTCCAATGCTGATTCAGTCTGGACTTTTGATGTCAGCACCTCCACCGATACGACCCTATTCATATTTGATAATACAGCTGGTGGGTCAGAGACCATATTCTACTTGGATCAATACACCGATACGGACCTAGGCGTTTCCGTATACGAAAAGAATGGTACGCCAGTTACATCGGTTGATCACTCTATACCCTTGGAGGTTGTGGCTAACTGTACAAATATAAAGACTCGCATCGTCTATTCATTAATAGCTGATAAATACATCGTTTGGTTCAGTTGTGAAGTGGCAACAGTCAAAAAGTTTAATGCCGTAGTATTATAATGAGGGATAATAAAATGCATTACAGACAGTTACTAATTATCATCTCACTGGTAATAACACTATTTCTACCACAAAACGTTTTCGGTACCAACAAGAAAATAGCTCAGACCGGGTTTCAGTTTCTGAGTGTCAGCCAGGATGCTCGGGCGGCAGGCATGGCAGACGCAATGACTACTATCCAGGGGCATTCCAGTGCAATTTTTTACAATCCTGCTGGCATCGCCCGGATCGGTAAGAGCATTGAAATCAGCATGAGTCAGAATAATTGGATAGCAGATATCAGTCATAATTCGATGAGTGTCGCGTTTGCACCTGCTGGCGGTAGATATGGGGTCATCGGCCTGTCGCTTTTGGCGGTTGACTACGGGGAAGTCGAAGGTACAATGGTCTGGAATAATGAACAGGGTTTTATTGATACCGAGATTTTCAACCCCAGCGCATTCAGTTTGGGAATCGGCTATGCCCGTGCACTTTCCCAAGATTTTACAGTTGGCGGCCAAATCAAGAAAGCCTTCCAGTATCTTGGTAAAAATGTTATTCCAGTTTCCGATTCAGTGAATGTTGTTGAAAAAAACATTGCAGAAGCAATCGCTTTTGATTTTGGTACTGTTTATGTCACCCAGTGGAAAGATTTCACATTTGGAATGTCCATTAGGAATTTTTCAGAAGAGATCAAGTATTATTCTGAAGGATTCCAATTGCCGTTGACGTTTCAGATCGGTGCCTCGATGGATTTATTCAACTTCCGGCCTTCCCGTTCTGGGTCCAGCCATTTGATCTTATCGCTGGATGCAATTCATCCCCGCTCCTATTCTGAACGGATAAACCTGGGATTAGAATACACGTTAATGAATATCCTGGCTATTCGCGGCGGCTATAAATTTAATTATGACGAGCAGGGCTTAACTTTTGGCTTCGGTGTGAACAAGAATGTTAGTTTGATTAAAGTTGGCATTGACTATGCATATACACCCTTCGGTATTTTTGATAATGTTCAGCAGTTTACAATGAACTTGTCATTCTAATTGATCAAAATGATGCCCAGCTTATTGGAGAATAAATCATGAGAAACTGTAATTGCATAATTATTTTAATCAGTATTTTTCTGGGATTTTTTGGTTGTGAAGACCCCAACTCTCCAGATAGTATTTGGGATCCAAATCAGCAAATGAATCCCGATCCCATAATTAATCAGGTGGTGGCCGTGAATATGACCGGATATACACCGATGGCAAATAGTATGCAGACTTATTCCGGTGTTGGCAAGGTCAAATTTGTCGGTGAAAATTTTTCTGATCAGCTTACCGACAATTTAGTATTCTTCAATTCCAAAGAAGCAGAAATTCTTTCTACCTCCAGTACTGAAATCACTGTTAGGGTGCCCAATATCGAAACCGATTCGGCCGAAATGAAAATTGCCACTTTGGGGGCTTATCTCTATTCCAATACGATCACGCCATTTAAATTGATGCCGGTGTTCGGAGAAATTGGCGGATTTATTGATAACGAAAATATCAGCGCCCTGGCCTGCGATAAGGCTGAAAATGTACTGATCTCCAAGGCCAGAGAAATATTCATTATAGATCCTGATTCCGTTGGGAAAAAAACCAAGTATGCGGGATTCAGCGCCGCCGGGGCGAGTTCCATGCGAATCGGTTCGGGTGGATACCTGTATTTTATCCAGACATTTGCCATGTTCAGAATCGGTCCGGCCGGGGCTAGTGACCCCACCTGGTTTTCACTATTCCCACGCACAATGATCCTGAAAGACCTGGACTTCGATCAGAACGGTCATCTGTTCTGTTCCGGTTCATCTGGCGATATATATCGCGTAGACACCGATACCAAAGCCTCTTCCCTGGAAGCGACCCTTGATTCAACCGATGTTGCCGCGGTAAGAGTTTACGAGAATTACTTGTACGTTGCCGGTGCCTATTTCGGCTCCGATTCTACAGGGATACAGAAAGGCATCTGGAAATTACCAATTGCCGCTGATGGTACCTTGGGAACCGCTGAACTGGTATTGGACTGGCTTAATTACACCAATAATCAATTTATAAATATTACCAGTATTACTTTTGCCGCCGATGGAAAATTATTTATCGGCTCCGACGATGGTGATGCTTTGACCATATTACATACCGATGGCACATTAGAACCCTTCTATAAACAGGTGTTAAGCACACCAATCAATAAAATTGTCTGGGGAACCGGCGATTATTTGTATGCCAATTATGGAAAATTAGGCAGCAAACGACTCTGGAAAATCAATATGGGTGAAAGTGGCTCTCCCTACTACGGTAGAAATTGACGCCAGCGTTTGGACAACAAAGGGAATTTGCTGAATAAATTGATATAAAAATATGCCGGTAGAATCAGGATAGGTTATGAAAGTATTAAAATTTGCCCTGTTTTCCATAATCGTCACTTTACAATTCACCTTGGCTGGTGTCAGTGGTAAAATCAGTGGCAGAATAATTGACCAGGAAACCGGTAACGGCCTGGCCGGGGTTAATATCATCCTAGTCGGAACCAACCTGGGAGTAGCCAGCGACGCCGAGGGCTATTTTGTTGTTTTGAATGTTCCCCCGGGTATTTATACCGTGGCAATCTCGATGATTGGATTTAGTCCGGTCAGGATTACTGCTGTGAATATAGTGGTGGACCGCACTACCAAAGTAGACGCAACACTGGTATCGGAAGTGATCGGGATGGAGGGTGTTGAGATAGTTGCTAAACGGAAACTGGTGGTGGTAGATGTCGCTGCCAGTCAGCTCTATTTTACATCAGAAATGATTGAAGCCCTGCCGGTCAACGACGTTAATGCCGTAATCGGATTACAGGCCGGTATTCAGGACGGCCTGGTAATTCGTGGTGGCGATTCACGGCAGACTACCTACATGGTGGACGGTTTCATTATGAATGACAGCAGATCGAATGAACCTTTTACAGCTGTAAGCCTTAGCTCGATCAATGATCTGCTTGTACAGACTGGCGGATTCACCGCCGAATATGGTAACGTCCGGTCCGGTATCGTGAATATTTCTACAAAAGAGGGTAACCCACAACGATATCAGGGTTCTTTCATATATCAGCATCGGCCACCCAACTCAAAACATTTTGGCGTTTCGGTATTTGACCCAACAACTTTCTTCCTGCGCCCTTACATGGATCCTGAAGTGTGTTTTACGGGGACCCACGATGTAAATAGTCCCTGGGATTTTTACGAGCAACGCCAGTATCCCAAATTCCAGGGCTGGAATGCTGTGTCACAGCAGACCCTCCTTGATGATAATCCCAATGACGATTTAACTCCGGAGGGGGCCAAACATGAATTCGAGTTCCAGCATCGCCGCCAGGGCGATATCGTAAAACCTGATTACACCCTGGATTTCGGTTTTGGCGGACCACTTCCGGGAGTTGGCCGCGCATTGGGAAATCTACGTTTTTACGCTTCTTACCGTGACCTGCAGGAAATGTTTATCATTCCTCTTTCGGAAAATAGTTATTCGGAAAAAATCGGCCGCATCAAACTAACCTCCGATATAAGCTCGGATATGAAACTAAATTTCACTATCGCCAAAGGTCAGACTCAATCAGTATCACCCTATAACTGGACCACGACACCTACCGGCAGAATCCTCCGCACGAATTACGAGATCGCCGACCTGGTAGGCAGCAGTTCCGGTAACAGTTTGATTTACATGCCTGGTTGGTATAGCCCGACCAACATTGACCGTCAGATCCTTGGGTTGAATTTTAATCATTTACTAAGCAGCAAGACTTATTATTCGATATTTGTGCAACAGAATATTAACGAGTACCTGACCTACCAGATGGATGGTCGCGATACAGCTCAGGTCAATGAAATTGTTGACGGGTACTTCATTGATGAAGCCCCATTCGGGTACTGGGGTTACGGTGTTGGCGGCAAGGATGGAATGCGGATTGGTGGCTGGATGAATCTTGGACGGGATACCAGCACCGTAACTACCACTACCATTAAATTCGACTTAACCAGTCAGGTGAATCCCACCAACGAGATAAGAACCGGATTTATTTACGTACGGGAAAACATGAATATCAATTCCGGTGCCTCCAATCCGGGTATGACTACCTGGAATCGCAGCCAGATTTATGATGTGGAACCGATAAGGTTTGAAGCCTACATTCTGGATAAACTGGAATTTAAAGGTTTTGTGGCCAATCTCGGGTTACGGGCCGAATATTCCAATTCTAATGTCAATTGGTATGATTTGGAAATATATGATAAATATTACAAGGAATATTACGGTTATCTGATTGAAGAAGACGCGCCAAAGATAAAATCCAAACCCGATTTCAGCCTGAATCCCCGGCTGGCTATTTCCCACCCGATCACCGATTATTCGAAGTTATATTTTAATTACGGTCATTTTCAGACTGAACCGGCCTCTTCCTATCGTTTCCGGTTACAGCGCGAACATAATGGTCTCGTTACTTCCATCGGTGATCCCAATCTGGAACGGGAACGTACAATTTCTTATGAACTCGGTTATGTCCAGGCCTTCAAAGAAGATTACCTGTTGAGCCTGGCCGGGTATTATAAGGATGTCACAGATCAGCCCGGTTGGATTGATTATTATAACCTCAACAGTTCCGTCCAATACAGCAAACCGGATAATAATAATTATGAAGATATCCGTGGTTTTGAAATAACCGTGGAAAAGCGCAAAACCTCCTCCACCTGGGCTTCAGGTTTTATAAATTATACCTATATGGTTAATACCTCGGGGTATTTCGGGTTTATGGAATACTGGGAGGATCCCAACAAACAAAGAGAATACCTGAAGATCAATCCGGCCCAGGAAAAACCGCGTCCACAACCTTATGCCAGGGTGAATCTGGATCTGGCGATTCCGAAAAACTGGGGTCCCCTGTTGCTCAACCAGAGGATACTGGGAGGCTGGTCTACCAACATGTTATTTTCCTGGAAGGCCGGAAGATATGCAACTTGGAATCCCAATGATCAGATCAATGTGAAATATAATGTACGCTGGAAAGATACTTACCGGATTGACATGAGATTAAAAAAGCAGTTCAATTTCCGTGAGACGAACCGCGTCCAGCTTTATGTGGACATCAATAATCTGCTGAATACTAAATTCCTCAGTTATGCCGGCTTTGCGGATAATTATGATTACCGTTATTACATGGAATCCTTAATGTTTGATGATGAACGTTTTGGTGATTTCAAAGGACATGACCGGGTTGGCGAATACCGTGACAGGGATATCGAATTTACACCACTGATCTCCTATGAGGATGTTTCACAGATTGGCGATATATATGAACGGGTGGTCTATTACGATCAACTGACCGAGCGATATCTGCAATATGAAAATAATTCCTGGGTAGAGCGAAGTGAGGCATGGGTAAAAAAAGAAGTAATCGATTCTAAGGCTTATATCGATATGCCCAACTTGAGTTATTTTACATTCCTGAATCCTCGCGACATCAAAATCGGGATAACATTAAGTTTTTAGGTTAGGTTGTGGAATCACTTGAAAAGTTAAAACTGACAATCAATGATGAATAAAAAATTAGCTTTCGCCCTTTTTTGTATCGTATCTCTCAATCTCATCCGGGCTCAGATTGGTGAAAGTGAACGCCGTTATGTTCGCATCGGTTCGTTGCAAACCCATATTTCCGCTTACGGTTCGGAGCGTGCCTACAATAATTCCTATTACGAAGGACTTCAATGGCCGGCGGATTATCACTATCAGGATAATTCTGTTATAAAACGCAGCTGGCTTGCCGCCAAGGATTTCACTGACGCCAACGGCGATCACTGGGACACCTGGGGCGTATATATTACTAAATCGGAAGTAGAGAATAAACTGTTTCCTGTCCGCCTGGACCAGACCACGAAGTTCGCGATTCCCTCGGTTTTTGTAGATGGTGTCTCAAATTCCGCACCTTACCAAAACGATTGGGATGGCGACCCCCGGCCGGATCAGATTCCAGACCGGATCATTACCAATACAGTCAATACCACACTTGGTTTAACATTTATCCGGCGTGTTCTGGTTTTCAGTCAGCAATACCATGAGAATTACCTGATCAAGGAAATTATCCTGAAAAACACCGGAAATGTAGATTATGACGATGACATAGAGTTAACAACAGATATCCATGACGTAAGGATTGGCTGGGGTACCCGCTACAGTGTCAGCCGGGAAGGTGCCATGACAATTGATGGTAATCAATCCTGGGGAAAATTCAGCTGGGTGACTCGCCGCGGTGAAAATTATACCCAGCATGCCAACGATGTTATTACCGAAGCCAATCCGATTGTTGACTGGATCAGATGCGGTTTCAGCTGGTTTGGACAGTCCGAAAATGTGTCTTTCGATAATATCGGCGCACCAAAAAGATCAGGGAGCGGCCGTCTGACGGCACCCCAGTTTGCCGGCACTGCTGTTCTGCATGTTGATAAAAGCGTCAGTGACCGTAGTGACGACCCCAACCAGCCCGCTGTTTTGGGATGGCACGCCGGTGATTCGTATCCCTATCCGGAAGATGAGGCATCCAATCTGCGCACCTGGAATTTCCTGGCCGGCGATGCCTATCCAGCCGCTAGTGATGGCGGTACAAATCGTTTTTATGAAGATAATGTGACTGGTATTATCGATCCCGTAGTTCCTTATTCACTGCATGGTGACGGCGGCGGAACCAATGTCTGGTTAACTTACGGTCCTTTTGATATTCCTCATGGCGACAGCATCGTAATTGTTGAGGCGGAAGGAATCAGTGGGCTTAATCGCCAGATGTGCGAGATGGTAGGCGCTAATTGGCTCACCAATACCCCCGGACTATTACCAGATGGAGGGACAACGACCAACAGGAATGAGTATAAGAATGCCTGGGTATATACGGGGATCGATTCTATTCTCATGACCTTTAGCCGTGCGTTGCGGAATTACCGGTCGGGGTACAATATTCCCCAACCACCCCAGCCACCATCGCTGTTCAATATTGTTTCCGGTGGTGATCGTATTGCCCTCAGCTGGTTGCCGAGTCCTGGCGACGGGAATAATCCTGATTTCGGTGGGTACAAAATATTCCGTGCTATCGGTAAACCGGATACCACGTTTGAAGAAATTTATATTGCTGCCCCGGGCGAGACCTTTTTCGATGATAAGACAGCTATCCGCGGACAATCCTATTATTATTATGTCGTAGCTTTTAACGATGGCTCCAACAATCCTGGTGAAACAAATCCCGGGGGACCTTTATACAGCAGCCGGTTTTACACCAAAACCTCTAAGGAGGCTAACCTGAAACGACAGGCCGGTACGGACCTGGCTGGAATTCGGGTCGTTCCCAATCCCTTTCACTTGCGCGCCGCCCAGAGAAATATGCAATTCGTAGCCAATAAGGATCGCCTGATGTTTTATAATATTCCCGGCAAATGTCGAATCCGAATATATACTGAGCGCGGCGACTTGGTTGACGAGATTCTGCATACGGATGGCAGCGGCGATGAAATCTGGGACTCCATGTCGTCTTCCCGCCAGACTGTTGTCAGCGGGATTTATATCGCCCATTTTGAGGTTATGGAAAATACAATTGACGATGCTTCCGGAGAGATTAATTTCAAAAAAGGAGTATCTACTTATCGTAAATTTGTGATTATTCGTTAATAGTTAAAGGGAAGTGGTTGTCGAAGGAAAATACTTTCAAATTAGTTACTGTGGTAATAGATTAATGATGTATTTTGGACTACAAATCCCTTTGATAAATCTAAATAACAAGGAGTAACCTACATGAAGAAACTGATAACAGTATTCGCTATCGTTGGTCTGGTAAGCTTCAGTTTTGCTGATGACTGGACATTCGATGAAATCCTGGTTGATTTCAATGATACGCTTAACGCCCCGGTTTTTGGACACTATGATGAACCTGGATTATCATCTAAGGAGCCCCACGGAGTAGTCGTGGCTCCGGATGGCAATATCTGGATTTCCATTCACAGTGGTTACGGCAAGACGTTTTATAATGCCGCGGGGGATACACTACACTACAAACCTATTTATGTAATCGATCCGCTAACTGGCGATCATGTCTCTTTTTCCCCGATTACTCATCTGACTTTCCCGGATGGATCTATAGATACGCTTTACGCCGAAAGTTATGACAATGGAAGCGGGAAAGGTATCTCGATCGATAACGACGGTAATATTCTGGCATCATGCTGGTCAACTCTTTACCGTATCAATTATCTGACCGGCGCCGGTATGAACAAATTCACACCTACCGATATGAATTCCTTGACCGAAGCAGCCCAGGATGAAAACGATTATATCTATCTTGGCTATGTTCTCTCCGCCGGTCGCCCGGTTATGATTCTGGATAACAATCTCACCTTCCTGAGCAACGCCATCGATACGGTTGGTCATATCAATCGTACACTTGCCGTATCCGCCAATGGTAACGATATGTATCTTGGTTCCACCTGGACCGGTTTTGGTATCGAACACTGGTATAGTTCTCTGCCTGGTGTGATTCCTTTCACCGTGGTTGATACATTCGGTGTATTCGAAAATGTACCGGTGATCAAAGACTCTATTGGCAGTGCTGCAGGTGATTCCGCCTGGGTTGTATGTGATCCTTCCGTGGCCACTGATACCATTAGTTCCACCGCCATCTGGGCCAGTAGCCTGGACTTCGATAACAATGGCATGTTATGGGCCGGTGCCCTGACAGCCGCATGGGGTGGACCCATGGGCGGTAAATATTATGGTTTTAATCCCAGCACTGGCGAACTCCTTGACGAAGCCGGATTACAGCATGGTGATTACGCCTTAGGTGGAACCGATGGCCCACGCGGAGCCGACTGGAGTCCCGATGGCCATACTATGTATCTGTGCGATTTCTATGCCAATACGATCAGTGTATGGACCAATCCGAATCCAGTTACACTGGAAATCGATGATGAAAGCGAAAATCCCATTTTTGCGAAGGGTTTCCGTCTGGTCCAGAACTATCCCAACCCCTTCAACCCCACAACCACCATCGAATACTCCATGCCCCGGCATGGCAATGTCAATCTTTCGATCTACAACTTGAGAGGTGAATTGGTTAAAACATTGCATGATGGTTGGAATAATCGTGGCAGCCACGAGGCAACCTGGAATGGCACCAATAATGCCGGTAATACCGTTGCCAGTGGTATCTACATTTACACTCTGACTTCCCCGACGGTGAAATTCTCCAAACGGATGACTTTCATTAAATAGAAAACGGTCTTTTTAAAAAGCCCCCGCTTTCGGGGGCTTTTTTATATATAGCTA
>SDBU01005286.1_pt1 | contig 15503 bp, 15 predicted proteins | sample 2277071 | NCBI WGS metagenome assembly SDBU01 (sample SAMN10397929, study PRJNA504765) | marine sediment metagenome | isolation source: marine sediment core GS08_GC12, 126 cmbsf | place: Arctic Ocean: Gakkel Ridge, Loki's castle | collected 2008
GCCAATCTGAGTCGGCGCAGACTAACGGTCAAAGATGGGCTGATGTTCGCGATCGCCTATGTGCTGGTGATCGGCGCAGCGTACTATGTGGCTGATCCCAGTATGTTCCCGAACGGCCACTAAGTCCGTAGCACGCTGACTGCTCTAAACTCGACAGGGAGGTACCCGCAGTGCTTGATAGACGCCTGGTACGCGAAGAGCCGGAAAAGATACGCCAAGCCCTGGAGAAGCGAGGCTACGAGTTTGATCTCGACGCCTTGATCACCGTTGAGGCCCAGCGGCGCGAGTTGCTGCAGGCTGTGGAAAACCGCCGCGCCGAAAAGAACGAAATCTCCGAGCAGATCGCCGAGGCCATGCGCGAGGGCGGCGACGGCGCAGCGCTCAAAGGGCGAGCCTCGCAGATAGGTGAAGAACTGGAAGACCTTGAACGGGAGCTTGGGCAAGTTGAACAGCGCTTCGAGCAGATGATGCTGGATCTTCCCAATATCCCTCTGGACGAGGTGCCCGTCGGGGAGACAGAAGAAGACAACGTGGTGATGTACGAGGTGGGCGATCCGCCGAAGTTTGATTTTACTGCCCGGCCTCATTGGGAAATCGGCGAGCAGTTAGGCATCCTGGACTTTGAGGGCGCCGCGCGCATGGCCGGGGCTCGCTTTGTGACCGATGTCGGGGCCGGTGCCACGCTGGAACGGGCCCTGATCAACTTTATGCTCGACACCCACACTCGGAAGCACGGCTACACCGAGGTCTCCCCGCCGTATCTGGCCAACGAGCGCTCTCTTTTCGGTACAGCCAATCTGCCGAAATTTGAAGATGACCTGTTCAAGACAACCGACGGCTACTATCTGATACCAACCGCCGAGGTCCCCCTGACGAATATGCACCAGGACGAAATCCTCGACGCCGAGCAGCTCCCTATCTACTACGTGGCCTACACAGCCTGTTTCCGACGGGAGGCGGGGGCGGCAGGCAAAGATACGCGGGGAATGGTGCGCGTCCACCAGTTTCACAAAGTAGAACTGATGAAATTCGTCAAGCCGGAGCAGGGTTCGGAGGAGTTGGAAAAGCTGGTCAAAGACGCTGAAGTGATACTGCAGGCACTGGAGCTGCCCTACCGCCGTACTCAACTGTGCACCGGGGATATGGGCTTCCAGCCCCAACAAACATTTGACCTGGACGTCTACTGCCCGGGGATGGATCGCTGGCTGGAGATCTCTTCATGCAGCCAGTACGGTGAGTTCCAGGCACGGCGCTGCAATACCCGCTATCGCCCCGCGCCGCAGGCCAAGCCCGAGTTTGTTCACACTATGAATGGCTCGGGCGTCGCTGCTGGCCGCACATTGCTGGCCATCCTGGAAAACTATCAGCAGGAAAGCGGAACTGTGGTGATCCCGGAGGTATTACGCCCCTATATGGGCGGGATGGCCGAGATTCTGCCGGAGATGCCGTAGGTGACGGACTTACAAGCTGGGCACACCGATGGTCCTTTCAACGCCCAACTCAGGGAAGGTCTCACTTCGAGGCCTATGCGCGGTACTACGTCTCAGATCACCGGATCTTGTGGGCGAATTCCCGGCCAGATAGGCACCGAACTCGGAGAGGCGCAGGGCGGCTTTACCGCAATCGCTTATCCTACTTGCTGATGCACGTAATTGGCTGTCAAATACAGTGCAGAGGCACTCCACCGGGACGTTCCAAACCTGCTGACGTCTCAATATCCTATTCTCTTGCTATTACCGACTTTACTGAGAGAGGTATTGTTGCACGATTCAAAGAATTCCTGCGTAGGCCGTGAAGACCTATGGGGGATGTCTCCGATCTGGGAGCAACAATCAAATTGAGCGCTGGACGAGATAGCTAATGTGCCCCAGTGAAGCTCAGACCGGGAGCGGTAGCATGAAAATCGTCAAGAGCGGCGGGCACAGACTGTTTGAACAGGATCAACAGACAGTACAGGTTGTCACAGAAATGCTCAATGACCTGGAGCGCAACGGCATGGATGCTGTTCGCAAGTACAGTACGAAATTTGATGACTGGGATCCTCCTAGCTTTGAACTCTCCAAAGAACAGATTGAAGCTGCCATTACCCAGGTCCCCGACCAAGTCATACAGGACACTGATTACTGTCAGGCAAACGTACGCGCCTTTGCCAGGGCCCAGCTTGCCACACTGCTGCCTCTGGAAACTGAAATCAGACCTGGCGTTATCTTGGGCCACAAACACATTCCCGTCAACTCCGTGGGAAGCTATATACCCGGTGGCAGGTATCCAATGTTCGGCTCCGCCCAGATGAGCATCATTCCGGCCAGGGTGGCGGGGGCGAAAACAGTCATTGCCTGCACCCCGCCGGTAAAGGGCCCGGGTTACTATGGCCCAACCATCAACGCAATCGCCAAGGCTGGCGCGGACAGGATCTTTGTGCTGGGTGGGGTCCACGCTCTGGCCCTAATGGCGCTCGGGTTAGGAGACGTAGAGCCCGTTGATATGCTCTGTGGAGCAGGTAACAAGTATGTCGTTGAGGCCAAGCGTCAACTCTTCGGCCGTTGCGGCATAGATATCCTCGCAGGCCCCACTGAGATACTTATCATTGCCGATGACGAAGCCGACCCCGCCCTGGTTGCGTGTGATCTGCTGGGCCAAGCTGAACATGATCCCAATAGCGGCATCTGCCTTATCTGCTTCAGCGAAGAATTCGCCCACGAGACCACCGGCGAGGTCGAAAAACAGTTGGAAGTGCTGCCCACTAGAGATGTAGCTGGCGCCTCGTGGCAAACCAACGGCATCGTCTATGTAGCCAGCAGCAGCGAGGAGGCGGTCAGACTGAGTGACGATTATGCACCCGAACACTTGGAGCTTCATGTCAGTGACACCGACTACTTCTTTGCCAACCTCACCAACTACGGCTCTCTGTTTATCGGGGAGGAGACGACAGTCGCATACGGTGACAAGTCGATCGGCACAAATCACATTCTCCCCACTAGCCGGGCGGCGCGCTATACCGGCGGGGTGTGGGTAGGCAAGTTCCTGAAGACTTGCACCTACCAGCGTATGACCCCAGCCGCGTCCCTGGAACTGGCTGCGGTGACCGAGCGCCAGTGCACAATGGAAAACATGTTGGGCCACGCCGAGACGGCCCGAGCGAGGATTGACCGATACCGCGGTGCATAGGGCCACAGTCAGGATGGTCACATCGTGGGCGTGTGGCGCACTGCAATTTGGGCGGCCACTGGGTTCGACGGCTCCGCGTAGTATCAGGAAAGAGTGACCTATGAGCGACGCAATGTTCCGATTAGATGACAAGGTTGCGGTAATCACAGGAGCGGCAACCGGCATAGGTGCAGCAATAGCAGTAGCTCTCGCCAACGCCGGCGCTTACGTTGCCATATCGGACAAGCCGGGCGAGAGCCTCGAGCACACGGCCGCAGAGGCAGGTCAGTACGGCCGCCACGTGTTCAAATTTGCTATGGATGTTCGCGCGCTTAATCAGATCCGCGAGGGAATTGCTGCCGTTCAATTAGAGTTCGGCAAGGTTGATATTCTCGTCAATAACGCTGGCATTAACCAACCTGCTTATAGCTTGGACGTAACCGAGGAGAACTGGGACGAACACTTTGACACTAACGTGAAGGGCAGCTTCTTCGTTGCTCAAGAAGTGGCGAAGCTGATGATCCCGCGGGCCTGGGGACGTATCATCTTCATCGCCAGCCAATCGGGGCTTATCGGAATTCCTGGACAGCCAGTCTACTGCTCGACGAAGGGGGCCGTGATCCAACTTGCCCGCTCGCTTGGCGTGGAATGGGCCAAGCACGGCTTAACAGTCAACGCCATCGCCCCCACCTTCGTTGAGACGAACATGACCCGCAAGAGATTGCAGGACGCTGAGTTTCTGGCCTTCGTGCTGGGCAAGATCCCTTGTGGCAAGCTAGCCACCCCCGAAGACGTGGCCAACGCAGCGGTTTACCTTGCCACTGAGGAGGCGGATATGGTCAATGCATCGGTGCTGTGTGTGGATGGTGGCTGGACGGCCTGGTAGGCAGGGGCAGCAGGCAAAGATACGCGGGGGATGGCGCGCGCCCACCAGTTTCATAAGGTCGAGTTGGCTGAGATTCTGCCGAAGATGCTGTAGCGCAACAGCGCAACAGTCTGTAACTCTTGCCGGCTCAGTAGCTCTTTGCCAGTCTGCGCTTATTTACCCATCTCGCGCAGATTCCGCAGGCACCCCTCGACGGCCTCCAACGGCGGGCAGGGATAGGTTTCCTGCTCAACGATGTACCACTGTGTCGCGCCGATGGGTGATTCGCACACGCGGAAGATCTCTTCCCAACAGACATCACCCTCACCGATGAGTGCCTCTTCGTTGATAGCTGAGTGTTCCTTCAGGTGGACCGTCAGCGCCCGACCCGGATACTGCCCCAGGAGCTTAGCAGGATCAGCTCCGCCTGCCAGCGCGTGTCCGGTGTCAAGCTGGATAACTACCTCTTCGCTGGTGTTGCCAAAGAAGATATCCCAGGGCAACTCCCCATCCATTTCCGTAAACTCAATACGGTGGTTATGATATCCAATCCACATACCCAGCGGACGAACGCGCGCGGAGATTTCGTTGAAAAGCTGCGCGGTCTCCTGCCATGCTGACTTGCCGTTGCGGTACTCCTCGGGCAGGGCCGGACATATCAGAAATCGGGTGCCCAGCTCCTTGCTAAACTCGACAGCCCGCATTAGCTCATCGCCGAGTAGTTGATCAATGCCGAGATGCGACCCACAACACTCCAGTCCATTGTCATTGAGCATCTTGTGCAACTCCTGCGCCGAGTAGGCACAATAGTCGTGAAATTCAACGCCATCGTAGCCCATCTGAGCCACCGCCTCCACCGTTCCCGGCAAGTCCTCAGCGCAGGCCTCTCGTACAGAGTACAGTTGTAAAGCTATCGGTATTCTGGCCACTACGTTCTTCTCTTTTCTGAAACAAGTAATTGCTAGCCGCCAATGAAGCAGTGCTCGCGACCCGTTCTCGCGAATGAATTCCCCCAGGGATGTTCCGAGAACCTCTCCCCCGGACCGAACCATTGACGAACCGTTTGGCTACCTATTCTAATCTGGCTGCCTCCACCATATCCTGGTAGGCATGCAGACTCCCCTCTATCACTTCTGCCACCGTTACCGACCTGCGGCTCAGCGCTGACTCCAGGATTGCGTAGATGATAGCCACAGAGCGCAGTCCAGTCGCGCCATCAACCTCAGGCGGGTGATTGTTCCTGATAGCGTCTACGAAATCATATAGCTCCGCCGCGAGCAGCTTACGATCCGTCACGGAGCCTTCGAGAGAATACGATGCCGGCCGTTCCCCAAACAGTCGTGTCTCAACCTCGTTGAGGTGGTAATCAGGAAGCTCCGCCAGTAGCGCATCATCCGTAAGCATCTCACCGCCGCGGTGCACCTCCACCGGCCTTCCCGAGCGGTCATCGGACAGGTTGAGCGTTCCTTCACTACCCAGGACCAGGCGCTTGAACATCGTCTCGCCCGTGCTGGCAAAGTGCGAGGTCCAGTGCCCCTGCGCACCGCCTTCGAATTGCAATACCGCCGAGAAACAGTCTTCCGCGTCTACTTTGACCTCGACTGGCTTGCCGTCATACTCCTCGCCTCCGCGTTCACATTGCACCAGTTGGGCCTGCGCGGATACGCTCTGTAGCGGGCCCAAAAGATACTCCAGAATATACCCCAGGTGAACAGGTACATCCAGAAGGACGCCACCCGCGGCGAGCCGGTGCCGCCAGGCCGTAGCCATGATATTGCCACCCGGGCTGATTGCCACTTGTAGCACAAAGTTAGGCACGCCTATCAACCCACCCTCAAGGCACGCCTTCGCCAGACGGTTCATCGGGTCACGCCGATTATTCTCTGCGATCGCCAGCATGCGCCCGGTCCGCTGAGCCGCCGCGACTATGTGGTGGCCTCGGGCCACCGTTAGCGCAAGCGGCTTCTCGCAGATTACATCCAGACCTGCTTCGAGCAATGATGTCACCAACTCATCATGCGAGCGCGGATCAGTCACGACATCCGCGGCCTGCAACCCGGGCTCCGCAGCCAGTGCTCGCGTTACGTCGGTGAAGACATTAGGCTTCCAGCCCAGAAGTTGTTCCGCCTCTGCGGCGACCTTTTCCGCCGCCTCTTTGTGTATGTCACAGACGGCAAGCAGCCGTACGCTTCCCGGGGCCACTTGCTCGAGTTCTCCCAATCCATGCACATGCCGCGCGCCCATCATCCCGCAGCCAACTAGCAACAGGTTCACAGGTTCCATCGGGTGACTACTCCCTTCTATCTATTTGCCTGGGCCTCTCGCACCGCATTAAGCAGCTTCATAAACTCGCCCATCCACTCAGTGTTGTCGTGGAAGGTCCGGGCGGTTACCATGTTGCCATCCACTACCACCGACCGATCCAGGTAGGTCGCCCCGCACACCTCCGCATCAAACCGACACTTCGCCACAGTCGTGATCTTCTTGCCTTTGATGACGCCGGCTTTGGCCACGATCTCAATGCCGTGGCAGACCACACCAATTGGCTTGCCGGTCTGCGCGAAGTGCCGGGTGATGCTCATCAGGTCTTCGTCGTAGCGGAGGTACTCCGGGGCCCGTCCACCCGAGAGGACCAAGCCCAAGTACTCCTCTGAGCGCACGTCGCGGAACGCAATGTCCGACTCGAAGTTGTATCCTTTCGACTCTACGGTAATGTCCCAATCCGGGTGCGAATCGTGTTGCACCAGGTGATAGACACGCTTTTCCGGCGCCGCCACCACCATCTCGTAACCGTCCTCGGGGATGCGGTAGTATGGGTAGAGGGTATCCGTGACCTCCGCGGCATCCCCAATCACCAGCAGAACCTTCGCCATCATCTCACTCCTTTGCAGTGGGGAGAGTTTGCGTCCAGCGAATCCAAGGCAGGGCGATCAGCCACCTTCGCCTCATCCCCGGCGAACACCAGCCTGCTCAAACGCGGTGCTCAGCGTCTCGTAGCAGAACTTGGCGGCCTGCATCGGGTCGTAGTCCTCTCTCGACCAGACCATCCCGCTGACCTCAAGCGTGATAAACCCATCCCAGCCGGCCTCATCCATCGCCCGCAGGTATGTAATGGTATCCAGATCGCCCTGGCCAAGCAGAAGCAAATCGAAGGTCCCATCGGCATGCCTGATCGCATCCGTGATATGGGTGTGGGCAGTGTAGGGCACGAGCGTTCTCACTGCGTCCGCGATAGGCTCGCCGGCCAGGAACAGATGCACGATGTCAAAATGAAGCTTGATGCGCGGGTGGTTAACCGTCTCCAACAGCCAGACGATGCGCTCGGTGCGGTCAACAGCAGCACCACAGTGAGCCTCCCCGGCCAGGAGGAAGTCCTCCTCCTCTGCGACTTGCGCGTAGTCGTTCAGTAGCTCGACCATGTGATTCTTTATCTCGTCCCAGTCCTCTCTTCCACCGCCAAAGCCCATGGCAAGCACGGGGGGCTCGTTCATGCCCAGGTCACGCGCCAGTTGGGCGCAAACCCGCATCCGCTCGAGGTTGGCCTGATGATCTTCGGCGCTTGGTGCGTAGACGTCGCCCGCGCCCGCCAGCATAAGCGCAGGCACACCCAGGCTATCTGTCCGCAGCAGGTCGCGCAGTTGCTTGCGGCGGGCGGTGTCCATCTGGTCGGGCGTAGCGCCGACGTGCGGAGCGCCAATCCAGATTTCCACCCCGTCATAGCCCATCCCGGCGAGGGCCGGGAAGGCTTCCTCCAGAGGGACATTCGGCATTGCATAAGTGCCATAAGCGATCTTCATAGCTACCTCGAATCTTTGTTGATCTGGCGCACATTGGTCATTAATATACCCCCCCGACACCCCGTCAGTCAAGTAAAACTTTTGCTCATTAGGGCCGTTGATCGGGCGGCAGATCAACCGATGTTCTACTGATGCGGCTACAGTCATGATCACACTACCCCCACAACTTCCTGTCCAGACTCCGGTACTGGACGGCCTCGGCGATGTGGGCAATTGAATATTCTCTACGCTTCTAGTTTCAGGGCGGGGGGGCTAGAGCCAACTGTAGAAACGGGTCACCACCAAAAGCCACCAGATATGGAAAGCAATAAGGCCTAATGAGCCAATGACTAGACCAGAGTTAATGGCTACTTGCCGCCATTGTTGCGAACTTGCCGCGGGGACGGCGCTGATTGGCCGAGGCTTCCGCGTGGCCATAGCAAATATAGCAAGCAGATAAGGCACGCCATTGAGCAGGTACCGTCCCCCTATTTGAGCGCGCCAATCTACAGTGATGCAGAACCACAAGATACTCCCTATCAAGCTAGCAAGCACAGCTAAGCAAGCCCAGACGCAGTAGCCATCGCGCCGTAGTTCATCCACGGCTGTAGGGGAGAGTCCATTACGGTTGCGACGGTAAGTTCGCCAGAGCGTGGCAAGTGCGACCAGCACAGCGGCAAAAGCAAGTAAACGAGAGGTTACGGCAATGAGCTTCAGGTCTACCAATCCCTCCATCCAAGCCCAATCGGGTAATATTGCACTGGCCAGAATGTTCCTCAGCCATACCCCTATGACGATAGAGCCACCCTTGGGGTCAGCCATCATCTCGGGGAGAACGTTATGCTGCCCAACCGATTTGGGGGCATAGTTAGGGAAGAAGTCTCCGGATACTGAGAAGTTATGGAGCGGCCACCACATTCCGATCAGGAGTACAGCCACAGCAAACAATAGCAGGGCGCGCAGGCGGTGACGCAGGCACGTGTGAGTCACCCAGATAACTATCAGTGCTGCCGGCACAGCCAGCAGGGTTGTTTGCTTGACCATCAACCCGCCCCCGACCAATGCTCCGGCTATTGCTACCTGCTGCCAGGTGACGGGATGCTCCCGGTAGAGTAGATACATCAACCACGCCGCTGTGACTGCCGACCATAGATAGGACAGTACTTCGCTGTTAACTACCGAGGTAACATACACGAACATCGGCAGAGCGCCGACTAATAGCAGTAAGGGCAGGCGGAATTTGCGGGGCGTATCAACCACTACGAGTAGGACGTATAGTGCCACGACGCTGAGGCTGCCTAACAGGATGGAAAGGAGCCGGATAAAGCGACGGGCGGTAATTTCTGACGGTGCGAAATGCTTAATGCGTGCCGACCCCGGCCGGGCCTCCAACGGACCGATATGATTACCGCTGAGCTTGTACAGAGGCAGGGCCAACAGGTAGTAAGACGGGGGGTGGTGAACTATATATGTCTCACTGGGTAGGGGTAGCCGCCCATGCTCGGACAGAATATGAATATACTCCATGTGGTACGGCTCGTCGGGACCATAGTCAAGCGGGATTACGTACTGGGACCAAACTGATAGGCCAATGTAGACAATCAAAGCCGCCGCGAGTTCAGTGTAACGAGGTAGGTTCATGGCTTTATATTGGTGCTCCGCAGGGCGATCAAGAGACAAACAATCGGTTGGCCCTCAGACCCAGTCTATGTAACATGTAGCCAGCTACGACTGCCAGTGTGCCTACACCATAAGTAATGCTAGTCCGCAAACCAACAGAGGATGCGTCCCAGAAGTATCTTGTCTCTACAGGTACTTCGTGGATGCGAAACCCGAAGGCAGTTGCTTGTGCCAGGATTTGTGTATCGAATACAAAGCCGTTGGCATTGCGTAAGAAGGGTACGGTTTCGAGAAAATGACGGCTGTAGGCCCGGTACCCCGTGTGATATTCACTCAGACCCTGCTTCAAGACCAGATTCTCAATTGTTGTAAGAAACCGGTTCCCTGCGATTTTCCATACGGGCATACCACCAGCTCTTGCCCCTCCCGGCCTCAGAAACCGTGAGCCCAACACGATATGGGCTTGCCCGGCTTTGATGGGTGCGATCATCTGCGGTATCACCTGCGGGTTATACTGTCCGTCGGGGTGTAGCATCACAATAATGTCGGCTCCATCACGCAGGGCTTCCATATAGCATGTCTTTTGGTTAGCTCCGTATCCGGCATTGTGAGGATGGCTTATGGTCTTAAACCCCAGTGCCTGCGCAATTTCTACAGTAGAGTCATCACTACTGTCATCCACAACTATTATCTCGTCTATAGCTCCCCTAGGAATTGCAGCCGCAGTATCCTGAAGGGTGACGGCAGCATTATAAGCTGGCATTACGACTACCGTCTTCATCAGGTTTTCCTTCTTTCTTTAGTGCGTTTTTGCCTCGACGTGCGCTGATTGGACGATAAGCAGACTTGTCCACGTGAGTTTTGGCAGAATCCTCAGTCGGACATCAACTGCACATGATACACGCAATCGGAAACTCAAAGCAAATACTACACTACCTCCACAACTTCCGATCCAGGCTACGGTACTGGACCGCCTCGGCGATATGGGGGACGCTGATATCCTCGCTGCTGTCCAGATCGGCGATGGTCCGGGACAGCTTGATGATGCGGTCATGGGCCCGCGCCGACAGCGCAAACTGATCAATGGCCGTGCGCAGCAGGCTTTCCACTTCGCTGTCAAGCTGGCAGAAATCACGCAGCGCCTTGGGAGTCATCTGACTGTTGGAGTGAAAGTCGCTATCGGCGAACCGCTCACGCTGCATCTCCCGCGCGCTCCGGATGCGCCCGCGAATCGCCTCGGACGGCTCGCCCGGCGTTCGGTTGAACAGCTCATCAGCCCCCAGCCGGGGTACCTCGATATGTATGTCAATGCGGTCCAGCAGTGGCCCGCTGATGCGCTTGCGATAGCGAGATATCTCCCCAGAGTTGCATGTACATTCCTTGACCGAATCGGTGTAATAGCCACACGGGCAGGGGTTCATTGAGGCAATTAGTTGAAAGTTGGCTGGGAAAGTCAGCGTCTGCTGGGCACGGGCGATCGTCACCGTGCCATCTTCCATAGGCTGACGCAGCACCTCCAGTGCATCATGGCGAAATTCGGGCAACTCATCGAGGAATAAAACACCGTGGTGGGCCAGGCTCACCTCGCCAGGCTGCGGGATAGAGCCGCCCCCGACCAGCCCGGCGGTACTGACCGTATGATGGGGATTGCGAAACGGCCGGGTGGTGACCAAAGCGGTATTCGAAGTAAGCAGCCCCGAGACGCTGTAGAGCTTGGTAACCTCCAGGGCCTCGTCCAGCCCCATCGGCGGCAAAATCGTGGGCATCCGCCGAGCCAGCATCGTCTTCCCCGCTCCGGGGGGGCCTACCATTATCACATTATGTCCGCCGGCAGCCGCGATCTCCAGAGCGCGCTTGACATGCTGCTGCCCCTTGACATCGGAGAAGTCTACCGCGTAGCTGGGTGCCTCGAGATTAAGATCATCCTCAGTAACCTCCACCGGCTCTGCTATCAGGCCCTGCTCCAGCAGGCAAACACAGTCGTACAGATTCTCTGCTGTGTAGACCTCAAAGTCGTCAACCACAGCCGCCTCTTTGCCATTGCCGGGAGGGACGATTAGGGCGCGATGGCCCCAGGCTCGCGCGCCGATTGCTACCGGCAACGCACCCGCTACCCGCCGCAGATGACCATCCAGCGATAATTCGCCGATAACAGAGACCTCATCCAAATCATCTATGCTCGCCTGCCCGGTCGCCACCAGAATACCCAGGGCGATGGGCAGGTCAAATGCCGGCCCCTCTTTGCGGATGTCAGCCGGCGCCAGATTAACAGTTATCCGCTCTATCGGAAACTCAAAGCCGCTGTTACGGATCGCCGACTCCACTCGCTCCCGGCTCTCGCGGACGGCGGCATCGGGCAGGCCCACGGTTGTGAAGCTGCGCAGTCCCCGGGAGATATCCACCTCCACGTGAACGGCACAAGCATCAACTCCAATTACCGCAGCGCTGTTAATTATGGATAGCATAAGAGGCCCCCTTCTTGCCGAGTGGACGCACTGGATAGTTCACCGTTGACGCGCACTGGACCTTCCCCGCTATGCTTGCCACCTGGCTTGTAGGCCCGCAAGAAGTTTGCTCCGGGCTTTTTGGGCCCTCCCATGCAGCCCAGATTAGGCGACGGCATCATCTATGTATATCAGGCAACAACTCCATCTGGCACAGCTCTTTCACTGGCATAAAGCTACGCCGGTGCACCAGGATAGGCCCGTACTTTCGCAGCGCGGCCAAATGCTCAGATGTGCCATAGCCACGGTTGCGTTCGAAGCCGTAGTAGGGGTAAAGCTGGGCCAGATGCTCCATTAGCCCATCACGGAATACCTTGGCGATGATGGATGCGGCTGCTATGCAGTAGGAAATAGCGTCGCCGTCGATTATGCAGCGATGAGGCACAGCCAACGCTGGGGCGTCGGGGCCGTCTATAAGAGCAAAGTCCGGCTGGGGTTGCAGATCAGTGACGGCCTGCGCCATCGCCTTCAGTGCTGCGCGACGGATATTGAGAGCATCAATCTGGTCGGCAGGCACTATCCCCACCGCACAGCCGATCTTCTCGGCCAACAGTCGGTGGAAAAGATACTCACGCTGGGTGGGGCTGAGGCACTTGGAGTCTACGATGTGTGCAACGCGCTGCTGCGGAGGCAATATAATGGCGGCGGCCACCACCGGACCGGCCAGCGCGCCCCGGCCGGCTTCGTCTACGCCTGCTACCAGCCTATAGCCTTCAGCCTGTACCTGCTGTTCAGCGTTGCGGGGCAAGCCCCGGCATCTTATCCGCGGCGTCTCTACGGACTGCGTTGTATCCCGAAGGAACAGCCGCATCACCGACACTTCCAGACGCTGGGTGGCCTCAGGGCAGCGAAGCTATTTGATCAGACCAATCCGATGGGGAGGCCAGAACACCACGAGGGCTTTTCCCATAAGGTTGACTCGGTACAGCGGCCCCCACTTATGGCCGTCGTTAGAATTACCACGATTGTCCCCGAATACCACCACATAGCCTTCCGGCACCTTATAGGGCGGCGGGAGCCCCGACCAGTAGCTGGGAACCGGGCCCCGGATATAGGGCTCGTTAACGAGCTCGCCGTTGCGGTATAGCTGGCCACCATGCGGTTCGAGGATATCCCCGGGCACCCCCACGACGCGCTTGATAAAATCCTTTTCCTCCGTCGACGCCTCAGGAGGAGCCTCAAAGACTACGACATCCCCGACTTGCGGCTCGCCCAGATAGTAGATGTATTTGCTGACCAGAATACGGTCGCCAGCCTGCAAAGTCGGCTCCATAGAACCTGAGGGAATATAAAAGGCCTGCACAACAAAGGGGCGGAGGATGAAGAAGACCAGCAGCACAGCAACAAGGCCGGAGTCAACGAATTCGAGCGTCGCAGCCCGTGTCCGGTCCAGAAAGTGCATCCGCGAGATGCCTGCGCGCAGCGCCGTGATGCCGCCGAGCAGTACGAGCATATGCCAGGGGTTTTGGAAGGCAAGCATATCTTGCATCGGTCAGCGAGTCACCTCAAGCGTCTGTATCTTCCCTGGACTCTTCGGAAACTTCCGAGGGTTCAGCAGTTTCGTCACGGCTCTCGTCAGCGGTGTCGCTTTCCGGTTCCTCATCAGTCAGCGCCTCCGGCTCTTCACCGATTTCAGGCTCACCGGCGACTGCTTCGGCTTCCGGGGCCGTCGCTGCCTCCTCAGCATCCGCAACACTGGTATCTTTGACAATTACCTCCCGGCGCTCCTTGAGGCGAGCGGCACGTTCGTGACGGTCACGCAGGTAGTAAAGCTTTGCGCGACTAACCTGGCCCCGTCGCATAATCTCGACATCAACCACTGACGGTGAGTGCAGGGGAAATGTCCGCTCGACGCCGATGCCATAGCTGACCCGGCGAACAGTAATGCTGCGGTTCATTCCGCCCCCTCTGCAGGCAATGACAGTTCCTTCGAAGGTGTGGATCCTGGTCGCCTGCTGATCGCCGCCCTCCACGGCAGTGCGCATCTGCACCCGTACGGTGTCACCCGGCTCAACCGGGGGGACATCTTTCTTCATATACTTGTTTTCCACTTTTGTTACCAGATTGGTCATCGGCGGTTTCTCCTGACTGCTATCTAGCCTGCCAAACACCTACCATCAGCATTACCGAGCCCCGAGTAGGCCCGAAGAAGGCAGTTTAATCCTGGTTGCATTCTGCTTCTAACTCGGCTAGCAGTTCTCTAGTTTGTTCAGTAAGTTCGAGCTGCTTCAACAGCTCCGGACGGCGCTGCCGGGTGCGGTGCAACTCCTGCTTGCTTCGCCAGCGGCGAATCTTCTCGTGATGCCCGCTGAGTAACACCTCCGGCACAGACATCCCCCGCCACTCCGCCGGCCGGGTGTAGTGCGGATGTTCCAGCAATCCGCTGGCAAACGACTCATTATCTATTGAATTCGGATTGCCCAACACTCCCGGCAAAAGCCGAGTTACAGCCTCAATTACGACCAGTGCTGCGGGCTCTCCGCCCGTCAGGATGTAGTCACCGATGGATAATTCCTCGGTAACTACGCTCTGCCGGACTCGCTCATCAACCCCCTCATAATGTCCACAGATCAGAATCAATTGCTCTTGCTTAGCCAACTGTTCGGCCTTGGCCTGATCAAACTGCTGGCCCTGGGGCGTAAGCAAAATCACCGGGCAATCCGGGCTGGCCCTGCTGAGCAAATCATCGACCGCCAGAATCAGCGGCTCCGGTTTCATCACCATCCCCGCCCCACCACCATAAGGGTAGTCGTCAACTACCCTGTGCTTGTCTGTAGTCCAGTTGCGCAGATCGTGCACTTCCACGGCCAGCGCCTCAGCCTGCCGGGCACGAGCCAGCATGCTGTAGTCCAGGGGCGAACTGAAAAAGTCGGGAAATATGGTGATGACATCTATGCGCATAACACGCCGCCTGACCCGTGAGATACCACTCGCTTCACCAACACAAGACACCCAGCATAGTCTTTAGCTGCCCGGAACAATCAGGTCGCTTACGTCACCTGCCCGGGAGGACTGGGCTGTGATGATCGCGGGAGTCTCCTCTTCTTCGATGGGGACACGCTGGCGGATCTCGACCACCACGTCATCTTTGGTGACGATCTCCCGACCACCCAGAATTTCGGCGAGATTGTCACCCTCTTCGACCTCCACCTGGCTTTCCAGTGCGCCGCGGACGACTTCCTCGCCCAATTCCAGCTCCTCAACCTGCTTCATCCGCTCCAGCAGCGCTTCGCGTATGCTACGCTGCTTTTCCTTCTCCTGATTGACCTGCTGACGGACGGCCATGGCCTGCTGGATATTGCTCCTCTGCAGCTCGGTGATATAAGGCTGCGTACGGAAGTCAATCTGCTGGATTTGCTGGTCAATCTCGTCAATATTGCTTTGCAACTCTTCTTTGAGTTGTTCCTTGAGCTGCTCGGTCACAATTGACCTGAGTATTACACTCCGCTTGATAACTACGCCCATCGTTACTCCTCCGTTTATCGGCAGGCACCTTGTCGCCAATAGACGCAAGATGCTTCTGTGTTAAGAAATAATGTCTATGGTGGCGCGTATATTGCGCTTTTCGGCAGCCGCGCCCACTACGGTGCG
>SDBU01005287.1_pt1 | contig 15500 bp, 14 predicted proteins | sample 2277071 | NCBI WGS metagenome assembly SDBU01 (sample SAMN10397929, study PRJNA504765) | marine sediment metagenome | isolation source: marine sediment core GS08_GC12, 126 cmbsf | place: Arctic Ocean: Gakkel Ridge, Loki's castle | collected 2008
GGATTATGAAAATAAATGGCAGCGGAGAGTCCGAAAAAACAAACCCAATTCAAACCCAATCAAACCCAATCTCCGAAAAGCCCAAATGAATGTAAACTTAACTTTAACAAAGGATTACAGAAAAAACGATGATTTTATAGTCCGAATAAACAAACCCAATTTCCGAAATGGCCAAAATGAGCGTAAACTTAACTTTAACAAAGGATTACAGAAAAAACGATTGTTTAGCAGCCAAAAAAACAAACCCAAACAAAGCCAATTTACGAAAGGCCAAAATGAACAAAAAATCGCTTGCCAAAAAATCTGGCCACACCCGTCTCGCGGGTGTGCTAAAAATTGTTTGCAAAAACGCACCTTTTGGTTATACTCATCCGGATTGTCGGGCTACGGCGGGCTTCGCCCAGACCAGAGCGATTCACGTTGAAAGGAAAGGATTCGGCGATGGCGGAAAATGATACTGATTTGAAGAAAATAAAAGAAATCATTAAGATAATGAAAGAGAACGAGCTTCTTGAGGTCGAGATAAAGCACGGTGACGACAAGATTTTTCTAAAGCGTCACCAGCCTCAATCCGACGTTGGCGGGGCTGTAAATGCTATGCCGACCATGAGGCCGGAACCCGGCGCCGCACCTGCCCACCCCGGAGGTACTGAGGCTTTGATTCAAACTTACACCTCGCAAGCCGACACGGGTGCGGAGGACTTGGTGGAGATAAAATCACCTATCGTTGGGACATTCTATGTGACGCCAAGCCCCGATTCTGAGCATTATGTGGAAGTTGGTTCCACAGTCAGTCCGCAGACGGTCGTTTGCATCATCGAGGCAATGAAGGTTATGAATGAAATAAAAGCCGAGACCAGTGGAACGATTGCTGAAATACTTGTGACCAATGGCCAGGCTGTTGAATTTGGCCAGGTGCTTTTCAAGGTCAAACCGGACTAAATGATGATTCAATACTTGTCGCTCGATAGTCGATGTTCGTTGCGAGGATCGAGAATCGAGGATCAAGGATCGAGAATATGTTCTCAAGAATTCTTATAGCAAATCGTGGTGAAATAGCCCTGCGTATCATCCGTGCCTGTCACGAGCTTGGAATTGAAGCAGTGGCAGTTTATTCTGAGGCGGACAAAGATGCTCCATACTTGCAGCTTGCTGATGAGGCCGTTTGTATTGGGCCGCCCGACTGTGCCAAAAGTTATCTAAATATCCCCCGTATTATAAGTGCCGCCGAGATTACGGACGTTGAGGCAATTCATCCCGGTTATGGTTTTCTGGCCGAGAACATAAACTTTGCCCGGATATGTGGGGAGTGCGGAATAATATTCATTGGCCCGCCTGTTGAGGCAATGCAGTTGCTTGGCGACAAGGTCCAGGCCCGCGAGTTAGCCCGCAAAGTGGGAGTCTCGGTAGTGCCCGGCTCCGATGGTGCTATCGAAAAGGAGTCCGAGGCGCTAAAACTGGCCAACAAAATGGGCTACCCCGTAATAATAAAAGCTGCTGCCGGCGGCGGGGGCAGAGGTATGAGAGTTGCGCATAACGACATCAGCCTGCACTCGGCATTTAGCGCAGCCCGTGCCGAAGCCGAAGCCGCCTTCGGCGACGGAAGCATCTATCTGGAAAAGTTCATAGTTGAACCCCGGCACGTCGAAGTCCAGGTAATGGCCGACAAGCACGGAAACGTATTGCACTTTTACGAAAGGGACTGCTCCATTCAGCGAAGACATCAAAAGATGATTGAAGAATCGCCCTGTCCCGTCCTGGACAGGCATACCAGAGGGCAGCTTGCCGAAGCTGCCTTGAAAATTATTAAAAAGGCTAAATATGTCAATGCCGCAACGGTTGAGTTTCTTTTAGACAATGATAAAAAGTTCTACTTCATTGAGGTGAATACACGAATTCAGGTCGAGCACCCAGTTACTGAAATGGTTACAGGTCACGACTTGATTAAGTGGCAGTTGAAAATCGCTGCCGGTTTACCTATCAAATTCAGCCAGAGAAATATTAAGCAAACCGGCGTGGCAATTGAATGCCGGATAAATGCCGAGGACCCTGAAAATAATTTCGCTTCTTCCCCGGGCACGATTACCAGATATATTCCGCCCGGGGGCCCCGGCGTCAGAGTTGATACGCACGTCCATCAAGGCTGGACGGTATCAACGAAATACGATTCGATGATTGCCAAGCTTATTGTCCATCAGAGAACGAGAACTGAAGCCATTGCCACAATGAGAAGGGCTTTGCGGGAATTTGTCATCGAGCCAATCAAAACAACGATACCCGTCTGCCTCGACATACTCTCCCACAATCTTTTCGTCAAAAATAAAATCGATACCGGCTTCGTCGAGCGGAATTTCTAATCTCTTAGCTCGTAATTCTTGGCCCGCATCGCTGCTAAGTATTTCTAAATCGAGCGTTCCTTGTTCGATATTTGTTTTCGTCCGTACAATAAATCTCACATCAATCTGGAGTACGTTAAGGCTAATTGTTGTGAAACTCACCTTAACGGATCAAGCAGGCACAAAGCAAACATCAACAAGGGCGACGGTTCGAAGATGGAAGTTATAGGTCAGTTCCGTCTCTGTAAAATATTCGGGGCCAACCGATATCGCTATCACTGAGTAAAACGTCATATCACTCACAGTGACAGCGCTACCGATTGGCCCCCACCAACCTAAAGTTTTGATCTATCCCTGATGATGAGGAACAGCTTGTCTTCTGTAGAACAGGAAGAAAATAATCGCCAGAGCAATCAAGCCGACAAGCCCGTTGTCGCCCAGCATACTAAGTAGTGCTGTCATGTTTGAGACTATTCCGGTTTCTCCTCCAAAGAAGGGAACCGCCTTACCAAATAGGATTTCAATGGCAATCCCAAGGGCGATCAGCAATAAAAATATTTCGGTAATCTCGCCAATCCATTTTTTTGCTTCTTCAAGAAATCGCATCGTTTTCTCTCCTAAATTGAGTTAAATAAAACCAACAAATTAGAAACACACTGGCATTGAAGTCGGCAAATCTTTTCAATTACTTTAATTTTATGCCTACAAGATGAAAATATACGGCTAATTAAAAAAGTCCTGTGTACTTAAAAAATCTTACAAGAATACCCCCCAAAGCAACCTATCAGTATTGAAAGGGTGGTTAATCGACCATGCCACGGGCATAAAAAGAACCTGCGAGGACCTCTGGGAACAAGTTTAACGGCTCTTGAATTATTTTTAATGCGTAATACCGAGAGTCGTAAATAGGCAGAGTGAGTCTTTTGCTTGTTTCTGAACTGACAGCAGACCAATATAAAGTGATATATTCCCTCAAAGGTTTGCCTGCCGCCTTGCAGGTGTACCCATTTTTTAATTATAAATGTTAATATAGGTAAAAATCACTTGACTTCGAGTGTTAAAATGGGATATTATATGACTATGTTCACAGACTTTATATCTTTTATTTTACGTATATCGCTAATCGTAGCTCTCTGGGTTTTTGTATGGAAGATTTTGGAGCCCAGAACACAGCTCATGCGAATATTGAGAGCCGTAGTCCTCCTGCTTGGTCTTTTAGGTGTCCTGGTAGTTTTAAGAATGACGGGGCGGTGATTAAGCTCCTTTAACCACACTTCTTTTTACTTCGGCGTCCTTTATTCCTTGCTTGTTCCGATGATATCTGTCGGGGTTTGATGTTCGATATTCTTTCCATAGTTGCTGTTAGGCCATTATCTCGCGATTGTTTTCTGTAAAAAGAAGGCTGAGGAAAAAGCTTGCGTAAGGAAAGGAGAGCCACTCTTTTCATACAAGCCAAAAAAGCCTCAGCCCATTTTTGATATAAATATTGTGACCTGAGTTAAAATCCGTTTCCGTTTTGTTAGTCGTCAGTAAATCATGATTAGATTGCTTCGTTCGCCACGGGGGACTCGCAATGACGGATAAAGAATAGATCCTTCGACTCCGCTGCGTTTCGCTCAGGATGACAGAAAAGCGTGAAAAAGACGCGCTTTTCTGTCACTTTTCCAGTGCTGTTAAATCTTCATAGGTTTCGCGTTTCCTGATGACCGAGAAGTTTTCGCCGCCAACCAGCACCTCGGCGGCTCGGCCTCGGGCATTGTAATTGCTGCTCATACTAAAACCGTAAGCCCCGGCCGTAAAGACAGAGATTAAATCACCTCGTTCCACCGGTGGCAAGGCCCTGTCCTTTGCAAAAAAATCAGCACTTTCGCAGATTGGCCCGACTACATCAACAACTTCGGTACCGTTCAAATGCAAATCTTTCTCCCGATGCCGTGGAACAAACTTTTCATTCACCTTCGCAGGCCAAATAAAATGGAACGCGTCATACAGCGATGGACGAATCAAATCGTTCATCCCTGCATCTACAATAACGAATTTCTTCCTGCCGCCGTGTTTGACATAAAGCACGCGAGTTAGCATTATCCCTGCATTGGCGCAGATGCTTTTGCCTGGCTCTAAGATGAGTTTGATGTTCTTGTCTTTCAGCAGCGGAACGATGCCTGCTGCGTATTCCTCCGCCGAAGGCACCGTGTCGGACTCATAGTCGGCGCCGTAACCGCCTCCTAAGTCGAGAGCTTCGATAGTGTGGCCTTTGCTGCGAAGCTGGTCAATAAGCGGCAGGGTTTTTTTTACAGCTTCAACGTACGGGTCAATCTTTTTGCCGCCGGTGCCTAAGTGGACATGAATAGCACAGAGGTTCACCGCCGCGTTGTCGCCGTAATCAGCAAAGACTTTCAATGCCCGCTCGATATCGACGCCGAATTTTGTTTCTTTTTTGCCTGTGGTCAGGAAGGCATGGGTTTTATAGGCAACATCCGGATTGACCCGCAGAGCAGCTTTGGGTTGTTTGCCTTTTTGTTTTGCTAATCGAATCAGGTTTTCCAGTTCTGCTTCTGATTCGATATTGAAATAGCCGATGTCGGCGTTGAGTGCTTCGATGATTTCGGTATCGGTTTTACCGACGCCGGCATAGACGATTTTTGATGGTTCGCCGCCCGCCTGCAAAACGCGATACAATTCCCCGCCGCTGACAATGTCAAAACCACTGCCTGCCTCGGCCATAAATTTGAGGATATTTATATTACCGCAGGCCTTGACGGAATAGCAAAGAATAGTATGGAGCCGGCTGTATGCCTGCTGAATCTTTTGCAGGTGCTCCTTGAAAGTGGCCTTGCTGTAGATATAAACCGGCGTGCCGACCTCGTCAGCGATTTTCTCAACACTTACATTTTCTGCGAACAGCCTGCCGTTTTTATAGTTGAAATAGTCCATATCGTTATTCTCTTTGCGAATCGCCCTCGAAAATTACAAAAAACTCCATCTGTATCGAAGAATAGTATAAAGAATTGGTCGCTAATTGCAAGAAGGCAGTTGTTCCTGAGGTGTAGGGATAATTTTAGTGTTAAGATGTGTTATGAAGAAATTATAGCTGTGGTTCTGTATATAAATAAAAAATGGAAGGTTTTGTCATAGTGAGAAAACCTTCCATTTTCGCATAACTTGCCGCAGTTGATTACGGCTGAAACAACCGGCTTTAACCGGCAGCCCACCAAAATCCATAGCCATAAGGACAAGCGGGCTTTTGACTAAATTGCTACGCTACTTTTTCTTTTTGGCTTTCTTCTTGGCTTTCTTCTTGGCTTTCTTCTTTACTACTTTTTTCTTAGCTTTCTTCTTAGCTGTCTTCTTTTTTGCTTTTTTCTTTGCCATTATTTTGTCACCTCCTTTTGGCTGACTAAAAAATCCTTTTACATTTTATTTAACGTTACAATACTTATTTACAATAAATTACTTTGTTAAAGAATCAAACAAAAAAGTTAATTATTTTTCATATTATTTTTATCGTCCAAAAGTTTATAAATACTTGATAAAAAAATTGTCATCAGTGTTTTACACAACTTCATATATTGTTTACCATACTCTTTAATAAAACGATGCAAATTGTTTTATTGTAACTGAAGTTCTTACTAAAACTAAAAAACTGTTTTGTTACGATTACCTTTGTTTGAGTCGATATATTTAACTTATAGGCTGATATCAGTGTTTACGATTGTCAAAAAAGGTTTTTGTTGTGTCACTATGTAATATGTTTTCAAAGTGTTATGGAACGTAAGAATGAAGTAAAAAACAGATTACACTTTAACTGTATTTTTATTTTCTGATGTTTTTTATTGGTTAAAGTTTTTTAATTTCTTTTGTAATATTTTTTCAACAACGCACAGTTTGGTTGTTAATTTATTATGACAAAAAGAAAAATAGCTTTGTTTGGTGGCACGTTCGACCCCGTTCATCTCGGCCATACTACGGTCGCTGCGGATGCTGCCAAACATATTGGCGCAGAAAAAATCATTTTCATTCCTGCAAAGCGCTCTCCACTCAAAGGCTTCCTGCCAAAAGCAAGTGATGCTCATCGTCTTAAAATGATAGCTCTTGCAATCTCAGAACAAAAGAGTTTTGAAGTAAGTGATTGCGAATTGAAAAAGCCGGCGCCGAGTTACACTTTGGATACCATAAAGCAGTTTCAGGCCGAGTATGGCAGCGACACTTTAATACATTGGCTCGTGGGTGCTGATAGCATAGATGATTTGACGTATTGGCACCAAATTGTCGAGCTGATTGATGCCTGTAATTTAACCACTATGTACAGAGCCGGCTGCAAACCCCCGAATTTTGCCAAATATGAAGCTATTTGGAGCCGGCGGCACGTCGAAAAGCTACAGCGAAACGTTATCCAAACACCGCTAATTGATATAAGCAGCACGGAAATACGAGATAGATTAGCTGTCGGCCACGATGTAACCAATATGCTGCACTCGGCCGTTGCCGACTATATTCGAAAACACGGTCTCTACCAATCAAAAACAATAGCAGACAGTCCGTAGCGTACACATTAGTACTACATGCTATTTTTTTCGACCGACTTTAGCAGCCAGTTATACCAGTCGGTCATACCTTCACCGGTCTTGGCTGATATTGGGAAGATTTTAATTGGCTTATTTAGTTTGCGGGCATCGGCCTTCGCTCGTTTGATATCAAAATCCACCCGCCCACCTGGCAGTAAATCAATTTTGTTTATAAGCAGCACCTTTGACTTTGCAAAAATGGCAGGGTATTTCGCCGGCTTGTCGTCCCCTTCTGCAACGGATAGTACAACTATTTTGCCACTCTCACCTAATTCAAAAGCCGATGGGCAAACCAGATTGCCTACGTTCTCAATAAATATCAAATCCAAATCTTCGACAGGCAGCTCTTTTAGTGCCTGGCTTATCTGGGCTGCTGATAAATGGCAGGCGCCTTCGGTATTTATCTGAACAGCAGGTGCTTCGGTTGCTCTGATTCTCTCAGCGTCTATGTCGGTCTGAATATCGCCTTCAATAACACCGATTTTAATTTTGTCTTTTAAGTCGATTATCGTCCTGGCAAGAATTGTGGTTTTGCCCGAGCCGGGGGACGATATCATATTCAGGCATAGTTTCTTCCGCTCAGTTAAAAACAGAATGTTCTCGAAAGCATACTTCTCGTTTTCGCTGAGAATTTTCTTACCAACGTTAATCTTTTTCATAGTATTAATCCGTTTGGAGTTCTATCTCTTCCAGTATCAAAGGCGCATCGGCCATCAATTCAAAATCTTCACTGCTGCACTTCGGACATCTTGGACACGAAAGCTCAACATCGAACTCTTGATTACAATTTTTACATTGAGCCTGTATTGGCTTATGTTCTATTTCTAATTTCACACCTTCGCACGATGTACCTTTGGCAATAGCCTCGAAGGCGAAACAGAGTGTTTCATCATTGATAGGATTAAGCATTCCACAGCTAATTTTGGCGCTGATGGGCTTTGCATTGTATTTTGCAGCTTCGTCTGATATTGTTGTCAGCAGGCTGTCAGCCACCATCATTTCGTGCATCAGCATATCCTCGGCAGTTCTCGCCCGTATGGCATCTGCACAATTCTTTTTCCGCCGATTTGCGTTATCATTTCCACCACAGGCACATCGCGGCTCTGGCAAACCTCACCGATTATCTTTGCCTCTTTGCCTAACGAATGATTTTTGCAAATCCTCAGACAATCTTCCGCTGATTCCGGCGAGACAATCGCGATGAATTTGCCTTCGTTTGCGATTGTCAGCACGTCGAAACCGAGCATATCGGCTGCTGCCTGCACTGTCGGGTTGACTGGTATATCGGCCTGGCGAATTTCGATACTAAGTCCGCTGCTTCTTGAGATTTCATTAAGTGTCGCAGCTAACCCCCCACGGGTTGGGTCCCGCATAAATTTTATACCGTTCGTATTCTCTAACAGTTCACAGGTTAGCCCCGCCAGGCCCGCACAATCACTTTGCAATTGCGATTGAAATTTGATGTCCTCCCGCTGCGAAATAATAGTCATCCCATGGTCGCCTATCGTACCGTTGATAATGATTTTATCCCCGACCGCAATCCTCTCGAATCCCATCTCAACGCCGTTTAATTTTACTCCGATTCCGGATGTGTTTATAAAAATCTTGTCAGCCGCACCGGCCTCAACCGTCTTGGTGTCGCCGGTAATAATATTAACATCGTTTTTGCGGGCGGCTTCACCTATGCTGGCTAAAATCTTTTCGAGCAATATAAATTCAAAACCATCTTCGATTATCAACGACAACGACAGAGCAACCGGCTTCGAACCGGCGACAGCTAAGTCATTTACTGTTCCGCAAACAGCTAATTTCCCGATATCTCCGCCGTTAAAGAACAATGGCTTTACAACATAGCTATCTGTCGTAAAGCACAGCGAGTTCGAAGCAACATTCAGCTTTGCCGAATCGCCTAATTCGGCGAGGACCTCATTATTAAGGCTTGGAAGAATATGGTGGCGGATTAGGTCATCCATTAGTTGTCCGCCGCCGCCGTGCGCAAGTAAGATTCTATCGTGCTTGCTTGTTTTCTTCATTATTCCTGATACCCTGTTATCCTGATGTCCTGATACCGCCGTACTTAAACCACGCCGCGCACGCCCCTTCGGAGCTTACCATACAGGGCCCAATCGGTTCTTGTGGCGTGCAGTTTTGACCGAACAAACCACATTCCGGCGGCTCTATCAATCCACACAACACTTCGCCGCATCGACATCCTGTTTTTTCTTCGCTCGGTGTTTCGCTCATATTAAATCGGGTAAGGGCGTCGAATCGACTGTATTTATCTTTTAGCTTAAGCGTACTTTTTTCTATCTTCCCCAGTCCTCGCCAGTAGCCATCTGCTGGTTCGAAGCACTCAGCAATGATTTCTTGCGCAGCGGTATTACCCTTCTCGGTAACCACCGCATTGTATATTGATTTTAGTTCAGCTTTACCGGCTGCGAGCTGCCGACAGATTTCGCCGAGTCCTTCCATTATTTGCAGCGGCTCAAAGCCGGCCACCACGCAAGGCCGGCCAAAATCTTCCACAATCTCAGCAAAAGCCCCGTAGCCGATTATCACACTGACGTGTCCGGGACAAAGAAAGGCATCTATTTTATTATTTTTCCCGCTCAATAGTGCTCGCATTGCGGGCACAACCAGTTTGTGTCCGCTCAAAATACAGAAATTATCGACCGCCTGTTCAGCCGCTTCCTTTACCACTACCGCAGTGGCCGGCGCAGTGGTCTCAAACCCTACCGCAACGAATACGACGGTTTTTTCAGGATTGTCTTTGGCTAATTGGAGTGCATCTTCACTGCTTAGAACGATTTTGACGTTTGTTTTTGCCTGCTTTTTTTCAAGCGAGCTGTTTTTGCCGGGAACTCGAATCATATCACCATACGTGGCGATTAAACAATCGTCGCGGTCCGCTAATTGCAAAACAATATCGATATAGCCCTGGTCGGTAACGCAGACCGGACAGCCCGGCCCGGATAGAAGTTTCAATCCTTTGGGCAAAGTTGACCTTATCCCGTTACGGAAAATAGAAACCGTATGGGTACCGCAGACCTCCATTATATTGATTTGACGTCCTAAAGCTTTGCACGCGGCACCACACAAATCCTGTGCTTTTTGGATTCTCTCAAGCATCCTTTTCGTATCTCGTTATTTGGGTTATCCGGGTACCAGGTTATCAGGTGGTGGGCATCAGGTTATCAGAATATCAGGTTAGTTTGCCTAAAGCCGGATTAACTCCTCCTGATGTCCTGATCTGCTGCTATCCTGCATCCTGGTTTCCTGATGTCCCGATATCCATCCGTGTTTTGCTTCACGTTTTTCTACCCTGAAATCTTATTTTGCGTGTCCTGGAATTTGTTAATTTCTGCAATAAGCTGCCAGGTTATTTTTGCCTCTTCTTCATCGACGAGTGAGATGGCAAAACCGGCATGAATCAGAATCAAATCTCCTAATTTAGCTTCCGGCAGGAGCGTAGTTTTAGCTCTCCAGCGGTTACCCATCGCATCGACAACCGCCTTGTCCCCCTCTAACTCCACTATCCTTGCCGGTATTGCCAAACACATAGTTCGTATCTCGTCACTCGTATTTCGTATTTCACCAGGCTGGCACCCTCAAACTTATTTGGAGGTGTTTCAAACCTGCTGTGCTGCAATAGCCGCTTGGCCCAGCGATATTCCGCCATCGTTCGACGGGACGTCCCGGTTAAATAATACGGAAAAATCGGTTTTCTTCAAGAGTTTAATGCAACGAATAGTCAAATATCGATTACAGAATACTCCACCGCTTAGTGCAACCGTATTTAATTTTGTGCTTTCTCGCGCTGCTTTAGCCATTTCGAGCAGACCTGCGGCAAGGCAATTGTGAAACTTTGCTGAGATAACGCTGGTAGCCTTTTTGTCTCTGATATCAATGATTAGCTGCTTTACCATCTTGCCCAGATCAAGCTGCAGCGGTTCTCCGGTTCTGTTTGTAAGTTCAAAATCATAGTGCTCTTCAATCTCGTTCTCAATTACTGCCTCAAGGGCCATCGGCAGTTGTGCATCGAAGTGATTGTAGCTGCCTAATCCGAGCATAGCGGCAACTGCGTCGAAAACCCGACCTAAGCTGGAAGTTTCTACGGTGTTAATCCGTTTTTCAATTTGCTCCAAGATCATTCTTTGCTTGTTTGTATCTGCTTCGATTCGCTCAAGCAGCCATCCGAATTTAGATAGCTCGAAGTTATCTCCATAGGTTTTTTTTAACAGCCCTAAGACAGGTCTTATAGCTTCTTTACTTGCCTTATCCGCCCCTGCCAAAGGATAATAAGCCAAATGGCCGAACCGTTCAAATTTCTCTAACGATGCAATCAGGCACTCGCAGCCCCAGATAGTGCCGTCTGTTCCGTAGCCGATACCATCTGCTGCAAGTCCGATGACCGGCCCGCTAAGGCCGTGCTCAGCTAACACCGACGCAATATGCGCCCAGTGATGCTGGATGCTGATTACTTTCGAACCCGCCGGCGATAGAGCATATTGCGTCGATAGATAGCCGGGGTGAAGGTCGCAGGCCACAACTTGGGGCTTAACTTCGAATAGTTTTCGTAGATGCTCGATTGAATTGATGTAGTGATGATAAACTTCTGCATCCTCAAGGTCGCCTATATGTTCGCTGCAGATAAGCTGGTTTTGTTTTGCAAAACAGAAAGTATTTTTCAAATCCGCTCCCGCTGCGAATATCTCCTGCCGGCAATTTTCTTCCGTAAAGATTGGGCTCGGCACATATCCTCTGGCCCTTCTTAGAAACACCGGCTGTTCGTTCACAAGATGGACAATCGAGTCATCAACCTGCCGGTAAATTTCTCTATCGTGCATCAAAAAGGCATCCGCAACATCTGCCAGTCGTTCTAAAGCCGGCTCGTTTTTACAAATCAACGGCTCATCCGAAATATTGCCGCTGGTCATTACCAAAACATCTGTCCCACGGTCGTTTAACTGCTCGAACAAAAGATAATGCAGCGGCGCATAGCAAAGCATAAAGCCGTAAGTGCTAACGCCTTCGGCAACAGATGGAGCTATAGAACTGTTTCTCTTTTTAGGCAACAAAACAATCGGGCATTGCGGACTCTTTAAGAGCTGCTCTGCTGGTTCGCTCACAAGTGCATATTTTTTCATCTTTTCAACCGAATCAGTCATCATGGCAAAGGGCTTATGGTCTCGCTTCTTGCGTTCCCGCAATCGTTCAACTGCCTTGTTGTTAAGCGCATCGACCGCTAAGTGAAATCCCCCGATACCCTTTATTGCTACAATTTTTCCAGCCGAGAGTAAGTGCGAGGTTTCAGCGATTACCTTTTCGGTTTGCGTTTCTATTATTTTTCCTTTGTTGTCTGTCAGCCGGATTTTCGGCCCGCATTCACCGCAGGCAACAGGCTGGGCGTGAAAACGACGGTCGGTTACTTCTGTGTATTGAGCAGCGCATCTATCGCACATTTTGAAGACCGACATCGTGGTTTTGGGCCTGTCGTAAGGAATGTTTTTGACTATTGAATATCTCGGCCCGCAATTCGTGCAGTTTATAAATGGATAGCCGTACCGAAAATCCTCTTTGTCAGCCATCTCTGCAAGGCAATCCCGACAGGTGGCGATATCGGCGGTTACCTGTGACAGCGGTGAACCTTGCGAATCGCTGGTTCTGATGATGAATTCACTTTCATCTTCGACTGTCCGTATATCGACTGTGTTACAGGATTTTATTTCTGCCAATGGCGGCTTGTCAGCACCGGATTGCAATCGAACTAAGAACTCGGCTATCTTTTCTGCTCGTCCCTGCAATTCGATAGTAACGCCTTTTGTGTCGTTATAGACGACACCGGACAGCCCCAGCCCCCGTGCTATTCTATACACAGCCGGTCGAAAGCCAACTCCCTGCACCCGCCCTGTTACGAATATTCTTTGTCTTTTAACCACAAACTTTTTTCTTAATATTCTTTATTGATGACTATTGATTACTAATCGATAATTATTTAGAATGTAAACAATAGATAGAAATAGTAAATAGAAAATAATAAATAATAGATAGCAAACCGTCTGGGGCCATAGCTCAGCTGGGAGAGCGCTTGCATGGCATGCAAGAAGTCGTGGGTTCGAATCCCATTGGCTCCATTAACCAATCTTTTTGCCATCAAAGGATTTGCGAGGAATCATTCCTGTGTCATCCTTCTCGGCATTAGTGCTGCGTATCGCGGTGGCCCAAGCACAGGGAGCACAAAATGGAACGGTCTATTGCATGGTGTAACAATCAGAGGTAATATGGGGCTGTGGGTAATGTTTTTCCCGATGATGTATGATTGTGCAGATGAAAGGAATGGCGATGAATCCAAACAAACTCATGTCCAGGACCATCGGAGCTTGGTTGCTTGCCGTCTGTTGTTGCGTGCCGGTTGCAGTCTGTTTAGCGGGCGCCGCGGCGGAACAGGACAAGAAGATGCGTGGCGAGACCCTGGAGAAAGCGGTCGCCGGCACGAGCTTCCATAAGGGCTTCCAGTACCTGCCGGGGCCGATTGGCAATCCTTCTACCCAACACTATGAAGTATCTCCGGGGCATCCTCCCTACGAACAGAGAGCCCGCTTTCTGGGCGTGCTTCGCGGGTCATGGTACGAGATCGGCCATCAGGTAGGGACAAAAGCCGGCGACCTGGTGCGTTGGGTATCCGACGTTTGGTGGAAGCAACACACCCAGAAGTACGGACTGGACAACACAATGAAGGCGCTTCCACTGTACGAAGCCCAGATTGCTGCCCTGAACCCCGAGCTCATCCAGTTCATGAAGGGCATTGCGAAAGGAGCCGAGGCGGAGTTAGACAAGTCCCCATATGCTCAGTCGAGCAGCCATTATGAAAAAGTATTGAATACGAACATCTTCGATGCCTGGTCGTATCGACACCCGACCAAATATCCCTGGACGCCCGGTCAGGGCGCCGAAGAGAATGGCTGTAGCGCCTTTGTGACCATAGGGACCGGCCCGAACAAACGCGATGAGATGATCGCGGCTCATAACCGCCATACTTCCTTCAATCCGAAATGCTACCAGCTTGTGTATATTGGACAGCCCGATGACGGTAATGCGTTCTGGGTCCTTACCGCGGGAGCGGCAGGTGCTGCTTGCCAGGTAGTCAACGAAAAGGGAGTCTCGCTGATTCTGAACGCGGGCGGCGACCAACACACCGAGCAACATGCAAACGCCTTTGGCGTGTCGTGGTTTCTTCTGTTTCTGCATGTGGCCGCCTACGCTGACACAGCCGACCAGGCCATCGAGATGCTCACCCGAGGGACGCCGGACTATCGCGCTCGCACCGGGCGCCAGAGCCTGCTGCGCACCGGGACTTGGAACTTCCTAATTTCGGATCGAACCGGCTGCACCATAGTGGAAACTACCGCCGACCGATATGCTATGCGGCGTCCCGGCGATCTGGGCGAGATTGGCAACTACCTGGTGATGACCAACCACAATTACTGCAATTACAGCTTCGACGAGAACAACCGACGAACGGACGTGCCCATGACGCGGTTTGGCAATGAGAAAACGTATCCCGGCAGCGCCAAACGGTTTTGGACACTTATGGGTGATATTCGTCACCACTACGGCCGGATTGATAGCGTTCTTGCAATGCAGCTTCTAAGCGGGCATCATCAACGTGACCGGGACGGAAGATTGATCGTGTCCAGAGAAGGCGAGATTCCACTCCAGTATCAGGGTGACGTAAGCTGCCCCCACCTCGGAGGCTATCCCGGCGGTTGGAAAGGTGGTGCCGCGGATGCCAAGGTCGCGGTTCACGGTGAAGACTTACGGATTTACTGGACGTTAGGTCGTCCCTGCGAGTGGCAAGGCCCCTGGGATGAGGTCAGACTGAAAAAGAAGACGGCTGACGTTCTGATTGCCTACGACTCCCTGACCGGAAACACCGAACGAATGGCACAAGCAGTGGCCGAAGGAGTCAAGCGAGTGCCCGGTGCAGTCGCGATGGTCAAGAGGGTCAGTGAAGTGACCAAAGAGGACCTGGAAGCCGCAGAGGCCATTGTTCTGGGATGCCCCACCTATTACGCCAACATACCCGGCAGAATGAAAACCGTGATCGATGATTGGTCTTGGAAGATGAAAGTGGATTTTACAGACAAGGTGGGAGGGGCGTTCGCCACAGGTGGTGGTCAGATGGGAGGCAAGGAACATGTAGTCGTCTCGCTTCTGCTGTTTATGATCAACAATCGGATGGTTGTGGCAGGCCCTCTATATCAAGACGAAGAGGGGCAAGACATTTGGGCCGAAACAGGCGCCGGGGCGATGACCGGACCAATCGATCCCGGGATCAGCCCCAAGGAGCTCGACAGCGCCAGCCGCCTCGGAGAGCGGGTGGCGCGCCTGGCCGTGAAGCTCTCACGGATTAACCTATAAGGAGTATAACATGATGAATCGTCGAAAATTTCTGAGATACACTGCTATGGACTGGTAAAGAAATTAGGTTTCGTTTTTAGCTGAGCGAGGACAAGGCTGGCAAGGAAGCAAAACGCAGGCCTACTGGTTGGTAGTCCGAGTTTTGCTGACACCGCCAGCCGAAGCCGCAGCCAGCCAA
>SDBU01005288.1_pt1 | contig 15499 bp, 6 predicted proteins | sample 2277071 | NCBI WGS metagenome assembly SDBU01 (sample SAMN10397929, study PRJNA504765) | marine sediment metagenome | isolation source: marine sediment core GS08_GC12, 126 cmbsf | place: Arctic Ocean: Gakkel Ridge, Loki's castle | collected 2008
CCACAAAGACCGAGACCAGCACGACGAGCATCCCGCCGAAGGACGGGATCGCCATCGGAACCATCACGTCCGAGCCGCGTCCGGTGGAGGTGAGCACGGGGATGAGGGCCAGGATCGTGGTGGCGGAGGTCATCAGGCACGGCCTTATGCGGCGCACCGCGCCCGCCACGGTAGCATCCCGAATGTCCTGGATCGAGGCGATCTTGCGGGCTGCGAAGCTCTGGTCCAGGTAGGTAGCGAGGACTACACCGTTGTCAGAGGCGATGCCGAACAGGGCCAGAAAACCCACCCATACCGCCATGCTCAGGTTGATCGCGTGTACCTGGAGCAGATCCCGCATTCCCACCCCGAAGACCGAAAAGTTCATGAACCACGCCTGCCCATAAAGCCAGATCAGTAAGAATCCACCGGCCCAGGCAACAAGGATGCCACTGAAGACCAGCAGCGTCGTGCTGACCGACTTGAACTGGAAGTAGAGGATCATGAATATCATAAACAGCGCCATGGGCAGCACGACGATCATGGTTTTGCGCGCACGGATCTGATTCTCGTAGTTGCCGGCGAACTCGTAGCTCACGCCGTCGGGCAGGATGAACTCGCCGCTCGCGATCTTCTCTTCCAGGTAGCGCTGGCACTGCTCGACGACATCCACCTCCGCGTAACCTTCCTTCTTGCCGAACAGCACGTAGCCGAGCAGGAAGGTGTCCTCGCTCTTTATGGCCTGGGGGCGGCGCTCGTAGCGTATCTTCGCCACCTGCTCCAGCGGGATCTGCGTGCCGTCCGGGGCGGGCACGAGTATCCTGCCGAGGGTCTCGAACTGGTCACGCAGCTCGCGCAGGTAGCGCACCCTGACCGGAAAGCGCTTGCGGCCTTCAATGGTTGTGGTTATGCGCCGGCCGCCGATGGCGACCTCGATGGCGTCCTGGACGCGACGAACCGACATCCCGTAGCGCGCGATGGCCTTGCGGTCCGGCGTTATCTCCAGGTAAGGCTTCCCGACGATCCGGTCGGCGTTGACCGTGGCGGGTTCGACGCTCGGCACCTCCTTGAGAAACCGTTCGATCAGCAGGCCCACGCGCTCGATAGTCTCCAGATCGGGGCCCTTCACCTTCACCCCCATCGAGGCCCGCATGCCGCTCTGAAGCATGACTATCCGGGTGGCGATGGGCTGAAGCTTCGTGGCGGAGCTTGTCCCCGGGATCTCTGCCGCCTTGACTATCTCGTCCCAGATGTCGCCGGGGCTCTTTATGTGATCGCGCCACTGCCGGTAGGGGCGTCCGTGCGGGTCGGGCACGACCTCTCCGTTCTCATCCCTGACGAACGTGCCGGCCTCCTCATCGTAGGCGTACTTCAGCCGGTGCCCGTCCTTGTCGCTGACGTACTCCGGCTTGTAGTTGATGACCGTCTCGATCATGGAGATGGGGGCGGGATCGAGCGGGCTCTCGACCCGACCGATCTTGCCCACGACCATCTCCACCTCCGGGATGGCGCGGATCGCCATGTCCTGCTTCTGGAGCACCTCGAGCGCTGTCCCGATCGAGGCATGCGGCATGGTTACGGGCATAAAGAGGAACGATCCCTCATCCAGCGGCGGCATGAACTCCCGGCCGAGCCCCGGGAAGCTCTTGGATGCGTTCACCCAGAAGGCCGTCTTCCGCACAGCCTCAGGGTTGAGCCCCACCCTGGCGCCCAGGACTGGGACGAACCCGAAGACTCTGTCGAACCCCAGCCACGTGCTCACGCCCAGGACGACAAGCAGCACCGGGACCGTCAGGAAGGCCACCTTGTGCGCCAGGCACCACCTGAGGATCGGGCCGTAGAGCCAGCGGAACAGGTGGAAGAACGCCAGCAGGCCCCCTATGATCACTGCCACGAAGATGAGGTTGCGCCCCAGGCCCCTCTCCGAGCCGAGCGGTTCCCAGTGCCGCGTCAGCAGCAGGCCCACGAGCGCCACCGCTGCGGCGCTGGCCAGCGGGGGGCCGATCCTGCGCAGCAGGGGCGGGAGATAGTCGGCCACGAGATAGTAAGCGCCGAACAGCACCAGAACCGACCCCGCCAGCCACCAGCCGACCAGTAGCAGAAGGATAAGACCTGCGAGAATGAGGCCGCCGAAGAACAGCCTCTTGATCCTCCTGGAGGTGACCTCCTTTGCGAACAGAAGGTATGCCCCCGGCGGCATGATCGTGAGGGCAACAATCACCGAGGCGACCAGCGCGAACGTCTTGGTGAAGGCGAGGGGCTTGAACAGCTTGCCCTCCGCACCAGTCATCGCGAAGACCGGCAGGAAGCCGACCACCGTCGTTGCCACGGCGGTGAAGACGGCCCCGCCGACCTCGCGCGTGGCCCGGTAGACGACCTCGAGCCGCGGCTCCGCCGGATCGGCCTCTTGCAGGTGTCTCAGCGTGTTCTCGCAGACGATGATGCTCATGTCCACGATCGTGCCGATCGCTATCGCTATACCGGAGAGGGCTACGATGTTGGCCTCTACTCCGAACAGCTTCATCGCGATGAAGCATACCAGCACGGCCAGCGGCAGCGCGGCGCTTATCAGCAGCGAGCTGCGCAGGTGCAGGACCGAAATGATCACAACGATGATGGTGACGAAGATCTCCGCGGTGAGGGCCGAGCTGAGCGTCCCGAGTGTCTCGTAGATCAGGCCCGTGCGGTCGTAGAACGGCACGATCGTCACATGGCTCGTGTTCACCCACGGCGGCCACTCCTCGCTCGGAGTCGTGCGGAGCCACTTCAGCCAGTCGTCCTGATTCAGCCCGGCGCCGGAGAGTCCCTCGAACCCCCTTGCCCTGGCGAACTGTTCTACCTCTGCCCGACTGACCCGTTCGTAGTCCACCACCGCCTTGCTTGGCAGCCCGGGGGCGATCTCGGCTATCTTCTCCTCGATGTTATTGATGGCCTCCAGCGGATTGAACCCGAAACGCACGACCACCACCCCGCCGACGGCCTCAGCGCCGTCCTTGTCCAGCGCTCCCCGGCGCAGGGCAGGCCCCAACGTCACCTTGGCGATGTTCTTGACGTAGATGGGGACGTTGTCGCGGACAGTGACGACGGCATCTTCTATGTCGGAGACAGCCTTGATGAAGCCAAGGCTCCTGATGACGTACTCGACCTTGTTGAACTCGATTGTCCGGGCGCCGACGTCAACGTTGCACATCCTGACGGCGTTGAATATCTGATCCAGCGTCACCCGGTGCGCCCGCATGGCGTCGGGGTCAACGTCTATCTGATACTCCTGCACGAAGCCCCCGACCGATGCGACCTCGGCGATGCCTCCAGCCGACAGCAGCGCCTGGCGCATGGTCCAGTCCTGAATGGTCCGCAGCTCGTGGAGGTCCCATCCTCCGACGGGCTTGCCGTCTGGACCGCGCCCTTCAAGGGTGTACCAGTAGATCTGTCCGAGCGGCGTGGCGAAAGGGCCGAGGGCCGGCTGAACGCCCTGGGGGAGCATGTCGGGCGGAAGGCTGTTGAGCTTGGCCATGATGCGGTTCTGTGCCGCCTCGAACTCCACGTGCTCCTCGAAGATGACGTAGATCGACGAGAACCCGAAAGAGGACTTGCTGCGCACCGTCCGCACGTCGGGCACGCCCATCAGGTGGACCGTCAGGGGATAGGTGATCTGATCATCCACATCCTGGGGCGAGCGCCCCATCCACTCGGTGAAGACGATCTGCTGGTTCTCGCTGATGTCGGGGATGGCATCTGTGGGCACGGGGTGGCGGGGCAGACCCCCGATCTGCCAGTCGAACGGCGCCATCATGATGCCCGCGGTGACCACGCAGACCACGAACAGGAAGACCACGAGCTTGTTCTCGAGGCAGAACCTGATGAGGTGGTCCAGCGGGGACATCCCGCTCGAGATGGGTGGCGGGGCGTACGGGCTCTCACTCATGGCCTTGATCTCCGTGCGGGCGCATTGGACCGCCCGAGATCCTCTCAAGGAGCGCGCCACACTTCAGCATCGAGGCGCCGAAGTAGGGGTTGCGCAGCTCCTCGTCCGCCTGAAGCCACGTGGCGCCCTGCCCGCCGAAGGCCATCGGGCACTTCATCCGCACGACCGGGCCGGCTGGCTCGAGGCCGAAGCGCCTGATCACGCCCGCCAGCGTCCAGGAGAGGGGTGCGAAGCCCTTGCGGATTCCTTCTATATCCTGCGCGTCTGCCACTTCGTCCAGCGCTTTGCGCAGTTCGGCGAGGTGCTTCATCCAGGCCATATGCGCTTCGCCTTCAAGAAGCGTCATGTCCGCAGCCGCCAACGCCTGCCGGAGTCCCTGCGAGGCCCGGGCGGCGCCCTCGCGGTCGTCCCCGGCCAGGGCCTCGTGCACGGCGAGGTAGGACGACCAGAGACCGCCGATCTGCTGTCTGAACTCGGCTGGGACTTCGGCCTCAGCGCCGGCCGGGGCCTCGTGCATGTGGGTGATGCCGAACTGCTCATCAAGCCGCTCCAGGTGCCGCGCCAGGACCTTCAGCACGCGCCGGGCATCGTCCAGGTCCTCGACCATAGCCCCCTCGACCGCGTCGTTGGCCAGCAGCATGGAAAGCTCCTTCCACATCATGCGGGCGTGTCCGGAGAGGGAGTCGGCGGCAACCTCCGCCACCGAGCCGCCCAGCGCCTCGAAGGCCGCCTTGACCTGCTCGAACTCCTCAGCGCGCAACGCTTCTGAGACTGCCTCGTAGGATTGCGATATCAGGCCGAGCTGGCGCCGGAAATGCGCAGGCACCTGGATTGTCGGGTCGGCTTGAGGCCCGGCGCTTTCAGGCCGGCCCCCGCCGTGCTGGTGCTGAGCGCCGCCACCGCCGCCCTCGGGCGTCATCATGCTCGGCTTTGCCAGCAACTGCAGCGCGCTGTCTATCAAGAAGTTGCCGTTGGTAACGACCAGCTCGCCCTCCTGAAGCCCGTGGCGGACGATGTAATAATCGCCGGTCCGGGACCCCAGGACAATCTCCCGTCCCTCGAACGTCGGCTGATCCCGATCCGGCAGCTCCACGTAGACTATGGCGCGCCTGCCCGTGATGAGCGGTGCTGAGGCGGGTATCACCAGCGGCATGGCCGCCTCGTCGGCTACAACCGGCAGGTAGCCCTGCGACTCGGTCGTTACCAGGTCCATCTCGCAGATGTCGCACAGCCCGGGCTCTGCCTTGACAACCTCCGGGTGCATGCGACAGATCCACTTGCCGGCCAGTTCGGGGTCCATGACGCGCCCGCCGGCACCCACCTGAGTGGTGACAAGGGCCTGCACGAACATCTCCGGCTTGAGCTTGCCGGCGGGGTTCGGAACGTTCACCCGCATCTTGACGGTCCGCGTCCGATCGTCAAGCACCGGGTTGATAAAGGCGATTGTGCCGATGAACGTCTCGCCGGGATATGCCTCGGTGGTGAACGTCGCCCTCTGGCCGTACCTGAGCCATTGCAGGTCGGACTCGTAGGCGTCGAGCATCACCCATACCACGCTCAGGTCGACGATTGTGTAAATCCGGGTGCCCGTCTGCACGTACATCCCTTCCTGGGCGTGCTTCTCGATGACTGTGCCGCCCATCGGCGCATAGATCGTCACGTGGTCACTCGGCGTGCCGCGCTGCCGGATCTCGGCGATCTGTGCGGGCTTGATGCCCAGCAGGCGGAGCTTCCCGCGCGCCGCTTCCAGCATGGCCTGCGCCGAGTCCCTCATGATCTCCAGCCCGCTGTCCTTGATCTCCTCGACCGCCTTGATGGCCTGGAGAAATTCCTGCTGCGCGCTCAGTAGCTCGGGGCTGTAGATGAACACCATGTGATCGCCCTTGTTGACTTTTATGCCCGTGTAGTCAACAAAGAGGCGGTCGAGCCGACCGGGAACCCAGGCCGTTATGTACCCGATGCGGGTCTCATCGTATGCGACCTTGCCCACCATCCGTATCTCGGTGGTCACGAAGCGGCGCTCGACGGGGCTGGTGCTGATGTCCATCAGCGCCCTGCCGACGGCAGTCGTGGTGAAGACCCGCAGGCCCTCCTCCTTGCCGGCGCTCTCGGAGGTGGCCGGGATCAGCGCCATGCCGCAGTACTTGCAGTTGCCCGGGCGGTCGCTGGAATAGTAGGGGTGGTAACTGATGTTCATGGAGCAGACCCACAGGGTCGGCTCCTCTTCGGCCGACGCCGGCGTGGCGGGAGCCGCCGCGCAGCCCCGCAGCACGTAACCCGCCACTACCGCTGCAGCAAGCAGCGCCACTATCCCAACCACGCGCCCGATCAGCTTCAAGAACCTGACCATCAGCGCCGCCTCCTTCTCAGTCGCTTTTGTGCTCCTCGGGACCTTCATGGGCGCCGTGGCCTTGCTCAGGCTCGGCGGGCCCTGCTCCCTTGAGCTGTTCGTCCAGCTTCGTCAGGTATTTCTCGGGCTCTTTGTTGAAAGCGCCGACACACATCTGGCAGCAGAAATAAACCCGCCTGCCATTGTGGTCCACGTAAATGTCTTTGTCGATCGCGTCGCCCATGACGGGGCAGATCTTCTGCGCGATCTCAGTCTCCACGGCAGGTTCCGGAGACTTGGTGCCGGTCTCTGCCTTCTCGCTGCAGCCGGCCATGAAGACGGTGGCAGCAACTATCAACACTGTCATTGCGAGCGTAAGCGCAATGGTCTTCATTGCTCATCCCCTTTCCTAAAATTCACAGTTCCGTACGATTCGTCAATCGGCTCGCACGTGCCGCGCTGAGTTCCTTCAAGGACTTCCAACGCCTTTTCTGCATCAGCCCTGCGTTCATTCGGGAGCGGATCCTCGCTCACCGGGGACATTCTCACCTCCTTCCTCTACGACGACCGGGCTGGCACGAGGGATCTGCCGGCCAACCAGCATCTCCACCTGGGCCAGACGCTGGGCATGGTCCGCCAGGGCACGCTCGTACGAGAGCTCGAACTCCAGCAGGATGCGTATGGCATCCATCACGTCCAGAAAACTCGCTGTTCCCGCGCGGAACGCAGTTTCCGACGCCTTCAGGGACTGCTTCCCTTTCGGCACGAGCGTGTCCCGGTAGAGGTCAATCTTCCTTTCAGCGTCGCGGAACCTGTACAGTACCATTCTGATTTCAGAACTCAGCCAGTTTTCCCGATCCCTCTTCGCTCTCAGAGCCACCCGGCGTCGTGCCTCTGCTTCCCGCACACCAGCGCGCAGTTTTCCGAACCAGATCGGCAGATTGATCGAGGCCATCGCTATCACAGGGTCCTTGCCGCTGTCGGGCGTGTCCATGATCGCCGAACCGGTTTCGATATAGTCCACCCCCAGCATGATATCCGGATAGTAATGCTTCCTGGCCAGTTGGATAGCATGCTGCTCCTTTGCGATTTTGTGATCGAATTCCTTCAGCTCAGGGCTGTTCTCCCGGGACCAGGTGAGGATCTGCTCGTCGCTGGCCTGCATCTCTTCTTCAGCGATCTTCGCGGGCCAGGGCAGTTCGGCGCTGGTCCGACGGTTCAGCGCTGCGTTGAGCCGTGCTACGATGGGCCCCTGCAGGTCCTGGAGCGTGCGCAGGCGATCGTCCAGTTTGCCGAGTTCCACCTGGGCGCGGATGACGTCCGCATGTTGCGCGGCCGCCACCATGTAGCGGGTCCTGACCACCTCTTCCAGGTACTTGAGCAGATCACGCTGCTCCCGGACCACAGCAATCGCACGGCCCAGGTAGTAATACTCGTAGTATGCAACCTTCACAGTGTAAAAGAGCTTCAACTTCTGGGCCTCGTAGCGTTCTCTGGCCGCTTCGGCGGCTTCCCAGGCGGCGTCACCTCGAAGCCGGAGTTTGCCGAACCAGGGAAACATCTGTGATATGCCGAACCTATGGCGCTGGGGGCCCACCCGCGTTTCCACTTTACGAATGAAGAAGCCGTACGTGAAACGGGGATCAGGCAGCGAACGCACCTGCGGGATTCTCTCAAGGGCTACCTTCCAGCGCTCGAAGGCTGCTCGCAGGCCCGCGTTGTTGAGGGCGGCATAGGCGAGGTAGTCTCTCAGAGAGGATTCTTCATCCAGAGAGGGAAGATCCGGTTGGGCTTGTGTGGGGTACCAGCCCCTTTGCGAGACGCCGCCGGGAGAGGAAGGTACCCGGTGGTAAGAAGGCGGGTGTGTTGGGTTCGGGTCAATTGAGCTGGTGGCGCAGCCGCACAGGATGGCAACCAGCATGAGGCAGACAGAAACGGCGGCCCATACTGACCCGTACATGGACGCACCCTCCATAGGAGACAATCTACACCCTTTTAGTCTCATATTAACACGTCCGGTTCAAATTCTCTGCGGTTTGCTGCAATTTCCTTCCCATCCATGGCCCGTGTGATCTTGCTGAGACTTTCGAGATCCCAGCGGCTCAGGGGAGGGCGGCTGGCGAGTGGTTCGCCCTTTCTCCGAAGAGCCTCTGCCGGCTCACTCAGGTGTAATTCACGGGCGTGGGTCATTCGAGCCTGTCCTCTTTCCCTGCACGATCCTGAAGCGTGCTCTCCAGAACTCTTTCAGCGGCCGTCGTTGACTCCATCCACATGTCCCCGGCGGGGCGGACTTCGGGCGTGAGCAGGGATCATCAGTACAGGCCGCCAGTCCCGGAGAACCTTCCAGAACCCGAAGGAACTCGTGGACCCTCATGCCCGACGGCTCTCTGGTCAGCTTACATACCCCATCAACACCGCGAACGCGCCGTATCAATCTGGCAGGCTTCAACCGACACATGATCTGCTGCAAGAACGTCAGCGACAGTCTTTGCACCCGCGCTGCCTGCCTGATGGACACCATGTGCGCGGGCTGTCCGATAGTGATTTCAGCCCTGGCGCGAGCACCCCGCGCTGTTCTCGTGGACAGTTTTATGCGGCGGTATCCCCGCAGCCCAGTAGCTTATTTATGATTCTGTGCCGCATGGTCTGTGTCAAGCTGATTCTCTCAAAGAAATGTCTCTGGGCAGAGCGATAACCCTTCGGAGGTCAGGATCCTCTGCCAAGCGCGTGCAGACGCCAACCCGGAGCAGGCGAAAATGAGCTTCGGACCCGCGGCGCAGAGCGGGCAGCCCAATGTGCCATGAGGCCGCCGGAAGATGCGCTCTGAGCTCGTGTCTGGCTGCCATTCTGTGATGGAATGAACCAGGTCTATTACCAATAAGGAAGCCCGCCGTGCTGAGGGACGAATTATCTGGTTTGCCTTCCTTGTGGCGACAGCTCTGCTGAGCGCAAATACCCTTGGTGCTGACAGGCCCGCTTACAAAGCGGACGCTGCCAGGTCCGGGGTCACGGCCGAACGGCTGAGCTTTCCCCTTGTCAACGCATGGATCTACGAGCCGGCGCAGCCTCCGCCGCGTGGTTATCGTCTGTGGCATGAGGTAAAGGTTGGCACGCGACGAGCGTCACGTTGGCAAGCAGCTTGGACCGTTCGAAGTCCGATCCTTCCCGTGCCAGCACGAGCACTTCCGCGCCGTTGCCGTGAGCGATAAGGCTCCAGGCCACGTTCCCCGCATAGCGCCCGATCCCCGCCGCCCCCTTGTGAACCGCCAGTGCATTGACCGCGATTCTCATACACACGAGCGCTCGCCGCCTCCGAGGTCGCCCTCCCTACTCTTCTGCCCCATGCTTCTTGAGCAGTTTCACCACCTCAGTCCTTCCGCGCCTGGCAGCCCGATCGTCCTTTCCCTCTACGGTCCTGCCTCCCCCCGAAGGCGCCTAATCTCATCCCCGGTCTTGGCTCCGCGCTCTTCTAGCAGTTCTATCACTCGCTCCCTATAGGAAACCTGCCCATTTTCCAGACTAGTGGGAGCCCCCGCATGGTCCAGCGGGGTATTGCAAAGCCAGTCCAAGACAGTGACGTCAGCGCCCTTGTCGAGCAAAAGCCGCACGACTTTGAGGTGCTGCTCGTCCGTGTCCCAGAGTCCGATGGCTTCGTAAAGCGGCGTCTGCTCGTTGAAGTCTCTGGCGTTAACAGCCGCCCCGTTATTCAGCAAGAGTTCCACCGCTTCGTAGTCCCCCTGTTCGGCTGCCAGGTGAAGGGGCGTCCTATCGGAACTGTCTCTCGCATTCACGTCGGCCCCGTAGGCCAACAGCACCTCCACCATATGTTTCTGGCTCTCTTTGACGGCCCAGTGCAGAGGCGTCAAATGCTCATCGTCGTAGGCGTTCACGTCAGAATCTCGCGCCAGCAGCAACCTGACAGCATCGGAGCCTCCTCGTATGCATGCCCGGTGCAAGGCCGTTTGAGAATTCGGCCCCAGGATCCAGACAACTTCGGGCTCGGCCTCAAGGAACTGCTCCAACCTCGCGACGTCCCCGCTCTCGGCCACCGGGAACACTTCGTGGACAAAGATCACGATGCGGTCTGCTTCAACCTGCCACATAGTTCCTGCCCACTGGCAGATAAGATCGAGCGTCTCCCCAAGAGTGCCGTCGAAATGGAGAGTGACCTCGACCTCTGACATCTTACTAAGCGGCTCAATGCGAACCGCAAAAGCAGCACCTGTGGTCTCATGCAAGAGTTGTAGCACCCGAGGCAGAGGTGTCTCTCGAACGTCTATGGAGACTTTCTTGTCAAGCTTCTCTTGCATATCCGGCCGCACAACTCCAACACGGCGTCGCGTCCAGTGCTGAAGCCTCTCGGGCCGGCCGATCTTGATCAGATTGCCATCTGCGGCCCAGGAGACTTCGGCTATCTGGCATATCAGGTTCAATGCTTCTTCCGCGCTGACCCGGACATGGAGATCAATGGCGCCACCGAAGTAATGCATGGGCGCCGGATCTTGCAGAAAGACAACGAACTGCAGCCCGGTCTGCTCCCTCATGAACTCCGCGACATCTGCCAGCATAGCCTCTTCAAAATCCGTTGAGACCTCCTTTCCGAGCTTCTGCTGCACGGTAGCGGGCACCGGTCCCAAGCAAGGCGACCTCGCCGGGCGGACTTTCTGGGCACGGCCGATTTTGATTACGGTTCCCTCGACTGCCCAAGTCAAGCCCATCTGGGCACATAGGCGGTTCAGCGCCTCCTCTACCGTGCTGCCTTCGAACTTGAGCTTCACAGGCGCTGCACCGAACTTGAAGCCCTGTTCAAGCGAGACCACATTGGCATCGGTGATGAACCCTAGGGTCTCAATCACAGTCAAGAAAAGAATCCCATCGAAGTCCAAGGGGAACCTTTCGTCAAGGATTCTTCGCATCTCGGGCGCAACTGCCTGGTTCGACAGCCCCGCTGGCTGAGCCATGCCCTTCCGGTTGTTCCGCTCAAGGACCACATCCGCCATCCCCAGGCAAGGAAGGAACATCACGCAGCACAAAATCCACAAACGAAAAGGTCTCATCGCTCCTCTCCTTCCCACGGCCCCCTACCTCCCACCAATTGCTCTGCCTATTCCGTTCGCGTTTCCTTCCTGAGAAGGTTTGCCAATTCGGCGTGGCCTAACTCCTCTGCGAGCTGCAGCGGCGTTCGGCCCCGTGCATCCTTCGCATCCAAGCTCGCCCCCCTCTCAAGCAGGACCCGAGCTACCTCCTCCTTGTTCCAGAAAACAGCGACGTGCAGCGGAGTCAGGCCACAGCGCTCCCTGGCGTTGGGGGCGGCTCGTCGCCGTGCGGGCAGAGCTCGACGGACGTCCTGGCCGGAAGGCTTCCCCTACGCATCAAGCGCGGGCTGTGGCGGCTGCTGGTTTTATGCGGCGGCCTTATCAGCCCTTCGCTCGGCCCAGCGGCGCGACCAGTCGCGCATCCACGCCCCGATCGTGCACAGCAGCATCACACCCGCAACCGCCAGCAGCGTGATGATCGCCGCCGTCAGGTAGTTCCGATACGCCCCTTCGGCCAGCGTCCTGACGGCCAGGGCGGTCAGGGCGCATCCGAGCACCACCGCTACCCTGGCGATGCGGGGGGCCGTGCGGAGCCGCCAGACCAACCCGCAGATGCCGGCCACGAGCAGAACCACCACGCCCCTCAGCGGGATGCCCACCGATCCCTTCACGTACTGCGCTTCCACCCACGCCGGTTTCCTGGCGCTGACGATGAGGCTCTGGAAGAAGAACCGTTCACGCTGCGTCGGCTTCGATCCGGTGTAGATAGAGGGATTGCGCTGCGAGCCGCCTGCCACGTCCTGCTCGATGGCCTCCTGAGCCTTGATGTTGTAGTCGAGCTGCGGATTCCACCCGGCAGCCGCGGCGGCTGACTTCCTGGCCCGCACGCTCACCTGGACCTCCGCATCAGGGGACAGCCGCTGCAGGCCGGCTTCCATCAGGTCGTGACTTTCGAGCCGGCGGATGTTTCCGGTGTCACGCACGATGTCATATCCTTCGGGAAGCGAAAGCGTCCAGCCGAGCCGCATGATGTCAATATCCTGAAGGGGCGAGTCGAGCCGCAGCGAACCCAGGCGTCCGAGTTCATTCTCTCGGCTGTGGCTGTATCGCAGCCTGACCTCGAAGGGCGCATTGCTTCCCTGGGCACGGGCCACGAATATCTTGGTTATCTCGCCCTCCTTGAGCGGCGTGACGGCTTCGCCGGCGACGAAGGCATGCCATATCTTGGCCTTCTTGGGCAGCTTCAGGTTCAGGTGCTGCTGCCTGCTGTTGCGCAGCAGGCAGACCATATCGGTGATAGTGTTGCCTTCCTGGGTGATCGTGGTGCTGAGCCGGGCGCTTTCCACAACGGCCACGGTGACGTCGGCCGCATCGTGTGCCAGCGCCGCGATGCGGATCGTGTATGGATGGGACACGTACCGGAAGGCCAGCAGCACCGGCAGGGTCACCCCCTGCAGGTAGCTCTCAGGGATCTCGCGGCCATCTATGGGCGTCAGGTTCTCGACGTCCTGATCGGCCACCATCAGCTCCACGTCGGGGCGGGAGGTGAGGGCCAGGTATCCGGTCTTGCGCTCGATGTCGTATCCCGTCTCGCCCTCGACCTTGAGGGCCTCCACACCGCTGTAGGGGATCACCGTCTCGTCCTTCGACAACTTCTGCTGGAAGCTCACGTAAAGCGCGTAGGAGTCCTCGCGCTTCGACTGAAGCGTGATCATCCAGGTGCCATTGTCCTGCTCGCGGTGCTTGATGGCCTCCCCGTCAATGTCCACGGCGGTTGCGCCCGGCGGAAGCTTGATGCAGAAGGTGTCAACCCCCGCGTGCAGGATGCGATAGTTGACGGTGGCGCTCACGCTCATGAGTTTCTCGCCGATGGACAGCAGGTTGAAGGACTCTGCGCTGACGCGCGGCTCGATGCGCTCGACCGCCAGCGCCAGGCTCCAGGGCTGGGTGAAATACTTGAAGCCGAGCGCCACCTGGCCCGCCCGACGCAGCATCTCCGGGGGCAGGTCGCTCACGCTGACGTCGTCCAGCCCGATCATCTTGCCCTCGGCCGGTTTGACGCGCACGCTGGTCTGGGTCACCACGGCCAGGTAACCGCGCTCCTTCTTGACGCCCACCGTCACGAGCGCGGGCAGCTCCACGCCCATCCCGATCTCCTCGAGCGTCTTCTCGGTCTCGATCTTCAGCACGTAATTGCCGGTCACCTTGGAGCGGAGGTTGACGGTCAGGACGCCCTCCTTTTCGTCCCAGGAGGTATCGTCAATGTCCTCGCCCTCTATGTTGGTGCGGCGGAGGTCCTTCGAGATGGCGACGCGAAGCTGGAAAATCCCGGCCCTGCGGATGGTGTAGTGGATCTCCGTATGCAGGCTCAGCTCGTGTGCACTGAGCGTGGCGATGGTTTGCACCTCGGCCTGCACCTCCGGCTCGATCTCGCTGACGTTGACTGAGACCTGGTAGTTGGGCCGGATGTAGCGGTAGGCGAGGGCCGGCGACAGCTTGAGCAGCTCCGCCGGCAGCTCCTTGACGTCAACCTGGCTGATGCCGCTGAGCGCGGCCGTCTCCACCTTCATGCCCGGCGCCGGCAGCAGGGCGATGTAACCGGTCTCCCGGTCCACATCGAGCGCGTGGACAGCGGGCACGAGGGCCTTCCCGGCAGCCACCTTTTCCAGTTCCGTCTCGATCTGGAGCCGATACTGCCCCTCGGCCTTCGAGCGCAGCGCGACTGTGAGGATCCGCCCGGCCTGGTCGAGCTGCCAGTTGTTGATGTTCGGCCCGTCTATGTCTATCAGCTTCAGCCCGTCATCCAGGCTCAGGCGGAACTGAAACACCCCGGCGTCGCGGATGGTGTAGTTGAAGCTGGAGGTCAGGCGCATCGAATCCATCGCCGCGCGCGCCAGCGTCAATATCTCCACCGAAGTCTTGGCCACGACCTCGCCGGTGCGAAGCCTCAGCGTGAAGGGACGCTTAAGGTAACGGAACCCCAGCCTCACCTCCTCCTCCGGGGCCACCCGGGGCAGCGCCATCATCTCGCGCACGTCCACGTGGCTGATGTTCTCCAGGGTGACCGCCTCGACGCTGATCCCCCTCGCCGCCGAGACCGCCACGTGCCCCTTTTCCCTCACGACGCCGAGCGCCTCGACCGCCGGCAGGGCAAGCTCCATCTTGATGTCGGGCAGGACCTTCTCCAGGCTCAGCGCCAGGGCGTAGCCCTTTTCCACCTCGCCCAGCAGCGCAACTTTCAGCATCCTGGGCCCGGGGCCCTCGGGCTCGACAACGTCCCATGAGCGGATGTCCTTGCCCTCGATCTTCAGCAAGCTGCAGTCGGCGGGGAAGCTGATCTCAAAGTCCTTCACGCTCCCCTGAACGATGGAGTAATCTATGGCCGAGTCCATGCGCATGACCCCTCGCCCGACGCGCACTCGCATGGTCTGGTCGGCGAACACGACCGGCTTGAACACCTTCAGCGGCGCTTTCGGGCTCCAGCTCAGCACTACCTGCCCCTCCCCGCCGTAGATGGTGACGGCCGTCGCCTCGGCGAGCGCTTTGAGCTCCATGCTCACCTTCGGTTCAGCCTCGAATTCGAGCTGAGTGCCGGGCACAGTCAGCATGGTGCTGGAGGCCAGCGCCCGCACGATGGGCACCGTGACCTTGCGGCCGAGCCTTTCCTCTGTGACGCGCACCACGAAATCCAGCGACAGCCTGCGTTTCCCTTTGCCGCCAACCACGAACTCCACGCCCCGTTCGGTGCGCCTGACGTGGGCCCGGGCGCCGAACCAGGGGTTCTTCACCGACCAGTCGGTGACGGCGACGTCGGGGGCGAACAGCAGCATGCTCTGCTCGCCGCGCCGGTGGGATTCCGTCTCGAGCGTCATGTGGAACCGCGCCAAGCCGTCAATCACCACGCCCTTGGATGCAGCGCGAGTAACGACCAGTCCGGCCCTCGCCTCTTTCTGCGCCGGCTCCTCAGGGGGCTCTGCTGCCTCCGCATACGCCTTTTGGCAGGTCGCGAAAACCAGGAACGTTCCGAGCACCGCCGCCATCACTTGCCATCTGCCGCCCATTGTTCCCTCCCGTGTTCGATCTCCAGATAGGTCTTTATCGGGCCATGTTTCCTGCACCCGGGTCTCCTCAATCGTCGTCTCAGGCACGCATCCTCCGCCGGCGGGTCGGCATGGCCAGGCGCGCAAGGATCACCGGTACGGCCAGGCAGACTCCCGCAAGCGCCATAAC
>SDBU01005289.1_pt1 | contig 15497 bp, 3 predicted proteins | sample 2277071 | NCBI WGS metagenome assembly SDBU01 (sample SAMN10397929, study PRJNA504765) | marine sediment metagenome | isolation source: marine sediment core GS08_GC12, 126 cmbsf | place: Arctic Ocean: Gakkel Ridge, Loki's castle | collected 2008
AAAAGGACTATCAAAAGAAAGGGTCGAGAAGCTAGAGTCAGAATTGGAGGAAACAAAAAGGTTGGCTTAGGACGCTTTGTAGAGAAGATCCTTTTTGAGGTATCTAACCCAATATTGACACTATGCGGGAGACTAGAAATTATTAAGACGAAAATGCAATAAACATAAAAGAAATGCTTGAAGAGGATGAGGAGACTAATAAAAAAGAGTTTAAAGAGATAATAACAGAGTTCGATACAAGATTGAGTGCTTGCCGCTTACATGGCGCATCGAAAATATCAATATACCGGGGCATACCTCAAAGTGAAAGGTGCCAAAAATGCCATTTTTCATCGGCATAGGGTGACCATTTATGATAGGAAGAGTCATGCTGAATTAGCTCACCCGCATAGTTAGTTGATACCTCTCGGTCATGGGAAACCATTCTTCTTATGGGCTACGCCTGTATTGTCTCAGTAATGCAAAAAATCTTCTTCGCTTAATTCCTAAGACTTCTAAGAGGTAATTGATTTCCGTTTCCTTCGCCAGATACCTCTCCAGGAGTGATTTGACCTTGCTCATTATGAAATCTCCTGTGGAGTTGTTCAGCCATGATTTAACCCTCCTTTCGTCAGGGTAAAGTTAAATCATAGCAAGGCCTTTTAGTGAGGATACTGACGCTGCCCGATGTTCCTTGGATAACTCCTCAAGAGTTCTCCACAGTCTCCACAATTTGACGAGTTCTGCATCTCCTCACGAGAGGCTGCACCAATAAAGAAATCGCCCAGGACCTCTCCATCAGTGAAAAGACAGTGAAAAGTCATTTGAACAGCATCTTCAGGAAACTCAAGGTCACCCGATGCCTCCAGGCCATTCTCTATGCGATCAGCAAGGGCCTGAACCAGGTGTCCCTCTGTGAAAGCTAAAACACACGCCCTTCGATCAGGAGAGACCCTTTTTGGGTCACACCTTGATTTTGATGCAGGTTAAGATCACCTGCCTCAAAGACTAGGAGGACAAGATGAGCGTGCTCCCAGGATTTCTTGTGAGGATTGCCAATAGAGCGGGGGTCAAATCTTTAATCTTGACATTTTGATAATGTGGATGGGGAGGGGGGAAGGGACAGGCATTTCACCCCGGTTAAATAGCTATAGCATTACAGAAAAACATTTTGGGGTTATTATTACTTGCATTGGGTAAAGGATAAGGAGCACGATACAACCGATACTTGAAATTCGAAACTTGAAACTTGGGGATATGTTGACATTTCTATGGGTTATCGAGTTTCCAGTTTCCAGTTTCTCTCAGCAATAACTTCACCGTGCCTCCCAAATGGGACGGCAGGGCATCTGAGAGGATTTGGGAGATTATTTTGGATTCTAAATATTGAATTATATTATCTACTTATCCACTTTGCAATTTAACTAAAGTAAACGTTTCACATTAGTAATTTCCAAAACCCATCAGCTTAGCTATTAATACCATACACACAGAGATATCAGAAAAGAAATACAATTTTTAATTGTTGTGTTATTGGAGAGGGTTTGAGCTTACAAAAAAAATACAATTTTAGTTGTTATGTTATCGGAGAAGGGTCATTACCGATTCAGTGTGCTGAAATTATTTTACAAAATGGGCATTCTATCAACGGAATTATTTCTTCTGACGCTGCTTTTCAATCATGGTGCCATAAACACAATATACCCCATATTGCCCCATCCGCCGATATTGAGACATACGTAAGCGACCGGTCGTTTGATTTCCTGTTTGTCATCAACAGCGAACTTTCCTTATCCAGAACGATATTGGAATTACCGCTCCGTTATTCTGTCAGCTTTCAGGATTCGCATCTCCCAGGGTATTTTGGATGGCACGCCACTTCATGGGCCTTAATGAACCGGGAAAGAGTTCACGGTGTCACATGGCACACCATCTCTTCCCCTTTTGAATTCGGTGATATTTTAAAGCAGCAAAGCTTTGAGGTGTCTGCTGACGAAACCGCTTTCACGCTGAATGCCAAGTGCCATGAAGCCGCGATTCAATCTTTTAGAAGCCTTATCCGTGACCTGGAACGGGATCAGCTTTCAGTCACAACTCCAGAAACAACCGATCAAAGCTACTGCCCGGTTCATAGAAGGCCGCCCTCATGCTGCCTTATCAACTGGAATAAGGATGCTCAAGAAATCGAGGCATTCTTTCGAGGTTTAGACTTTGGTTCTTACTGGAATCCGCTTGGACTCCCAAAACTTTATTTGGGTGATGATGCGGTCATCGTAAAGCAAATGAAAATACTTGAGAAAGTGTCTTCTATAACACCGGGCACAATAACATCGTTTAGTGATGAAATAATCAATGTAGCCACTGCCACTCAAGAAGTTTCACTTGGTGACTTTTGTACATTTAGCGGTGAGCCCATTTCTCCCTCCCAATTTCTAGTTAAATCCGGATTGCGTCAGGGTTGCCAGTTACCAACACTTGAAGGTGATCGCGCAGATAGAATTACAAGGATTCACTCGCAAATTTGCAGGCACGAAGACTTTTGGACACAGCGATTGTTAAGCCTTGAACCAATCGAAATACCTTACAAGAAAAAACGTGCTTTAACCAGTGGCTCTATAGAATATGAGGAAATGCGCTTTCATACATCTATGATGACTATGGATAACTGGGGAAAATATGAAAAGCCGGGAGATATATTACTATCTGCGTTCCTGCTTTACCTATCCCGTATAGGAGTCAAAGAAAGCTTTGATATTAATTTTCGAAACGTGTTGTTGCAGGAAGTTTTGATGGACGAAGAAGTATTCTTTGCCTCACATGTGCCTCTGCGGATAGATGTAGATTATAAGCACATTTTCGAAGAGTTCTTCAAGGAAATACAAAAACGGATAGAATCTGTAAAATCGCATGGGTCATATGTACGAGATTTAGTACACAGGGATCCTGATCTTCGTAAGACTTTCATTCACAACTCTAGGCAAGGACTTCCTGTTTCTATAGAACGCATAAAACACCTATCCGGATATCAGCCAAAATGTGACGGTGAACTTATATTCGTTATCCCTGATGATGGAAAAGAATGTCTTTGTTTGTTTGATAAGGAGGTCCTGGACAAAGAGGCCATTGAACGTATGCAAGAGCAGTTTATGGTATTGCTGGATGATATTGTCGTCGGACAAGACCGACCCATCGGAAGGCTTTCTATACTTCCTAAACAAGAGCGCAAGCTATTGCTGACAGAGTGGCATGGTCCAGATATGGAGTTCCATAAGGGAACAAGTTTGTCGAATCTTTTTGAGGCCCAGGTAGAACGGACACCAGATGCAGAGGCGCTGGTTTTTCGAGATGAACGCCTTTCTTATCGAGTGCTCAACCGGCTCGCAAATCAAGTAGCCCAGAGGCTCCGCGCCCTTGGGGTGGGTCCGGAATCACTCGTTGCACTCTGCCTCGAACGATCGATAGAAATGGTTGTCGGTATTTTAGGGATCCTAAAATCGGGAGGATCATATGTGCCTCTTGATCCGGCTTACCCTAAGAAACGACTTGCCTTTATACTCGATGATACCAAAGCCTCTGTTATTTTGACACAGGATCATCTGAAAACTGATCTACCTGAGAATTCCGCTCAAATTGTAACATTTGACAGCATAGAAATGGAATCCGTGTTAGACGATACTACAATCGACAAAAACCCAATAAACGGTATTAAACCAGAAAATTTAGCATACGTTATCTATACATCCGGTTCAACAGGAAAGCCAAAGGGAGTGCTCGTTACACATGGCAATGTTATGCGTCTCATGAAAGCTACAGAGCCATGGTACAATTTCAAGCAGGAAGATGTGTGGACATTGTTTCATTCATTCGCATTTGATTTTTCTGTATGGGAGATTTGGGGAGCCCTCTTATATGGTGGTAGGTTAGTGATAGTTCCTTTCGAAGTCAGCCGATCTCCAAAATATTTCCACAACTTGCTAGTGAATGAGCAAGTTACGGTTCTTAATCAAACTCCTTCTGCATTTTATCAACTAATTCATGCTGAGGAGACTCTGGAATACGAAGATGCTCTCTCCCTTCGGCTGATTATTTTTGGTGGGGAAGCCTTAGAACTGCAAAATTTAAAACCATGGTTCGATCGTCACGGTGATAAAAAACCCCAGTTAGTAAATATGTATGGTATTACCGAAACGACGGTACATGTCACCTATCGTCCGATAACAAACGAGGATGTGAAAAGTGGGCAGGGCAGTGTTATTGGTATTCCGATACCCGATTTGCAGCTATATGTGTTAGATAGGAATTTCCAGCCAGTGCCGATCGGAGTTGCTGGGGAACTGTATGTGGGCGGTGCAGGTCTCGCTCGAGGGTACATCAACCGTCCTGAATTGACAGAGCAGCGGTTCATTCCCAATCCATTTAGTAATAAACCAGGGGCCCGATTATATAAGACGGGTGATGTTGCCCGATTCATTCCTAATAGGGATCTTGAATACCTCGGTCGTGCAGACCAGCAGGTACAGATCCGGGGCTTCCGAGTTGAGCTAGGGGAGATTGAGACCGTGCTGATGGAGCATGAGACCGTGGGCCAGGCGGTAGTGGTTGCCCGGGAAAATGCATCCGGCCAGAAACAGCTGGTTGCCTACGTCGTCGCCCATGGAAAAAACTGTACCGTCAGCGAGTTGCGCCTATTCTTAAGCAGCAAGCTTCCCAATTATATGGTTCCTTCCACCTTTGTATTTATTGAAAAATTGCCGCTGACTCCCAGCGGAAAGGTGAACCGCCGTGCCCTGCCCACCCCTAAGGATATCCGCCCGGAGCTGGAAACAGGCTATATAGCTCCCCGGAGCGAAGTTGAAAAAATTGTCAGCAAGGTCTGGCAGGAGGTGCTTGGCACTGATAAAGTTGGTGTTTCGGACAACTTTTTTGATCTGGGGGGAAGTTCGCTGCAAATGGCCCGGATTCAGGCAAAACTGCATAACCGGCACAAGTTAAGCATTTCGATGGTGGACCTATTCCGCTATCCAAACATAAAATTGCTTGTAAAGAACCTTTCAAATAATCAAAATGAAACAGATGCTGCACATATTCATCTGGCTGAACGCAGGGAACAGATGGATACATCAAATCGAGAAATAGCCATTATAGGCATGGCCGGTCGTTTTCCGGGAGCACGCAACATTGATCAATTCTGGCAGAACGTGGCAAACGGCGTGGAGTCGATTTCGTTTTTTTCGGATGATGAACTGGAAGCACCTCTGCCGCTTTCCACCACAACCATGGATGATATCCAGGTTGTCAAGGCGCGTGGCGTCCTGGATAGTTGTGATCTTTTTGATGCGAATTTCTTTGGCTATCATCCCCGGGAAGTGGCCTTGATGGATCCGCAGCAAAGGATCATGCTCGAGTGCGCCTGGGAAGCGCTCGAGGATGCCGCCTATCATCCTGATAATTACTCGGGGATCATCGGGGTTTTTGCAGGCTCAAGCCTGAACACCTATCTCCTGTCCAATATTCTTGCGACCCGAGAACTGGTTGAAAAGCTGACAGACACATACCAGATTTCCGGCTATGAAACGTTCACCGGCAACGATAAAGATTTCCTCGCTACGCGGATAGCATATAAACTGAACTTGACAGGCCCCTGCATATCCGTACAGACCGCATGCTCTACATCACTAGTAGCCGTTTGCCAAGCCTGCGGCAGTTTATTGCTTGGTGAGTGTGACATGGCTCTTGCTGGAGGGGTATCCATTACATTTCCTCAAAAACGCGGCTACGTATATGATGAGGGGCACCTGGCTTCTGCAGATGGTCACTGCCGGGCTTTTGATGCAAATGCATCGGGGACCGTTTTCGGTTCGGGAGCCGGCCTGGTCCTCCTCAAGCGACTCAAAGATGCATTGGCAGACGGCGATAATATCCGGGCTGTCATCAAGGGAACCGGCATTAACAATGACGGCTCTCTCAAAGTCGGTTATATGGCGCCAAGCGTAGACGGGCAGGCGGATGCGATTGCCATGGCCCATCGTAATGCCGGCTTAGATGCCGGGACAATTTCCTATGTTGAGGCCCATGGAACGGGGACTCGAATGGGAGATCCCATAGAAATAGCAGCCCTTCAGAAAGCATTTTCCGCCTCGAGCGCCGCCAAGGGTTTCTGCGCGATCGGCTCGCTCAAGACCAATGTCGGCCACCTGGAGCACGCCGGCGGTGTGGCGGGTCTGATCAAGACTGTCATGGCACTGCAGCATAAACAACTGCCCCCCAGTCTGCACTTCCAAAAAGCCAATCCCGAGATTGATTTTGAAAACAGTCCTTTTTTTGTCAACGCAAAGCTGACCGATTGGAAGGAGGGCAAGACACCCCGCCGGGCAGGGGTTAGCTCCTTTGGCGTCGGAGGAACGAACGCACATGTAGTCCTTGAAGAGGCTCCGGCCAGATCTTTTTCCGCCGGCTCACGGCCGGTACAACTTTTCACCATGTCCGCCAGGACAGAAAGTGCCCTGAATCAGTTGACCGCTGATCTGGCCGACCATTTGGAAAAGCACCCGGATCTTAGGCCGGAGGACGTCACATACACCCTGATGGCAGGGCGGAAGGACTTTGAACACCGCAGCTATGCCGTCTGCAGCGACCTGATCGACGCGGCCGATCTCCTGTACTCAGGGGATGCAACGCGCCCAAAGAAGCACACATTTGACGGCGGCAGACCCTTCGTCGTTTTTATGTTCCCCGGTCAGGGCTCCCAGTACGTCCGCATGGGCCGTGAGATTTATAAGCTTGAACCGGCGTTTCAAGAGTATGTTGACACCTGTTCGGAAATACTTCTGCCCCGCCTCGGTTTCGATTTGCGGGATATTATTTTTCCATCCGATGAAAACGCTGCAGCCGCATCACAACAGCTTCAACAGACCTCCACTACCCAGCCGGCGCTCTTTGTTATTGAATACGCCCTCGCAAGGCTGTGGATGTGCTGGGGCATCCGACCCGATGCCATGATCGGCCACAGCGTCGGAGAATATGTGGCGGCATGTCTGGCCGGTGTTTTCTCCCTTGAGGACGGGCTGGCCCTGATCAGTGAGCGGGCCCGCCTTATCCAGGCACAGCCGGGCGGCAGCATGCTTGGGGTTCGTCTGCCAGAAGAAGAGGCCGCTGCTTTTCTGGGCAACGGCATCTGCCTGGCAGCATGCAATGCCCCGGAGCTTTCTGTACTTTCGGGCCCGACGGACGCTGTTAAAGAACTGAAAAACAATCTATCTCAGCAGGGAATCGAGACCCGAATGCTGAACACTTCCCACGCCTTTCACTCAGAAATGATGGAGCCGGTCTGCGCTCCTTTCCGAGAAAAGGTAACGGCCGCCGGTTTTAATCCTCCTGCCATTCCATACATTTCATCGCTTACGGGTACCTGGGTCCGTCCGGATGAGGCCACGGATCCGGATTTTTGGGTTAAGCAGTTGATCATCCCGGTACGCTTCAGCGCCGGCATTCGCGAGCTGCAGAAAAACCCGGCCAGCACTTATCTGGAGGTTGGTCCGGGCAATACGCTCACCACCCTGGTACAGCAGCATTATCGCCCAAAGAATCCCAAGGGAATTTTTGTATCTCTGCCTCAGGGACCTCATACGAAGAGCCAGGCAGCGGGCATGGCTGACACTCTGGGCCAGTTATGGCTCCTTGGTTGCACCATTGATGCAGACGGTTTTTATTCTCATGAGAGCCGCCTCCGTGTTGCACTGCCCACTTACCCTTTTGAGCGCAAAAGGTACTGGATTGACCCGCCGGCACATCGGGCCAAAAGGCAGTCCCATTCGATCAATAAAAACAATGATACAGCAGCCGGCCCTAGACCAGCGGCAGAGTGCAAAGATATGGACGGCGCGCCTTCTATGTCAGGCTCTATCCAAACCTCTTCTGAAAGCTCAAAACCGGTTATGACGAGAAAGGACAACGTGCTTCAGGAATTAAAAAGCATCCTGCATGAGCTCTCCGGCCTGGACGAAGCCGACCTAGATCCTTCAAAGTCTTTTGTTGAGATGGGCTTTGACTCTCTTTTTCTCACACAAGTCAGTCTTGCTTTTTCGAACAGGTTCAACACAAAAATAACGCTGCGTCTTATCCTTGAGGGTCTGACATCGTTGGAAGCTTTGGCTTCATACTTGGATGAGCATCTGCCTGAAGAGGTCTTTGCCGTGCCCGAACCGCCGGTCACACCTCCCGCCCCGCCTTCCGTGACCCTGCCTGCGATCGAAGACAACCCGGTACCGGCGGATATCACCCCAACGGAGGGTTCGTTTGTCGAGCGCATCATTGTACAGCAGATGGAATTGATGCAGCAGCAGCTGCAAATTCTTCGAAATGACGGTCCCTCCGTGAGTGAACGGCCCTTTATCGATAAGGCCGTAAAAACGCAGGAGCCTGTTCTCCACAGGCAGCCGTCACCAGCCGCGTCCCCAGATCCTCGGGATAAAGCATCTACGGCCTCCAAAGCAGCGGCAGGTACAAAGAGGGCAACCCCAGAAATGAAACGCTTTGGACCCTACAAGCCCTATCAGCCAATGAGCACCGGTGGATTGACTTATGTCCAACGCAAAGCGCTTGATGATTTGATCGACCACTATTGCCGGCGGACGCAAAAATCCAAGCTCATGACCCAGCAGCACCGCTCCCACTTCGCAGACCCCCGGACCGTGGCCGGATTTCAGCCGCTTTGGAAGGAAATCAGCTATCCCATTATCACGAACCGCTCTCAAGGGTCAAAGGTGTGGGATGTCGACGGTAACGAATACATTGATGTGACCCTGGGGTTCGGGACAAACCTTTTCGGCCATTCTCCCGCTTTCATCCGCAGGGCAATGGAGCAACAACTCAAGAAGGGAATAGAAATCGGCCCGCAGTCACCGCTTGCTGGAGAGGTTGCTTCCCTGATTTGTGAATTTTCCGGCATGGACCGTGCAACCTTCTGCAATACCGGCTCAGAAGCGGTTCTGGGCGCTTTGCGGGCAGCACGCACCGTGAGCGGCAAGAACAAAATTGTCTTGTTTGAAGGCGATTATCATGGGGTCAATGATGAGGTCCTTGTTCGGTCAAACACCGTTAAGGGGGAGCGTCGCTCCTTTCCTCTTGCGCCCGGCATACCGCCGGAAATGGTAAAAAACGTTATCGTGCTTGAATACGGAAACTTTGAGTCCCTGGATGTCATAAAAACCCATGCCCCTGAGCTGGCGGCTGTCCTCGTAGAGCCGGTACAGAGCCGCAGACCGGAGCTTCAGCCCAAAGAGTTCCTTTTAGCGCTCCGATCGCTGACCGAAGAGGCGGGCGTAGGCTTAATATTCGACGAAGTCATCACCGGATTTCGCATCCACCCGGGCGGGGCTCAGGCCTGGTTCGGCCTCAACGCAGACATGGTGACCTACGGTAAAATTGTCGGCGGCGGGATGCCGATCGGCGTGATTGCCGGCAAATCCTCCTACATGGACAGCTTTGACGGGGGCATGTGGCAATTCGGTGACGACTCTTTCCCTGAGGTCGGTGTGACCTTTTTTGCCGGCACATTCGTGCGGCATCCCTTGACCATGTCAGCTGCCCATGTAGTGCTGAACCATTTAAAGGAGCAGGGCCCCAAGCTCCAGGAAACGCTTAACCGAAAAACAGCCGATTTGGCAAACCAGGTCAACAGCTATTTTGAAAAACAGATGGTTCCGATTCGGATGACCTATTTCGGTTCAAACTTTTATTTCAACCATTCTGACGACCTAAAGTATTTCAGCCTCTTTTTTCATTTTCTGCGAAACCGCGGGCTACACATCTGGGAAGGCCGCCCTTATTTTCTCTCCACAGCCCATTCGGATGAAGATATCGAACGTATTATTGATATTTTCAAGAAAAGCGCTGACGACATACAGGCCGGCGGGTTTCTGCCCGATCAGCCCAATCACCGTGAAAGCGACAAATATTCTGAAGGTTCCGCTGGTGACATCAGCAGCGCTTCACTGTCGATACCGCTAAGCGAAGCGCAGATGGAAATCTGGCTGGCAACTCGGCTGAGCAGGGAGGCTTCCTGCGCCTACAACGAGTCATGCACCCTCAAACTGCGGGGCTCCCTGGACATTGACGCCCTGCGCCGGGCATTCCAGAAAATCGTCAACCGCCACGACTCACTGCGAACCACGATTGCCTCCAATGGTGAAAGCCAGACTGTTCACCTCTCTCAGAATGTACAGTTTCAGATTATGAATCTTAGCGGCTTGCCCACCCCTGAACAAGAGGCAAAAGTCTCTGACATTATACAGAATGAGGGTGCGCAACCCTTTGATTTGGTACATGGGCCACTGGTGCGTGCGCAGATAATCAAGGTTGAGCCCTCATATCATCTCCTGATAATTACTGCGCATCATATTATCTGTGACGGCTGGTCATACGATGTAATGCTAAAAGACCTGGGTGATCTTTACACTCTGGAGTCTCAAGAGAAGAGCGGGCAGCTCGATAAACCGATGCAGATGAGCGAGTACCTTTCTTGGCTGGAAAAGGAGCAAAAAAGTTCCTCATTTGCAGAAGCAGAGGCCTACTGGCTTGGCCAATTATCACATCTACCCCCCCCATTGGAGCTTCCGACCGACCGCTCACTGCCGGCTGTGAGGACCTTTCGCGGTGCCAGGGAGATAAAGAAAGTCGATAAAGCTCTTTACAAAGCGCTAAAGGATCTCGGAACCCGTCACGGCTGCACCCTGTTTTCCATTCTGTTTTCAGCTTATGCTCTTTTGCTGTATCGCCTGAGCGGTCAGGAAGATATTATCGTGGGTGTACCGGCTGCCGGACAGTCGCTTGTCGGCAGCCCAAACCTTGTTGGCCACTGCACAAATTTGCTGCCTATGAGAATCAGGATGAATGGCGGCCAGACCTTTACCGATCTGCTTTTATCCACAAAATCATCTGCACTGGATGCACATGAAAACCAGATCGTGACCTTCGGCTATCTGATAAAAAAATTGAATATCTGTAGAGATCCCAGTCGGCCGCCGCTCATCTCTGTCATGTTTAACATTGACCCCGAAATTCACGGCCTTCGGTTTCATGGTCTTGATGTCGATATTCGATCAAACCCCCGCAGCGGCTTTCAGTTCGATCACAGCTTCAATATCGTTGCCGCAGAGGAAGGGCTTACGATTGAATGCGACTTCAATTCCGATCTTTTCGATCCTGAAACGATGCAGTGCTGGATGGGGCATTATTGCACCCTCCTGGAGCAAATTTCCGCAGACTCTGAGAAGCAACTCTCAGACCTGTCGCTGCTTTCTTCAAAAGAGCAGGAACAGATGCTGGTTGGTTGGAACGCAACGGGGGCACCCTATGACCGAAAGGCCTGTATTCATGAGTTGTTTGAATCACAGGTTAAAGAAAATCCCGAAAAGACCGCTGTCACTTTTGAAAACGATCATCTCACCTACCAGGAATTGAACAAAAGAGCAAACCGACTGGCCAGCTATCTGAAATCGCTGGGTGCCGGACCCGAAACGCTGGTTGGTGTCTATGTGATGCCGTCAATTGATATGCTGGTGTCAGTCCTCGGGGTTCTGAAAGCGGGCAGCGCATATATTCCGCTGGACCCGACCTTTCCAAGGGATCGCCTTGCGTTTATGCTTGAAGACAGCGAGGCGTCAATTCTTATAACACAGCAAAGTCTGGCAGACAGTGAAGGGTTTCCGGCTAACCACTGCCGCAATATATGCCTGGATAGGGAGTGGAAAACAATCGCTTCGCACTCCGGGCTGAACCTCAAAAGCGGCGCGAACCCATCGGATCTTGCTTATGTCATTTATACATCCGGTTCAACAGGCAAGTCCAAAGGGGTACAGATTTGCCACCGCTCTGTGGTCAACTTTCTTGAATCGATGAAGCACCGTCCCGGAATAGACGGCGATGATATCCTTCTTTCGGTAACCACCCTGTCTTTTGATATATCCGTCCTGGAACTGTTTTTGCCGTTAACGGCAGGCGCTTCCCTTGTGCTGGTCAGACGGGAAGAAGCCTTTGACGGGATACAGCTTGCAAAAAGGATAGCCACCTGCGGCGCAACAATCATGCAGGCCACACCAACAACCTGGCGAATACTTTTGGAAGCCGGCTGGGAGGGGAGCCCAGGGTTAAATATACTTTGCGGTGGAGAAGCCTTTCCCCCGGATCTTGCCAATCAGCTGCTGAAGAAATGCGCTTCCCTTTGGAACATGTATGGTCCAACAGAGACGACCATATGGTCGTCATTATATGAGATCACCTCAGAGCAGAACGGCCTCGTATCCATAGGCCGCCCGATTGCAAACACCCAGATGTATATCATGGATGACAAGATGAACCCTGTCCCGATAGGGCGACCCGGCCAGCTCTATATTGGAGGCGACGGTCTTGCGAAGGGATATCTAAAGCGCCCTGAGCTCACATCCAAAAAATTCATCCCAAACCCCTTTTCTTCTGAAAAAGGCGCACGGCTTTACCATACAGGCGACCTTGCCCGCTACTTCCCGGACGGCACCATTGAGTTCCTGGGCCGCATTGATCACCAGTTGAAAATACGCGGGTTCCGCATAGAGCTGGGGGACATCGAATCAGCGATCAATCAGCATCCCCTTGTCCGCCAAAACGCTGTGACAGCCCATGAGAACACCGCGGGTGACAAGCAGTTGGTCGCTTACATCGTTCCGGAAAAAAGGGCGGAAACTTCGGATTCCGGTGGTGTTCAGAGCACCGGCAGCAATAACGACCTGATACCGAAGATCAGAAAACATTTGGTGGACAAGCTTCCCCACTATATGCTGCCCGGCGCCTATGTGCTTATCAATGCACTTCCCCTCACACCAAACGGAAAAATTGACCGTCGGTCACTTCCCGCTCCCCAAAGTGCGTCAATTGAGTCCCGGGAAAGTTACAAGGCTCCGGAAACACCGGTTGAAAAGAAGCTTGCCAACATATGGGAAAAAGTATTACAGATTGAGCGCATAGACGTTCGCGATAACTTTTTTGAGGTTGGCGGGCATTCCCTCCTGGCAGTCCGTGTCTTTGTGGAAATAGAGAAGGCTTTTAACAAGCAGCTCCCGCTGGCGACTATCCTTCAGAAGCCCACCATTGAAGGGCTGGCCACCTTGATCAGTGCAGAAGAATACAAACCTTCCTGGTCGTCCCTGGTTCCCATTCAGCCAAAGGGTTCCAAACCCACTTTTTTTTGTATCCACGGGGCGGGCGGCAATGTACTTCTATACCGTGCCCTTTCAAAGCATCTGGGGACGGATCAACCTTTTTACGGCCTGCAGGCAAGGGGCCTTAACGGAAATGAAGATTGCCTGACGCGTGTTGAGGACATGGCATCCGCCTATATAGAAGAAATCCGCGCTCTGCAGCCGGAAGGCCCCTATTATCTTGGCGGGTATTGTCTCGGAGGAACGATCGCTTATGAAATGGCACGCCAGTTGGATGGAAAAGGCCACAAAGTCGGGCTGGTGGCATTGTTTGACACCCACAGCAATTGGTCAGGGGAGAGGCCCATTTTTAAGCTCTATCAGTCTTTCCAGAATATAGGCTTTCATCTTGGCAACATCTTCAAAGCAGGCCCCCGTGGGATGCTCCCCTTTTTAACGGAAAAAGCAAGTGAGGCCTGGAGAAGAATTAAAAGAAGAAGCCACGTTTTTCTGTCGGAAATTGCATACAAAAGCCGCATCCGGCATCAACAGCCGCTGGTGGTAATGGACAAAATCCATGATAGGGCGGCAAACAAATATACTCCAGGGCCATACCGGGGATGCATAACGCTTTTTAAAACAAAGCGGGCATATGCGGGCTACGGAGATCCGCAGATGGGCTGGGGGAATGGCCTGACCGGGGGGTTGGATGTACAGCAACTTTCCGTTTATCCCGCCGGCATGCTAATGGAGCCCTTTGTCGCCGAGCTGGCTGAAAAGCTCAGGACCTGTTTGGCAAAATCACAGCATAACGAACTTAGTAAAAGCTAAATCAACCGTATTCAGACGGCTCCCTCCTTCTTTAATTAAAGCTTTTTGGTACTTCACCTGAAAAAATATCGGCTTCTTCATTTCTTCTTCATTCTCAAGCCCCTGAGTCGTCCTTGAATGAGAGATTCAGCCTGCCGGTCTTAAAATAGCCGATAATGAGTTTGGTAAATACTAATGTTTCATCTTGTCGATAATTAGAATTTGCTAGCGTGTTTCAGGGTGTTACCGGATGAGAGATGTGAAATGATTAATTCGGGATGTATGAAAGCCAACATAAAAGGAGTTCTTGGGCGGTTGTTAATTAAAATGATGCCTGATGTTACGGAGAAGGTTGTCAATGAGTCTTTTACTTTAAACATGAATAAAGGCAGGCATATTATCAACCATCTGATCCGCTTCGGGTTAGCGCAAAATGCAATTTGGAAGAACGATTATGATAAGATATCAAACTATCACAGGAGTTTTTGGGCAGGTAGAGGTGCGAAAGAGTTTTATGAAAACACTAGGGAAAGATTTGATGACGTTTTTTTGATGTATTATACAGATGTTATCAACGAGCTTGAAAACCTGTTAGAAGTGAAGAGATGTTTTCATACATTGTGTGAGATAGGTACAGGTTCAGGTCAGGTTATTTCGTATTTAGCTGAAAGATTGCCGGGAATTGAAAGATTTATCGGCATAGATCTGTGTAAGGAGCAGATTGACGAAAACAAGATAGTTTATGGAAATACTAAGCTTGAATTTGCTAATCATAGCGCTTTGTCCTGGATAGAAGAATATGGAAAACAGAACAGCGTCTTTCTGACCAATAATGGTGTATTGGAATATTTTGCTCAGAGAGAGCTGGAAAAAATGGTTGGATATATTTCAAGAAATTTGAGCCCGTCTATTTTCATTGCCATAGAACCGCTTGCAATTGATCATGATTTGGAGCGGGATTACAAATCCCATCCATATGGAAATGAGTTTTCTTTTTCGCATAATTATCCACATATTTTTTCTGAAGCCGGTTTTTCAATAGAGTATCAAAAAGAAATACGTGTAATTGGGTACAGAATGCTGAAAATCTGTGCGTTATCCGGCGCTTAAAACAAAACATTGAGGCGATTATTGGTTACTATTCCGCGCCTTTTCAAGGCAGATACTTAATTTTTCTGCAAGTTCCTGAACAAATGGTTCGATAAGCATGCCCGCGGGATAAACCGGCAGCGGCTGCAGGTCTATTTTGCCGGTAAGCCCGCTTTCCCATCCGATGAAAGGATCTTCGTATCCCAGGTACCGATTCAGATATCCTCCGGTCACTCTGTCAGCACCGATATGCAGCTCACTAGATGTCTATATAGGTTGGATTATGCGAAGGCAGAAAAAATTGGGCCTGAAACAAAGAGACTCTGTTAAAGGGGGACGTCGGTTCTGAAGCAACTTATCGAGATGAAAGGGGACGGATGATTATGATGAGCCATAGCATTCCATTCATTTTTTTCGATAGATATGGAGTCTGGGGTAGGTATCATC
>SDBU01005290.1_pt1 | contig 15496 bp, 12 predicted proteins | sample 2277071 | NCBI WGS metagenome assembly SDBU01 (sample SAMN10397929, study PRJNA504765) | marine sediment metagenome | isolation source: marine sediment core GS08_GC12, 126 cmbsf | place: Arctic Ocean: Gakkel Ridge, Loki's castle | collected 2008
GCCGAGTCTTGGCGGAAACATAAGTTTCCGCCGATGATGTGGGGAACCCAAAGTTCCCCAAACAATGGGAGGAGCCATCTGGCTCCTCCAACATTCTAACGAATTTTCTCGAAGAGGGATATGTGTGCCTCAGGGTGCGGTAATTCATTTATAGTTTGTTTGCATATCTGCAAGGCATGAGCCCAGACAATGGCCGCGAGCAGAAAAGGCTTCCTTCCAAAGCAGAGAATTTCAATGACTGGTACAACGAGGTGGTGGAGATGGCCGACCTTTGCGACAAGCGCTACCCAATCAAGGGCATGAACGTCTGGCTTCCATACGGCTGGAAGCTCATGCGTGCAATAGATGGGACAATACGAAGAGAAATGGAGCGCACTGGGCACGAGGAGGTCAACTTTCCGCTCCTGATCCCCGAGAGCGAGTTCAAGAAGGAGGCAGATCACATAAAAGGGTTCTACGACGAGGTGTACTGGGTGTCCCACGCCGGACAGGAGGAGCTCGACGTCCCGCTTCTGCTCAGACCGACATCCGAGACTGCCATGTACCCTATGTTCGCGCTCTGGGTGCGCTCACATGCCGACCTTCCATTGAAGATATTCCAGCTTGTGAATACCTTCAGGTACGAGACAAAACAGACCCGTGCATTCATCCGGGTGAGGCAGATTCACTTCTTTGAAGCGCATACATGCCATGCCACATTCGAGGATGCGGAGGAGCAGATTGCAGAGGACATTGGTATAATAAGAAATCTGAGCGAGGCACTTTGCCTGCCATACCTTCTCTGCAAGCGGCCGGAATGGGACAAGTTTGCCGGTGCGTTTTACACTATCGGCATAGACATGCTCATGCCAAACGGAAGGACACTTCAACTGGGCTCGATCCACCAGTACGAAACAAACTTTTCCGTGCCTTATGAGATTACCTATGAAGATGATAAAGGGGAGCACTTGCCAGTGCATCAGACCACATACGGAATGTCCGAGCGCCTGATCGGGGCGATAGTGGCCTTCCATGGAGATGACAGAGGGCTGATACTGCCGCCAACGCTAGCACCCTTCCAGGTTGTGATAGTCCCCATACTTTCGAAGGAAGTGAAGGAACCGATAATCGAGAAGTGCAAGGAAATTAAAACTAAACTGGAAGGAGCTGGTATCCGCGTCAAACTGGACCTGAGAGACTACCGTCCTGGCAGTAAGTATTACTACTGGGAGATGAGAGGCGTGCCATTGAGAATCGAGCTTGGCAAGAGGGACATGGATAATGGAATGTTCACACTGGCCACCAGGCACTCGCTCTCAAAGGAGGAACACGAAATAACTGCTCTTGTTGAGGTTGTTAGTTCCTTGCTCGAGAAGGTATCTGGAGAGATGCTCGCAAATGCCCGGAAGAAACTGCATGAGAACATAATCGAGGTTAACGATCTGAGGGACGACTTCGAGGGAAGGATTGGCAGGATGTTCTGGTGCGGCGGCAGGAAGTGCGCGCAAGAGATCGAGGAATACACGGAGATGGCCATCCTTGGGGAGCAGGTTGACGAGGAAAAGGAAAATGGGCACTGTGTTGTGTGCAGCGAATCAACAGACAAGATAATATATGTGGCAAAGATGATTTGAGGTGTGAATATGGGAGATGATGAGGTGGAGTTGGTAGCCCTTAAAAGCTCGCTGTTTGAGGAACAAAGTTCCTCAAACATGAGTGGAGAATTTATCTCCACTGACATGCCCGGCAAAGGGGTTATAAAATTGTCAGAATGCACAATGGGCAGGCTGAAGATTAAGGAAGGCGGGACTGTGAAGCTATCCTTTGGAAGAAGGACCATCGAGGCAGTGGTGGCTGTGGATTACATATATTCCGAAAACATTGTGCGGGTGAGAGGGAATGATTTGAAATCGCTGGGTGCCAGACCTGGGAAAAAGTTGAGGATAAGCCTTGAGTTGCCTGCCACAAAAAAGCAGCCGAGTGCGAAGAGTGTGAAGAAAAAATCTGCGAGCAAATCGGTAAAGAAGAAGAGAAAGCGCAAGAAAAACAGCGAGAAACAGCAAACCCTCTAAATACAACATAAATATCTATGATGTCTCGTCCCTCTTCGGACTGTGGAGCAGCATGCCGAGAAGCCCGAAGCCGACGGCGATTACTGTGACCGAATACACACCGATGTCTGTCCAGGTGTCGTAACTTGCTGACCAGGATATGTAGAATATTATGCCGAACAGAAAGACTGCTAGGTAAAAGAAAAATATCAACTTTCTGGAAAGTGCTGTTTCCATGGTGCAATGCAATATTGTTACAATATAAATTCTTTTCTAAGGTTGATGTAAGCAACTGAGATGTGAGCAGAATATTAATATATTTATAGCATATATGTCCTGTTAGATAGAAATGGTGGACGGTTATAAGAGCAATTTGAATGACCAGGGGACTCTCGCTCCCAAAGGCTTAACAAACGGGATAGGCCTGAACAGATCTGCCGGTTTGACGAATGGGATAGGACTTACAAATGGCAGCGGCCTAACAAATGGTAATGGACTAACCAATGGCAATGGCCTGACAAACGGTGTGGGGCTTGTCAATGGAAACGGGCTAACCAACGGAGTCGGGCTCGTCAATGGCAATGGCTTGACTAACGGAATGGGTCTGGTCAATGGAAACAACGGAAATAACAACAGACTTAGTGCCAGGAAGAAAAACAAGCTCTTTTTCAGGGTGATATTCTCAGCAATCATAGTCATTCTCCTGCTACTGCCTATTGTCAATCTCCGACTCAAAGAGAAGGATGAGGCCATTATCATTGATGGTAACTTCAATGATTGGGAAGGCGTTGACCATTTCCAGGACGATGTGGCAGACACTGGGAATTCCGACATCAACATCCTTGATTACACGATAACTGGCAATAGCCACTACATGAACTTCCACGCCTCGGTTCAAGGAGACATATTCTCGGGAGAGAACAATGGCATAGATGTTTTCTTCATATTCATTGACTCGGACAATCAGGAATCTACCGGCTATGACATTGGCAGCATGGGTGCAGAGTACCTGATAAGGTTCAATGGCTATGGCGGTTCAATCGATACCTGCCAGTTCTTTAATTTTGACGACACTAGATCAAGCACGGATTGGAAAGGATGGGCGAGAATACCTAGTAGCGGATGCGCCTATAAGGCAAAACAGAATCAGATTGAGGGTAGGGTTCCCCACACCATGATATCTGATAATATGATGGATAGCGAATACTTGTTCATGTTCCGCCACTACGAAGGCAAGGTGTATCAAGAGGACATGACCCCGAGATTCTCGGTTGACAAAAAGTTGCTTACAGTGTCCCAAAGGAATGTTGCGCCAAACGTTGCGGATTTCGGGGCTTCAACAGACCTCCTGGAGATAATCATGGAAGGACAGCCAACTGCCACTGTCGAGCAGATAGACCTCAAGTCTGTTGGGAATGCAGGGCTAACCAGCCTGGGAACCATGAGCATATTCGAGGGAAGTAGCCAAATCGCCACCGCACTTCTATCATCGAACAGCATCAGATTTAAATTCGACCCCGCACTCGAGGTGAGCGAGGGTAGAACATTGACTGTCAAGACCACTCTCGGCAGCGCTGGAGAGGGGGACATCATAAGCCTGGAGGTCATGGATGTCGTGACAGATGGGATACTCACAATATACGACTTTTCACCCTCGAGAACCTATATTCACACGGTCCCCACCGAGATAAGAATAGACGGTGGATTCGAGGACTGGACCGGCATTCCGGATGTGTTTGATGTCGATTCGACACCAGTCATCAACCCGGATATTGATATTACCGCAACCAAGCGGTTCAAGTCCTCCCAGGACCTGTACTTCTACCTGCAGGTTGACGGTGACATAATGAAAGGCATTACGGTTCCTGAGGCCGTTGAAAGGCCAAAGGCACCATCACCAGGGCCGGGACCTGAGCCAGAGCCAACACCTGAGCCAGAGCCAACACCTGAGCCAGGGCCAACACCTGAACCCGGACCTGTAACCCCTGTTCAGCCGGTACATGGAAGGGACGTTGCCAGAGTCATAATAGAGAACTCTTCCGACGAAAAATACATGATAGAAATACTGGGTAGGAACAGCGACATCTACTCGAGGAAGCTGTACTCGTGGGAGAACGATGCGTGGACGTACATGAAGGACTGCCTTGCGGAGAAAAATCACGATAGAATAGAGATGGGCGTTTCGCTTCTTGACCTGGGCATCACGAACACTAGCAGCCTCGCAATCCGATTCGAGATGAGCGACTGGAGCGGGGAGAGGGATGTAGTGAATGCTATTCCAACAAAATTGGGATTATCAAAGTACACGTACGGGTTCAACTTTGCTACTCTGACAAAAGGCTCGCCAGATCCTACATGGCCTAGTGAGGGGGATTGGATTTTGTTTGCTAATGATACTGTTGATAACAAGTCCGATGGTAGCAATATCGTGATCTCAAATCCTTCACTTAATATCACAGATCTTTATTATGTTAACAGCAGCATAGAGTTTCTATATATACAAATACGAACAATGAACAACACCCAGGATTGGCTAATAAATAGGACATGGATGTTATTTATTGATGTAGATGGAGACGGGTTTAATGATTGGATCGTGAAAGAAAACTCAACAGGCCTAATGTATTTTAATTGGTCTGTTGGAAACAATCGATGGGAGTGGAATAATACAGAAACACTAGACCCCACGAACAATGACGGCGGAGTAAAAAATTATACCATGTACACTCCGGATAGATGGGTTATTGAGTTTGCATTAAACAAAACAATTATAAAAAACGGCACCTTTTCTATCGGTTCGTATACAAAAATAGGTGTCGCTACTAATAACACTGAGGATTTTATTGTAAATCTTACCACTTACCAACCGACTTATACATTTTTGGTGCCGGCGGGGAATTTTGAGGACATTATAGAACCGACTCAGATCCCCGAGTTCTCGGACATATTCTTCCCAATGATATTCATGCTTGGGCTGATTTTTACAATCCGAAAAAGATATAAATACAAACGGTAGTCCTCCCCTGTAACACCAAATGGGAGATTATACCGGCGATTAAATTAATAGATTCCAGAATGGCTTAAAGAACTAGGGAATGTCCTGAGATGCGAGATATAAAATCCCCATAAAAGTAGTTGAAAAAACCTAAAGAGGCGTGGAGGTTTTTAGATGGAAAAAGAAGAATATGAGAATGTAGAGCTGATCGAGCCGTCTACAACGGAGGGCTCTGGAACATCCGAAGATAAGGAAAACGAAGAAGAGTTTGCCCAATGTCCTGGATGTGGCGCAATAATCCCGCACGATGCAATTAGCTGCCCTAATTGTGGCGTCGAGTTCGAGATTGAGGAAGAGACGGCAGAAGAAGTTCCTGACGAGATTACAGAGGAGCTGGTAACCGCCGAGGAAGATATTCCGGATGAGATTCCCGAGGAGCTTCTGGCAACGGATGAGGTTCCCGAGGAGATCACCGGGGAGGTTGTGGCAACGGATGAGGATGTTCCAGATGTGGCGGCTAATAAGGTGGAACAGAAGAACCTTTTGCATCGGCTTGGAGCAAATTTGAGGAAGGTGCATCCCGGTTTTATAATCGCAGCTATAATCGCAGCCGTAGCAATAGAATGGGTGATGATTGTTATACAGTCGTACCAGGATCCTACAACAATGGGGATTGGCCTGTTAATATATTTAACTGTCTCTGTGATTTCGATTGGCGTTTTAAAGTATCTACTCTCACTTAAATACTCCACTGTATTGAAAGTACTAACTGCAAATAATCTTATCTTGGTAATCCCGATAGGCACAGCGATCTCCATAGCAACTGGCTACACGATGATGCAGCTTCTATCGCCGGAATGGGTGTTTATTCATGATTTTGTCTATGTGATGATTGTTTCCCAGTTTGTAGTGACAGCAATTCTACTATTTGGCGTCTGGTGGCAAGAACGAAAACAAACTCACCCGGAGGAAGAATTGGTAGAAGCAACGCTCATAGAGATAGAACCCAAATCGATTGAGGTGAAAACATCACTATCTACTCCAGCTTTGACCAATACCCTCATTAATGCTCCCGTTAGAACTCAAAAAGGATTCATCCGTGGCAATGGTTTGACGAATGGCAACGGTCTTACCAATGGCAATGGTTTGACTAATGGTAATGGTCTTACCAATGGCAATGGTTTGACTAATGGTAATGGTCTTACCAATGGCAATGGTTTGACGAATGGCAACGGCCTCACCAATGGCAATGGTTTGACGAATGGTAATGGCCTCACCAATGGCAATGGTTTGACGAATGGTAACGGCCTCACCAATGGCAATGGTTTGGTCAATGGTAATGGCTTCACGAATGGCAACGGTTTGAAAAGCAGGGAGCGAATGAGAATAAACGATAAACGGAAAATAGCTTGTTCAATTTCAATTATTGTTATGCTTTTGGCTGCCCCAGGGTTGTGGCTCTACGCTTCTTATGGGGACAGTTCCCCTGGCATAACAATAGATGGAAGATTTGATGACTGGAAAGATATCTCGCGTTATCAATATGAGGTTTCAGATGCCCCCAATCCAGACATTCATATATTAGAGTGTGCAATCGAACCAAATAGCCGTAATCTTAATTTTTATCTTAAAGTCGACGGAGAGCTCCTATCCGGAAAAAATAACGGTGTAGACACTTTTTACATCTTTATTGACGCCGATAACAAGAATAGCACTGGTTATAGAATCGACACCATGGGCGCGGACCTTCTATTAAAGGTAACAGGCTGGGACGGAACTATCAAACACAGCAATCTCTTTAGATTTGATCCAAATTACAAAACAACACAGGACCGTGCACAAACAGATTGGAATGGATGGGTTAAAATCTCTAATTTTAAGTGTCGTGCAAAGGGCTCTGAGATGGAAGGAAGCGTATCATACATTCAAATTTCCGTTGAGCACAATCAAGAACTTATTCTGTGTTTTAAGGCAAAACACCATGATGCCGGTGCAGAGCTGGAATACTCCTGCCCGTTAATATCCACAAAAGCACCCAGTTTGATACTCACTCAGAAGAACGTGGCCCCGGGTCTAGGAAACATCGGCGCCCAAATCGATCTTCTCGCTCTCGCAATAGAAGCACAAGCAACCGCCACTATAGAGTCGATTTGTGTTAAGGATATTGGAACGGCAGAACTTACCAGCCTCGGGACATTAAGGATTTATGATGGAGACACACCCCTCACATCGGGAGTTATTTCCGGGGACGGGATAGTGTTCTCGTTCTCTCCTCCTATTGAGGTTTCCGACGATAGAATATTAACGATAAGGACTACTTTAAGCGGTGCCGGAGAGGGAGACATTATTAGCCTTGTCGTTTCAGATGTAAATACTGATGCGGTCCTTACCATAGAGGATTTTTCACCTTCAAGAACGTACATTCACAGCGTTCCATCCAGCATCAAAATCGATGGCGGGTTTGATGATTGGTTGGATATCGAGGAAATAGAGGAAGTAGATGCCACGTCCATAAAAAATCCAAACATCGATATCGTATCTACCAAACAGGCTAGCTCGGCTCAAAACATTTACTTCTATCTCAAGGTCGATGGAGGTATAATGAAAGGGGGTTTGATACCGGAGATACTGGAGAGGAGCGAACCCACACCACAATCTTCAGAATCATCGGCGAAACCATCCGCGTCTCCGCAACCATCCCAGCAGCCTGTGATTCCCATACCCCCCTTGAACGGATATGATATAGCGAGAGTAATTATAGAAAATTCAGGTACTGAGAGATTCAAACTGGAGATCCTGGGAAAGGACGGAATCATCGAGAGTAGAGCATTATACCGTTGGGAAAACAATGAATGGACATATGCAAATGATATTGAAGCAGAGAATGACCACGATAGGATAGAGATGGGCGTTTCGCTTCTTGACCTGGGCATCACGAACACAAGCAGCCTCGCAATCCGATTCGAGATGAGCGACTGGAGCGGGGAGAGGGATGTCTATGGAGAATTATCAACAAGAATAGATATAACACCGACAATCTATGTCCCATTTGGCTATGGTACACGTTCGGTGAGCTGGCCCACTGGAGGCTGGAGCACTCCTGTAGATGATCCCGTCGACGACCTTACAACCAGTGCAGGCTATAACGGCACTTTAGACATCAAAAATGTATCTTATTACGACGGGGTGGACAGCTTTTATATAAGAATTGTTCTGAACAGTACAAATGCCACAGATGGAGAGAATGCAGATCACCTTGCTAATGTTACATACCTTGTCTACTTAAATACCATTGGTACAGGGGGAGGGAAGTTTAACCAGACAGTGTACAACAATGATACTACATATATGAGCTATTTCAATTGGACAGGTGTATGGAAATGGAATCGGACCGAGACGATATTAGATACGGATACTGACAATAGCTCAATGAATCAGGCTATAAATTATACCAATGACTGTATAGATATTGCAATTAACAAAAGTCTGTTAAGCGGCTCGACAATACTTTCTTTCCAAGTGGCAACAAACTGGACCGTTGGATACGATTTGTCTGGTAACACCACAAATGCTCCTATAAATGAAACCTGGGCGTACGATGACATAACAACAGAAATCCCAGAGTTCTCCGACATATTCTTCCCAATGATATTCATGCTAGGCCTGATTTTTACAATCCGAAAAAGATATAAATACAAACGGTAATATCGGGCAGAAACCTTTCGGGGGGAGAAAAATGGCAGATTTAACAATCAAGATAGATTTAGACGAAGGACGTGTATCGGTAGAGGGTGACTGGCTTTCCGAGGAGGAGGTCAAGTCCGCTATAAAGGCAAAGATTTCTTCGGAGGACTTTGACATAGCTAGTCTTGCGGATTCGCTGAAGAACCTGCAGGGCGCGCTAGAGAACAGCACAATGATTAACGTCAGGGTCGCAAAGGACATGGCGAAGAAGTTCGAACTGCTGGCAAGAGACCGCGGCGAGGGCATCGGCAATATCCTGAGAGAGGCGCTTGGCATCTTCCTTGCCGAAGAGGCGGGAGACATCGACATCGAGGAAGCCGAAGAGGACGAGGAAGAGGAAATCGTTGAGGCAATCGAGGAAGATGATGAAGACTTGGAAGCCGAAGAGTCTGAAGAAGAAGAATCTGAAGAAGAATCTAAAGAAGAAGAAGCCGAAGAGTCTGAAGAAGACGATGAGGGAACCGAGAGAATCAGCCGAAGTAACAGGGGAAGAAGCGGCGGTGGCCGCAGAAGGCGCCGGTAAAACCACTCTTCGATGACAATAAAGAGAAGGCACAGGCTTCGCTCTAAGGATGCAAGAACGTTGATGCAATCACTTCAGGAGCACCTCGGAGTGGAGCTTCCAGATTTTGAGAGCGGGATCGAGACCGGTGAGGTTGAAGACCTCACTGTCTTGATTCAGGACAACGAGATTTTCGGAATTATTCTAGATGAGCGGCCATTTCTAACGCTGAGGGGGCTGATGTCCCATACTCCGACAAAGAAATACGTTACAGTGGACATGGGCGCTGTCAGTTTCGTAGTGAACGGCGCAGACATCATGGCACCAGGCATTGTGGAAGTTGACCCGGACATTAGAAAGAACGACCTTGTATGGATGAGGGATGTCAATAACAAGAAACCGCTGGCAGTCGGGATAGCACTTGCCGATGGCAATGATATTCTAGCAATGGACAAGGGCAAAGCCATCAAGAACATACACTGGGTCGGGGACAAGCTGTGGGCAGCCCTTGAGTAAGCTCTTCTATAACTGAATGCCTTTCTTTTTTTGGTAAGTGCCAGATCGCTCGGCGTACAGCTTTTCAGGTATGTCGTTTATTTTCATAATCACCATCTGGGCATACCGTTCTCCAATAGGCAACTCTACTGTTTGCTCCCTTGCATTGAAGCCAGTGAAGGTGAGATTGCCCTCGTAACCGGCGTCGATCATCCCGAACTGGGCGATTATGCCGCGGCGCGCCCATGTTGTCCTGAGCCAGAGCTGGGCGGCGTACTCCGGGCCCAATCTCACGTATTCGAGAGTGGATACTGCAAACCATGTCTTCGGAGGTATGGCTGCGATTGCCTCTGTCACCTTGTCCTGGCCCTCGTAGGAAACTTCGTCTCCTACTAACGAAGTAAGTTTTCTACGTGAGATGGAAGTTCCCACTTCCTTCGACTCCACTGCCACCTCTGTTATCCTCAGGTCGTAACCGTTTGGTGTGAGGCATTTGTCTTCGAAGGGGGCTATGGATAATCTGCCATCGTTTATTGCCTTTAAAATATCTGCATCAGATAGGAGCGTCATCGCACTGGTATTGCATTTTTAATATATGTGTTTGATGTTGCCGGCCTGTTCGCCCTAAGCTATATATACAAACCCATGGCTTACATGGCAAAGCCAGGAGATTGATAGACTCATGAAACTCAAGTTCGCAGGCGGGGCGGAAGAGGTCGGAAGGTTGGGCATGACTATCGAGACCCGGGGAAAGCGCATACTCTTTGATTACGGTTTTTTGCCCTCGCATCCTCCGAAATTCCCCCGGAACGTGGATGATGTGGAGCTGGTGTTCATCACCCACTCACACCTTGACCATTCCGGTATGGTGCCCCTGCTCTCCCGGATGCGTAACCTTCCGAGGGTCTATGGCACTAGACCCACAATAGACATCTCAACGCTGCTTATCAAGGACAGCCTGAAGATATGGGATTACGATGGGATAGTGGGGCCATACGGCAAGAGCGACCACAATAGAATCAGAAACTCCTGGACCCCTATTGCGTACGACAGAAACATCTACTACAACGACTTGGTGGTCACCCCCCACAGCGCGGGGCACATCCCAGGCTCTGCAATGTTCGAGGTTGATACAGATTCTGAAAAATTGCTGTTCACAGGCGACATCAACACCGAGGATACAAGACTGGTTAGGGGGAACTATCCAGTCGACTGCGACGTGCTCATCATGGAGTCCACCTACGCCGGCCGAAACCACGAGCCCAGGGCTACGATCGAGTACAACTTCCTGGCAAAGGTAGAGGAGATAATCGACAGGGGAGGAAAGGCAATAGTGCCAGTCTTTGCAGTGGGAAGGACACAGGAGATGATGCTTCTCCTTGCAAAACGAGGATATGACGTCTGGGTGGATGGAATGGGAAGAACAGTCAACAGCATATACTTCAACAACGCGGAGTACGTCCACAACATAAAGAACCTGCTCAGGGCAAAGAGGGAGATGACCTCTGTGCGCAACCACCCCGATCGCGAGAATGCTCTGAAGGCCGAGGTCATACTCACCACCAGCGGGATGATGGACGGAGGCCCGGTGCTCCACTATCTCAAGAAGCTCGGCAAGGACTCGAAGAACGGGGTGCTCATGACCGGATACCAGGTAGAGGGCACGAACGGCAGAAGGCTTCGGGAAACTGGTGAGGTGGATATAGATGGCACCTTCCAGAAGATCGAAGCTGAAGTAGGTTTCTTCGATTTCTCAGCCCACGCTGGGCACGACCAGATGGTCGAGTTCGCGCGGCAGTGCAAGCCCGAAAAGATAATTCTGTGCCATGGCGACAACCGGGAGCTTCTGGCCGAGGATTTGAAAGACGAGTTTGAAGTGTTGCTGCCAATGAACGGCAAGGAGTTTAGCCTGGATAGTTAAAAACGTTCATTTTTTGTATAACACCGTGTTTTCAACTGGGAGTGGGGGATTGGCCTGTTATAAGCTGTATTTTATCCTCCAAGAATTAATTCCTTGTATATCTTTTCGATCTGCTCGGCAATGCCAGCATACCTGTACTTCTCAATGACCTTTTTCCTTCCGTACTCGCCCATTCTTTTGCGGAGGGAGTCATCTGCCAGCAGACTGTTGAGCTTCTCTGCAAGGTCTTGTGGATTCATTGGCTCCGCGTGCAGGCCGTCCTTTCCCTCATCCACGACCTCCCGGACGCCTGGAATGTTTGACACAACTGCAGGGGTTCCGCTTGCCAGCGCCTCCAGGATTACTATTCCGAACGCCTCCAGGCGGGCAACGCTTGGGAGCACCGAGACATCTGCTGCAGCATAGTATCTAGGGAGCTCCCGCCCCGGAACCTTGCCTGCCAGCACTACTTTGTCGTGTAATTTATTCTCTTTGATCATCTTCTCGAGCTTGGGACGGAGGTCACCCTCGCCCACTATCACAAACTTGGCATCGTTTACTTCCATGGACGCCCGCACCAGGTGTTCCAGGCCCTTGTGGTAGACAAGGCGCCCCACATAAAGAACCATCTTCTTGTCGCCGACACCGTATTTCTTGCGAATTTCGCTTCCGTCATTGTCGGGATTGAACGTTTCCGTGTCAACTGCATTCGGAACAACTGTGTGCTCCTTGTGCCAGACATCCTTGGATGTCGCGCTGTAGGTCTTTGAGGTCACTATTAGTTTATCTGCATAGTCCAGGGTCTTCTTTCCCCATGTCTTCCTGTACAACTTTACAGCAACGCCGCCGATTGCACTTGGAAGCTCCACGTCGCAGTGGTATGTCAGAACAAATGGAATCCCTTTGTGCCTGCAAACCTTGCCTGCATAGTAAGCAGTGATAGGGGGTGGCAGGTTTCCATGGACAACATCCGCATCCAGGCCTGACATTACCTTCTTTAGCCCTGGCATGAAGGGCGTTGTGAATCTCACGAAAAGCGGTTTTACTCGAACCACTTCGAGGCCATCTATCATCTCCCTCTCTGGCAGGTTGTCCAGTCTTGCAGTAACCACTGTTACATTGTGCCCGCGCTTCCTGAGTTCCTGGGACAGATCCATTACGTATGACTCGACGCCTCCTATATGGGGATAGAAGTACGGCGCGACCTGGACAATGTTCATTGTCTGCATTAGTACACCTTGATTGACTAATATACTCTGCTGCCTGGCTCGATGTTGCCTGATATGACAGCACCAGGCCCGATGAAGCAGCCCTCGCCGATGATCGTGCCAACATTGATGGAGCAGTTGATGCCGGTCTTTACATCGTTGCCAATGACTGCACCGAACTTGCGTCGGCCAGTATCAACTTCCCTTCCCCTGACCGATGCCCTGACATTTTTATCGTCCAGCCGCAGATTGGCGACCTTCGTGCCGCAGCCTATGTTGCATCTCTCGCCAACCACTGTATCCCCTAAGTAGGTGTGGTGCGGCACTTTGCTGCCTTCCATTATAATCGAGTTCTTTACCTCGACCGCTGCGCCCACCTTTGTGTTGTCCAGCAGGACAGTGTGAGGGCGGATGAGGCAGTTCGGGCCTATGTCGCAGTTCTTGCCGATGTAAACCGGGCCGATTATGTAGGAGCCGTTCTTTATTATCGTTCCCTCTCCGACGTGGACCTCGCCCTTGAGCGTGGCATACTGCTCTACCTCTCCCTTTACCTCTCCCTTGAGGTTCTCCATGAACTTTTCGTTGAGAGTCAACAGGTCCCAGGGGTAGCCTATCTCATGCCAGTCCCCCATCTCGTGCACTAAGATGTCCCTGTCCCTTGCCATCGCCTCAAGGGTGTCCGTGATCTCGTACTCGCCCCTTGGAGATTGCTCGGTTTCCCGGATGTAATCGAAAATATCGGGCTTGAATGCGTAGATGCCCGCGTTTATCCAGCCCGGCCTTTGAAATCCTTCCTTCTCTATAATTTTTTTAACCTTGCCATCCTTAAATATTACCTCGCCGAACCTGGATATGTCATCAACTTTGGCTACAGCCATTATTGTGCATTTATTCTTCTTGGTGGCCTTTACCATCTCTTTTATCACGCCAGCCTCCACCAGGACGTCGCCATTCAGTGAAAGGAATTCCGTGTCGATTTCTTGCTCGGCCATCCCGATCGCGTGGGCAGTGCCCAGCCGTTTTTCCTGGTAGATGTAATGGATGTTTAATTTGAGATTTATATCCCTCAGATAGTCCATCAGCCGCTCCTTCTTCCAGCCGACGATGAGCCAGACATCCTTCACACCCGCCCTCTGGAGCTGCTCCAGGGTGTGGTGGATGATTGGCTTGCCAGCCACAGGCAGCAGCGGTTTTGGTTTGTCAGATGTGAGCGGGCCCATCCTCAGCCCGTGTCCCGCCGCCAAAATAAGTGCCTTCATGTTATGCCTCCTTTTCCCTATAAACTGCTCTCCTTGATTGCCTCCGCAACCTCATTGCCAACCGACTGGCATAGATGGCCGACATTGTCCTCTGTGTCTGCCTCGCATGTCATCCTTATCTTAGGTTCGGTACCTGAGAACCGCACCAGGACCCAGCCGTCCTCGAACTCCAGTCTGAAACCATCTACCTGGCTCATTGTCGCCGGTCTTATTGCTTTCAATCGCTCCTCGAGGATTGCCAGGAGTTTGTTGCGCGCATCCTTGTTGAAGGAATAATTTTTCCTCTGGGTGTGGTAAATAGGTATCTGGGACACCAGCTCCGAAATCCTGTTCTTCTCGCAGATTTTAACAAGCCTTGCAGCTGCAAATATGCCGTCTGGGCACAGGCTCCACCTTGGAAATATCCAGGTGCCGGACGGTTCACCTCCGAACTCGGCACCGGTCTTCTTGATTTTCTCGGAAACATAGACATCGCCCACACGGCAGCGTACGATTTCCAGATCAGGATTGAATGTTTCAATGGCTTTTGATGCATTGATGGGGACCACCACCTTTTCCTTTGCCTCGAATTTTGCCAGTATCGCGAGGAGATGATCCGTTGATATTAAATTACCCTGGCTGTCAACAGCCATCATTCTGTCCGCATCGCCATCGTGGGCAATGCCCAGGGCTGCGTTTGAAGTGACAACAGCCTGCTTGAGCAGGGTGAGTGATTCATCTGATGGCTCCACGTCTCTGCCAGGAAAGAAACCATCTGGCTGGGAGTTTAGGGTGATGACCTTGCAGCCCAGCTCCCGCAGCATGAAGGGTGTTATCGTACTTCCGGCCCCGCAGCCGCAATCCACTACCACGGTGAGCTTCTCGCCCAGCTTGCCCAGGAAGCCGATTATGGAGTTCTTGTGCCTCTCCACAGCATCATTCACTTCGTTGTAATCCCCTACCCGGTCCCACTTCGCCTTTGAGAACTCGCCGTTCAGCAGCAAATCTTCTATTTCCTGCATCTGGGTGGTCATGAAACTGGTTCCGTCGGGATTCCAGAGCTTGACGCCGTTGTACTCTGCAGGGTTGTGGGATGCGGTGATCATGATGCCTGCGTCGTAGCTGCGGGTTGCGAATGCCAGAGTAGGGGTGGATACCAGACCGACATCGTACACATGTGAGCCAGTCGAGAGCAATCCTGCGGAAACCGAGTGCTTGAGCATTGGCCCGGTGGTTCTGGGGTCCCTGCCTTCATATCTCCACACGGCTAATATCACACTGACTGAGCTAAACACAGGTTTATCCATGTATATCTGTAACGAGCTTTTTCTCACAGGTAAGCTGAATCACCCCGTTACCGGGGCAGTTACCAGAGAAGCTAATG
>SDBU01005291.1_pt1 | contig 15496 bp, 8 predicted proteins | sample 2277071 | NCBI WGS metagenome assembly SDBU01 (sample SAMN10397929, study PRJNA504765) | marine sediment metagenome | isolation source: marine sediment core GS08_GC12, 126 cmbsf | place: Arctic Ocean: Gakkel Ridge, Loki's castle | collected 2008
CTAATGAACACTGTCTCGTTCTCATGGGCCGTGGCGTCCGCGGGCGCTGTGATCTTGACTGGGAAGGTTGTGCTCTCGTCCACTTCCGAGATGGCCATGGCCTTGTCGACCTCTGCCTCCCATCCAGCATTCTCGGGGATGAGGGTGTACTCGATGCGATATGTATCGGGGACATCACCGATGTTGGCGATGTTCAGGTTGAAGGATATGGTTCCGCCTGTGTCGATGAGCTTTGTAGGCTGGGAGCAAACGACCGTTACCGCCTTCTCGACGATGATGAAGGATCGCCACGACAGGCTCTCGTCCTCGAACGAGGAGGACAGGGAGGTGGCGTTGATGGTGACGTTGACGAAATCGCCGGCGTTGGCCAGGGCGGGTGAGGTCATGGTCACATTGAAGAAGACGCGGCTGTTGCCCTGGACCCTGCTGAACTCGGTCTCGTCGATGTTGAAAACCCATCCGTCGGCCTCGGCCCACTCGTCGTAGGTAAGGGTGACGCGATAGTCGTCAGCGAGACCGCCCTGGTTCTCCAGGTACAGGTGCAGCTTCTTGGTCTCGTTGGGGTGGAAGAAGTACATGTTCGTGAGCTCGGTGATGTCGACCGGGGCCAGCTCCAGCTTGAAGTTGAACATGAACTTGTAGTATATCTCGAAGTTACCGTCCCGGTTGTCGCCCCATACCACGTGGACGTTGTCGTCGGGGTCGACGGCGACGCGGGGATATTCGGAGGCGCCCGGATTGCGGCTCAGGCGGAAGTTCTCGGGGCTCTCCCCGAACTTGCCCTTCTCTGGCTTGGCGTAGTAGATCTCGGAGTTGCCATCACGGCTGTCGTGCCAGACGATGTAGACCGCGTTCTCCTCGTGGGCTGCAGCCACACGGGGCGGGCCGGGAGAGACACCGTTCTTGGAGATGACCACACCTTGGTTCAACACGGTGCCATTGTTGTCCAGGCGCGTGTAGTAGATCTGACCACCGTCCTCCCAGACCAGGTGGACGTCACCGTTTGGGGTGACCGCAGGGTCCGCCAGTTTGTAGGAGGGGGCGGCGAAGATGTTAACCGAGACACCGCGGGCGACGCCGTTCTGGTCCACCTTGCGATGCCATCCACCGGTGGATGAACCGAAACCGACGTGGACGTATCCGTAGACGTCGGTGGTGAGGGTGCAATGCTCGCAGTGGGACGAGACGTCGGCGGATACGGCAACCTCGTTGATGAGGGTCTTGCCATCATTGTCCAGCTTGTCGTAGACGATGTCCTCGCACTGGTACTCGTAGTCCTCATGGACGATGTGGACGTAGTCGTTGACGGGGTCCACCGATACCGCGGGAACGTGGGACGCGGTGTTGTCCACGTTACCGATGTGGATCTCGCTCGTGAGAGCGTTGGCATCAGCGTCGAACTTCTGGTAGAACACGTTCTGCCAGCCGTCATCCCACACCACGTGGATGCTGCCGGCGCTGTCGATACCCACCTGTGGTCCTAGGGGATACCTGTCGGGACTGCCGTATCCGCGCACCACGTGGGAGGTGATGAACACCTCTTTGGACAGGGCCAGACCGGTCCTGTCGAAGGTCTTGGTCCAGTATCCCGTTCTCTGCCAGACGATGTGTGAGTTGTGGGCTGAGTCCACCACCACTTGGGGCATGGTATCGTCGGCCGAGTTGCGGGTGATACGCAGGGACTTGGTCCAGGTGTATCCTCCGATCTGTTCGGTCTCGATGTCCACACCCCGGGAGTCCTGGATTGTGGGTCCTGCTTCGGCTTTCTCAATCTCATCCCCAGTGCTGCCAGCCGCAGCGTTCATCGACGGTGCGAAGGCCCCAACAAGGAAGAGGAGAACAATCGAAAGAACTACGATTCTTTTCATATGGCCATCACCTATTATGTAACTGTCTTCGTCAAATCAATGAGCGCTATATAACAGTATTGGTATGGGATTTGGTACAGTGCCATCCTGGTGAGGTGTGCCAAGGCTTATTGGGATGCAGTGAGATTCCTAGGTCGGTGACGGAGATGGCCAAGGCGAAGACCACCGACGTGATGCTCGAACAGGCTGCCCTCGTAGCGGTGCGGGACATCCTTAGGCTCCGGAAGGGAGAGCGTGTCGTCATAGTGACAAATCCCGAGCCCGACGTGGACGCCATCTCGAGAGCCCTCTACCGACAGGTCGAAGGGGCTGGTGGGGCACCCGTGCTCATCTACCAGCCCGTGATGGGACAGCTGGACTACGCCGACAGGGCGGTGATCCAGGCTCTGAGTAGCGAGCCCGATGTCTTCCTTTCCATATCATTTGAGAAGCTGGGTAAGGACCGGGACGCAATGGCGAACCCCATCAGGGTCAAGCGCAGGGGGCGACGGTCGTACAAGAAGTACAATCATGTCTTCGACTACCTCCTCTACGAGGCTAGGTCCCGTTCCTTCTGGTCCCCGGGTGTCACGGTCGACATGTTCTCCCGCACCGTTCCAATCGACTACGGTTTGCTCCAGGAGCGGGCGGCACGATTGGGCTACGCCCTGTCTCGGGCCGAGGAGGTCCACGTGACCTCCCCGTCAGGCACTGATGTCATCGTCGGCGTTCGCGGAAGAAAGGCTAGCAAGGACGATGGGGCCTTCCACCGACCGGGCTCAGGCGGGAACGTGCCCGCCGGTGAGGTGTATGTCTCCCCCGAGCTCAAGGCATCGGACGGGACGCTGGTCTTCGACGGGTCGATATCTTCGGACCGTGGAGAGATAATGATACAGCGGCCGATCACCTGCCGTCTCGAGGGCGGTTTCGTCACCAAGGTGAGCGGTGGGAGTGAGGCCAGGAAGCTACGTGGTACCCTGGATAGGTCCAAGAAGAGAGCCATTGAGATGGCCTCCGACGGCAGACTCCCTCCGTCCCAGGGAGAGTTGTTCGCTGCCAACGCGTACAACCTGGGCGAGCTGGGCATAGGGCTCAACCCCGCGGCCAAGATCGTGGGCAACATGCTCGAGGACGAGAAGGCCTTTCGTACCTGCCACTTCGCCATCGGTGCCAACTACGATGAAGATGCCCCTGCCCTCACTCACCTAGACGGTATGATGGAAGAACCCACCATTTCTGTAAGTTATCCCTCGGGCCGAAGACGAGTGCTTCTGGAGGAGGGCAACCTTCTCTAAGGGTTCCTGGGTCGTCGTCCGGTTCCATTTCGTTCCTCCCTCTCAGGGGATGGGAATTATGGTCCATAAATATGGTCCGGCTCGGGCCATCCAGGGTCCTCGTCCAGCGCCCTGATTTTTCACATTCTCGCGAAGTCAAAAATTAGAATCAGGGCCCAAGGATTATATACTGATTTTTCCAGTCAGTCCATGGACCAAGACCATAATCCATAGACAAATATGGCAATATGGAAAATGGTCCTTTCCCGCCTACCACATCCATGGATACGGGAACTCGCTTCAAGGAGGGACATGAGAGTGGTCATAAGACCGAATCCGAAGTGCTTCATGCGCGGCGCGTACGCGATGGCTATCGTGCTGCTTGCGATCGCAATGTTGGCCATACCCGCAGCCGCTGAAAACGGTGACGAGACTCGATCCACCGTCGAGTTCGGCCCGGACCTGGCTGTGAGTGCAGGCGATATAATCATTTCTAAGCAATCTCTGCTTGCCGGAGTGGAGTTCAACCTCACCATCAAGGTCTACAACCTTGGTGACGAGGACGCCTACGATGTGTATGTGGACCTGCTCGTCGACACCGAACCTGTCGGGAGGGTCACCCTCGTCCAGGTGACCGTCGATAGTTGGGAGATAGCTGGCTTCGATCTGGCCCTGACCCAAGGTAACCACGAGATAACCGTGCTCGTCGACGCCGATGATGCCATCGACGAGCGCAGGGAGGACAACAACGACGCGTCCCAGGAAGTCGACGTGGATGGCCTACCAGATGGTTCCATCACGGCCAAGGACATTACGGTGTCCGATGCCCATCCCGAGGAGGGTGACGTGGTGACCATCGAGGCCACCGTTCACAACCTGGGCGAGAGCCCGGCGACCCTTGTCGTCGTCCAGTTCTGGGACGGTTTCCCGGGAGAGGGCTTCCTCATCGCGAACCGGACCACCAGCGTACCCATGGCCGGCCAGGACCAGGTCTCCACCCAGTGGGACACTTCAGGCCTGGGCGGCACCCACGTGATCACTGTTTACATCTCTAACGTATTGCCCAGCGAGGACAACCTGGACAACAACATGGCGACCGCCACGGTCCTTGTCTTCACCGAGTGGGACCTGGTCATCGACACCGAGACGGGTGATACGACCATCTACGATACGCGGATCCAGGATGGTTTCGTCACCGTCCGCGAGGGCGCCACTCTGACCATTAGTGAGACCGATGTCAAGTTCCTTCAGGATTACGACAACCAGTTCGCCCTGTTCGTCGAGGACGGGGGCAACCTGGTCCTGGATGATGCTACCGTTCATTCCGACTACGACCTTCTCGTGTTCCTCGAGGATGGCACCTCCCTCCTGCTGACCTCTGGTGCCGAGCTGGTTGCGAACGTCGTTCTGACCGGCGCGACGGACGTGACCATCGAGGACAGCCTCGTGAACGGGGCACTCACGGGCACGGTCTCCTCTGTGACCGTATACAACTCGATCGTGACCGGAGAAATATCGCTGGAAGGTGGAGCCCTGCTCGTCCAGGACACCGAGCTCTACGCGGCGACCCCCTGCGTGCTCCAGGGTACCAACGCGGTGTTCCGGGACAGCATCTTCAACGGGACCTCCGACCCTAGCTTGAGCCTGATCGAGGGTGCTACCCTCGAGCTGAGGAACGTGACCTTGAGGAACGTTCGGACGGATGAGAGCTCGATCGCCCTCGTGTTCCGCCGGGTTGATGTCCAGGTCGTGGACGAGTCCACCCTTGTGATACCCGAGGCGAACATCGAGATAAGGCATTACATCAACGGCAGCATCGTCGGGACAGCGACCGGTGGCACCGACGGACGGGCCTCTATCGAGGTGCTGTCCGACGTTCTTTCCGACGGCGAATCCCACTTCATCGGCAATTACATCGTCTGGGCTTCGTTCTCTGGCAAGGTCGGTACCGAACCATTGCTACTCACCCCGTACCCTGCTATGGACGTGATGTCCAACAATCCGGGTGCCATCGTTGTCCTACCTCCGGTGGAACCCGATGACCTCATCGACCCGACCCCCGGCGACATGGTGATCCTTGATGGCGAGCAAAAGGCCCTGGATGCCGACTACATTCAGGACGGCAACATCGTCGTAAGCGGCTCCCTCACGATCTCCAACTCTGTGGTAAGCGTGTTGCAGGACAGGGATCACCAATACTATGTGGTGGTCAAGGGCAACGGGAAGCTCACGCTGTCCGGTGGCATCATCACCTCCAACATGCCCATCAACGTCTATCTGTACGACAACGCGACCCTTGAGTTGGGTCCTGGCTCGTTCATTACGGTCAATGCCCTCGTCGTCGAGGACGGCGCCACCGTCATCGGTCATGGGGCCGAGATATCGGCCCGACTGTTGCTACGTGGCGGCCAGGTATCCTTGAAAAGCGGTTGTGTCCTGCAGGGTGACATCCTGGTGATCGAGGGTCCAATGGTCCAGCTCGAAGGAGGAAGCATCCTAGCCGACGAGCTGCACGTGGACTCACCCGCTTTCTCTATCGAAGGCATGGACATCAACGTTGGTGAAATGTACCTGGTGGCCTCCTTCGTGAACGTCACCGACAGCACCATCGAGGTCCGACGGATGACCGTCGACGCCACCATACTAACGATAACCGAATCCACGGTGACCGCTGATGAGCCACTCAATCTGACAGTGGCTACCTTTTACATGGACTCCTCGTCGTCCAACGTACCGATAAGGAGCGACCGGGCGGACTCGAAGGTGTACCTGTACGATGCAGAGGTCCCCCGTCCCTTCATATTGGGCAACGGCACGGTGATGGTCTTCTGGTACCTAACTGTCCAGGTCCAGGATTCGGGAGCGAACCCCGTTGCCGATTCCGAGGTAGTGGTCACCTTCACCAGGAACGAGACCCAAGTGGCATCGGGGATAACCAATGCTGACGGTCAGGTCCGTTTCCCACTACTAGGTTCCATTGTGGATCCCAATGGGGAGTATTTCTTGGGCAACTACCGGGTGATGGCATACAGTCCGAAGGATGATGAGAAGACTGTGGTCGGGTACGTGAACCTCGACCAGGCCAAGACCCTGTGGGTGGAATTCAATGTTCCCCTTGTCCCTCCGGACAGCGTCGAGGTCGAGATCTTCATTGCCAACAAAACCATCGTTGCTGGCACCGAGTTCACGATTACTGGCACTGCCACCGCGATCTTCCGGACCTCACGAAGCACCTTGAGCATGGGTGAGGTGGAGATCCTGATGTGGAACAACGAGTCGACCTGGAGCAACACCACCACCCTCTCCGAGAACGGTACCTTCTCCTTCAACATACCTGCGCCCACAGAGGACAATGTGTACTACATCAAGGCCGTGGTCACCCCGACTGGCGAATTCGCGGAAGTGCCCCCTGATTCGAGTCGTCAAATGACAATTGAGGTCATCGCTCCGGGTCCGACATCCCTCTTTATCGTTCTCCAGCCGAACGAGGTCCTCAATTTCCCTGCTGGCAGCATGCTCGTGATCAAGGGTTGGGTCAGGTACAACACCGCCCAGGGCGTCCCTGCCGCCAACGTTCGTGTATTCGTGGACGACCCTGTGAACTCCCAGAGATACCAGACCCGTGCAGATGGTCTGGGTTTGTTCGAGTTCGACCCGAGGGTTGGACCGTTGTACTACGGGCAGGAAGATTACTACCTCACCGCACTGGACGAGGATCTGGACATCGAGACCGCCGAGAGCTTCAAGCTGACCGTCTTCGCCGTCGAGCCTCCAGAGGAGGATGAGGAGGAGTCCAGCAATATCCTTTGGTACAGCCTCATCATCGTCGCCATAGTCGTGGTGGCGATCGCAGGTACGCTGGGTTACTGGGCCATCTCATCCAAGGGCCGGATGGTCGAGTGCGGCGAGTGCGGTACCCTTGTTCCCGAGTCCGCCACCGTATGCCCGAAGTGTAAGATCGAGTTCGAGGTGGAGGTGGCCAAGTGCAGTGTCTGCGAGTCATGGATCAAATCAGTTGCCATCGCCTCTCCCTACTGCAACACTCCATTCAGCGACATGGATGAACTCGGTGGGGAGGACGAGGGTGGCGAGACCGCCGGTGACGAAGAGGCGAGTGATGGAGGCGATGTGATCGCCGAGATACCCGAGTCCGATAGCGCCCTGTCCGAGACCTTCGATGGCTCCGAGGAGGGCAGCGAGATCGCGATCAAGCAGGTCCCTGAGGGCCTGAAGAAGGAGGTCCGTCCCCGTCCCGTCGTCCAGAAGAGGGCGGTAAAGGAGGTCGCCACCGACTTCGATAACGGCAACCACGCCCAAAGCGGAGAGAACGGGCATCTCAAGCCTCGCGTTGTGAAGAAGATCCCCACCCGTCCCGTCGAGGAGGAGATTATCAACGAAGAGACGGAAGTGGACCTGTACGTGCAGGAGGATGAGGAGGAGAGTTAGATGTCCAGAGGACAGCGAAACCGCATCCTCGCATCTCGCGTCATGGTCCTAATCCTCTTGACCTTGGCCATCTTCCTGATAATGGTGGTGACGACCACCCAGGAGGGGGATGCGGCCCCCAATCTGTACTTGGAGACGGCAGACATCGTCCCTGAGACCACACAACCCACCAAGGATTCGACCTCGACCGTGGACGTGACCGTCCACAATGGAGGTGATTCCAACGCCACCGGTTTCTACGTCAAGTTGAGGGATCTCACGGCCTCAAAGGACCTGGGGACGATGGGCCCATACAACCTGACGGCCAACTCATCCATTGAGATCGGCTTCACTTGGGACCTTACAGGGGCCACGGGTGGCAAGCACACCCTGAAGGCCAGCGCCGACTCGGGATCAGATATCACCGAATCCAACGAGACCGACAACACCGCGACTCTGGACGTGACGGTTAACCTGCCACCAGTGGCCAGCGCTGCCTCGAACTTGGGTTTCGCCAACACCGGCCTGGAGATCGGCTTCAGTGCCGCAGGCTCCTCGGATCCCGATGGCATCATCTCCAATTATCTATGGTACTTTGGCGACGGTGACACGGAGGAGGGCTACAACGTGAGCCATGCGTACACCGATGGAGAGCCGTCCCCCGGCAAGACGTACAACATCACCCTCGTGATAACCGACGAGGACGGCGGGTTGGCAAGCAAGACCATCACCGTGCGTATCTACAATCGTTTACCCACCGCGATCGCGTCAGATGTCACCATCGTTACCATGACCCCCACATCCATATCGGGAGCTTCGTCAACTGACGCCGACGGCAAGGTCACCAAGTTCCGATGGACCCTTCATAATGACACCGTGCTCTGGGGTTCTACCATTGTCGTGAGCTACCCGGACGACGGTTGGTACAGGATCGACCTCTTGGTCTGGGATGATGACGGGGAGTCCGACGACACGTACATCAACGTAACCGTGCTGAACCAGGCACCCAGTATCGATCTTCGTGCGAACAGGACCCTAGTGAGCAAGGGAGACTCCATCAGGTTCGATGCCTCCGGGTCCGAGGATGTGGACGGCACGATCACGAACTATACCTGGATCTTCGGTGACAGCACGACCGCCACGTCGAGCGTTGTCGACCATTCGTTCTCGGAGAACGGCTCTTACAACATCACCTTGGTGCTAGTGGACGACGACGGTGCAATCTCTTATTCCACAATCAGGGTCATCGTGGGCAACACAGCACCTCTGGCCGTGGCCAGGGCCAGCATCGGTTACGTGTTGACGTACGAGGATGTGGAGTTCAATGCCTCATCCTCTTCCGACGTGGACGATAACATGGCCACCTACGCATGGGACTTCGGTGACGGGTTCAGCACCATGGGTAAACTGGTGGTGCACAACTTCACCGATGACGGCACCTACGTGGTGACCCTTACCTTGACCGACACCGCTGGCGCGTTCGCGACCAGCACTGTGACCATCGTGGTGGGCAACCGTGCCCCGGTCGCGATCTTCAATGATCTCACAGTGATGACCCACGAACCCGTTTGGTTCAACGGTTCGATGTGCCAGGACAAGGACGGTTACATCGCATCATACCTTTGGGACCTTGGAGAGGGGCTCGTCTACTCCACGGCCAATGCCTCGCATTCCTGGGACTCTCCAGGGATCTACACGGTACTCCTATCGATTTGGGATGATGACGGCACCAAGAACCATACCACATTCGACGTGACCGTTCTCAACCAGGCCCCTATTGCGGTGATGGTTGCGGACCCGGTGGAGACCACCCTTGCACGGCCCGTGTACTTCAACGGTACCGGTTCCCGGGACATGGATGGGGAGATAACCAACTGGACGTGGACGTTCGGTGACGGTGCCAAGGGTTACGGTGAGGAGGTCAACCATACCTACTCCACCTACGGCACCTACTTCGCGACGTTGACCGTAAGGGACACCTCTGGTGGTATCAACACCACCGGCCTGTTGATATCGGTCAGGAACCAGCCTCCGTTGGTATCCGTTTACATAAACCCTCTGGTGACCTACACCGGCGACATCGTGATCTTCAATGGAAGCAATAGCTCGGACCCCGAGAACCAGATCGCCGAGTACTACTGGTCATTCGGTGACGGCGAGAGCGCCACCGGTCCCATCGTGACCCATGTCTACCAGGACGATAGCTGGTACACCGCTCGCCTTACTGTTATCGACCAGGACGCGACGACCTCGTTCCTCGAGGTGATAGTCAAGGTGATGAACCGTCTCCCGATCCCCAAGGCAGAGGCGACCCCTGCCACCGCCAAGACCCTCGATTCCATGACCTTCAAGGGCACGATGTCCGAGGACCCGGACGGGCGCGTGCTATGGTTCCATTGGGACTTCGGTGACGGCGCAACGGGCTTCGGCGATATCGTGGACCATGCCTACTCCGATGACGGCACATACACCGTGACCCTCACCGTGACCGACGACGATGGAGCGGAGGCAAGCCATTCGGTCCAGGTCGAAGTGACCAACAGGGCCCCCTTCGCAATGGCCGGTAATGGCCAGACGACCCAGACAGGGATCCCGGTGCGGCTCGATGGCCGCCAATCGTACGATCTCGACGGTGACGTCGTGAAATATCTATGGGACTTCGGTGACGAGACCACTGCCACCGGTCCCGTGGTCACCCACTCCTTCCCAACCTATGGGACGTTCCTGGTTGAGCTCATGGTCACCGACGACGATGGTGACACTTCGACCAGTAATTTGACGGTGATCGTGCAGAACGTGCAGCCAGTGGCCAAGTTCACGGGCAACACCCGCATCCTATCGGGACAGACCCTGGAGCTGGACGGGTCCGATTCCTACGACCTCGACGGGCTCATTGCCAAGGCGGATTACAAATGGGACATGGGTGACGGGACCAGCAAGGTGGGCATCCTGGTCCAGTATCAATACGATTCCGTGGGAACCTACACCGTCATCCTGACCGTGGAGGACGATGGTGGTCTGACCTCCACCTACACCCGGATGGTGGAGGTGCTGAACAGGATGCCCTCGGCACAGATCTCCGCGTCTCAACGGGTACTGTCCACCGGTGACAGCCTAGACCTGGACGGGTCCGGCTCCATGGATCCTGATGGTAGTGTGAAGGACTTCACCTGGATATACGGGGACGGTTCCGTCGCCTACGGCCGACAGGTGTCCTACATCTACGGAGATGACGGCATCTACATGGTGGTTCTGACCGTAACCGATGACCTGGGAGGCACAGACAGTACCTCGGTCTTCATCCAGGTGGAGAACAGACCTCCGATGCCAGCGATAGTAGGGCCCGATACTGTTCAGACACTCACGAGCGTCGAGTTCACCGCAGAGGGGACCCTAGACCCCGATGGAAGGGTCGAAGGTCACTTCTGGGACTTTGGCGACGGCAATAGCGGCAACGGTTGGAACGTGAGCCACGAGTATATCACAAGTGGGATCTACACCGTTAGCCTCATAGTTCTGGACGACGACGGCCGTTCTGCGATAACGAATGTGTCGATCGTGGTCATTAACCGACCTCCGATCGTCGAAGCCGAGGCTCCCCTGGAGGCGACGCAGAACACCACTGTCAACTTCAATGCCACCCGAAGCTACGACCCAGATGGACTGATAACGGAATGGCAATGGGACTTCGGTGACGACCGGACCGGCGAAGGCCGTGATACCTACCACAGATACATCGAGGTGGGTACCTACACTTGGGTCCTCACCGTTGTCGACGACTCCGGTGCCATAAAGGAGGTCAGCGGTTCCATTTACATCAAGGACCCTCCCTTTGACCCCGGTGGGGGACCTGGACCGAACAACGGTGATAATACCGATGAATCCCCCGGCCCCGGTGCAATCGTCGCGGTGGCGACCCTCACCCTGGCCGGTATTTCGATCACCGTCCGTCGCAAGAGGCAGCAAGCCTAGTCCAAAGAACGGGCCATGAGGTGTGTTCACCAAAGGGAAAGGGCCTGAGGCCTCGCGAGAACATCCTAGCGTTGCACGTCGTCAAGCAATGCCTGGAGTGCCGCAGAGGGGTCCTCGGACATGTACAGGGACCGTCCAACTATCACAGCATCGGCCCCGGCCCTGATGGCGGTGCCTGCCGACCCACCCTGGGTACCTACACCAGGGGAGAGGATGACCATGTTCGGCCCGACGATGTCCCGGAGAGCCGAGACCCGTTCGGGCCTCGTCGCGGGGGCGATTATGCCCGTAGCGCCCGCCTTGCGGGCCATGGCCGCCATCTCCTCGGACCGTTCCTGGAGGTAGTCCAGGGCTCCAGGATGGCTCATCTCCGTGACCACGAACAGATCCCTGCCCTCGGCTGCCGTCGCCGCCTCCGCCACGCTGTCATGGCCCACGAAGCCGTGGACTATGATGCCCGAGGCCCCCGCGCGGACCGCCCTCTGCACGATCATCGCCGAGACAGCGGGTATGTCCGCCACCTTGAAGTCACAGATCACCGGGGCGACCTCGCTGAGGCGAGCGACCACATCCAGACCCTCGGTCAGGACAAGGGGGTAACCCACCTTCACCGCATCCAGCCCGTGGGCCATCTGTCGGGTGATCTCTACCGCCCTGTCGCCCCCCAGGTCGTCCAGGGCGAGCACTATGTGTTTGTCGAAGCGCATCAAGGCCGAATGGCCTAGCAATGTGATAAGGATTTTCGAGCTTCAGACCGGAATATCCAACGGATAAATTACAAATGGGATGACCGCCTACCCAGCTATGAGGTCAATGGAGCAATCCGCCGACACCGACCCAGCAGAACAGGAGCCCCCCACAGCGGGGGGCTGGCGCCGCATCGGCGCCTTGGAACGAGGTGTAGCCAATGCACCTCCCATCTATCATGGCAGTCACCATGACCGAGTCGAGGTCGCGGGCCATCGAGCGGGCCCGCCGAGCCAGGCTCAGAGCTAGCCGCCAGATCGCGGCCTTCCGGCAGCGGGCCACCTTCCTTTGGGAACTGAAATCATTCGTCAGGGAGAGCCTGCTCGCCATCATCGTGAGTCTCATCATCGTCCTCTTCGCCGGAGTGCTCTTCAGCTCGTTGCGCGAAGCCCTCATCACGTTACCAGGTCTGATGCTCCTTATCCCAGGTGCTCTGGCCATGAGAGGGAACATCTATGCCTCGCTGGGCGCGCGCCTTGGAACCGCCCTTCATACTGGTCAGCTCTCCTCTGACGCCAAGGGTTCGCCCCTCCTCAGGGAGGAGGTCCTGGTCGTCCTGATCCAGATCCTGATAGGAAGCCTGTTCCTGGCCATCACCGGGAGGATCATCGCCCTCATCCTGGACATCCCGACCGTGACCATGGTGGAACTGGCAGTGGTCGCTACCATGGGTGCCCTGATTGCGGGGGTGGTCGAGCTCTGGGTGACCATCAATGTGGCGTTATCCGCCCATCGTCGTGGATGGGACCCCGACAACGTCACGGCCCCGGTCATCTCCGCGGTGGCGGACCTGGTGTCCATACCGAGTCTCCTGGGCTGCGCGATGTTGGTTGTCTGGATGCCGGGATGGACCACCTATCTGATCTTCCTCGCATTGATGTTCGCCATGTTCGTCCTGATCACCATCGTGGTCCGGGGCGAGCACGAGCGGGCATCGACGGTCCTGGGCGCCAGCGGACCCGTGCTGCTCGTCGTTCTGCTCGTGGTCCTTATACCCGCCGTGATGCTCGAGACCATAGTGGAAGACCTCATGGACAATCCAACGATACTCATCCTTATCCCACCCTTCGTTGCCATGGCGGGCAACCTGGGAGCGATCCTTGCATCGCGCCTCAGCTCCGCCGCGCACCTGGGTCTCATCACCATGAAGGGGACCCCCGACCCCCTTGTGTACAAGAACATAGGGGTCATCATGTTACTGGCGATACTGGCCTTCGGAGCCCTGGGCCTCCTCACTCACCTGGTAGCGGTGGCCATCGGAATGGACTCGCCAGGGGCCGGTATACTGTTCATGATCTCCCTGGTGGGTGGTCTCATCGTAACTGTGGCGACGTGCTTTGCAGCCTACAAGGTCACCTCGTACACCTTCCAGAAGGGGGACGATCCGGACAACGTGGTCATCCCGATCATCACTTCCACCATGGACGCCCTCGGGACCGCGCTGATGATCATGTTCTTCATGGCCCTGGTGTTCTGAGTCCAGAAAGTGGTCAGCAACTGATGTCCGGATCCCCGCTGGGGTCAGGCACGAACTGAACCTGCGAGGTCTTCCCACGGCTCAACTTGCACAGGTGACCTCGTGACTCGAGGGGGCCTCTCGCAAAGATTATATCGCCAGCTGCGAGGACGGTCTCCCCGTCGGGACCGATGATCCACTTGCCCCCCCGCTTCACCACGATGATGAACCAACCGGTGGCGGTGGCCAGGGAGGTATCCTTGAGGGGCTTTCCCACCAGGACCGATTTGGTCTGGATGACCTCGCGGGCAATGGATGTGTCCGATTCGAGGATGGATTCTGCCAGCACGGGATGTACCTTGATGTCCCTGAGGACCACGTCCGCAATCTTCTCGGCAGAATCTGCTATGTCCTCGGCCGCCCTCGACAGGCGGATAAGGGTGATGGCCCTGTCCAGGTCCCGGTCCTGGGAGACCCTCTCGATCACGTTCTCCTCTAGGCGACCGTTGAGGTCCTTGACGTGGTTGGTCAGAAGGAGCACCTCGTCAGCCAGCTCCTTGTCCATGAATATGAGGGAGCTGTAGGCAAGATCGATGAGGATCTCTGAAGTGTCCTTCACCTGCAGGAACAGCTCCTCCGCCTCATCCAACGTTCATCACCTCCTGGATAGTCGCGTTGCCCATGGCGACCTTCCGGAACAGGTCCACGCCCTCGCCGGTGCCCCGGAAGACCAGCAGGTCCCCCTCCTTGAGGACCCGGCCGTCATCGACCTCGTACGACCAACGATGACCTCCTCTTATGGCGATGATGCGGATCCCCCAAGCGGACTCCAGTCCCAGAACGGAGGGAGTCTTGCCCACTATCTGCGAACCCGGTTCGAGGCGGGCTGTGCCGATCGTCTCGTCCGCCTCCCTCATGACGAAGGGTAGGAACGGTCGGTACTCCACGTCCTCCTCGACGAGGCGGGCGATCTCCTCGGCAGCATTGCCAAGCTGCTCGGCGGCCGAGGCCACTTGCAGGATACCGATCATCTCCTCGGCGTCCTCTCTGGTCCTGGTCGCCATCATTATCTGGATGCGGATCTGGTACTGTAACTGGTCCAAACGCTCCTCCAGCTTTAGCACCTCATCCAGGAAATCCTCGCTGTCGAAGATGACGGCCGAGTAGGCCAGGTCAACGATTCGCTCGGAGCTGTCCTTCATCTCGACAAGCAGGTCCTTGACCGACCGGGGTTCGTACTCAACCTCGGTCTTGGAGGGTGCCTTTGGATGCTTCCTCCATATTGGCAATCCGTTACCTCGTCCCACCAATCGTTCGCCATCTTATTAGAGTTTTCTAGATGCCCCTTGTCGGACAAACGGCATTCCCGGTCCTCGCCAAGGGAAGGAACTGGAAGGAAATCTTTTTATACCAAGGTGTACAATACGTCGGACGTCCGTCTGACAAAGGATGTCGTACAGACCTATGGGAGGGAGCTAATGACAGATGATATGGAGAAAGTTACCATACGCCTGCCGAAGCGCTATCTCAAGAGGTTGGACTTCCTGGTTCGGGTGGACGATTTCCCTTCTAGGTCAGAGGCTATCCGCACAGCTGTGCGGGACCTGCTCTACGCACGACTTGAGCTAGTACTAGAGAAACAGAAGAAGATCCTGGAGCTCGACCTCAAGGAGGCAGAGCTCGAGGAAGTCGAGAAGAAGTACCTGAAGCCGTGAGGCGTGAGGAGCTGGCTGGTCAGAATGGGATGGGGTGCACGGCGGGGCGGTCTTCCGCCC
>SDBU01005292.1_pt1 | contig 15494 bp, 14 predicted proteins | sample 2277071 | NCBI WGS metagenome assembly SDBU01 (sample SAMN10397929, study PRJNA504765) | marine sediment metagenome | isolation source: marine sediment core GS08_GC12, 126 cmbsf | place: Arctic Ocean: Gakkel Ridge, Loki's castle | collected 2008
AAATTGGCCTGCCTGTGCCTTGGCAGACAGGTGGGGGTTCAAATCCCCTTCCAATTAAATTCGTAATTCGTAATTCGTAATTCGTAATTCGTTTTAATTCGGGAGTTTTCAGGGGGCCATTATTTAGATTGGAGATAGCGACAGTTGGAACAGGCAGGTTCCATCGCCTCCCGTTGGATTCTATGTTCAGTAGACCGACAGTTGCCGCGTGGTTTAACTCATCCGTAGCGAAGTAGCCTTTCTCGGTATCGTAGTTCCTGGTAAAATAAGCGCCTGCCACCAAACCTAAAACACTGCCGATACCCATGACGCTCCAAGCGGTACGTTCGGAATCAACTTCAAGCAGAATGTTAGTTCCCAAACCGTAGAGCGTTCCGACGATGCCGCCGATATTTATGAGGCGGGCGCGGGCGCGGCTCATGTTCAGTGTCGGCGACAGAGCGGCCATCGCCAGAAGTCCTGTATCGCCGCCTATCATGGCACTGGCTAGGAGGTTGTCCTCATCATCTACATCGGCAGCCATAGCGCCGCAGAGCGCAAACCAAGTACCCCATATCCCGCCGAAATTTATCATGGTTGCATCGCCGGGACTGATGTCTCTGCCATGTACAATGCTTCCAGACAACGCAAGCCCTATTATGCCGCCTGCCATACTGGCTCCGACTACCCCTTTTTCGTCCGCATCAGCGATAATCGCCGCACCTGTCGCTTGCCAGATGCCCCATGCCCCGCCGAGATTAATAAGCGAGGCTTGACCGTCACTTAACTTGAGATTTTCCGTGAGATTCATGGAAGCTGCCAATCCACCAATCGGCCCAGCGATTAAAGCAAGTCCATAAGTTGCTCCATCTCCTTCTTCCGCGAGGATGAGTGTGCCTATTCCTAGCCATGTGGTGAAGAGCGTGCCGAATCCCACTAAACTCGCCTTGTTGGTACCGCTGAGGGGTTTTGGCTGAAGTCTCAAGATGGCACTTTCAGACTTTTTACCTTCAGCCAACTTAGCATATTCTGTCTCTGGATATTCAGAGATAATTCTATCAAATCGCCTGATAGCTTTGTTGTATTCTTCATCAGACACCAACTGAGAAGCAGCATCGTAGATTAACTTCGCTTCGAGTTGTTTGAGCTTTGCTTCTATGTCGTTTGCCCATAAGGGTTGTGAGAAGAATATCAGACAAAGAAATATTGCTAAAATGATCTTGGTGAATCGAGAATACATGATTTTCTCTCCTTCCTGTTTTAGGAGTACGAAAATCCAACTTTCGCCTAAAATTGGATGTTGAGAAGATTTGCTCGCACCCCTTTAGGGCTAACTTTTAAAGCATAAGGATTCGTTCTTACAACACGATTTCCCATATCTAAAGATACGATGCTATTACATCTGTTTAAAGATGCGGTCTTTGCATTCCAGCTTAACTCTTCGTGGCTCGATTTTTGAGACGCGCGTTTGGCATCGAAATCCGCAGTGCTCAAGACGCCTGTGGCAAGTCCAAGAATCCCCCCTGCCATCAGGACGGCAAAAGCACTCTCTTCATTGTCGGGTTGCATTATTAGTAGAAACCCGCCGGCGACAATAGTTCCGACGATACCGTTCAGGTTAATTAAACTTGCTCGCGCCAGGCTGACCTCAATTTTCGGTGAAAGCGATGCCATTGCCGCCGCGCCCAAATTTCCACCTGCTAGCACCAAACCCAGAAGTTTATCACCATCTTCGACATCGGCGACGATGCCCGCGCAGAGGGACAGCCAAGTACCCCAAAGTCCACCATAGTTGATTATGCCAGCATCGCCCAAACTCAGGTCAATTCGCCTTGTGAGCGCAGATGTAGTCAAAATACCCAAAAGCCCGCCTGCCATAGCACTGCCAATCAAAGTCTTTTCGTCTTCGTCCTCGTCTAGCAAGATAGCCCAACCATATCCCTGCCATGTCCCCCAGTAACCGCTGAAATTTATCAGAGCCGCTTGTCCCCTGGTCAATCTGGCGTTCTGGGTCAATTTCAGGGAAGTCAAAAGACCTAATGGCGCACCTATCATCATGCCCGCGGCGACAGCTTTTTCGGGTTTTTCCGCGCCCTCTGAACTCAATAATCTCGCACTTCCTACGCCCAACCAGGTCGAATACAGAGTGCTGAAAACTACGGATTCTATCCTGCCGCTCTGGTCAATTTTCTTGCGTCTTATGCTCGGCAGATTCAATTTTTCCAATCGCTGCTTCCGATTTTCAGCAAATTGAGCGTAGGCAGTGTCCGGGTATTTGGCGATTATTTCGTCGAGTTTATCATACGCCTCGCCGTAATCGCCCTCTACTATCAGTTTGAAAGCAGCGTAATATCGCTGCTCGGCTAAATTCTCTTCAGCCAATACTATTCTCGCTTGAGAGCACAACGCGCAGAAGATAAAAATAATTATCAAAGTTGTGCTAATATTTCTGTCACTCATTGTCTTGCTCCTTTCATCTTAAAAAGTAGAACAAGCGAGCCGCATGCTCTATAATGCCGGACCCTTTCACCGTTCGCTTAGGATATGAATAGCTTCCTCTTGCAAATTGACACCTACCTGCGTCCCCACGGAGAAAGCCGATTTTTGTTGTGGGTTGGTTACATCAACGGTCAAAATATTCCCGTTGATATCAACCTGATAGGTTATCTTTGCTCCCAGGTAGGTTGCGTAGCTGATTACGCCCTGGTATTTTCCTGTATCATGAGGCACCAATTCAATCACCTCTGGCCTGACTACAAGCAAGCCAGAGTCTCCAGCGCTAATTCCGTTGAAAGAGTGAATGTTTAGTGTCGCGCCCAGTGCGCTCACCACCGCAACGGAATCTCTGATTTCACGAACTTCCGTTTCTATGAAATTTGCTTTGCCGATAAAATCAGCTACGAAATGGGTTTTCGGACGCATGTAAATCTCTTCTGGCGTACCGATTTGTTCGATTCTCCCTTTGTTCATGACGATTACCCTGTCGGAGATGCTCATTGCTTCTTCCTGGTCATGTGTGACATAGATGGAAGTGATTCCTAACTCGCGCTGGCGTTCCCGGATTTCGATGCGCGTCTGAACTCGGAGTTTGGCGTCCAGATTGGAAAGCGGTTCATCAAGTAGAAGAACCTTCGGCTCAATGATTAAAGCGCGCGCTAACGCCACTCGCTGTTGTTGTCCGCCTGACAGTTCAGCAGGAACTCGATTTTCCAACCCCTCAAGCTCCATTATTGCCATCATGCTCTTGACTTTTTCAACTATTTCCTCCTTCGGTATTTTCTTAATCGTCAAGCCGTAGGCGATGTTTTTGAAAACTGTCATGTGCGGAAATAACGCATAATTTTGGAAAACCATCGACGCATCCCGCTTATTCGGGGGTGTATTTCCCACCGGCACTTCATCAAAATATATCGCGCCTGAAGTCGGTATCTCAAAACCTCCTATCATCTTTAGCGCAGTAGTTTTCCCACAACCCGATGGACCAAGCAAAGTCACCAACTGCCCTTTCTCTACCGCGAAGGAGACATCATCTACTGCTACAATTTCCCCTTTTTGAGCGTCTTCAAATACTTTCGTAACGTTTTGTAGTTTTAAAGTGTATTTTGGCAAAACTATCACCTCATTTCAATTCAGGGTTCTAACTCAAAAACTCCGCTATGCTCTTCTTGAAAAGCAGTTTCAAAACAATCTGTATGATTCCCAGAGCCATCATCACGAAAAATATCAGGATAATAGACAACGCCGCGGCCTGAGAAAAGTCGCTATTTTCTACAAATCCCAGAATGGCTATCGTTATCAAATTCCATTTCCCAGATACGACAAAAATCACCGCACTGATGGCTGTCATGCAGCGGACGAAACTATAAGCTAAACCGGCAAAGAAAGCCGGCGTTATCAGCGGAAGCAAGACTCTTCTGAATGTCGTCAGACTGCCTGCGCCCAAATCGGTGGAAGCGTCGTCGATGGACGTATCTATCTGCTCAAGCGCCGCCGCGGCGGAACGGATTCCCACCGGCATGTTCCTGAAGATGAACAACAACACGATTATAGCCGCTGTGCCTTGCAACATAATCGGTTTTTGATTGAAAGCAAGGATGTAGCCGATTCCTACCACAGTGCCCGGTACAGCGAACGACAGCATGGAAGTTACATCCATCAAACTGCTTCCGATGAACCTTTTTCTCTTCACAAGGTAGGCGATAAACATTCCGAGCAAGCCTGTGAATGGCGTCGCAATTGCTGCAAGCAACAGGGAATCTCGAATGTAATCCCAGCCCAATCTGAAGGCTTCGACGTAATTTTGCAGTGTGAAAGAGTAATCCACACCCCACAATTTCGTGAACGAACCCACCAGCACTAATCCATAAAACAGACAGATAAAAACGACGGTGAGCAAACAGATGGCTAAAACTGGGTATTTGATACTCTTTTCAACTCCCCTGATTCTGGCACCAGATGCTTTTCCTGTAAGCGTGACAAAGGCTTTTTGGCGAAATCTCTTTTCGAGCAGGTAATTCTGGAGAAAGAAGGCAGCTAAAGATGGAACGAGCAGAACAATAGCGAGCGCCGAACCTCCGGGGAGATTGTCGTTTCCCGTTATCTGTAGGTAAGCCTGGACGGACAAGACGTTGAACCGCCCCGATAAAATTAAGGGATTTCCAAAATCTGCCATAGATTCTATGAAAAGCAGCAACATGGAACCCGCTATCCCCGGCAATGCAAGCGGCAATGTAACGCTTCTGAGTTATTTGCCTCTTGACGCCCCTAATGAATGTGCGGCGTCTTCTAGCGCTGGGTCAATTGATGACAACACTCCGACCAATAACAAAAAGGCTGTGGGAAAATACGCCAGCGTTTCTACTATTACCAAGCCCGTCAAGCCGTAAATGTCAAAGCCAGCCGAATACAAGTTGATTCCCAATGCGTCAAGAAATATCTTTTTTGTAATCAAACCGTTTCGTCCGAACAGAAGTATCGCCGACAGCGCGATGACGAAGGGCGGCGAAATAATTGGAAAAATCGCCGCTGTTCGGAATAATCTTTTAAACGGAACATCGGTTTTTGTAACTGCGTAAGCGAATATGAAACCGATGAACGTTCCGACGACGGCTACACATAAGCCTAAAATGATGCTGTTGTAGAGTGGCTGACGATTGTACGATTTCGATAGCAACTCTACAAAATATTTGAGCGTTGCCTCAGATTTTCCCGATTCTTGAACGATGAAACAATTTTTGAAAACTTGAAACAGCGGGAATAACACGAACAAGATGAGCAGTATGCTAATCAAAATTATCGCTATTAAAACGGGCGGTTCGCCCCATAGCATTTTTAAATCACTAATCGTTTTTCTTGACTTTAAGATTGACATTTCTCTGCTCCTGTTTGTTTTTATGATTATCACTAAATTCAATGATAAATTGCATGCTGACTTGCTTCGGAAACTCGTTTTTTTGGCAAGAGGGCAAGGGCAAAAGGGCAATTTTTACTTTCTGAAATCAGATGCACGTAAGCCATCCCGAGAATCGGGAGACTTCGGCTACCCGCTTTCTCTAACACGAATATTTTTTTATTCGTAATTCGTAACTCGTAATTCGTACTCATTGAGCAGTAATTTCCCGCCATCTTTCAAGGAGCCTGCGCTTGTTTTTACCCGCCCAGTCTGCATCAAACTTAATCAGATTCACCTCATCAGCAGGGACAGCGCCTTCGGCTACTTCCGCTTTGGGATGCAGCGGGGTTCTGAACCATTTTTGCATCAGGTTTTGTGCTTTGACCGAGAGAATCCAGTCTATGAATATCTTAGCTTCAGCTTGATTCGGTCCGTCTTTTATCAGAGCAATAGCACCGATTTCGTATCCAGTCCCCTCCTCTGGGAAACTCAGGACAACAGGAAATCCTTTGGATGGGCCTTTTTTAACGATGTCATGCGAAAATGCGAGTCCAACGCCGATTTCGCCAAATCCCACCTGCGTCACGCAAGCCGAGCCGGATTTGTTGTAGTGATGGATGTTTTTGTCCAGCTTCGCAATGTAGTCAAACGCTTCCTCTTCGTCCATCGACTGCACCAGCGTTGCAAGGATGGTGTAGGATGTGCCCGATGTATAGGCATAAGCCACCCCGATTTCGCCTTTAAATTCTGGCTTCAGCAAATCATCCCACGATGTCGGCGGCGCGAGTCTTTTTCGATTCAGAATTTCAGTATTGCTAGCGAACCCGAGCGCGCCGAAATAGAAGCCAGTCCAATAATAATCTTCGTCGACTGTTCCAGGCAGCAATTCAAAATCAACGCTCGGCTTGTAAGGAGCGAGCAATCCGTCCTGCTTTGCGGCTATGAATTCCGGCGACGGACCGCCAAACCAAAGCCCCATCTGTGGGTTGTTCCGCTCGCTTCTCACCCGCACTAAAACTTCTCCACTGGACATTCGTACCCATTTTACATTTATTCCAGTTTCTTCTTCAAAAGCTTTGATGTAAATTTTAGCTTCATTGGTGTCCAATCCAGAATAAAGATGAAGCGTCTTGCTAGTGCTTTTTGCAACGGACTTCTCTTCCGTCATCTTTTCGTTTTCTTTCGGTGGGCTTGAGCCGCAACCGATAAAGAACATTGACAATAATAAGAACGTGAATGTTAATTTTGCCATTTGATGAGCTCCCTATTGAGAATATTTTGAAAATGACTTGTCCGTTTTCAACAGAATCATAAGTAACAAAGTAGTACTAATTGTCGGTGCTCCGGGTCAAAAACTTGCCTTCACCAAATCGACGCGCTGAATGAGTTCCGTGCGGCGAAGGCGGAGCGAGATGTCGGGGACAGCAAGGCACATCTTCCACTCATTGAAATTGAACAGGGCATCCCCCTGTTCAAGGGGGGATTTCTTCTTCCGGGTGGCATTAAATCCAATCGTCGCACCAATAAGCGGCGCGGCGAAAAAGGGAATGAGTGCCTGGTTCTCTCTTGGTAAAACATCCCACAGAGCAAGCGCAATGCCGGTTCCTGCCGCAAATCCTAAGATACTCCCTCCTATGGCAGCTAAATAAGAGCCTGTTTCATTACCAATGTTCCCAACCAAATAAACGCCAATGGAACTGCCAACAATATAACCTATGGAACCGAATATTGAAGCTCCCCAAAGCTGATACATGTAGTAATCTGAGAGGTTATATCCTATATACCAACCTGCGGTTCCAAGAAGCCCTCCTGCAGCAGCCCCACCTACGATTTCTCCAACGACTTTTCCAATATTTAGCGCAGACTTTCTGGCGCGACCCGCTTGAATATTTGCGGAATAACGTTGAACTTCAAGATAATTCGCTTTGCTTGCCAACGCTCGTTGAATTTCTATCTTCCTGGATATGGAAAGCGGGGGAGGCGATGGCGCGAGAGTCCACATGACATATCCTTGCTTCTCTCCGGCAAGCTGTGCCCTTACGGACTCGACTCGTTTCGTCACGAACGGTTTCAACCCTATCACTTGCATGGTGGGTTCAGCATACTGCCTGAAACTGCCATAGGTACCCAGGCGGAAGGGCAGTTGTCGCGGTTGTGCGATTGGGACTCCCGACAAGCTGAACATTCCGAGCGGGACATTTGCAGAGATGCTATGCTCAAACGCTTCGGCAGGATATGCTTCGTGCGTGTCCCGAACTGCATCCGTTCGGATAAGCGCGTACAGCCGGTCGATTTCAGCGTGCATAGCGTCAGGATGAAACGGTCCCTCGATTAATTTTCTGAGATGCCCCAGATATCGTTCCTGGTATTTCGTCACCTGAAGCAAGCGTTCAATGAGGATCTTCCTGCCAATGGAGGGGTGATAAATGTCAAAATCGAGACGCCTTTCCGGCGCGCCTGCCAATGAGAAATTGCCGAAGGCGTAATTCAAGTCCCAGGGGATGAATTCAAACCGTCCAGTCGCCTCATTGAGATACAGATAATAATTATGTCCCATTCCAGCGTAACTATCCAGATTCGTCAGCAGAGTGTTGACCGCCAGCCACGCAAGGAAGGAATCTACGTTCAGGAATTGCTCTGCCTCAAATTGCTCGTCAGGAGCCTGATGCAGAAACTTCACAAGCTGTATTAAGAGGGACGGGTCTGAACAATCCCCCCTTATCCCCCCTTTGGTAAAGGAGGGTAGGGGGGATTTGATGTCAAAAAGATTCTTGTAGTTCTCCCACTCATCTCTCAGATAAGCCAGGTCGCCCAGGCTTTTGCGTTTGACCAGCAATCCTCTGGAATTGCCGAACGCCTTCTGCAAGAAACGCTTGTCCACCTGCTCTACCATCACATAAAGCCCGACGTACTCATTATCATACTTTCCATCAACGGTGAGATAGAGTTTGGCAAAGGTTGCACGAGGTGCAGGAATGCCTGCCTTGCGGAATAAGTCATAAGCCAGCTTTTCCCGCATCAACGATGGGTCGAGTGTGCTGTTGCTGAAGTTCAGCTTCTCGAACCCGTGAAAGGTTTGACCTTCCACGAACTCGTCGAAATCAAACTTATAAGGTTTCTTCAAGCTCTCAAGCGACAGAGCTACCGAGGAGTTGCCTTTGAAGCGAATGCCCACATCGGGATAGACTTCATCCCTAAATTTTACTGTACCTTTGACATACTCAAAACTGAACCCGAACATCGAGCGCTTTGAGGAATTTTTTCGCTCAAATGTCGGATAGTTCATCTGCGCCGGTAGTTTCGGCTGCATTTTCGCCCAGTCCTCCGGGTGAATCGTTACATGAAACGAAAGCACCTCGGAATTCTCGAACACTAAATCATAGTCTGGCGTCTGTTGGTCTGTTTCTTTCTTTTTAGGTTCAGCGTAAGTTGGCTTAAGCAATTCGGGTGTGCCGTCCTTTGCTTCCGCCAGAAAACTTAAAGACACAAACATAGCAATGAAAATCAAACTAAATTGGGTTAATGATTGTTTTACCAACATTTTTATCCTCCTCAATTTTTTCAAATGCGCCCTGAAAAATCGTAAGTCAGCGCGCAAAGAAAGATTTGCTCACTGCCGCACCCAGAAAGCATCCGCTGAGTGGCGGTAAAATTGTCAGCTCTTCTGGAACTGAAATTTGGATATAAGAAATCACGTGTAACCCGGTTATCTTTTAGCCCTGTAAGGGCGATATGTTTATAGAAATCGTGTTTAACTAGTCATCTCACAAGCCCCGTAGGGGCGGTATGTTCATAGCGGGGAGAATTCTTTACATTCCGCTCCTATGGAGCTATGTTGATGAGTTTCTACTGTGCTATAAACATTCCTTTTTAAATTCATTCTTTCACGCCCAGGATTCAGGCGTGAAGCAGAAACACTTCTAGACAAACAAAAGCGAAGTACTGCACTGCTTCAATTACACTTGCTGCTAAAATACCACGATTGGCAAAGATGACTATGATATCCCTCCATATCTCACTGCGCTCTCTCTTTATTGCTTCTACTGCAGGAGCAGAGGTTGCGGTGAGAAGTGGTAACCTGAGTGCTGCCACCAATAATAGTGTTCCAATAATGCCGATGACCAGGTATACCCAGCGGGAGTCTTCCCCGAAGATTAAGGCACCACCTACGACGGGAGCCAGAGAGCGTCCGACATTCGTTGCCGATGAATACCAGGCCATGCGATCGCCGCGTCTATCGTCAAAGGTATCAGCTATTGCGGCCATAGCTACAGGCCCTAGAATTGCAGTAGCCAAGCCATGGTAGATACGTACCATCACCAAGTGCCACGGTAAGCTGCCAATAGATACAGGAATGGGGCTGTAGCGAATACAATGGCAGAAACAAGGATTATCCGGCGCCGGCCGATAATATCGGAAAGAATACCGACCGGTAGGCTGACAACAATGCCCACAACAGTAGATGTCGCCGCAATAAATCCAACCGTAGCCATAGGTACTTCAAGGGCCAGAATGAATAATGGCAAGACTGGAGTCTTTGCCATTGTCGAGCTGAAGATGACCAATCCACCTATAATACAGAGGAGAATAAAAGGTGAAATTCTAATCATCATCTAGAGTATACCTCTGACGAAGAGCAATTCTACCACCATCACGACGATTTAACAATATCTCGAATTGCCTCATAAATAGTGTTACCCAAGAGGAGGACGAGATAACCCGAGGCAGCATACTGGAATATGTTGAGGCGATACGGAGGCGGTATCTAATCGTCTCCAGGAAGGAGAAGGGAAGAATTTTGGACGAATTCACCAGTGTCACCAGTTTGCACCGAAAGGCAACCATTCGGTTATTACATCGTAGAGGTCAGGCGAAGGTAAAGAGAAAGCTTGGGCGGCCACGCTGCTATGGTAGTGATGTCGTCATCGCATTGAGGGTAGTCTGGGAAACGACTGATCGTCTGTGCAGCAAACGTCAGCATCCCTTCCTGCCTGAGGTCCTGGTGCCTCTCAAGAAACATGGAGAGATCACCATAACCCCTGAGGTTGAGACTCAGCTTTGCCGGATAAGCGCATCGACTATCGACCGGTTACTGCATCCTTATCGTCGTTTGGGAGGGCAGCGTCCCTTTGCCACCACGAAACGAGAGAGCCTGCTCAAGAGGTCTATCCCCATTCGTACCTTCACTGATTGGGAAGAGGACACTCCCGGTTACCTTGAGATAGACCTGGTGGCTCACTGTGGGGGCAGTCCTGATGGCTTGTTTCTGACTACGCTCACTGCAGTAGATGTTACCAGTGGTTGGTCGGAGTGCATTGGTGCCTGGGGAAAAGGTCAGCAGCGTGTCAGGGCTGCCATTCACCGGGTACGGTAACGACTGCCTTTCCCTCTGCTGGGGATAGATTCGGACAATGGTAAAACCAAGGAGGCTTCGGTAACACTTTGTTTTGACGCAATACGGGATAGTGGGTGAGGTTGGAGAGTTTGACGTTCAGTTGTGTAGATAGAACAGAAGTCATTTCTGTTCTATCTAGCCTAGCGGCGTGCTAGCGCTATTTACTAGTAGTAGCTCTCACACTCTTATGTAACCAAAGGTCGTTCTGTCACCCCGTTGCACGAAATAGCGTTCTGTTCAATGAGATCCTTCATGCTACTAGCGGACGTAATGTTCTCCAAACTGTAAATCGTCAGGGTAAATCTAAGGAGAGAGTATCAGTTCTACCTATTATTACCTTTGGTGGAGCTGAGTGGACAGAACAAAGAACCTTTAGTTTAACTTTCAACCTCGACATCTAGCTTAACTTCTTTATTATTCCAGTAATAAAAAATGCAAGGTGCTCTCAAGGGCCGGTGGTCTTTGTGTAGTCAGCTACACTAGATAGGATAGACAACGACACATTGTAATGTTAAAAGTCTTGCAGCATTATCTGATTACAATAATTCAGGTTTACTACCCCATCAGCTTCTCACCAGTAATGCCTTGGCCAGCGCACCATGCATGCGGCCGACATATTTAGCCAGGTGCATCGTGACTGTAGCTAACAGAATACCGGCTACTACGACCAGGGGCAGCATCCAGCCAGCCAGGTAATAGGAACCACCGTTTATATTAATAGCTGGAATATCAAAGCCGAGTTGCAGGATGGGTATAGCAATAGCGGACAGCGATAGGGCAATTAAGGTAATAAAAACACTGAAGTAAAGGGTACCGAGAGGGAGTTGTATTATCATATACACAATTGAAAACCATGTGCGCTTATCAAGAATAATGTTCTTAAAACGTGACCACAATCCCATATTCCTCTGGTGAAATTGCGGCCTACGAGGCATCCGGATTCCCAGCAATGCTTCGACGACACGTCCTTCAACCAAGCCAATACCTCTGACAGAGAGGATGAATACACCAGTAAATGGCAGTCCGATTATTAAAACTAGCAGACCGGCAGACAAAGATATGCCCGTTACTACCCAGGTAAAGTAGAGTATGCCCGTTAATAAAGAGAATGACAGGTAGAGAAATGCCCCCCAGGCTCTGAAGTCGGCAAAGACACCAAAGAAGCGGTTTAGGAATGACCGTTCGTCTTTCGCTTTACGGGTTTTTTCGGGTTCGTCTGGATAGCTGGGCTGAGCCAGGGCAGGTGTGATACGATGTTCGATTTCTCGATAGGCTGTGGCGATCTCTTTAGGTATACCGTATGTCTCTATAATCTGAAACAGAGCGTCCGCTTCGGATATGGTAGCATCATTTTGCCACAGCACTACTAAGGGCCGTCCTCAAGTACTCCTCAGCATCGGAGAGTGCGTCCTGTATTGTTGCGCGGTCACAACCGGAAAGGTCTTTTTTCAGATGAGACAAGTAGTCATCAATACTCTGAATCATTGTTCTCCTCGATGCATGACATTATCAACCAGTGCCTTTGTCTGATCCCAGATTTCACGCCACCTTTCTAGGGTTTTCCGACCGTTTTCTGTAATTCTGTAATAACGTCGTGGCGGACTGGACACGGATGGTTGTACTTCGCTTTCCAGCAGCCCAGTGCTTTCAAGTGATCTCAATACCGGGTACAATGCTCCTTGTTTCATAATGGGTATGTCTTTGACATTCGCCTCAATAAGCTTAGCAATCTGGTAACCGTACATTGGTTTGGACGTTTGTCCCAGAACACCTAAGAGAACAAGTGCCGTAGTGCCGGAATTTAATTCCTTCTGGAATTTCTTAGTTTCTTCGTTCGTGCTGGTCAAGCCTACTAACTCCTCTGCATGCAACAATACAAATCCTAAGGTAGTTGCTGCGGTGATATTACTCTATTGAAGTTATGATTTTTATGAAATGAATATGCTCATTAACTTAACAATAGTATTAAGTTAATAATAATATCCGTCGGGCAGATTGTCGAAGTTGTTTATAACGAACTAGAGATGATGAGCATGATATAGAGATATTCTACGCGGTTTATTTATAACTATCTATATTGTATAATGATAAATCTTGCTATAATGGGTTTCTACGCCTTATTATGACTCGAATGTTAAAAGGCAGCCATAAGAAATGGGGGAGCATAGTGCTCCCCCATTTTGTCCTATGAACGGTCCCACTACGTATTTATAGGGATATCTATCCTCACCTGTGTATATAAAAATACACGATACCATTTGCCCTATCTATTTCAGATTGAAGTAACAATACGCTAGAAAGTACAATGAGGTAACAAACAAGCGATTGTGACCCCGACTGAACGAAATGGACAATTGTTTGCACCCGCAGTTGCAGTACGTCCACTTGACCCACCAGCCCGAAAGTAGTAAAGTTGACAAATCTGGAAGGACACCATAGTCTCGAAGGAGGGTGGAAAAGGAGGTGAGCTAAATGTCCCCTAAAGCGAGCAGTGCCGCCTTCAAAGAGCATGCCGTTGAGGAGTACTTCATTGAAAAAGAGCCCTTCTATCTGCCTCTGGGGGACGAGGTTCAGATATTCGAAGCTGCCTACGCTCAAAAGATACCGGTTCTGCTGAAGGGTCCCACCGGCTGTGGTAAGACCAGATTCCTGGAATACATGGCCTACAAGCTAGGGCAAGTCCTCGCCGCAGTCCGAGCGCGGGCAAAGGCTACCGCCGTGGCCTCGGGTACAGCCGGGCTAACTTTGATAACTGTGGCCTGCCATGATGGCCTCACTGCCAGTGATCTGGTGGGGAGATATCTCTTGGAGGGGGATTCTACGAAGTGGATTGATGGTCCCCTTACCCGAGCTGTAAAATCGGGTGCTATCTGCTATCTGGATGAAATAGTCGAGGCCCGCAAAGACACCATTGTTCTCATTCACCCCCTAACCGACCACCGCAGGTTCTTGCCTATCGAGAAGAAAGGGGAGGTAGTCGAAGCCAATGAAAACTTCATGCTGGCGATTTCCTATAATCCCGGGTATCAAAGTGCACTCAAAGACCTCAAACACAGCACCCGTCAGAGGTTCGTTGCTATAGAATTCACCTATCCACCCCGGGAACTGGAAAAGGAGATAATCCAGCATGAGGGAGATGCTTCCTCCGAAATAGCCGGAGAATTGGCTAGGCTCGGTGAGAAAATACGTAATCTGAAAGGGCATGGATTGGTGGAGGTGGTGAGCACTCGCCTTCTGATCTACGCCGCCAAGCTGATTGGAGAGGGTATTTCCCCTCGTCGTGCTTGTGAAGTGGCAGTGGTACAGTCTCTGACCGACGATGTAGAGATTCAACGAAGCATTCAAGAGGTTGTCTCCGCCATCTTTGAATAGGTAGTCATTTTTACTGAAAACAACGGTAACAACATGAGACAAAACCTGACTCTCATTGAGAAGGAGCTGAGCCGGTCATCGGAAAGACTCCTGAGCCAATTCCGCAGTGCCTATGCACGAGCAAGCCTCATCCTATCACCCAAGGAATTGGCTACTTGGGCAGAACAGGGCCTAATCCTGTCACGCTATTCTCCTCCTCTCTCGTTAAACACAGCCGAGGAGTATTTCAGGGTCGCGCCTGAGGTCTTGGATATCCTCCCATTCCCGCGTTTCATCGACTGGGCCCGTAGAGGGAAGGTCCTTTGCCGCGATAGTCCTAGCCTTGCCACTGCCTACTTTCAAGCCAGCCCCAGAGTTCTGGCTATGCTTCCTGAGAGATTGATTGAGGTCTGGTTAGAAATGGAGCCAGGTCTCTATATGAATACTCCAGAATCAATAGCGCTGGCCTGTAATTTCTTTACCGCCACTCCTGAGTTGTTACAGAGTCTCAGCCTAGCAAAGATGGAGCGATTGGCTCTATTTCTGAATCGTCTGGCCAAGACTTCATACGACTTGGCTGCTCAATGTCTCAGCTCAGCTCCTGAGGTCTTGGCCAAGATAGACGAAGAGGAGCGCGGATCTTTTCTGGCTGTGGCTTTAATTCTTGTTCGGCTGAATCCAGGAGCATCGGCTACCTATTTTGAAAGAGGTGCCGGGGCTCTACTTAATATTGCTGGTGACCAACGGAGGAGGTTCCTCTCTCTAATGGAGAAAATAGCCCGATATAACGCCCGGCATGCCCTTTCTTTTGTCTTTGACTGTTCCCAGACCTTCAGCAGAATTGACAGTAGCCTGCACTCCCACCTCCTCAACTGGAGTGAAACCGTACTGACGATATCAGCTACAGCTGGCATCAAGTCTCTCCTGAACTGCCCTGCTGTACTTGAAAAAATCGGAGTCTCCGGGCTGGAACGCTGGTTTGAAGAAGGGGTCAGGCTTCTGAGGAGAGATGAAGAGGCAGGGCTAGCTCACTTCCGTCTTGAGTTCACTGACGAAAGGTCCCTAGAGCGCCTGGTGGCTAAAGTCAACCTTGCCCAGGTGCACAAGGTACTGCTCATGTATGGCCAAGCTCTGGCAGGCACCAAGGTTGACATTCGCTCCAGCGAGAGCCTGACAGAGTGGAGTATGGGATCAATACAGCCGCACACACCAAACACGGACGGAGCTACTATCTTCCTGCCGTTCTCTATGGACAGGTACGATTCTGAAGAAGAGAACTTTGCCTGGTACAAGGCGGCTGTTACTCATCAAGCTAGCCATATCGAATTTGGTACCTTCAATTTCTGCTTTGAAAAAGGGGCAGTCCTCTTCCCCAAT
>SDBU01005293.1_pt1 | contig 15494 bp, 14 predicted proteins | sample 2277071 | NCBI WGS metagenome assembly SDBU01 (sample SAMN10397929, study PRJNA504765) | marine sediment metagenome | isolation source: marine sediment core GS08_GC12, 126 cmbsf | place: Arctic Ocean: Gakkel Ridge, Loki's castle | collected 2008
GACAAGTCCTACGACCTGTACAGCGCACAACCGCCCGCAGAGCAGCGTAGACTGCTTAATTGCGTGGTTTCACATGCTACGTGGGGTAACGGCTCATTGTCCCCGATCTACCGGGCTCCGTTTGACCTCATCGCCCACTCGAACCGCGAGTATGCCTGTAACCACAAGGGTTCTGACGATTTTGAAGCCCAAAAACAAAACTGGCTCCCCGGGGCGGACAACTGCAGGAACTTTTTCGAGCGGTTTACATTTTGCCCGAAAAACCTTATCTCACGGGCACAATCGGACGTTGAGGGATCCCAAAACAATACTTACAGGCATCCTCTTACCCTCGCCTATGAGTTTCAGGAGCTGTTAGAGGCCGGGGTGGTTAACAATCGGGCCGAGATTGCGCGGTGCTGTGGCCTGAGTCGGGCTCGGGTTACGCAGATTATGAACCTGCTCAGATTGCCACCGTCCGCCCAGGATTACATCTCGTCCCTTCCCCCTAAGGAGCAACGCCGCTACTCCGGTCGTCGGCTAAGGGAGATTGCTGCTCTCCCAAACGAGCTGGCTCAACTCAGAGGTTTTGAAGAGCTGAGGGATCGGGCGGTAGAATGGGGGAGTGCAAGCAGCTAGGCACGGCTGTCATGCCATACGGAACGGCAGACTATCAGTGATGTGCAGCGACAGTTGTGGATGGGCGACATAAGCCGAGTTTTGTACTCAATATGGGCCAAAATGAGCATATAATCATGCCCGAAATGAGCACATAATAATATCGAAAGTACTCAACTATCTCCGCTCTGCTCTCAAGCCTCCCGGAGACCGGCCATGGTATGGTAATGTGGGCGAGATGGATGCTCATATCTGGACCCGCTCGGGTACATAATCCTACCCGCAGCCCAGGAATCCTCCTTCCCCAGTCCTCGTGTGTAGGCAACTCCCTCCCCTGCCAGACCTGGCCGTGCGTTGGAGCAATGACCTTGCCCCTTTCTGCCTTCCACGGGTTCAAATTACTGACATTGCTTTTGGACTCGTTCTTGGGGGCAAGGTCAGTGTCCATTCGTGTCCAAATATTGCTGAGGGCGAACACAAGGTGCTCTTTGTTTTCGTCAGCTACTCGTGTTGGTGGTCGTGCTGGCCCAGGCGGTGAACGAGTTCGTGCTTAGCCTTTGCGAAAATGGCCTTCATCTGATTGTGCCGCTCATCGCTGTAGCGGACGGAGAGGGTATCCAGGTAGGTCATGCCGCCATCGAGCAACGTGAGCATGTACGTGGCATCCGACGGGTTGAACATCTCTTGATCCCCGCACACCACATAGACCGGAGAAGTGTGTGCTCCCAGGTGAATTGGCCAACAGTGATTGACCTGCAGCTGACTACCACAACGCGCCGCTATCCACGAGCTGCCCGTTATCTTCACCCGTTGCCGGAGGCCGAGGGCGGTGGTGCCGCTAGCGTCTCGGGTGTCGGCCACTACTTTGCCATTGACGACAATTTCCAGGGCATGGATGGGCCACACGCTGGTGGCACTGGTGCACACCTCCACTTCGCCACCCTCCGAGGGCATCCGTATCTCTGCGCCTATCGGGTGACCGTCTGCTACCAGGTCAATCAACGGCCCGGAGGTGGTGAAGGTGCGTCCGGCCCGGACTGCTTCGCCCCAACTCTCGAAGCTGAAGCCGAGGTTAGGGTCGAGTTTGGCATACGTTCGTATGCCGCCCACTGGCATACCGGCACTCATCTTATCGGTGCCACCCACCGCCGCCACTCGGTAGCCACAGTTCAAATACCGGTACCACTCCAGGAAGCAGAACTCGTCAAGCGACCCAGCCTCCGGATTGGCAAACTGCCTCAGCTCCGCGCCATCCAACTCTCCCAGGACAAAATAGACCGGTTCCTCGCAAATAGGCGTGGGAAAGTGAGGGCGGATAACGACCCCATCTCTCTCCTTGCAGGTGCGCGCCCATTCGGTGAGCGTTGTCACGTCCGGGTCGCCGATATATGCCTCACCGGGTCCGCCGGTGCACATGGGGAAGACCGGGTCGCCATGGGTACCCAGCATCGAGATGTGACCTAGTAAATGGTTGCGGTTCTCCGTGCCTACCCAGACGATGGTCTCCTCGTCAGAGCAGCCGGAGGCATCGCCGGTGATATCGGCGACGTTGGTGTAGAGCTTGCCCCATTGCGACGCCAGCAGGTTGATGAGGTTAAGTCCCTCCGCTTTGCCCTCCAACACCGCCGTCTGGGGACTGATGAAGTGTACGTGGGTGTCCGCAGTGACCCATCCGTCCTTCCGCAGGTCACACCAGCGGCCTATGACCAGTTTCAAGTCGCGCTGCCCTGGGACGATATGGAGCTTCTTGCGCACCGGCCCGTACTCGAAGCCCTTGATCAGCTCCACGTGCACCTCACCCACAGGCAGTTCAATCTGAAACTTGCCCGGCACGTAGGCAAAGCTCTGGCTGCCGAGCTGCAGATCGCCGCCGTAGTCTTCGAACCATTTGTCATTGACCTCCGCATGATGACCATAGGGAGCAATGTATTCGCCATACCGTCCCGTGAAGTGGAGGCGCGTGGGTGTGGGTTTGCCAGTGCTCTCGTCAATCACGGTCACGTGGACCCACGTGGTCCTGGGGTTGACTATTTCGATCCGGGCCTTGCCGTCCTCGGTGGTGGAGGTGCCCTCAGTGTAGGCCGGCCCGAAGGGGATTTCGTGGCGACCTTTCCCCGCGACTTCGACAGAGAGCGTGGCCCCCTCCGCGCCCGTTGCTTCCACGATGAACTCACGGGTGGCGGAGGGTGGTGTGGGCCGCTGCCCCAGGCCCGGGTCGAGGGCCTCAAGCCACTGCTCGCTCACCTCGCCGGGTACCGCATAGATCCGGGTGACAACACCCATGTCCAGCTCCGCCCGCACTTGGTCGGGCTTGGCTCGCTCGTTCCACGGCAGTACCAGCCGGTACACCTTGCGGGGTACGTGCCGGAGGGGGTGGCCCGGCCCATTGTACAAGGTAATGCCCAGCACGCCCACTGGCTCGTTGCTGGTGCCTCTTAGGACAAGGCGGGCGATGTCGTCCTCAGGAGACGGATTCTCCAGGGCATAAATCCAGGTCCCAAAGGGCATGGACTCCCCCGTCACGCCTGTCTGCAATGACCCCCAGCCCACCGCGGTGGGGTCGTCGGGCGTGACCTGTGGCATAGCTGCCGGCATTGCCGCAAAGGCGCCGCGACCGACGAACCCGTTTATTTCAAAACGTCGCCGTATGGGTACCGTGTGCTCTCTACCGTCAAAATGCTCCAGCACGTATTCAGCCAGCACTTCGCCGCCGGCGCTGCCTTGGCTGGGATCATCGGTCACATTGCAGAAGTGCAAGATGCAGACGTGTGTGGCCGGGCCCCGCAGTGGCACCTGGACTTCATCCACATTCCTGCCAAGCTCGATGAGGCCATTCCGACTCGTATCGTTGGGCCCAAGTTTGAAGGGAACGCCCCAAAAGGCCCGCGACCCGCGAGGCATGTGCTCTACCAAGTCCCTCGCACTCGTGTGCCAGCCTAGACGCCTTTTAGTCGCCTTCGTCCGGAGCTTCACCGGCGCGTTGAATGCGCGACTCAGATTGACCGTCTTGAACTTGCTGGTCATCACTATCGTCCTCCTTGCCTATACTTGCAATGGCGATGTTGGATCATCACATTCTTTGGTCAACCGGAAATCTCCTGCCCGTGGCCACTGCCTCTTGGGAGTTCAACAGAATGAACGGGGCATCGCGGCCGCCAACAATAAATGTGCTCAGCACCACCAGTGCCGCGCCGGCCCCGTGCTTGGCACACCATGGCCCGGTGCTGTGACCGCCGATCTCGGCCAGTGCCACGCCGTTATTGAGCTGGCTCACCGGGTCAATCATCGCAGATATGGCCCTCCTTGACAAATCTCAGTGCCAGAAGTGGCGCATGCCGGTGAAGACCATCACCGGGCCGTGCTCGTTGGCGGCGATAACTCCTGTTCCGCACTCAACTAGTCCTCGTGGATTATCAGCGTGCCGTCCTCGAAGACGGCAGTCCCCACCCGTTTGAGCTTGGACGCCTGGTGAGTGTCTCGCCGATGCTCGAGGCCCAGGCAACATATCCCCCGCCCATGCCCACTCGCCGCTTTGCTGCGTAGTTCGCTCGCGAGGCCTGCTCTACCTCAGGTGTGCCGTAGCAAACTGCGTATCCCAGTCCAATAAGCGCTGAGGTTAAACAGTCAAGCGTTTCTTCATGAGCACGCCATCAAACACATTGCCGGCGGCGTGAGGAATCGCCTTCTGCTGTTGGGTGAGGGCATAGAAGCCCAACCTCTCGTAGAAGTCCTGCAAGAAGCCAGGCGCGCAATCCAGCCATACCTCAGTTGTGCCGGTTTCGCGAAGATAATCAAGCGCCTTTTTCCCTGCTATTTGACCGAGACGGCGACCATGAAAATCTCTCGCCGTTGCAAGCGTGCACAGCCATCTTGCTTCGGGGTCTTCCACGTCCTTAGCCCAGTACTTCGGCACACCCGCAACCAGAGAGATTACGACGGCAAGTTTTCCATTGGCAAACAAGCCAAAGTTCTCGCCTCGTTCGTGACGGCGAGCATACACTTCGCGAGGTAGGGGTGTGGCCCAAAGCCTGATTCGCTTCGCCTTCTGCCAGTCCACTGAATCGCAGATCACCTGGTGTCCCCCGTCTTCTTCATCGTATGAGAGCTGTCGGAATACCATCCTGTAACCTGCCGTAGATGAGCCGTTACGTAGGCCCGACACTTGATATCCTCCTCACGCGGAGTTTCTCATTTGGCTCTTGCTTATTGTGATATTCTCAAGTCTCTTGTGAGTTCCTTCCCGCACTGGCGATGTACGAGCAATAATCAGGGATTGCCAGACCTCTCTCGGGGCCCTTTCAACCACCGGCCCCGCAGGCAGCCTAGCCACGGCCTCCAGATCCGGCTCCGCCTCAGCTTCCGGCCATGGCTGTAGAGGCCCTGGGACTAACATAGCAGGTGGTACCATTAACGGGGGCAGGCCAGGCCACTACCCCCATTCCTCACCTCCCGTCTAGCCTTTATTTCTAGCTTTTATCCTACTAGGCAAGAAGCTTAGAGTACTCTTCTCGAAGTTACTAAACATATAGCTCTTTCGGCTCATCTAAGTTCTACTTAATCTCTAATGCAGAAATTATCCTTAATTCTCGTTGCCCAAAAACGCAACATGTATTGCGCCTTAAGGTTTCTCCATAGCGGAAATTTGTGAAAGCCTATCATAAAATGGATCCAAAATATCAAACATATCAATATATAATTCGGCAAAGTTCTTATAATACTCATTCAGTTTCATATCCGGCTCAATCCTGTTTTTTGTGGCTATAAACCTCTTTGCAACCTCTTCCATATTACTAAACATCCCCGCCGCATAACCTGCAATGATTGCCGAACCGAGGGTGCCTACCTCCTCCCTTGTCAGTTGTATATATGGTATTCCAAGCACGTTAGCTTTTATCTGATTGAACACCTCACTCTTCGCGCCCCCACCAATTACCCTGACTTCTTTAAAATTCACTTCCGGGAATAGAATCTTTTCTATGTTCAAATAGTAATAGTACTCATAAGCCACTGATTCCAGCATGGATCTGTAGAAATGTCTCCTATCATGTCCCCAACTGAAACCGGCCCATACACCCCTTACTTCGCTGTTGTAGGGTTGTTTCCTGCCTCCCAGGTGGGGAATAAACATCAGGGAATCTGATCCCGGAGGAACATGAACTGATTCATTGTCAAGAACTTCATACATCGTCCCCATTTGTCCCCAGTCGGGTTTTACAATCCCGTCCCTAAACCATCTCAGACACAGTCCTCCACCTCCAATATGAGCATGCGGGAACCATAAACCCTTAGATACCGCTTTTGAGAACAGGAGTGTTTTAAACTTTAAATCGGGTTTATAGTCTCCTACACAGCATGCCAACAACGAAGCCGTGCCTGCCACATCCACCACCATACCGGGTTCTACAAGCCCAGCCCCTAGAAAGCTTGCGGCCTGGTCTCCCGCTCCAGCTACTATTGCAGTATCTGATTCGAGGCCACATTCTCTTGCGGCCCGACTGCTCATGGTACCCACAACTTTCCAGGATTCTACAATATCAGGCAGTTTTTCTATTGGTATGCCAAAGTCGGAACACAGTTCGGGAGACCAACTGGTAGTGCCAGCGTCATATAAACCTGTAAAATGGAGGTATGTGTAGTCAATAAATGCCTCTTTTGCCGATAGGCCTGCAAACTTACCCGCCACGTATGCAGCAGGTTGAATAAACTTTTTTACAGAATTGAACACTTCAGGCATTTCATTCTTCCACCATAACATTTTAGCGCAGTGCGCAGCCGTAGAGGGTAATCCTGATAGCTTCAACACCTTTTCCTCAAAATTATTTCTAATATATTCAACATATCTGGTACATCTCATATCAAGCCAGGAATCATAATGAGTGACTGCATTCCAGTTCTCATCAATCCCCATGATACCTGCCATCTGTCCAGCAATACTGAGCGCTACAACGGACCCAGGGGCGATGCCTGCTTTCCTGATTACTTTGCGGACCGTATGGCATGCGGATACATAAAAATCCTCCGGGTTTTGCTCGACCCATCCTGGCCGTGGATAGCAGAGCTTCAACGGCTGGTATGCATCTGCAAGCAAATTGCCTTCACTATCAAATAATGCTGTTTTGGTGCTTGTAGTACCAATGTCAATTCCAATAAGATATTTCATGGCTGTTTCTCTGGTTGCATTGACTGATCAAGACCTTCAACTATCTCCATTGAAGCAGAAGCGCCGATTCTGGAAGCGCCAGCGGCAATCATATCCAAAGCTTGTCTTGTGGTTCTTATACCGCCGGAAGCTTTTATTTTGCATCTTGGTGCAGTCTGCGCCATAAGTTTCACATCTTTAATGCTCGCCCCACCAGCCGGGCTCATGCCGGTGCTTGTTTTTATGAAGTCAACCCTAACTTCCTGGGCGACCTGACAGGCAAATATTATTTGCTCGTCACTAAGGGCCGCCGATTCGATAATCACTTTTAAAGTTATCCCAGTACTCATCGACCGGCAGACCTTTAAGACCGACCTTAAATCGTTGGCAAGGTATTCCCTGTCGCCTTCTACGATCGAGGCCAGGTCGGCAACCATATCTACTTCATCAGCTCCCCTCCTGATCATCTCTTTTGCCTGGGCAGCTTTGCTTTTGGTTGAGTCAGCCCCAAGCGGAAAGCTGACGACGCAGCAGACCTTAGCCGGGGTTTGCTGCAGAACCTCAGCAGCGAAAGGGACCCATCGGGGATTGACGCATACGCTGTAAAAACCGTACTCGACAGCTTCATCGCAAAGCTTACGGATCGCGGGTTGCCTAGCAGTGGCTTTCAGCAGGGTATGGTCAATATACGCAGCTAATTCTTTTCTGGTTTTCGGTATCACTTTACACCTCTTTTCTTTTTTAAAACAATCAAATGCCAAAGAATTGTTTTCTCTCTGTTAAATCCCTTTTCCGAAGTTCTTCTACCTTCTCTTTTGGTAGTTCCATCGCTCCAATACGAGCAAAACAATGAAATCCTTCCTTCAGATCGTCAAATCTTGGCTTTCCCTCTGAAGTTACATATCCCAAATCACAGAACTCAGACAGAAGTTGATGTCCCAGCAGGAAATCTGCCGATTTTCTGAAGTACTCATAATACTCAGGAGTGCGTCCAATTCTCCCTGCTAAAGGTAATAATTCCTTCGTATTGTTCTCCGAGCCAATAAACACAGGATAACCATAATCTTCGGCCACTTCCATAATCTTACGTATTCTCTCATCTTCGGTTCCTCTGAATTCAAAAATCTCAAATGCATACAATCGTTTTTGCTTTACTTTTCTGATAAGTTTCTCGATATCTTCTTCGCCTTTTGTAATTGGATTTGCCATTATTGGATAGGTTGGAACAGCTCCATACCCAAGGTATATATTAACAAGATTGTCAACCGTCGGAAAAGCCTTGCTATCTTCTTCAACATAACATGGCATTCCATTTCTTATCAATTTTGATTTCACTATTGTTTGTAGTTCCCAGGAGTCTTGAAGTGTCTTTTTATCAATATTAAAGTTTAACAAATTCTTATATGTTTCTTTCCTTTCATCAAGAGAACCCGCCAAACCGTCTACTTTTTCACAAAATGCCTGGGTGACGTGCCTCTCTGTGGCATTTCCTCGCGGAGTCAATAACTGAACGTCGGAATAGTTGAGGTTCAAGCTATACCCTTTTTCTTCTGCATAGCTGTTTAATTTTTCAACAATTCTTCTGTTTCTTTCTTGAATTGCTTCTCTCATCACATGAAACATTGCGTATACCTTTGTCCCTGGCTGTAAGTCATGAGTTATACCTTTGCCACTGAGGTAGACTCTCCCAGGATTAATGGGATCATTGATCCTTATCCCCTTCCCCAGAGCATCAGTATCCATTGCCTTTGCTTCAATCCCGAACAGTGCTTTTATCCGCGCAATTTCGCATGCCGAACGAAATTCTTCATGCCCGGCAATAGTATAATGATCATTGATACCAAAATACTCTACGCCCTCTTTATAAGCGTGCCATACAGCTTCTGTCGGACTTCTAAATACGGAGAAGGACTCATTCGTGTGCACGTGAAGGTTAATGCCGCCGTTCTCTGTTTTTCTGAGATTTTCCCTCACAAGACTAGAAAGCGTTAGTAATCTTTTCTGTACGTTGTTATCAAATAATCCTTCATTGACCATCTGTTTTCCATATCACGTCCTCTTTGAAGTCGAATCTTGTTGGCAGCTACATCGAAATATTGGGTTTTATTACAACCTTTATACCAGTTTTGTCTTCAACAACCTTAAACCCTTCGTGAATCCTATCAAGTGGAAATGTATGAGTAATCAACTTCTCAGCATTAAGCTTCCTGTGAGCCAAAAGTTCCAGAGCCTCCCTATTTAACCTTGCCAGGCTTGATGAGGCTCCGGACACAAATAATTCCTTATAATGAATAATGTTAGCGTCAATATCTATTCGGGAATTATCTTTCGGGAGCCCGGCAAAGAAGTTAATCCTTGCTCTGGGAGCCGCTAATTCAATGGCCTGTTGCTGCGCGTCGGAGGAGGGAGCGCATACATAAATAACGTCTGCCCCCAAGCCAGAAGTTTCCTCCATTACTGCTGTTTTCAGATTTTCATTATTCGATGCTATTATTCTGTCAATAGAACCAAGACGCTCGTAAACCATCTTCAGGCGAGATAATGTTCGGGCAGTCATTAAAACCTTTTTTGCACCTTTGATTTTTGAGAGAATCGAATGTATACATCCTGCAGGTCCGGCTCCGAAAATAATAACAGTATCTGCCTCATTCACCGGACAATTTTCCTGGGCATTGAGACAACACGCAGTTATTTCAGACAGGGATGCATGATCAAAAGAAAGTCCTTCAGGTATTCTATTTACAAATCCCAATTTAACAACGTTTGGAGGAGGCACCATATACTGAGCAAAACCACCATCAGAGGCAAATCCAATCGAGGGATGCGAATTAAGACATACAGTTGAATGGCCTGAAACGCAGTATTTACACTCACCACAACCGTGGCCTGGCGCAACACAGACACTTTCTCCTTCAGAGTAACCCTGCAGTGCTTTTCCGACTTCCGCAATTGTACCTGCGATTTCATGTCCGATGACTATCGGATATCTTGCCCGGGGGTCACCCTTTTTGTATATCCTTAAATCTGTGCCACAAATGGTACACGCTTCCACTTTGATAAGCATGGAATCCGGGGGACAGGCTTTAACAGGTTTTTCAATTATGCGAAGGTTGCCCGGGCTTACAACTGAAGCAGCTTTCATCTTTTTGCTCATATCTTTCCCCTGTTGGATCAATGATCACCTTACAATAATTAGAAGTTTTATTCCACATTTTGGAAAGAACCTCCGCTCCATCTTCCAAATTTATTCTATGGGTTATCAATGGATTGGTATCTATAAGATTCTTGCTGAGGATTTCTGATAAGAATCTTTCTTCTCCTTTAATCTTATAACCCCAGCACCCAATAATCGTAGCTTCTTTTCTCATGAACAATTTGAACGTTTCATTTGGTATTGTCGTATCCCCTGTTTCTATCCCTATAACAACAACTTTTCCCTTATGATTGACATGTTCTAGCGCAGATACTAAGGCTGAGTTTGCTCCAGCGGCTTCAATAATGACATCATATGCCCCAAATTCTTCGATATGGTTAGTTCTGGCATCAAGAGTTTTCAATTGGCACTGCCGGGCTGTCTTCAATGCTTCCTCCCTGATATCAGTAATAAATACTTTTGAGACCCCTAATAACTTCGCCCATCGAGCTACAAGGATTCCTATTGTCCCTGCTCCTAAAACTAACACCTTATCACTTGACTTAATACCTGAAGTTCTCAATATATGGAGACTCACCAAAATTGGTTCAATAAAAACCCCAATCTCAAAATCAACATTTCCGGGTAATCTAAATAGATTCTCTTCGGGAACAACACAGTATTCAGCAAATCCTCCATCTCTCCTTGACCCTATAAAATCGTAATTCTTACAATGAAATGGCTCATTTATCTTGCACAACTCACAGTTTCCACAAGGCATTAAAGGCAAAACTGCAACCCTGTCTCCTTCATTGAACAATTTGGACCTGGAAATATCAACATTGCCACAAAACTCGTGCCCACAAATCAAAGGATGAGAATATCCACCAGTCTTGAATATCCTTGGCAGATCCGACCCACAAATCCCAGAGTATTTCACCCGTACCAGAACCCACCCATCCAGTACTTCCGGAGTTTTCCATTTGCTTTCGAATCGCAGGTTGCCCGGTCCATGCAAAACCAAAGCCTTCATTATCCGGACCCCCGATCATTCAAACCCATCGATTTTGAGCCCTGGAAATTCTTTGAAAAAACGAATAGCGAGCGTTTGCCAGCAGCCTCACTCTATTTCAGTAAGCCTCTGCCGCGTGGCCGGGCGAAGAAACACCTGTTTTCGGTGCGATAATTCATTTTATTAAAAGCTCTTAATAGCCTCCGGACGCTACCAAGGTCTGGCCAGTTATATATCCGGCCTCTTCGCTGGCAAAGTAAGCCACAGCCGCGGCTACATCTTCGGGGCAGCCTAAACGCCCAATCGGTATTTTGTCCACAACACTTTGGCGGTCTGCTGGTTTAACTGCTGTTCGAAAAAGGTCTGTTTCGATTTTGCTAGGCGCTACTACGTTGACCGTAACTCCGTGGCACGCAACTTCTTTGGCCAAAGATTTGCTCAGCGCAATCACGCCCCCCTTTGAGGCCGCATAGTGGATGCCGGATGTCCCACCTGATATTCCAGAAGTAGACGAAATATTGATAATTCTTCCCCAGCCTGCACCAAGCATATCAGGCAAAACAGCAGCACAGCACAAGTATACACCTTTCAAATTGACGCGGCATATTCGCTCCCAGACTTCCTCATCAAGTGTCCAGGCAGAGGAATAGTTGTAGTCGAAAATACCGGCGTTGTTCACCAGAATATCAATCGGACCTAATGTTTCTTTAACCCCAGCAACCATACGTGTAACCTGCCCTCCGTTGGAAACGTCTACTCTCACTGCCGCTGCTGGGACACCAAGTTCCTCAATCAACCCAACAATTTCCTCTGCTTTCCCGTCTTCACTGATATCTGCTATCCCCACTGCTGCACCGTCACGGGCTAAACGTAGGGCAATTCCCCTCCCAATACCATGAGCACCACCAGTAACTATTGCTACATGTCCTTTAAGACCTTTCATTGAATTAACTCCCTATCATTCACCAATCAGATTTGAAATTGTTACGGCAATTATTTCTACAGCTCAGCGCTACCCCCGTCAGAATTTCCAACCGCAATTCGTTAGCAGTCTTAATAGAATTAGAACCTACCCACGATCAGTGGCAAACTAAGTCACTCCAGGTTTCTATGCGCTTCAGTCATCATGAATTCCGTGATCTTCATCTTCTCCATCAAAACCAATGTTATAACATCCTGTAATATCCAGAGACTTAGCTCGAACTGTGAACCCATTGGCATGATGGAACTCCATGTACCTTTATCGGTTTTGTATGTTTGTGCCGGAAGAACAATTACAGCATCTGACAACTGTGCTATTTCGCCTTTAGGATTGGCGGTAATCGTAGCTATTGTAGCGCCAGCTTCTTTGGCTTGATGAACGATATTACACGTTGACGCAGAACCACCAGACCCACTATTAGCTATGAGAAGATCGCCTTTCCCAATGCCGGGTGTGGTATCATCCAAGACCCAATAAGCAGTCTTTCGCAAATGCGTCAGTCTCATAGCAAAGCCACGAGAACTTGTTCCAACTCTTCCAGCACCAACAACAAAAACTCTTTTTGCTTCGACCACTACATCAGCAAAAGCCTCGATTTCTTTTTGCTTGACCTTATCAAACACTGTTTTTACTTCATTGAGTATTTCGGACATAGTATTCTTCAGAGTGAGCCTGCTCATCTGCTATGTGTTCTCCCAAAAATCATCTGAATGTTTTAGTTCTTCGTCATTTGTCCAGCCGCTTCAAAGATATTCTCGACATTTACACCGTACTTGCTAAATATCTTTTCATTATCGCCCGATTCTCCAAATGTGTCTGGGAAGCCAAGTCTTTTTAGATAGCACGGCGCCCGATCAGCGAGCACTTCCGCAACAGCACCCCCGAGGCCGGCTATCATGCTGTGGTTTTCAACTGTTATGATCTTGCCGATTTCCTTACTTGCTTTAGCAATCACTTCTTCATCGATAGGTTTAATCGTGGGCATATGAATGACACGTGCTTTGATGCCTTCCTTGTCAAGTTCATCAGCAGCGGCAAGAGCTTTGGCGGTCATCATCCCGGTTGCGATAATGGCTATATCTTTTCCCTTTCGTAACGTATAGCTTCGGCCGATTTCAAACTTGTGTCTTTCATCGAAAATAGTGGGAACCAAACAGCGAACAGTACGCAAGTAAAACGGTCCGATATGTTTGTCTGAAGCCAGCACCGCCTGACGTGTCTCAACAGCGTCAGCTGTTGCCACTACCGTCATGTTCGGCATAACACGCATGACGGCAATATCTTCGACCGACTGGTGTGTGGCACCGGCCTTGCCGGTGGGTATGCCTGCATAGGCACCATTTAACTTAACGTTCAGTTTCGGATATGCAATGGATACTCGAATTTGATCCGCAGCTCGGCTTGCAAGGAATACCGCAAATGTCGAAATCCACGGTATATAACCCAGAGTACTCATGCCTGCTGCCACACTGACCATATTCGCCTCGGCAACACCCATCTGGTAAAACCTATCAGGATAAGCCCTGCGAAAGCGAGCGGTCTGCGTACTGACCCCTACATCAGCGTCAAAAACCACGATTTCGGAATTCAGCCCGCCCAACTGCTCAAGCGCGTCGCCAAATGCAACTCGAGATGCTATCATTTCACTAGTCTGCATTCACTTCTCCTGTATTTCAGAACGCGAAAGTTATATTTTACGAGTTATCAAGTTCAGATAGCGCTTGTTGTCGTTCCTGTTCGTTGGGAGCTTTTCCATGCCACTGATATTTACCTTCCATGAATGAGACCCCTTTGCCCTTTACGGTGTGGGCAATAACAACGACAGGGCCGCTTCTACTAAGGCCTTTGGCGTTTTCGATAGTCGCTACCACATCAGCGATATTGTGGCCGTCGCACTCGACCACCTGCCAGCCAAAGGCCTTCCACTTATCAGCCAAGGGTTCCAGATCGACAACTTCCCCGACCGGACCAGTTAACTGGACTTTGTTGTAATCAACAATACCAACCAGGCCGGTGAGTTTGTGAAAGCCGGCATACATGATCGCTTCCCATATCTGACCTTCCTGTATCTCACCGTCGCCCATGAGTACATAGACGTAGAAATCCAATCCTCGTTGATTCCTGCCAAGAGCCATTCCGATTCCCGCTGAAAGCCCCTGGCCCAGTGAGCCGGTACTCATATCAACACCCGGCGTTTTCAGCATACAGGGATGACCCTGCAGCATAGAGTCGATGGTGTTGAACTCAGCCAGCTTCTCCTGTTTGAAATATCCTCTTTTCGCCAAAACACAGTAAAAACCAGGACTGGCATGGCCCTTGCTTAGAATAAATCTGTCACGCTCTGGCCATTTCGGATTCTCAGGGTTGATTCTCATTATCTTAAAATACATTGCCACCAATATCTCAACTTCTGAAAGTGAACCGCCGATATGGCCGGCACCAGCATCGGACACGGTGTTGATGATCATCTTCCTAATATGCCGACATATCTCCTTCAATTCTTCCGTCTTACACATCACGGTATCATTTTTCATTTCTTTTGTTCTTCCTATGGCAGAATACTTATTTGCTTTAAACCGGAATTACCCATATGGTTTGCTGCTACTCCCAACGTTCGCCGAGTGAGCCAGGAATTCCTCTGCGGCTTGGCCATCTATCTGCAGAGTGTGAGTTTTGACCTTGCCCCCGAAAACGAGTCCAGGAGTAATGTTAGTATTTGAGGAATCTGGACTAAAGTGTCGTACAGAAGCACGGGACACCAGGGATGAATCTCCTGCTTGCACGGCGAATATCACATTGCGTCTCATCATTCGCGCTGTCCGGCCCTGGGACTAACATAGCAGGCGGTACCACTAATGGGGGCAGGCAAAGCGTATACTGTCCCTCAGCAGCCACGGCCGCCACATATCCTGGCACCGGCATAAACTGGTGCAGCGACCAGTCAGAGGCCCCTTGCGTTACTCTCCTCACAACCGGCTGCTCGTTTGGAGCTACTGGTACTCCGAAATCATCTAACTGCAGTGATAAGCCCTGGCCAACAGCTTTGGTATAGGCCTCCTTGCCGGTCCAGCAGGCGAAGAACGCAGCCGCGCGGGCCTGCGCCGGTAGCGCGCACAACTCCGCATACTCACGAGACGAGAAGAAATGCGCAGCGATCTGCATCACCGGAATGTCCTCCCGGATGCACTCGATGTCCACACCAATTTCGCGGTCAGTGGCTATGCCATATAGGATTATCTCTTCGGAATGAGACAGATTGAAGTGCAGTGAGTCCTTGCTTTCTTGGGCCAGTGCCGGCTTCCCGTGATGGCCGTAGCAGAAGTCAACTTCACATGGAGTGCATTCCAGGTAACGGCTGAGGATAATGCGGAGCATTCCCCGGGCAACAATGAATCTCTCTCGATCTTTGCTAAAGCGAAAGTGGTTCGCCCTATTCACTTCGTCGGAGCTTAGAAGAGGTTCCAGACTGCCACAGTACTTCTGAACTGATTTGCAGGAGACGCGCCACAGATGGACCTCGCCGTCCTCGAGAGCCGTCCTCGACGGCGCTGGTCTCCAGCACATCCCTGGATTATGAAATACTGGTGCCTCAATCATCAGCTCGGGCTTCATCCAGACAGGCTTGGAGTTT